>Ga0126381_100000246_pt1 | contig 61321 bp, 36 predicted proteins | sample PanSoiMetPlot_28_FD_96465 | JGI IMG/M metagenome (GOLD analysis project Ga0126381, IMG submission 96465) | Tropical forest soil microbial communities from Panama - MetaG Plot_28 | ecosystem: Environmental > Terrestrial > Soil > Tropical forest > Bulk soil | place: Panama | collected 2016-02-17 | reverse complement strand
TCCGACGGATTCGCTCCTCAGACCAACATTGTCCGGCTCAACGGCGAGCGCGGCACGCTGATCACAGTGCTGAAAAATGGCGATGCCTCGACGCTCAGCATCGTCAAGGGCATTCTCGACGATCTGCCGCGAATCAGGAAGACGCTGCCGCCCTCGATCCGAATTGAACCTGTCGCGGATCAATCCATCTTCGTGCGCGCCGCGATTTCCGGCGTCGTGCGTGAGGCCATAATCGCCGCCTGCCTGACCGGCATCATGATTCTGATTTTTCTGGGAAGCTGGCGCAGCACACTGATCATCGCGGTTTCTATTCCGCTTTCGATTCTGGTTTCCATCTGCTGCCTCAGCGCGATCCACGAAACGATCAACATCATGACGCTGGGAGGCCTGGCTCTCGCGGTCGGCATTCTGGTCGATGATGCTACCGTCGAGATCGAAAACGTCAACCGCAATCTGGAGCAAGGCAAGGAACTGCGTCAGGCGATACTCGACGGCGCGCAGCAGATCGCCGTGCCCGCGCTCGTTTCAACCCTGTGCATCTGCATCGTTTTCCTCCCGATGTTTTTCCTGAGCGGTGTGGCCAGATATCTGTTCGTTCCTCTTGCTGAAGCCGTGGTGTTCGCCATGCTGGCTTCTTATCTGCTCTCCCGCACGCTGGTGCCCACGCTTGCCATGTACCTGTTGCGCGCTCACGATCACGTGATGCGGCCCACTCGCAATCCTCTGGTGATTTTGCAGCGTGCGTTCGAGAGCGGCTTCGAGCGGCTTCGCCTCGGCTACGAACTCCTGCTCACGACCTTCGTTTATCGCCGGTTCCTGTTCGTGCCTGCTTTCCTCGCGCTTTGCGCCTGCGGGCTCCTTCTACTTCCCTGGCTGGGGCAGGACTTCTTTCCCTCGAGCGACAATGGCCAATTCCGCCTTCACATGCGGGCGCGAACCGGCACTCGAATCGAGGAAACCGCGCGCCTGAACGATCTGGTCGATCGTTGGATACGCAAACAGATCCCGCCCTCGGAACTGGAGAGCGTTGTGGACAACATGGGTCTGCCGTATAGCGGCATTAACACGACCTACAACACAAGCGGAGTGATCGGGTCCGCCGATTCCGATATTCTCGTCTCTCTCAAAGAAGGGCACCGTCCGACCGGACAGTGGGTCGACACGCTCCGCCGCGGCCTCGCTGCGGAATTCCCGGGGACGATGTTCTATTTTCTCCCGGCCGATATGATTACCCAGATCCTGAACTTCGGTTTGCCCGCGCCTATCGACGTGCAGGTCGAAGGCGCCAACACTGAGGGTAATCGCGTTTTCGCCGACCGTCTCCTCGACCGTATCCGGCATGTGCCCGGCCTGGTGGATCTGCGCGTGCAGCAGCCGTTCGATCAGCCCACGTTGCGTATTAGCGTGGACCGGACAAAAGCCGAGCAGGCGGGTCTCACTCAGTTCAACATCGCCGGCGGTTTGCTGGTATCGCTCAGCGGCAGCTTCCAGACCACGCCCACTTTCTTCCTGAACCCGAAGAACGGCGTGAACTACAGCGTGGTTACTCAAACGCCGCAGTACCGAATTAATTCACTGCAGGACCTGCAGAACGTTCCCATCACATCGCCCGGCGGCGCTCACCAGGAGATCCTGGCGGATGTGAGCAGCATTTCCCGCGCGGACCGGATGGCGGTCGTGAATCACTTCAACATTCATCGCGTGGTCGACATCTTCGGATCGGTGGAAGGGCGCGACCTCGGCGCCGCCGGCGGAGATATTTCGCGTATCGTCGACGCCAGCCGGAAAGACCTGCCGCGCGGATCGAGCGTATCGGTACGAGGCCAGTTCGAGACCATGCAGTCTTCTTATAAGGGTCTGGCTGCTGGCCTCGTGGTCGCGATCGTACTCGTTTATTTCCTGATCGTGGTGAACTTCCAGTCGTGGCTCGATCCCTTCATCATCATCAGCGCGCTGCCCGCCGCTCTGACCGGAATCGTGCTCTTTCTGTTCCTGACTCAAACGCGGCTGAGCGTGCCTGCGCTGATGGGTTCCATCATGTGCATGGGAGTCGCGACGGCTAACAGCATCCTGGTGGTTGCTTTCGCGCGCGAGCGGCTGGAACATCACGGCGACGCGCTGCAGGCCGCTATCGAAGCCGGTTTTACCCGTTTTCGACCCGTGATTATGACCGCGCTCGCCATGATCATCGGCATGGTTCCGATGGCGATGGGAATGGGCGAGGGCGGCGAACAGAATGCTCCGCTTGGCCGCGCCGTCATTGGTGGATTACTCTGCGCCACGGTGGCCACACTGTTCTTTGTTCCCGCAGTATTCAGCCTGATGCACAACATGATCCGCAGACATCCTTCGCAGCCCTTTTCCGGCGACCTGGAGCCGGTTCACAGATCATCATGAACGTAGACGAATCGAGCAGATCCGCCCACGACGAGTCCGCCGCGGCCTCCCCACGAGAACCGGGCGCGCGTCGACTTGGCTTCACGCTACTGGTGCTCGTGCTGGGCGCGCTTGGCGCTATTGGCTGGTTTGTGTACAAGGGCATCAACAGCCGCGTCTCCGCGGCCAAAGTTCTGGCGGTTGAAAATCGCGATGATGCTGTTCTTACCGTCTCAGTCACGCACCCGAAGGTTGCGGGCGCGACTCAGGAACTTGTTCTGCCAGGCAACACGCAGCCTCTGATCGACGCTCCCATCTACGCCCGTACCAACGGCTATCTCAGAAAGTGGTACGCCGATATCGGCGCGCACGTGCGCAAAGGCGACCTGCTGGCAGAGATCGAGACGCCCGAGACAGATCAGCAACTGCAACAGGCGCAGGACGATCTGGAAACGGCGCAGACAAATCTCAAGCTCGCGCAGGTGACCGCGGAGCGAATGGTGAACCTGCAGAAGAAGGGGGCCGTCGCAAGACAGGATACCGACAACGTCGTCGCCGATATGAATGAGAAGAAGACGGCCGTCGCCTCCGCCGGGGCCAACGTCAAACGGCTGGAGGATCTGCAGTCGTTCGAAAAGGTTTACGCTCCTTTCGATGGCGTCATTACGGCGCGCAACACCGATATCGGATCGCTCATCAGCGCCGGATCGAACAACTCCGGTAAGGAACTATTCCATATTTCGGCCACCAACAAATTGCGCGTTTACATCAGTGTGCCGGAAGACTACGAGCAGGCCGCCCAGAATGGCGCGCCTGCCACCCTGACCCTCAACGAGTTTCCCGGCAGGAGTTTTCCAGGCACGATTGTCCGCAATTCGAATTCGATCGACCTTGCATCACGTACACTGCTGGTCGAAGTGGACGTGGACAACCCGACAGGTCAACTGCTGCCGGGCGCTTATGTTTCTGTTCATCTGAAATACAGAGGGCCGTCGGCGACGGCGCTCACGGTTCCGGTTACCACTGTTATGTTTCGATCCGAGGGAATTCGCGCCGCTGTTGTTCGCGGGGGCAAGGCGGTCCTGGTTCCGATTACCATTGGCCGCGATTTCGGCGATTCGCTGGAGGTGCTCGCCGGACTGCGGGCCCAGGATCAACTGATTGTGAATCCTCCGGATTCGCTGATATCGGATACGCCGGTCCGTGTTGCAGAGCAGGCAAAGTAATGGTCTGTTGAATGGTGGTTTACAATTCCCACAGATGTGGCCCCGTTTGCTCTGCATAGCGCTGCTTGGCTTGCTGGCCAGGGGGCAGCAACTCGAGCAGGCGGAACGGGCATTCAACGCAGGAAAGTATGGCGAGGCCGCTCGGCTCTTCGAGCAAGCGCAGCAAGCTTCGCCCACCTGCGATGGGCTGTTCGGCCTTGCCATGTCGAAATACCGGTTGCGGCAGGTCGACGCGGCTTTGATCGATTTTCAGGCCGCTGTTCGGTGCGATCCTAAGGCGGTTCTCCCCTATGTTGCGCTGGGGGAAGCTTACGCGGACCGTAATAATGATAAAGAAGCTCTGGCCGCTTATCTGGAAGCGCTGAAGCTCGAGCCTCGCAATGTCTCCGCGTTGCGCGGGGCAGCGCTCATTTATCTGCGCGCAAAAGTTCCGCAAAAGGCGATCGAGAACCTCGAGGCGCTGGTACAGGTCGATCCCAAGGACCCTCAGGCGCATGTGGATCTGGGAGCGCAATATCTTGCGACGGGAGACCGGGCGCGAGCGGATGAGCAGTTCCATCAGGCGCTGAAACTGAAGCCCGGCGACCGGGCCGCTCTTCTCGGCGTCGCGAATGGTTATCTCAGAGCAGGCGACACCGAAAGCGCGATCTCTACGCTGCGCGAGGTGGTGAAGCTGGCGCCGAACGCTCCGGAACCCCACTTCCTTCTGGGTTCGGCATATAACCGCCTGCAGCGCTACCGCGAGGCTATTGTCGAATTGAACACCGCGCTTCGCCTGGGTGGAGATGACGCCCAGGCGTATTATCACCTTGCGCGCGCTTACGGCGGTCTGGGCCGAACCGAGGACCGGACGAATGCGCTGACGAAATTCGCCGAACTAACAAAGAAATCCAAGGCAGACACCGAGGCGCAGCGGCAGGCGCTCAGATTGGTGGCTGAGGCAGGAGACCTGATCCAGTCCGGGGATCTGAGGGCCGCTGCGGCGCGCCTTGAGCAGGCGCGTGAGCTTCACGCCGACGACGCATTGCTGTTCCGTCTTGCCGGCGTGAATTTCGATCTCAAGAACTACGACGCAGCCCGCAACTATGCGGAAGAAGCGATCACTCTGGCGCCGTCCGAGTGGCTCTATAACTACCTGCTCGGCCTGATCGAGACCGAAGCAAAGCGATGGGCGCAGGCGCGGCGCAGCCTCGAAACGGCGGCGCGCCTGAATCCCGCAGCTTCCGAAGTTCAGAATGCGCTGGGGCAACTGGCCCTACAGGAAGGAAACGCGGCGTTAGCGATTGCGAACTTCGAACGCGCTGCTCAACTGGACCCCAAAGAACAGGCTTATCGCACGAATCTCGAATATGCCCGCCGGGCGGCCGCAAGATAGTGTGGCGCGGGCGCCACGCGACTAGCTTAGCTATAGCTGGCCTGCGCAAATTTGGTCAGTTTCATCAGCCCGGATCCTTCTTTAATGACCGCGAGATGCCCCGCTGGGACCGCTTTGACGCTCTCGTGCCCTCCATTAGGCCACCTGATATCGAGATCCGCGGTGGCCGCGGCGCCCAAGCCAAAATGGAGGCGCGGGTCGTTAGAGGAGTAGTAGCTCGCCTGACTCAGGATTTCCTGCGTCTGCGTTTTCCCTCCATAATGCGCAGTCACGCGAGCTCCGATCGCGCTCCGGTTCGACTTCACTCCGATCAGCTTAACTTTGATCGAACGGTTCGATCCGCTCACATCATTGCGCAGGAGCGAAGGCGGCTCGTTCAGGTTGATGATCAGAATGTCCACATCGCCATCGTTATCGAAATCCCCGAAGGCGCAACCCCTGCTGCAGTGGGGGTCCGAGATCGCCGGCCCTAAATCATCGAGCAGTTCCTCGAATTTTCCATTGCCCAGATTCCGGAAAATCAGGCGGGGCGTTTTCATCGGGTACCTGGGCACCTGTTTGGCCACTTCCGGATAGACGCCTCCCGTCACGATGAACAGATCGGGGTAGCCGTTGTTATCGAGATCGACGATGCCCGCTCCCCAGCCCACGAACCGCGTTTCCACCGCGAGACCGCTGGATGCCGTCACGTCATCGAAGCTGCCGTGACCGCTGTTCCGGTAGAGCACGCTCGTGTCGTCCGCGAAGTGGGTTTTCAGGATGTCGAGCCGGCCGTCGAGATCGAAGTCGCCGATGCCGAGGCCCATGCCTGCTTGCTCCTGTCCGTCCTCGTTGAGAGCTACGCCCGCTCCGAGCGCTATGTCCGTAAAAGTTCCGTCTCGATTGTTGCGTAGCAGGAAACTCGGGGAGGAATCGCAGGCGACATAAATATCGGGCCAACCGTCGTCATCGAAGTCCGCGGCGGCGACCGTCATCATGTAACTTCCGGTGGTCTTTGCTACACCCGATTCGACGCTTACGTCCGTGAATGTGCCATCGCCGTTATTGCGGAAGAGCAGCGGCGCATCGGGCGTAAGGCCACGCGGGCCACAGGCGACGGGGACGCCCTGCCAGTTGCACCCGCTGTTCGCGCCGGGCTTTGGGACGGAAGAAAAATCGAATTTCAGATAATTGGCTACGAACAAATCCAGATATCCATCGCGGTTGTAATCGAGAAAGGCGCAGCCCGAACCCCAGCGGCTTTCGCGAAGCAAGCCTGCGTTCTCCGTCACATCGGTAAATGTGCCGTCGCCGTTATTGCGGTAGAGGACATTTTGTCCCCAATAGGTGACGAAGAGATCGTCGAAGCCGTCGTTGTTGTAATCTCCCACAGCGACAGAAGATGCCCAGCCGGTTCGTGCGAGTCCGGCCTGTCGGGTCACGTCGGTAAATGTTCCGTCGCGATTGTTTCGATAGAGCCGGTTCGTGGCTTCCGGCGCGCCTGCGACGCGAGTTCCGCTCAGGATGAAAATGTCGATCCAGCCGTCGTTGTCGTAGTCGATGAAGGCTGCTCCGCATCCCGCCGTCTCCAAAATCCACGACTTCGAATCGGTCCCGCCGTAAATTACGGGGTCGCGCAACCCCGCTTTTTCCGCAACGTCCGTGAAATGCGCGTGAAACGGTATTCCCGATGGTTTGCCGCGCCTGGCGGGGGTCACATTCCGGGTAGAGATGCCTTGCCCGAATGCCGCCACGGCCGGAAGGGCGAGAAATCGCGAAAAGTTCCGCCGGGTTAGCGCGGGCCAGGTGAGCACTGGAACGATCAGGTTAGCATCCGGGGAGCCCGACTGGCGGCTGGCTCATCGTGCGATCGAGAGCCTCCTTTTTTGTTTTTGGGGCGAATTTTCTTATAAAACCGAAATGGTGGTATATGATGGCGCTAATCTCATCCAGCAGGGGAGTGTTTATGTCAATTTGGCGCCGCGTTTTCTTCAGCATTCTTCTCGCATCGATTCCCGCATTCGCGCAGGATCGAGGCACCATCACAGGAACCGTGACGGATTCATCGGGAGCGCTTGTCTCCGGCGCGCGGGCGACGCTCAAGAACCCCGACACGGGATTGACGCAGAGCCAGGCATCCGCAGCCGACGGCGCTTACACGTTCGCCTCGCTGCCGGCCGGCAAATATAACCTCACAGTTGAAAAAGAGGGCTTTCAGACTACCCAGTCGCTGGGCGTTGTCGTGGAAGTCAACACCGCGACGCGCGTCGATGTCAAGCTGGCGGTTGGCGCCGTCGCTCAGACGGTCGAGATCCAGTCCGTAGCGCCGTTGTTACAGGCTGATCGCAGCGACCTTGGTCAGGTTATTCAAAACAACACGATTATTGCCCTGCCTCTGTTCGCCAACGGCGGATTGCGGAGCAATATAGCGTTCGCGACGCTCTCGCCGGGCGTGACCACGAATCTTACCGCCGATCCCGACACAACCACCGGCGCCCCCAGGATCTCCGGCGGCACTTCCGGCTCCAATACGAGCCTGCTGCTGGATGGCGGCGAAACGCAAAGCCAGCGGCGCAACGATCCTCAGATGCGCGTAGTCAGCGCGGACGGTATCGAAGAGTTCAAGGTACAGACCGGCGCCTACTCGGCCGAATACGGGCGCTCCTCTAATGGAGTGCTCAATTACACGACGAAGTCCGGCACGAATGACTTCCGGGGGTCCGCGTTTCTGGTCATCCGCAATCAGGCTTTGAATGCCAACGGATTTTTCTATACTTTTCCACCTCCTGGATCACAAACGGTCCATAACCAGAACCTCGAGGCGGTGACCGTCGGCGGGCCCGTGTGGATACCGAAGGTCTATAACGGAAAAAACAAGGCATTTTTCTTCTTTTCAGGCGAGCGATCGAGAGCGAAGGATATCGTGTCGAATTCGCTCATCAGTCTGCCCACCGCCGCATTCCGGTCGGGAAACTTCAGCGCTTACACGGGCGCGAACGGGGCGATGATCCCCATCTACGACCCGGGCGATCCTATCAACGGGACTCTCGCCAACAATGGCGGAATTATCGCCAATGCGAACTCCCGCACGCCATTTCCGGGCAATATCATTCCGATGTCACGCATGAATCCGGTGGCGCTCCTCATCCAGGGCTACATCCCGCTCCCGCAAAATCCGAATGCGGTGTTCAACAATAACCCGATCGTAAATACGGGTCAGCGCGATCCCGGCGAGAACCAGGGCGTCTACGCGATCAAAGGCGATTTCAATCCGACGGAAAAGCTACGCATGAACGGCCTTTTCAGCCGCCAGTATTTCAACGGATGCGATATCTGCATGGGCCCGATGCCCGGGCCTCTGGGCGAGGGCTTTCAGGAATTCTTCGACAACAAATACGTCCATTTCAACACCGACTACATCATTACGCCCGCACTGCTGAATCACTTCACGTTCGCCTTCAATCACCGCGGCGGCGGGGAGGCGGGCAACCAGCGCCTGGGACCGAACACATCCGGTTTCGGGCTGGCGACGGAGGTTCCCGGAAATCCGAGCTATACGAAAGCTCCCAATTACACCTGGTATGGATTTCAAAATTATCCGAATACGAGCAGCTTCGTTCAGACCAATTCACCAGGAAACACTTACGATTTCAAGGACGGGCTCACCTGGATCAAGGGCAGGCATACCCTCAAGTTCGGTTTCGAGTTTCTACGGCAGAACTACGCTCGTTCCGACTGCAACGGTTGCGGCGGCGAACTCAGCTTCAACAGTTCTTCAACCGGCAATCCCGGCGTCGCGACCAGTGGACTCGACTACGCCTCGTTTCTGCTCGGCGTTTCGAGCAGCGCGTTCTTCAATTTCAACGGCAACATCAATTACGTTTATCCGTATTACGCGACTTACATCCAGGATGATTTCAAGGTCACGGCCAAGCTGACGATCAATGCGGGCTTGCGTTATGACCTCCCGCTCGCTCGCCGGGAGCCGAATGGCCAAAGCAGCAACTTCAGTCCCACCACGCCGAACCCCGCAGCAGGCAATCTTCCCGGCGCGCTGATTTTCGCCGGCTCAGGCCCGGGGCGCACAGGTCTGAGTTCGATACTTCAGCACCGCACAACCGCCTTCGGCCCACGTCTCGGCTTTGCCTATCAGGTGGATTCCAAGACCGTTATCCGGGGCGGCGGCGCGATCATGTACGACAGCAATCGCGAAGACGGGAACGCCGACGGCGGCGTTCAGGGCTTCGGAGGGAACTACAACGTGCCGTCGAATTATTACTCGACCGGCGTCTCGCTTCTGTTGCCCAGCGGCTCTAACGCCTCGGTTGCAGGCTTCACTCCGTTCGCGGGGCCCATTGCAACAGCGAAGCCGCCGGTGGTCAATCCGTCAATTGTGAATTTCGGAAGTCCCAGCTACTTCTCGGATGGTAAAGGCGGCGCGCTATACGATTACAACCTCACGATCGAACGCACGCTGACGACTTCGACTCTTTTCCGCGCCAGTTTTCATGCGAACTACGGCAGCGGAATTCAGTCGAGTCAGAATTACAACCAGCTCAACCCTAAGTACATCTCGATTTACGGCAGCCTTCTGACCTCGCCTCTCAGCTCGATCATGGCAAATCCCGCGCAGGCGGCGATTCTGGCTGCTAACGGATATCAGTTGCCGTATGCCGGATATCCGCTGAACAATACTCTGTCGCAATCCCTGGATCCGTATCCGCAGTATGCGCAGGGATTTGGCGGCACCACCAACGGAGGCCACAGCACTTTCAACGCGCTGGAAACGAGTCTCCAACACAATTTTGCACATGGCCTGTTCGCCCAGGTGTCCTACACGTGGTCGAAGTGGTTCGCCGACAACACGTCGCCGAACGTCTACGCAATAAACCGAGAGAAGGATCTCAGCACCGCAGATCGACCTCACGTCCTCACGCTCGCTTACATTTACGATCTGCCGTTCGGCCGTTCCAGAAGATTCGGCGCGAATATGAACAAGGTGCTGGACGCGTTCGTGGGCGACTGGAAGGTGTCCGGCGTTCAGCATTACCAAAGCGGCACGGTCATCAGCGTGAGCTGCGGACAGAACATGTACGGCGCCGGCGTGGCCCGGTGCAACTACGTTCCAGGCCAACCGCTCTACAATCCCAGTTGGAACCCGAACGATCCCAAGAGCCCTTATATCAACGTTGCGGCTTTTACTCAGCCGGCCAACGGGGTATTCGGCAATCTGGGGGCTGTCGTTCCGGGCCTGCGCAATCCGATACAACTGGATGAAGACCTCGCATTGAGCAAGCTCTTCAAAGTAGGTGAAAAGAGAAGTCTGGAATTCCGCGCGTCGGCGTTCAATGTGGCGAATCGCCATCTGCTCGGCAGCTTCTCGAGTACGAGTATTACGAGTTCCACGTTCGCGCTGATTACGAATCCCCAATCCAATCAGCCGCGCAACGTGGAAGGGAGCCTCCGTTTCACATTCTGATGAGATCCGCAATCAGATTTTTCGGGTTTCTGCTAAGCGCGCCGCTGGTGGCGGCGGGCGCGGGGGTTTATTTCCCTCCGCCGGATTCGGAGGGCGGGTGGAGAACCCTGCAGAGTCAGCGCCAGATACGAGAGGTTGCCGGAATGGATCCGGCGAAACTCGATTACGCTTTTGAATACGTCTCGCGCACCAGTCAGCATGGGGGCTTACTAGTCGTTCGGCACGGTTATCTCGTTTATGAGAAGTACTACGGGAAGGGGAATCGCGAGGCGCTCCCGGCGGAAGCTTCCGTGGGCAAGGCTTATACGAGCATTGCCTGCGGCATCATGCTCAGCGACAAGCGCGACCGCATACCCGAAGGCCTCGAGACCAAGGTGTTCACCCAGCAATACCTGCCCGAAGCTTTCCCTCTCAGCGATCCGAGAAAAGCCGATATCAAGCTGGGACATCTGCTGACGATGGCTTCGGGGATGCACGGCGAGGGAAGCAACCCTGGTTTCGTAAACTTCGAGCCCGTTGTCAAACTCGATCCCCTTCCCCGGCCCGATCGCGCTGCTTTGGGGGAAGATTATCAGGACCAGAGCGCGTTGCGCGTTCCGCTATGGACCGATCCGGGCGTTGGATACTCCTATACGTCACAGTCGCCTCACGTCGCGTCCATCGTGCTGCGGCATTTGGTCGGCATGGAGATGCAGCAGTACATCGATGAAAAACTGGCGAAACCGATGGGGTGGGGGCCCTGGGGATACGCGACTCATCGCGGCTCAACGACGCTGCCCCACACGCCTGGCGGAGCCGACATTGCGGTCCGATCGACCGACGCGATGAGATTTCTGTACATGATTCTGCATCAGGGCCGCTGGGGAGATCGGCAGCTCGTTCCGGCGGAGTATATCGCGATGTGCGGCCGGCCTTCTCCTTATCAGAAGCACGCCCCGTTCAGTCTGATGTTTGAAATCAATGCGGACGGGCATGTCGCCGGTGCGCCGAAGGACACGTTCTTCAAGTCGGGCGGCGGCGGATTCGGAGTTGTCGTAATTCCGTCACTGGATATGGTCATTTATAAGATGTCCGGCAGTGACCAGCAATACGATCCCGCGCTGACAGGAATTGCGCAGAATTACAAATACGACGGATCGCGGGACCACTGGAAGCCCGCCACTCGAAGCCAGTTCAGCGACGGCCCCATCGGGACCGACGACGGGCTGCGCAGAACGATCGAGATGGTTGTGGCTGCCGTGAACCAGTAGTCGCACCCCCGGTAAGCGCATACTGGTTTCCAGGAAACTTTTGCTCCGCAGATCCTTTCTGGGCTCACTCATCGGGCAGGCGGTCGCATCGCCGCTCCTCGCGGTTTCTTCCCCGCATCGCGGCTTCGAAAACGTCGCAGCTGCATCGGGAGTCGGCTTCCGTCACCGAGCCTCGAAAACCTCGCAGAAGTATCTGCCCGAGACGATGGGCGGCGGGGTCGCCATGCTGGATTACAACAATGACGGGCTGCTCGATCTCTTTTTCGTGAATGGCGCCGCGCTTACAGATCCGATGCCAAAAGGCGCGAAGCCGGATAAGTCCGATCCGAGTTACTGGAACAGGCTTTATCGCAACAATGGCGACGGTACTTTCACGGACGTGACGGCTCAGGCCGGCGTTCGCGGCGAGGGCTACGGAATGGGCGTCGCGGTCGGCGATTTCGATAATGACGGCTGGCCCGATCTGTATGTCACGAACCTCGGTCGCAACAACCTCTACCGCAACAACCGCGATGGCACTTTCACGGACGTAACGGAAAAGGCGGGAGTCTCGGGATCAGGCTGGTCGGTCAGCGCCTGCTTTGTGGACTATGACCGGGACGGATGGCTGGATCTCATCGTGACCCGCTATCTCGATTGGGACTTCGATCGGAATGTCTTTTGCGGCGAGAAGCGTCCGGGCTATCGCGCATACTGTCACCCGAACGAGTTCGCTCCCACCACTCATTTGGTGTTTCACAACAACGGCGATGGAACGTTCAGCGACGTTTCAAAAAAGTGCGGTATCGGGGCTGTTCCCTCTAAAGGCCTGGGAATCGCGATCGGCGACTTCGATCTCGATGGCTGGCCCGATATTGTAATTGCGAATGACTCCTGGCCACAGCAGCTCTTCCGCAACAATCGCAACGGAACGTTCACCGAATCCGCGGTCCAGACCGGAATGGCATTCGATGAAGACGGCAAGACATTCGCGGGCATGGGAGTGGACTTCGCCGATTACGATAACGACGGCTGGCCCGATGTGTTCGTGAATGCCCTGGCCTCGCAGCGATACGCGCTGTTCCGGAACTCGAAAGGCAAATCATTCGATTATGTTTCCGGGGACACCGGGATTGCGCGCGCGACAGTCTCCCACTCGGGATGGGGGACGGCGCTGGTCGATTACGACAACGACGGATGGAAGGATCTTCTCGTCGCGCAGGGTCACGTAATGGACAACATCGAGTTGACGCAGCCTTCGGCCAAATACCGCGAGCCGATGCTGATTATGCGGAACCGCAAGGGAACGTTTGAAGATGTTTCCGCATCCGGAGGCGATGTTTTTCGTACGGCTTTCGCGGCGCGGGGCGCGGCGTTCGGCGATCTCAATAACGACGGATGGATCGACGTGGCTGTGAATTGCAACGATGGTCCCGCAGTGGTTCTGATGAACCGAGGCGGTAATGGAAATCACTGGGTTCTGATCAAGACCATAGGGGCAAGAAGCAACCGCGACGGGATTGGCGCCGGGATCAGGTTAGTCTCGGCGTCCGGGGACGAACAGCGGGCTTTCGTTAGCGCCGCCGGCAGTTACGCGTCGTCGAACGATAAGCGCGTCCACTTCGGGCTGGGTTCGTCAGCGCACATTCGGCTGATCGAAGTCACGTGGCCCAGCGGAATCGTTCAGCGTTTGGAGAATATCGAGGGCGATCGGGTGCTTACGATTCGCGAGCCTGCGTAATATTTTCAATCTTCCCGCGAGCGACGCGACTGAAGTCGCGTGTCCCCGCCATGCGCTAGGCCAGGATTTCGCGAATCGGACCGCTGCCTTCTTCTACCAGCTTCATGGTTCGGCCGAAGACGTTGAATTCCATCTTCTTATAGTCGAGCCCCACCTGATTCAGGATTGTGGCGTGGAGATCGCTATAGTAATGCGGATGATCAACGGCCTTATAGCCCACGTCATCCGTTGCTCCGTGGACCGTGCCGCCTTTGATTCCGCCTCCGGCCAGCCAGACGGTATAGCCCTTCGGGTTGTGGTCGCGCCCTGTCGTGTTCTGCGACCAGGGACTGCGTCCGAACTCGCTCGAAAACACCACGAGGGTCGAGTCGAGCATGCCTCGCTCCTTCAAATCGCGAATCAGTCCCGAGATGGGTTTATCCACCGCACGGCAGAGCGGAGCGTGGCTTTTCATGTCTCCGTGCGCATCCCATGCGCCGTTTCCGCCGCCAGCGTGGCAAATCTGGATATACCGAACCCCTTGCTCGGCGAGGCGGCGGGCCAGCAGAAGTTGACGGCCGAAATCGTCGGTCTCCTTCTCGCCGATGCCATAGAGCGCTTTCACATTTTCCGGCTCTTTCGAAAAATCCACCACGGCAGGCGCATGGAGCTGCATGCGCGCCGCGAGTTCGTAAGCCTGCGTGCGGGCCTGAATATCGGTATTGATCGCATAACGCTCGCGGAATTCCTGGTTCAGCGCTTCGAGCGCGTGCATCTGCTTCTCGCGTTCCGCGGCGGTGCTCGATTTCGGCGGAATGAGATTTGGAATCGGCGTGTCACCGGGTTGAAACGGCGTCGCCGATACGGTCGCTCCGAGATATCCTCCCGTCTCCTGCACGGGAGAGGAGGGCCGCCCAATATTTACGAACGTCGGCAGATTTCTGTTTGCGGTTCCCAGCGCGTAGGTGACCCATGCTCCAAGCGTGGGGTGATCGAATTGACGGCCGCGATGCCCGGTCGTGGTCTCGATTACCGCGGGGAAATGGTTTCCCTCGTTGCACCACATGGAACGGACAAACGCGATTTCGTCCACAACGCCGCCCACGTTGGGAAACCAATCGGATACCGGAATCCCGGATTTTCCGTAATTCGTGAAAGTCCGAAGGCACGGAATTACGGGACGGCGCATTTCCGCGACGTTGTCGCCGAATCCGACGGCGTCGATCATCTTACCCGCGAACTTGTTGTCCTTGGGATCGAAGGTGTCGATATGGCTCACACCGCCGCACATGAACAGGAAGATGACCGATTTCGCCTTAGGCGGAAAATGGGGACCCATCATCGGGTCTTTGAGCTTCCCATCGTCGGCCCACATCGCGCCCAGAGCGGCGCCGAAGAATCCGCCTCCCGCCTGAAACAGGAATCGGCGTCTGTCGACCCGACCGCACGGATAAATGTCCTTCAAGCGCATTTCTTTCGCTTACCTCACGTAAATAAACTCATCCAGATTGAAAAGAAGCCACGTTAGTCCCTTGAGGCGCGAGGGGTCGTTGGCAAGGTAGGTCAGGGCGCGGTCTTTTTCATTAGGCGATGGGGGGCGCGACAACGCGATCCGGTATGCCAGATCGAGGGCTGCGTTGATATCCCCGCCGGATTCTTTCGTAAGGCGTTCAGCGAATTTGGTCGCGGCCTTCTCGATCTCATCGCTGTTCATCATGAAAAGACCCTGCGGAGCCGTGACGGTTTGAGTCCTGAGCGGGCAAGGCGCCCGACCGTCATCCACATCAAACGCCTGGAGGAAGTTGGGCATTACATCGCGGCTTGGCGTGAAGCCTCGCGTCATATAAGCGCCGCGGCGGTTGGGAGAAGATGCGGCCGCCATGGTGGGCGCTCCGCCCGCTCCCCGCCTCGGCGCCGGAGCCGGTGACGGATCGAACGATGGGCCTCCGACCGTGGTGTCCAGATTGCCGGCTGCCGAAAGGATCGAATCCCAGACGGGTTCCGCTTCGAGCCGCTGCAGGCGGTAATGCCACAGATACGTATCGGAAGGATCGGCTTTCATACTGACGGTCGATGTTTTCGGATCGACTTCGGAGGAAAGCTTGTAGGTCTCCGATGTCACCATCAAACGGCTCATCTGCTTCATACTGAAGCCCCGGTTCACGAACTCCGAAGCCAGCCAGTCGAGCAGTTTCGGGTCGCTGGGCGTACCGCCCAACTTACCGAAGTCGCTGGATGTTTTTTGCAGTCCTTCTCCGAAATGCCACTGCCAAAGCCGGTTTACGGCTACGCGAGCGAACATCGGATTGTCCTTCGCGGTCAGCCAATCAGAGAACGCTTCGACTCTGCCTTCGCGAAAGTCGATGTTTGCCGGGGCGAACGGCCAGCCGGGTTTCACTTCGTGATTTTTCTCGGGACGTTCGGGATCGCCGCTGGTCAGGATGTAGCTGGGCTCCAGTTCCTTTTTCGGGTCAGCCTCGACGGTCCAGAAAGCGGCGATCGGAGCAGCGCCAGCGCCCCGGCGTCCACCGCCGCTGGCGGCATTCAGCGACTGCTGAAGGGTTTTGTACTCTGCTACCTGCTCCGCAGACATCACTTCCTGAATTTTGTCGGCATCGATACGCAGGACAGGAAAATAATTATCCGCGATTTTCTGCTCCGCCGGCGTGCGGTCTTTTTCCGGCTTTTTGATGACCGTCTGCACATCAGCGGGCAGCATGGAAAGACGTTCTTCGTAAAGCTTGTCGCGGATCGGCTGGACGAAGGCGTCGATCTTAGCCTGTATGGGCGCACGCTTCCTGTCGGTCTCATCCTGCGCCTTACCCGCCGCGAAAATCTGCTCCGGCGTACCGAGAGTCAGCTTCCGCAGAACCAGCGGATCAAACAGAGCTTTCATGGCATAAAAATCTTTCTGTTTGATCGGGTCGTACATATGATCGTGGCACTTCGCACAGCCCACGGTGAGGCCCATGAACGCCGTCGAAACGGTTTCGACGGCGGTAATCGGCAACTCGAGAGCCTCTTTGTTGTCGCGAATCACGTCGCCGCGCGCCAGGAAGCCTAAGGCGAACGCATCGTCTGGCCTGGGTTCCACCTTCTGCCGGTATCCCGTCGCGGTCATTTGAGTGCGCTCAGTCGTGCGGTATCCGGTTAATTGCGCCCGCGTGAACTGATCGTAGGGCATATCGTTGTTGAGCGCCCGAATCACCCAGTCCCGCCAGAGATAGATGCCGGGAGCCGCGATCATTCGCTCGTCGATATCGGCATACCGCAGGACATCGAGCCAGTGACGCGCATAGCGCACGCCGTATTGGTCACTGGCGAGAAGCTGGTCGACAACCTTTTCATAGGCGTCAGGAGCCTGGTCCTGGAGAAAGGCCTCCTGCTGCTCGGTCGTAGGCGGAATTCCGATGAGGTCCAGATAGACGCGCCGCAGGAGCGTTCTTTTGTCAGCCGGGCCGACCGGTTGAAGATTCTTTTCTTTGTAATCGGCTGCGACGAATGCGTCGATCGGGTTGGTCGAATTCGTCAGCCCCGAGGGCGTCTCGGGACGCACGACCGGCCTGAGAACCCAAAGGCGTGATTCCGGTGAAGGCTCTTTTGGGGGAGCCGGGGCCGCGGGGGCATTCTGGGTCTTCTTTTTCGCCGCGCGCGATGGTTTTTGGGCTATCGAGGGTCCTGCGAAGAGACAGAAGAAAGCCACCAGCGCGACATAACGGTTAAGCTTCACGGACACTCCCTTGCCGAGGTCGGGCGTGCGACTCTGGCCTTCATAGTATAGAACTCAGGTCCTCGCGGTTTGGTCTTTGAAATGACGGAGTTCCGGGCAAAAAAGTAACAGGGAGTTCTCAATCCCCGTACGATGCCGTCCGGTCACAATAGAGACCGGCGGCGAAGGTATCACTCGCCAGTACACACATAGTTGTCAGCCGTTTTCGGATCTCCCGAACCCTTGTAACGCGGATACATCGGATAACGGCACATCGGGAATGTGGCGTGGACGGCGAAGGGCGGCTTGATGTCGATGTCGCTCAAAATCTGGGTGTCGGCCGGGGCTTTCCCGTGCTCTATCCAGTCATCGAGCATCTGAATGAAATCGACATAGGCGGGAACCAGCTCGTGCGTGACCGGATTTCGGCCTACATTGCGGTTGTGGAACAGCCCAACGGCCACGTAGAATCGCAGGAATTGATCTGTCCGGCCCTGCCCCATGGTCTGGGCGACCTTGTCGTAGTAGCTCATGACCCAACGCGGATTGACGGTGTAATCGGTCGTGTTTACTTTCATGATCAGTTTGCCGCCCCGCTTCTGGAAAGCGGACAGATCGGGATTGGTGGCATCAATCTCGGCTGAAAGTTCCTGAATCTGTTTTGCGTAATCGGCGAGATTTACTTCCAGCAGATTCACATTCGGATCGCGCACGATCCGACTGCGCAGCAATCCGAAGTTTGAGGAGGCAGGCGTTGGCCTTGCCGGAAACGTCTTCCAGTTGTCCGCGGATTCGCTTCCGGTGGTCCAACCAGAGAATGTGTTCCAGCCGTTGGCGAGCGGAAAGGAATAAGAAACGGAGGCGTATACCGCATTGGCGGCCCTGATCTGCGCGTCGGAAAGACAGCTTTCTCCGGCATCCGCTCCGTCGGGGCAGCGGATCGCGGCAAACGCGTTTGGCGTAATCGCCGGATCGAATTTGCGATAGCAGGCGAGATAGTTGCTTACCAAGCCATCCTCGATGCCATCGAGCGCATCGCACTGGCGGAGCACTTCCTTGCCGATCAGCGCGACTTTCGCGGGCGGAATCCATCCATCGCCTGTCTGAGTTTTTGCGCGCGCGAGCGGATCGCCGATCGCGAGTTGCGTGTAGGCATGTGCGGGAACCTGCGCGAATATGCCGTCGTAGTCCCGGGGGAAGCGCTGAACGACGATCAACGCTTCGCGCCCGCCTTGCGACGACCCCAGGTAATAACTGCGCCGGATCGGCTGACTGTAGAACTTCGCTACGAGCGCCACAGCGACGTCATGCGTTTTCTTCATCTGAGCGAATGCGAAATTCGCAAATGCCTCGTCGTTCGTGGTCCAATCGACTGGCGGGGCGCCGCCTTCACCTCGGCCGCCCGGACCTCGTCCGGCACCCTGATGGCCGGAGTCACTGCCATAGGTCACGAATCCGCGAGCCAGCGCGTAGGGCGCATTCGGCGGAATGGATTCCGGTCCCCACTGCATTCCTGTGGTCAGCGCCACCGGAATTACGCCGTTGTTACCGCTGCCTCCCATCTGGGCGATCTTGCGGTTCCATGAAGCGGGAAGGTTCACCTGGAAGTTGATCTTCGGCGCGTTTGGATCGACCGGAGCAATCGAACCGGTCGCTTTGCAATATTCGGGGAGCGCGAGCACCGCACGATCGCCGTTTATGGTTTGCGGCGAAGCGGGAATCAGTTCCGCCGCGCCGATGGTGGCGCCGGACGTCGGAAGCCCAATCGATTTGGCAGGGATCGTCAGCCCGGCGAGCGATTCGCATGAAACTTTGTTACGCGCTATTGGATCGGTGGCGCCGCAGAGGGGAAAAACGGCCGGAAGGATTGAAAGAAGCGTCTTCCACATAACCAGAATCCCCTCATGATACGCGGGCTCCAGAGGGGCAACGCTGTTGGGCACGCGACTTGAGTCGCGTTTGAAGTTTCTACATTTCTCTGGGGCAGCTACGATGGTGGCGCAGGCTTCAGCCTGTGTTTTGCGAACGCACGGAGAAGAAGCGCCGGAGATCCCACATCTTCTGTAAGATGTACCGACGCAACCTTCCCCACTGGCATCCTCCGGGAGCAACCGTGTTCGTGACGTGGCGGTTGCACGGCACGCTTCCGGTGTTCAGGAATTACACTGACGACGCCCGCGTCTTTGCCCATCGTGATCTACGGCTGGATCGGGCGACAACCGGGCGTCGGTGGCTGCGAACGCCCGAGATTGCCGAATGTGTGGTGACCAACCTGCTCGACGGGGCCGCCGGCCGGTATGAGTTGCATGCGTTCGTGGTGATGCCGAATCACGTCCACTTGCTCTTAACTCCCTGGATCGACCTGGCCGCCATCACGCGTACTCTCAAAGGCAGGTCATCCCGCCAGGCGAATATCCTGCTTGCTCGCACCGGTACTCCCTTCTGGCAGGATGAATCCTTCGACCATTGGATCCGTCACCACCGACAATTCGAAAAGGTCCGTGAATACATTGAACGAAATCCGGTACGGGCTGGCCTGGTCGATCGGCCTGAGCAATGGCCTCACTCCAGCGCCAGCGTCCACAGGCTGAAGCCTGTGCCACCATCCTGCCACTCCGAAACAGTCCCCAAAAGCTAGAAACGCCAGACGCGACTGGGGTCGCGTGTCCGGGCCACGCGGGCAGAAAATAGAACCGCGCTCATGAACCGTCTGCAATGTCGGCCGTCGTGCTTGCCCTGGCAGCCCTGGGCGCGGCCGCGCAAACCGCCCAGACCCCGGACATAACGAAATCCGGTACGGGCTGGCCTGGTCGATCGGCCTGAGCAATGGCCGCACTCCAGCGCCAGCGTCCACAGGCTGAAGCCTGTGCCACCATCCTGCCACTCCGAAGCAGTCCCCAAAATCTAGAAACTCCAGACGCGCGGGCAGACAATAGAACGGTGCCTATGAACCGTCTGCAAATGTCGGCCGTCGTGCTTTCGCTGGTACCCCTAGGTGCGGCTGCGCAAACCGCCCAGACCCCGACTCTGTACGTGGTGCCCTACGCTCATCTGGATACGCAGTGGCGGTGGGAATTCCCGCAATCCATCAGTGAGTATCTGCTCAAGACGATGCGTGTGAATTTCGATTACATCGATAAGTATCCGCATTACATCTTCAACTGGACAGGCGCGAACCGCTACCGGCTCATGAAGGAATACTTTCCATCGGACTACGCGCGCATGAAGCAGTACATCGCAGCGGGCCGCTGGTTTCCCGCTGGTTCGTCGGCGGAGGAAGGCGACGTGAATCTCCCGAACGCCGAGGCGATCATACGGGAGGTTCTTTACGGCAACACGTATTTCAGAAAGGAGTTCGGGAAAGCGAGCTTCGAATACATGCTGCCGGATTGTTTCGGATTCCCCGCTTCGTTGCCGAGTATCCTGGCCCACGCAGGGGTCAAGGGTTTCTCGACGCAGAAACTTTCAGCCGCCTGGCAGCCAGCGCCGCGCGTGGGCGGCCCCGATTCACCTGAGCAGACGCCCGAGGGCATTCCCTTCAACGTCGGGATCTGGGAGGGGACGGATGGCAAGACTGTGATCGCGGCGTTAAATCCCGGGAGCTATGGCAGTCAGGTTTTCACCGATCTCAGCAAAGAGCCGCCGCCACCGGCCCCTCAGCCGGCGGTTGCGCCACAACCGGGACGCGGACGCGGCGGACGCGGGCCGCAGGAGCCCGATTTGGTCAAGCGCATCGATCTCGACGGCAAGGTCACGGGTGTTTACGCCGACTATAAGTATGTAGGGACCGGTGACATCGGCGGAGCCGTGGCTGAACCCAGCGTCAAACTACTTGAGGCCATCGTCACCAAGAGTACGACTGTTCTTCCGACTCCGGGCCGCGGCGGACGCGGTCAGCAGCCCGCCATTCCGCCGCCTCCTCCGGGACCGCCGGTTGCGGTTGGAGAGGGCCCGGTGCATGTCGAAATCTCCGCCGCCGATCAAATGTTCAACGACATTAAGCCGGACATGACTTCGCGCATGCCGCGATATAAGGGCGATCTGGAACTCATCAATCATTCGGCGGGATCGCTCACTTCGCAGGCGTATCACAAGCGCTGGAACCGCAAGAACGAATTGCTCGCGGACGCGGCTGAAAAGGCATCGGTGGCCGCGGAATGGATGGGTGGTCGGCCGTATCCGAGGGAGCGTTTGAACAATGCGTGGATGCTGGTGATGGGCGGACACTTCCACGACACCGCGGCCGGTACGGCGACGCCGCGTTCGTATGAGTTCGCGTGGAACGACGACGTGATCGCGATGAACCAGTTCGCCGGCGTGCTGACGAGCGCGAGTGAGGCGATCGCCTCAGGCATGAACACCGAAACGAGGGGCACGCCGCTCGTCATTTATAACCAGCTGAATGTTGCGCGCGAAGATGTGGTCGAAGCGTCCGTTTCACTTCCCGCAGGCACGAAATCCGTGCGTGTCGTCGGACCGGAGGGGAAAGAAGTCCCCGCTCAACTGGAAAACGGCAAGGTCATCTTAGTGGCAAAGGCTCCGCCTGTCGGATATGCCGTATATGATGTTGCGCCGGGGAGCGGCGCGCCGCAGACCGGAGATCTGAAGGTCAGCGCGAAATCGCTTGAAAATGCCCGCTATCGCGTAACGCTGAACGGCGATGGTGACGTGTCGAGCATTTTCGACAAATCGCTGAATAAAGAGCTACTCTCCGCGCCGGTACGGCTGGCCATCTCACACGACGCACCACGCCAGTGGCCGGCATGGAACATGGATTGGGATCAGGTGCATGCCGCGCCGCGCGCTTATGTCACGGGGGCAGCGCAGGCCCGGATCACCGAAAACGGACCCGCGCGAGTGGCCGTCGAGGTGACTCGCGAGTTCGAGGGATCGAAATTCGTTTCTACCGTACGGCTGGCCGCGGGTGATGCCGGCAACCGCGTCGAATTCGCCAATGCCGTTGACTGGAAGGGTCTCGCGTCGAATGTGAAGGCGACTTTTGCGCTCACGGCTTCGAACGAGAATGCGACGTACAACTGGGATATCGGGACTATTCAACGACCGACGGAAAACGAACGGCAATTCGAGGTCGCGTCGCATCAGTGGGTCGATCTTACGGATCGCAGCGGATCTTTCGGAGCCACCGTTCTGACGGACGTGAAGAATGGTTCTGACAAGTTCGACGATCATACGATCCGGCTTACCCTGCTCCGCACGCCAGGCGGAACAAATCAATACACCGATCAGTTCAACCAGGACTGGGGTCATCACGAAATTCTCTTCGGCCTCGCGGGTCATGCGGGCGACTGGCGTTCGGCTCAAACGGATTGGCAGGGGCAACGCCTCAACGCTCCCCTCGTGGCTTTCGAGACAACCAAACATGCCGGCGCGCTCGGCAAGGAGTTCACACTCCTCACCGTGGACAATCCGCGCATCCGCGTTCTGGCGTTGAAGAAAGCCGAGATGTCCGATGAACTGATTCTTCGGATGGTGGAACTTGACGGCAAGCCCGCGGCCAATGTCCGGGTGAGATTCGCCGGCCCGATTTCTGCGGCGCGCGAAGTGAACGGGCAGGAACTGCCGGTCGGTTCGGCCACCGTCCAAGGCGGCGCTCTGGTGACGAGTTTCGGCGCCTATCAGCCGCGAACGTTCGCGATCCGTTTGGGCGCGGCGGCCACGCACATCACGCCGATCCTGTCAAAGCCGGTGTCGTTGGAATACAATCTGGCGGCGGCCAGCAACGACGATACGAAAACTGTAGGCGGATTCGATACGAAAGGAAACGCGATGCCTGCCGAGATGCTGCCGGGCACGATCGACTTCGGCGGCGTGTCCTTTCAACTGGCGCCGGCGGGGACCGGCAAACTCAACGCCGTGGCCGCCAAAGGGCAAAAGGTGGATCTGCCGGCCGGGCGCTACAACCGCCTGTATATTCTCGGCGCTGCCGCCAATGGCGATCAATCGGCAACCTTTCATTTCGGCGCGGCGTCGATGGCTCTGCCGATACAGGACTGGGGCGGATTCGTCGGGCAGTGGGACACGCGGCGCTGGACTCCCCGTCCCGCGACCAATGCGAATGGGGCTCCTTTGCGGCAGGATTGGGCTGTGTCGGCGAATCATGCCCAGTGGGATATCAGCGATCGTGGTTCGCCGAACTGGTCACCGCGGTATCCGGAAGATTTTTTGGGTATGTCGCCGGGATTCATCAAACGCGCTGGTATCGCCTGGTATGCGTCGCACCATCACACTGCGGATGGTTTGAATGAGCCGTACGAATACTCGTACCTTTTCGCGTATGGGGTCAATCTGCCTGCGAACGCGCACTCTGTCACGCTGCCGGATAACGAGAACGTTCGAATTCTGGCGGTGTCGGTCGCCGAAGAGAATCCGGAGGTGAAGCCTGCACAACCGCTGTACGACGTACTCGGCGCGCCGCAGTGATTTCGGCTGGCGGTTTTTGCGCCAAAAGCCTTTATATTTTCGATACAGTTAACGCTATAGTAGAATTCTCGGCCAGCATCGAATGAAGTCATCCCGGAAACCGAGGTTATCCCTGCGACGGCTACGGCCCTCCACCACTCAAGCAGTCGTCTGCCTGGTCCTGGGCGGCGTCATAGTGGGAGTGCATCTCCTACGGGCGCAGTCTCCCCAAGACCGGCAGAGGGCACTCGACAGTTCGTTCCAACAGACAGTCAAGCCGTTCCTTCAGAAAAACTGCCGTACATGTCACAACCCGGACATGAACACCGCTGCGTTGAACGTTGACCGGCTCGACCCGTCGCTGGAAGAGGGCGAACTCAAGACATGGGAAGCCATCCGCACGCGGCTGAAGGCCGGAACCATGCCGCCGAAAGGCATGCCCCAGCCGACGCAGGCCGAGCGCGACGGGGTCGTGGAATGGATCACCGAGGGGCTGGAGTTTGCCCGCGTGCGTCCGGTCCCGAGAAACGGGATGGTGCGGCGGCTTACGGTGGCGCAGTATCGGAACACGTTAAAGGAACTACTGAAGATCGATGACGATGTGACCGCCGGGCTGCCTCCGGACGCGGTCTCCAAAGAGGGGTTTCTCAATAATAAGGACCAGCTCAACCTTTCGCCGCTGCTGACCGAGGCCTACTTCGGAATCGCCGACGACGCGCTGAACCGCGCCATCGCGGACCCGCAGAAAAAGCCGGTGATCCAGGATTTCCGCGTCGATCTTGGGGCGGGAGTCAACCCCGCGCCGCTGCAGCAGAAGCTCGTGCTCGTGGGCAGTCTGTTGCTCGATACGCCCGATGTTCTGGTCACGGAACTCACGCCCAACAAGCCGTTCGCTTTCGAGCCGTTCCGGATGCGCACGCATTACCGGTTTCTCGAAGGTTACCGGGGCAACGATACGGTACGGGGATGGCGCGATTTCGACAGCATTTACCACTCGGTGTTCGCGGATATGCGCGGAAGTCCCGGCTATCCGAAGGGCCAGGCTTACAGCACCGTACCGGAAGGCCTGCTGCTGCGGCCGGCGATACCAACCAGCGAGCTTTTCGGCGTTGACCCGACGGAGGGCCCTAAAGCGAACTTCAAGATCGCGGTTCGGGAACTTCCGGCGGGCGGACGCTTCCGCGTCACTGTAACGGCGGCGAAATACCATGACGCGCTGCTGCTCGACGAGGGCGTAAAGGAACGCCCGCGTTCCGGAGATTCCGTAGTTCTGGCAAATCCTCTCGCGCCGCAGACCGCGATGATTGCGAAGCCCGGGATCTATCAGGTTGACCTCCACGACGACAGCACCGCTCCCGGAGCCGTGGACGTTTCCCGGCTCAGCCAGGGCCTCGCGGGAGTCTGGCCGAAAGAGGGGGCGGACTCGCCCGTCGGCAAGTCGCTCCTAGCCACAACCAATGACCCGGGTCTGACGATCGAACGTAAATCCCTTCCCACGGACGACGCCCATAATATTGGCACCGGCGATTTCACGATTGCAGCCTGGATTCACCCGGCTAAGCCGAAGACGGAAGATGCTGCTCCCGAGAGACAAGGCATTGTCAGCCTCGGCAATACCGAGCGTTCCCAGGGATGGTTTGTCGACCTCACCGAGACTGCGCGCGGCGGCTCGCTTCGGTTTCAGACCGCCGGACGAGACAAGGATGCGAATGCCGTCGTATCGACTGCCGCAGGCGCCATCCGTACCGGCGCGTGGCAGCATGTCGCCGTAGTGGTCCGGCGTGGCCGGAACGAAACGCGGATTTACGTCAATGGCGTGCTCACCGCACGCGCCACCACGGGCTACGCGCGGTTCGACGCCGAGACCGCCAATTTGCAGATCGCGCATATACCCGCGGCGGCTAACTTTGACGGATCTCTCGCCGATGTGAGGCTTTACTGCCGTCCTCTGGACGATTCCGAGATCCGTGGCCTCGTTGAGCCAGGAAAAGATCTGGTAAAGCTCCCGCAGGAGCGGAAGGGCGATGTCACCCTGAAGTTCGGGAATCTGGAGTTCAGCGGCGCGCTGCGGCCAGCCTTTATGGTAGTGAGGCTCGAGCAGGGTCCGCTCGCGGTTCGGGCGCAGTATACGGGGCTGCGTGAGTTGAAGGACATTGTGCTTACGCCATTGCCGGCGACCGACGAACTGGCGAAGAAATTCGCCGCATTCGAGAAGCAGTCGCCCCATGTGGGCGTTTCTCTGGGCCTGCGCCGGGACTGCGGCAGCACGCTTGCGCCTGTCGGTTCTCCGCAAACGGTATCCAGCGAGCAGCCGTCGAAGTTCGTATTCGAAGGAGCGATCCGCAACTTTCCGCGGCCCGATATCGATAAGGAGAACGTGAATTATCTCGCGGGGCTGAGCGAGATCGGCGTACATAGCGAATACACGGACGGCCGCGACATGCCGCGGTTGTTGATCAAGTCCGTGGAGTTCGAAGGACCTTATTACGATGTCTGGCCGCCGGTTTCGCATACAAGCATTTTTCCGGGCAATGGGGGCAAGACAGATCCGCAGACCTACGGCCGCAAAATCATCCGGAGTTTCGCCACCCGGGCGTATCGCCGGCCGATTACGGACAATGAGGACGCGGCGCTCAACGATATCTTCCTGAAGTCGCTGGAGTCGGGCCGCTCTTTCACCGACAGCGTGAAGGACGCGCTCCTGGTAGTCCTGACCTCGCCTCAGTTTCTTTTCCTGACGGAAATCAGCAAGAGTCCCGCGCCAGAGCCGCTGAACGGATACGAACTGGCCTCGAAGCTCTCGTACTGGCTGTGGAACGGCCCGCCGGACAGCAAGACGCTCCAGCTTGCAGCGGGCGGAACGCTACGTCAGCAGCTAGATGCCGAAGTGCTGCGCATGACGGCTGACCCGAAGTTTGCACGGTTTACGAACGAGTTCGCTTCGCAGTGGCTGAGTCTGGATAAGTTCCAGGTGGTAGAGGTCGATCGCAAACTTTATCCGAAACTGACGCGCGACGTCCGCACGCAACTCAAGCAGGAACCGGTCGAGTTTATCCAGTACCTGATGCGGAACAATTTGCCCGTGAAGAATGTCGTTGCGTCTGATTTCGTCGTGGCCGACGACGCGACTGCCCAGTATTACGGACTTCCCACGCCTCTGGACACCGGCTTCAGTTTCGCTCCGGTCAAGGTCGAGCGCCCTGACCTGGGTGGCGTGTTGACCATGGCGGCGACGATGTCCGGGCTTTCCGACGGGCGCGAATCGAATCCGGTGAAGCGCGGCGCGTGGATGGCGCGCAAGATCATCGCCGAGCCGCCGAATGATCCGCCTCCGAACGTACCGCCGCTCAAAGACGAGACGAAAGACCTGCCGCTCCGCGAAAGGCTGGAACTGCACCGCAGCGCCCCTGCGTGCGCGAGTTGCCATTCGAAGATCGATCCCTGGGGCGTGGCGCTCGAGGAGCTCGATGCGGGCGGGCGGATGAAAACGAACAAAGCGGATGCGCATTCCACGCTGCCCGACGGCGCGACCGTCGCGGGAATCGAAGATCTGAAGCGGCATTTGGCTGAGGACCGCATCGATCAGGTGGCGTTCAGCGTGCTCAAACACCTGGAAACCTACGCTATCGGGCGTAGCCTGACTTACAATGAACTCAACGATCTGAAGCGGGATGCCCTCACGCTGAAGCCGACCGGATACAGAATGAGGGACATGATCGTTTACGTGGCGAACAGCAAGTTGTTTCTCGAGAAGTAATCGCAAAAAGGGAAAATCACAGATGCCCGGCTCCATTCGACTTGACAGACGCGCCTTTTTGAAGGGTTTGGGAGGGGTGGCCCTCGCACTTCCCGTGCTCGACGCCATGGGAGCGGAGGTGACGGAACAAATCCCGCGCCGCCTCTGCGCCATCTACACGGCGAACGGCATGTCGCTGCCGAAAGAGGAGCACGGCATTCCGGAATGGCGCTGGTTCCCGGACAAGACGGAGAACGGCGAATTTGTTTTCGGTAAGTCGACGGAGCCGTACGCGCCGTTCCGTAAGCAGATCAGTTTCCTCGGCAACATGTATCATCCGAACGGGCCGAAGGCCGACCCGCACACCTGCTCGGATATGTGGCTGACGGGCGCGCCGCTACAGAATCCCAAGCCGGGCACGTATAACACGGCAGGACTGGATCAGACCGTCGCGCATCACACGAAGCAGTACTGCAGGCAGGCTTCGCTGGTGCTTTCGATCGACGCCGGTACGGGATACCAGTCGCGCACGGGCACGATTTCGTTCAATCTCGACGGCAAGCCGGTTCCGGCCGAGAACAACCCGCGCCGGATATTCGACCGTCTGTTCCGCGGAGATCGGTCTTCGCTCCAGCAGGAACACGCCGACCTGCAGCATCGGATCAAGCTGGTCGATGCCGTGGCCGCGAGCGCGCGTTCATTGAACAAACAGCTGGGCGCAACCGACCGCGACAAGATGGACCAATATATGACCTCGCTGGATGAGGTCGAGACGCGTCTGGTTGCATCGGAGAAGTGGATCGACATTCCGATCAAGCAGCAGGATTATTCTCACCTCAATCTGGACATTACGAACGAAGGCGATCCGGCCGAGTACTACCGCAACATGTTCGACCTGATCGCGCTGGCATTCGATGCGGACATCACCCGGACCGTGACGTTCATGCTGAACCGTGAAGATGGCATGGGCATCAGCGACACGTTCCCGCTGAAGCTCGGGCTTTCGAAAACGCACCACAACCTTTCGCACGCGACGGACAAGCAGGGGCAGCTGGATTTCGCGAAGTACGACTTGTTCCTGAGCGAGCGGATCGCGCACTTCCTCGGGCGGATGGACGAGTACAAGGACCGCAATGGGTCCGCGCTGGACAACACGATCGTGATGTTCGGTAGCGGAGCCAGCACGACGCACTTCAACCACAATCTGCCGACGCTGATCGCGGGCGGCCGCAACCTGGGTTTGAAGCATGGGCAGTACTGGCGCGCGGAGAGCGAGACTCGAATGTCCAATCTCTACGTGAGCATACTGCGCGCGTTGGAAGTCGAAGAGGAGAGTTTCTCCGATAGCACGGGGACGCTGAGTTCGCCGGTCTTTACGAAGAGTTAGGGGCTCAGCCGCAGCCCTTTAGGGCTCTACCATCCGATCGCTTTCGGCGCCGCTGTATTGCCCGGCGTCGATTTTCATCGCTTTATGCCGATAAACATGATTTCTTTCAGAGCTGAATGAAAGCGGCATTTTTTCTAATTCCGTTTTTTTCGCTTGACGGTAGCAGTTGCCCATGATAACGATTACTTAATCGTTCACTTCATGTTCGGGAGTCGCCCGTGAATCGGGCATGGGGAGGTTTGGGATGTTGAAGCGGCAAACCCAGTCATTTCTGTCGGCTGCTGTGGTCATGGCGCTCGCCGTTTTGTCGTGCGGGCAAGTATCAGCGCAAATGAGTGTTACCGGCTCGGTATCCGGAACGATCCTGGACGCCTCGGGCGGCGTGATTCCGGGAGCAACTGTTTCGCTCACCAGTGAAACGACCCACGAAGTCCGCGACGCCAAAAGCACCGGCGAAGGATTGTTCAGTTTCACGGCCGTGCCGCGCGACTCCTACCGCTTAAAGGTTGAGCATTCCGGCTTCAAGGCCGTCGAACGCCAGGGGATTGTCGTGTCCGCCAACGAGCACGTAGCGCTGGGCGCAGTGACGCTCGAAGTCGGATCCTCGACGGAAACCGTGACCGTGTCCGCACAATCAGTCCACGTCGAGACCGAGAGTTCCGCCGAAGCGGCTGATGTCACCTCCGACCAGATCGGAAACCTGACCGCGCGAGGACGCGAGGTTGTCTCTCTTCTGCGAACGATCCCGGGAGTGACATACCAGGCCGATCAGGATTCGCCTGGCGGTACCTACGGAACCGGCACGTCGTCGATTCGCGGCGCGAGCGCCAATATGAACATCCTGGCCGTCGACGGAATCGTCAGCAACGACATGGGCTCGCCAAGCGTGTTCTCCAGCGCCACCCAGGAGGAGGCGATTGGTGAAGTCAAGGTCATTCTGAACAGCTATGATGCCGAGTACGCCGGCAATGGCGGCGCCGTCCTGCAAGTGGTCACGAAGTCGGGGACAAGCGAATGGCACGGCAATGCTTATTGGTACCTGCGGAATGAAGATTTCAATGCTAACGATTTCTTCAACAACCGCAACGGAGTGAAGAGGCCCGTGTATCGATACAACACGGGCGGGTTCACGCTGGGCGGACCGATTTGGGTCCCCAAGAAGTGGAACCGGGATAAGAAGAAGCTTTTCGGCTTCTATAACCTGGAACAGATCGAGTCGCGGCCTTCGGGAAGCCTCACTCAGTACACCATGCCGACGGCGCTGGAGCGCCAGGGGAACTTTTCGCAAACACTGGACACCAATGGCAAGTTGATTCCCGTGAACGATCCGAAGAACAAAGTGAATGGCGTGTCGCAGCCCTTCCCGGGGAACATAATCCCTCCCAGCCGCCTCGATTCCAACGGTATTGCGCTGCTGAACATTCTTCCGCTGCCTAATTTCATCAATCCGGCGATTACTGGTTACAACTACAACTATCAGATTCTGGAGGTTCAGGACTTTCCGAAGCGCTTCCAGGTTTTCAAAATCGATTATGTGCCCAGGGAGAATGACCGGATTTGGGTGCGCGGCAAGACTTTTCTCTCGCAGCAGCAAGGCTACGCCGTTTCTGCCGGCGCCACTCCCACCGGATTTTTTGCGCAGTGCTACTGTTTCTCAGAAGAGGGGCTTGCGACCGGGTGGACACATATTTTTACCCCTACGATAGTCTCTGAAATGGTTGCCGGCGTCCGTCATAATCACGAAGGCTGGAAACCCTATGACGATAAGCTGACACCCACACAACAAGTCCCCATTCCCGGTAATCCGTATTCCACTGTGTTGCGATCGGCGGTTGGTTTCACGGCGGGTCAGTGGTACCCACAGAGCAATCCCGACGGCATTATTCCGCGCTTTTCTTTCAACGTTCCGAATTCGCCGAACGTTGGCTTCGACGACCGCTTCCTCAAAAACGGCACCGACTTCACCTTCAACTGGAGCGATTCAGTGACCTGGGTGCGTGGCAAACACACGATGAAGGCGGGGGCGGACTTCTACCGCGTCCGGGAATACGAAGGCGAACGCAGCAATTTCGACGGCACATTCAACTTCTCGAAAGATGTCAACAATCCTCTGGACACCAACTGGTCGTTCGCTAACGCGGCGCTTGGAGTTTTCGATTCCTACTCCGAAGCGAACGCGCGCTATGGCGCAAACGAACGGCAGACCATCGTCGAGTGGTTCGCTCAGGATGTGTGGAAAGTGACCAAGCGGTTGACCCTGGATTACGGTGTGCGATGGACGTGGGCCAACCAGATGTACGCGCGTTATGACGGGCAGCAGTCAGTGCTGGCGCTGTCGCGCTACAATCCCGCGAATGCGCCGACTTTCTATGTGCCGGTGCTGTCGAACGGCGTAAGAATGGCGCAGGATCCGCACACGGGCGCGCTGCTGCCCCAAGCCTATATCGGAACCTTTGTGCCTGGGACCGGGAACCCGGGTAATGGCGGGGTATTGTCGGGCGATTCCAGCTATCCTCGGGGCTTTGTCGATCAGCAACCCACACACTGGGGACCGCGCTTCGGTTTCGCCTACGATGTATTCGGTAACGGCAAGACCGCTATCCGCGGAGGAGGCGCGATTCTCTATAATCCGCGTATCAGCGTCTGGAGTTCGACCACCGAGAACCCGCCGGCTATTTTCACGCCCATCGAGTATTACGGGACGATCAATACGCTTCTCCAGACGGCTGGCGTGCTGGCGCCAAGCAATACGAATGCCTACCAGCAGAGCGCCAGAACGCCCCGCAATTACAATGTTTCGCTGAGCGTCCAGCAGGATCTTGGACATTCAACGCTGCTTAGCGTTTCCTATGCGGCCGTGCTCGGGCAGAATCTTCAGTTAAGCTATGCCCTCAATACGGTTCCCTACGGTTCGGAATTTCAGCACATAGATCCCACTACGGGAACGCCATTATCCGATAACTTCTTCCGGCCCTACCCGGGTTATAACAACGTGACTTATTATGCCAACGGTTTCAGCTCGAATTACAACGGCTTGTTTGTTACGTTGAACCGCCGGTATTCAAACGGATTGACGTTAGGCGCGTCCTACAGCTTTTCCAAGTACCTGGATGTGACCAACGGAAACACGAACATTCCGCTGTATCAGAACCAGCGCAACTGGAACTATGGCTCGGACCCGAGCGACCAGACCCACAACCTGGTTGTCAATTACACGTACCGTATCCCTGATGCCACCAAGGTGCTGCCTAATCGCGCGATCTTCAGGTACATGTTCGATGGCTGGAATCTTTCCGGTATCGCGCAATTTACGTCGGGTCTGCCCGCGGCGCTTAGTTTCACCACTACGGACGGAACTAATCTGAACGGCGGCGGAGACACCCAGCGTATGGACGTCTGCGGCAACGCCTATACCGGCAACATTCACACGTTCACTCAGTGGTTCAATACCGCTGCCTTCTGCCGCCCGGGAGCGAACGATCCGGGTAATGCCGGCAAGTACGATGTCCGGAACCCCGGCGTGAACAACTGGGATACCGCGATTTCGAAAAACTTCCCGGTTAAAAGCGAAAAGCGCTATTTTTCCCTTCGGTGGGAAGCGTACAACACGTTCAATCACACTCAGTACGCCACCCTGAACACGGCAGCCCGGTTCCAGCCGAACGGGCAACAGGTGAATGCGCTGTTCGGCGAGGTTGTCTCGACGCGCACACCTCGCGTGATGCAGGGTTCGCTGCGGTTCACTTTCTGAGATCGGTGATCATCGCCCTCAGGGCCCCGATAAAGGTGGCCCTCGGTAGGGTGTAGAGTGCGATTAACCGGGTGTAACTCCTTTGAGCGCCGATCGGACTACGGGCGGATGGATAAGAACCGCGCTGATCATCCTGGGGCTCGCGTCGGTCAGCATGGCCCCACCCGCAAGGGTCCGTTTTGAAAACATCGTCGCGTCTTCGGGGATCTCTTTTGTACTCGACAATGACGCGACTCCTCAAAAGCACCAGATCGAGACGATGATCGCCGGAACGGCGGTCTTCGATTACAACAATGACGGCCTGCCCGACCTCTATTTCGTGAACGGAGCGGCCGTAGCGGGGATGGACAAATCGAGCCCGCGCTTTTACAACCGGCTCTATAAAAATAACGGCAACGGAACGTTTACGGATGTGACCGATTCCGCGGGGCTGCGCGGCGCCGGATACGGCATGGGGATCGGGGTTGGCGACTACGACAATGATGGTTACGAAGATGTCTTCGTGGCCGGCGTAAACCAGAATCAGTTGTTTCATAACAACGGCAACGGAACCTTCACGGACGTTACCGCAAAGGCGGGGCTCGCAGGCGTCGATCCCAAGCTTGGGAAGACCTGGTCCGTCAGCGCCGGTTGGTTCGATTACGACAACGACGGATATCTGGACCTGATCGTAGTCAACTACGTCCGGTGGTCACCCGAGAACGAGCCCGCCTGCTTCGTCGAGAAGATTCGCGGATATTGTTCGCCGTCCGGCTATGAAGGCGACCCCTCGATGCTGTTCCACAATAACGGAGACGGAACGTTCACCGACGTTTCGGACAAGTCGGGAATCGGCAGGCACGTGGGCAAAGGCATGGGTGTGGCGTTCGCCGATTACGACGGCGACGGCTTCACGGACATTTTCGTCGCAAACGACACCTTCCGGAATTTCCTCTTCCACAACAATGGAAACGGCACGTTTACCGAGACGGCGATTCTGGCGGGCGTGGCTTACAACGAGGATGGGAAATCAATCGCGGGAATGGGAACCGATTTCAGGGACATCGATAACGACGGAAAACCGGACATCTTTGTCGTGGGAATGCTCGGGGATACATTTCCCCTGTTCCGAAACCGGGGACGATACTTCGAGGACATAACCCGCGTTTCGGGCGTGGCAAAGGCGACGGTGGGGCTCACGGCCTGGGGTGCGGGCATCTTCGATTTCGATAACGATGGCCACAAGGATATCTTCGCGGCCTGCGCCGCGATTCTCGACAACTCCGAGGAGATCGACCATGTGCCGTCGAAGCTGCCGAACCTGCTTCTGCGAAACCAGGGGAACGGAACCTTTGTAGATGTCAGCGCCGAGGCCGGCAGCGCTTTTGTCGCCCCAGACACACACCGCGGCGCCGCGTTTGGCGACCTGAACAACGACGGCAAAATGGATATCGTGGTGACGAACCTGAACGGTAAGCCGGACATTCTGATTAACCGATCGCAAAACGCCAATCACTGGCTCATCGTGAACCTGGTTGGGACGAAAAGTAATCGGGACGGGTTGGGTGCGCGTATCAAGGTCGTTCCGGCGACTGGCCCTGCGCAGTATAACCACGCGACGACCAGCGTCGGTTATGGCGGCTCCAGCGACCGTCGCGTGCACTTCGGCCTCGGGGCCGCGACGAGTGTGGAAAAGTTAGAGATCACATGGCCGAGTGGAATCCACCAAACCCTCATGGGTGTGAAGGCCGACCAGATCCTGACCGTACGCGAGAAATAGATGTTCATTCAGATCCTGTTACTGTGGTCCGCCCTGGTCCAGAACAGTTCTGGCGCCCCCGAACAGTCCCTACAGGCGGCCCGTGCTTACGTTGCGCAAGGCGAGTTTGCCAAGGCGGCGGAGAGCCTCGACCAGGCGCTCGAGGCCAACCCGGATGCCGGCAGCGAGCCGTACCTGACATTGATCGATTGCAGGCTGAAGCTCGATCAGAAGGACAAGGCGATTGAGGCTGCGGAGCGAGGCGTGAAACGGTACCCCACCTCCGGACCGCTCCTGAAGGCCGCAGGAGCACTCATCCTGCAGGAGAACTCCGCGAGCGATCGAGCTGGTGAGTTGCTGGCCCGTGCGAGCAAGGCGCTCCCGCAGGACCCGGGCGCGCAATATGCGTATGGCCTATGGGCACTAATGAACCATCACGAGGAGATTGCCATCGCCGCGGAGAGGCGGGCACTGGCGCTCTCGCCAGCCGACGATCTCAAGGTGCAGGCTCAGACTTTCATCGGCCTGGGAGAAGATGCTTTGAAGAGGCCGCAGCGCGCCGAAGCGGCATTTCGCGCCGCCCTCGCTGTGAATCGTCAACTTCCGAGTCCGAACGCGAGCGCGGAGCTGGAATTCGCAATGTTCCTCACACGCCAGTCGCGTCAACGCGAGGCACAGGAATTGCTCACGGAGATCCTGAAGTTTGCGCCAACCTTCGGACCAGCGCATCTCGAACGCGCTAAGTACCTCTTCATGCAAGGGGATTTGGAATCCGCCCTGGCGGAAGGAAAAACAGCCCTCGACCAGGCTGGCTCGGACCTAAAAAGCCTGCGCGCCGCGCATGCGTTCCTGGCCAAGACGTATTTCGCGTTGGGACGAGACAACGAGGCGAAGGCGCATCAGAGCTGGATCGAATCGCACTGAAAGCCTCGTTAGCCTCGATCAGAAGGCAGCTTCAGGTTGCGCACGACGATCATGCATCTCGTCTTTCCGCTGCCCAGACCGCCTCTCGGGACGTGATGGGCCTAAGCAATCATTGCGCGATTGATCGTGACCCCCCAGCCGGGCGTCTGTGGAAGGTTGAGGTAACCTTCCTTATCAACCTTCGGGGCATCTTCTATGATGGCGAACCCGTTAGTGTACGCGGCGATCGGCGGGTCGTGCAGGATCTCGATCCACGGCGAATTCGGCCACGAAGCGATGGCGTGAAGCTGCGCGATCGTGCCCAGATTGCCGCCGCCATGATGCGGGATTATGGCCTTGTCGGAGGCGGCCGTCAGCGCCGCAATCTGGCGAAATCCCGTGACGCCATCGGCGACCATGATGTCTGGCTGCAGAATATCGAACACCCCGTTCCGCAGCATCGTCCGGAACTCGTGGACGCCGACATTGTTCTCTCCTCCGGCAATTGGGAGGGCGACCTCACGGTTCAATTCGGCGAGCGCGTCCCAATCGTAGCGCCGCAGCGGTTCCTCCAGCCAGTAGACGTTTAGTTTTTCGAGTTCACGAGCGGTTTCGAGCGCTCGCCGGAAATCCCATACGACCCCGGGCTGCCATCCGGTGGCCGACTGCGCCTGATTCGCGTCGGTCATGATCTCCATTCCGTCACCAACGGCCTTACGGACGGCCGTTACGAGTTCGATATCTTCGCGCATGGTGGGGTAATGAAGACGCAGCTTGATGGCTTTCCACCCTTCCGACTTGAGTTGCATCGCCATTCGAACGCGTTCTTCGGGCGTGGAGAGCTGAATCATGCTCGCGTAGGCGGGAACGCGGTCTTTCCTGGCTCCCCACAATTTGTAAACGGGCTGCTGCGCCGCCTTTCCCGCAAGGTCCCAGAGAGCGATTTCGATGCTTGAGACTGCCCGACCACCGACGTAATAGCGCAAGGGACCCGCAAGTTGCTCCGCATCGAACGGGTCATGGCCGATCAGTTGGGCACGCGCAGTTTCGAGCGCCCGGTCGTCCATCGCTGGTCCGATGCCGTTCAGGCCCTGATCGGTCTGAAGCTCCAGATAGGCTCCGCCGCCAATTCGGTGTCGCGTGACGGTTCCCGGATTCCACGCCGCCTCCATGGTCCCGGTCTCGCGCACGATCTTGAGGGGCACGAGCCGAAGGCCCGTGATCTTCAAACGTGGAACCGCCTTCAACGCCGGCAACATCGCTGATGCGGGAATCGTTTTGAGGAAGCTTCGTCTTACCATAGCGCCTCTTACTCTAAGCCAGATTCGCCGCGGCCTATCTCAATTGTTCCTAACGGGCGCGCGTCTCAGCGGCAGCGGCGGTCCGCTACTTCTTGCCCGCGTAAGGGCCGACTTCGGGCTTGCCTTGGGTATCCTTCAGATTTCCCAACTCAACCGCCGCGCCACGCGCAATGTTCGCCGTCTCGCTACCCGCCTGGAAACAGGTAAAGTCAGGCCGGTCGCGCCATGAAAGCGGCCCACACAGACGTTTACCGGCGGCGAGCGCCGCATCGTGCACGACGTTAATCAGACGCTCATAATCGGGATCACCCTGCTTGTAACCCGAGAAATTGCCGAGATCGCCGCTCGCGGCGAATACGGCATCGACGCCGGGGATCGCCGCGATTTCTCGGGCCTGCGCAGCGCCGCCCACAGTTTCGATCATTTCGATCAGAACCACGTTGTCGTTGATCGTGTTGCGATAACCGCCCGGAACACTACCCCAGAAGGCGGGCGAGAATGCCTGCCCGCCGCCCTGACTGCGCTTCCCGAGCGGTGGGAAATACGTCCAGTCCCGTCCGGCGCGTCCTTCCTCTACCGTTCGAACGGTCGGAATCACGATGACCAGCGCGCCCGCGTCCATCGCGTGTTGAATCTCGCGCTCATCCGCATAGGCGACGCGGACGCCGGGAACCGCTTTGGCCTGCGGGCAGGCGGACCACATCTTCTGGACATTCTCCCAGTCCCGCGAGTCGTGCTGCATTTCCGTCCAGATGAAATCGTACCCGGCGTTCGCCATCGCGCAGTATGTCGAGGGGTCGGAAGAAGCGAAGACGGTGCCGCCCGTAATCTTCTCGCCACGCATCATTTTGAGCTTTACCGGGTTCCAGATTTTTTTCTGGGCGGTCGTGTCGTAGGCGTGGCCGTATTTCCAGGTTTTTTCATCGATGATGCCCTGGTTGACCGCTCCCGAGGGCGCCTTGGTGATCGCGCCTGAATCCTTGCCTGCGGGCGCAGCCAGAGGAAATTTCATTGTTCCGGCGGCGGCATTATTGGCGTAAGGATCGGCGGTCGGCGGCGGCTGTTGAGCCTCGAGCGACAACACCCCAAATCCCAGCCCGGTGGCCAGCATGATCGTCCTGAGTCGGCAATTCATCTTCGTGATCTCCTCACCAGCGTCTGACAGTTGAAACGTTCCGATTCTATGTCATTATTCGCGGTCCGTAAATTCCAGAACCTCAGGACCGATGGGCGCAACACGTTGCCCCGGGACCTTTGAATCAGGGGCTACGGGTAACCCTGAAGCCTGGGCGTTCCGTGCTTCCATTCCGGAGGAAGAGCAAATCCCTCACGATTCGGCATTTTGACTTTCGGCAGAGTCTGTGCGTCCATGACGTCGTCTTCCCTGATGATTCCGCTCTTGTACAGCAGGAAGGCTGTCAGAGAGTACACCTCGTCAGGAGTGAGGGTCCCTTCTTTTCCCAGAGGCATGCCGCGATTGATGTAGTCCCATATTGTCGTCGCGAAGGGCGAGTGGACCCCCATGGTATTGGAGTCGTTCACGCAAGGGGCGAGACAAAACACCGGGGCGGCCGAATGGAAGTCTTTCCTGCTTATCAGCGTTGGAGCATGGGCTCCGGATCCCGTCATCCCGTGGCACCCGGCGCACCCCTTCCGCACGTACAGCAGGCCACCTTCTTTGGCAGTTCCCTGCCCCGATGGGAGTTCCTTTCCCGTCGGGCTTATGGCAATGTCCCAGGCGCGGATTTCTTCCGGGGTCGGCGCCCTCCCGAGACCGTAGGTTGGCGACTGGGTCCATGCCGTTTGGCAAATCAAGAGGACCGCAGTAACGAGGAGAAGCCTAAGAAAGCCCGTTGTGAACGCTTCCATCGCTGGCGATCCTCCAGGGTTGAACGGAATTATCGGCCCCTCGAACCCGGACTTTGTCGACGGGTTCGTTCCAGTATTTCGCGACGTCGGCTCGCGTCGGCTGAACAGTGCCCAGTTCATCCGTGCAGCGCGACATGAGAACGCGCTCCTTTCCGTCCCATTTCCAGTGGTAGCCAAAACGGGTATGCGCCATCTTATAGGCGGGCGTCCGAAGTTCGGCATCCTGCCAACTCACGCCGCCGTCGGTGGATATCTGCACGCCGGTGATGGCGCCCGCGCCCGACCACGCGAGACCGCTGATTTCATAGAAGCCGGGGCCTGAAAGCTGCTGTCCGCCGGAGGGAAAGGTGATGACAGATTTCGGCCCGATCTGGTGAGTCAACGCGGCTACCTTCGGATCCGGGTTGATATGCCCGTAGTCGTCATAGGTCATGTAATAACGGTCCACGACCTTGATTCGCCTCAGGTATTTGATTTGATAAATACCTTCAAAGCCCGGAACCATAAGCCGCAGAGGAAAGCCTTGCTGCGGACGGATGGGCTCGCCGTTCTGGGCATAACACACGATGCAGTCATCCATCGCCTTTGCGAGCGGGATACTGGACGCGCCCTTCACTTCTTCAGCGCCTTCCGCCACGATCCAGGAGGCCGAGTTTTGCACGCCGGCTTCCTTGAGCAGCAGGGACAGCGGCACGCCGGTCCATTCTGCGCAACTCGTCAATCCGTGCGTTTCCTGCACGGTTTTGTGCGTCGGCCTGGCCCGGTTTCCCAAACATTCGACGAAGTGAATGCGGGATACGTATGGCAGGCGCTTGAGTTCGTCCATCGTGAAAACCAGCGGCCGGTCTACCATTCCGTGGATCATCAGCCGATGCTCGTTGGGGTTAATGTCGGGAACGAAAGCTCCGCGGTGCGTAGCCGTGTAGAAGAGTGAGGACGGCGTGATAATCCCGAACGAGTCCTGAAGCGGGGTCAATACGTGAAACGTGAGTCCGAACTCATCCGGCGAATGCCTCTCGGCCACGGGCACGCGTATCGAAGTGACGAAACGGGAGCGCTCGCCATAGGCGATCAGCTCGTCGATTTTTTTGGGAGGCGTCTCCTGTGTCTGACCCCTAGCCAGTTGCGTGCCGCCGGCGGCCAAACCGGCCAGCGCAGCGCCACCCTTCAGAAATCTCCTGCGATCCGATTTCTTCGAATTCATTGGGTCTCCTTCAGGATCGAAGTTGCCCGAACTGCCGTCATGCTTTCGGTCGCTGAGAGTATACACCCGTTGAATCCAACAATTATTGGCGAATTGGCTCCGAACCACGTTGACCAGGCTGAGTTGCAGAAACCCTTTTGCGGCCGGATGGGGAGTGTTAACGACGGCCTTCCCGAAAAAAAATGGTCCAGGTAGCGCTGATGTGATTGAGCGAGTTAACCCGGGCGCGAAACGATTTTAGTCGGAGAAACCCCCATTGGAACGCTCGGGTTGATGGGAGTGTCGAACGTGACGATGGCTATTGAGCTCGCCTTCTCACCCAGCGCGTTATGTTCCATGGCGCCGCGCGCTTGCGGCCGCCAGTTGAAGCCGGGGCTCGACACTGCATAGGAACGTCGCCGCCGATGGTGGGTTCCCCGCAGGAACTACGTATCTCTGGCCGTCAACATACACAGCTACGAGATCGGTCGCGCTCGGCGAACGGTCGAACAGCCAGAAGGCCTCCACATGGATCGCGGGAATCACAAGAATACGTAATTCGTAGGAGCGCGTTTGCGTCTGCGCAAGGGACTTCAGCTTGTCCTTAGCCGTGAACACGTTGTTCGCATGCTCGCCATAATATGCGCTTGTCAACCGCCATGCGCCAGTCACCGGCTGCTGCGCGACGGTACACAAAATGATGCCCTGCTTCGGGTCGCCGACAAGGAATCCCCATCCGGTCGGCACGGCGGCGCGGATTCCGCCGCCGCTCAGATCATTCAAATGCAATGTGTAGACGCCCAGGGGGCCGTGCTGTTCGACTGTCGCGACATCGATTGAGGTTAGGTCCAATCCGAGCGACGCCGCATCCGGAAGGCTCGGCTGCGGCCCTACGTAACGTTCGTCCTGCGGTTTGAGGTCGGGCTGAAGAAAGACCTGCAGTGCCCGTGCAACCGCCAGAGACGCCTTTGCGGGAGGCGTGGTGCTCCTAATGATCGACATGCTGTTTCTCCTTTGGCTTCACCCAAGTCCTGTAGCTACGCGCGACTCGGCGGGTTTGGCGACCTTCATAAGGTACGTGTCGTTCCACGAACCGCCCGGTGGGTAGTTCGAGACGAAAACGTTGTAATCCAGCAAACCAGGCCCGCGTAAAGGATCCTGGACATGCACCTGCTGCCCCAACGCGCCGAAATCACGGTACCCGTCGACCGCAACAAAATGCGCCCCGCCCCCAAACCAGGCGATCCTCGCGCCGACTGGATATCCGGCCTTGATCTGCGCCACGATGGAGCTAAAAGTAAGATATTGGCCGGGTAACGTCTGGTCAAGATTGCCCGTCGCTTTCAACGCGACGTCGAGCGCCTCGGGAACATTGCACCGGTTCAGCATTTTGCTGCAATCGTCCGATTCGCCAATTTGGCCCTCGTCCTGCAACACCCGCGTCGCTAGCTCGTCCGGCGTCCAAGGGGATTCCGGATTCAGGAGATTATGGGCCCATACCGCGACGGCGTCCCAGCACCAATCCGTCAATCTCTGCCTCGCCATGACAAGCTCGGTCCCGTCCTTTGGCGCCAGAACGCGGCTTTCATGGGCTGGCTTGGGGTCGGGAGGATCTACCGGTACGGCTTTTGATCCCGAAAAGTTTCCCGGCGAATTGGCCGCGCCCGCGCTGCCGCTAAGCACAACTACTATCGGTCCTCCAGAGGACATTGAATTTCCTCCGCTTCCGAACGGAGAGGGATCTCCTGATGAGCCACCTGTTGGGGACCGGCTTCCGAACGGGGAGGGATCTCCTGATGAGCCACCTGTTGGGGACCCGCTTCCGGCTGTAGACGGGCCACCGCCGATGGTGATAATCAGGGTTCCGTTCCGATTCTCAACGCTAACGTTATTTGCCATTGCCTTTCTCCTGATGACTCCTGCGGGAGTTCGTTAATTCCTTAAAGCGAGGATCGGTCCGCAAGTCCGCCAAATCCGGATACTGGTTTGCAAAATTAAAGACCGGATCCCGCGGATTCTGCAATTGCGCGATCGCTCGATCACGTTCCCCAAGCACTTCATAAGTCAAGATCGCGGTTTCCCGTGTCTCGTCCGAATCGGGTGAAAGCTGCAGAGCACGCGCGATCTCCATCTGCGCCCGGCCTCTGTCTCCGACGCGGGCGCAAAGTAAAGCAACCCGCGACGCCGCCCCGCCGTCGCGGGGATCTGTCACCGCCTCCCGTTCCGCTTTCGCCAGGCCGGTTCGAAACGCCGCCTTGGCTTTCGCGGTCGAATGTATGCGCGCGTACGCATTCCCCAGGTTCATCCAGATCAGGCTCTCTTCCGGAGAGAGCTGCGTCGCCCGAACCAGATACGGCGCCGCTTCGCCATCTTTGCCCTGGTACGCGAGCGCCAAAGCCAGCGTCACCAGCGCCTTCGCATTTGTTGTGACGGAAAGCGCCAGCGCAGCCTTCGATTCCCTTTCCGCGTCCCCGTATCGGGACAAATCCTTGTAGAGCAGCGCAAGCGGCCAGTGCGCGTCCGGCTCCTCGGGCGCCAACGCGACGCATCTTTCGAACTCCGCGAGCGCGTTCCTGAGGTCTCCTCGATCCCTGTAGAATGAGCCCAAATCCCGGCATGCCGTGAAATACCGGGGCTCAGCCTCGACTGCCTTTAAGAACTCCACGCGGGCCTCATCGAACCGGCCAACGCGTAGGTACACCCGCCCCAATCGCCGATGCGCGTCGGCATTCCCCGAATCGAGTTCGATACTCCTCAGATACTCCGCTTCAGCTCGCTCATAAGAGCCCGCGTTCGTATAAAGACTTCCTGAAATCAGATGCGCCGGCGCAGTATCCGGATCGCGCCTCTTCGAGTCACGCAGCGATTCCTCGCACCGCCTCAGCCACGTCGCGTCTGACGTCACGAAATACTCTTCCCACTCGGCCTGCGCCAGCCCCGCCCACGTCAGCGGAGAATCGGGATCGGCCGCGATGGCTCGCTCCAACTCTTCGACGCCGCGAAGGGCCGTCGAATCCCTTCGGGCATCGGCGATCCCCGCGGTGTAATCCCGGACGGCGGTATTGTTCACGGGTGGGACAGGAACCGGCGGCAGCCGCAGCGCGGCCGTCACCATGCCTGCCAAGGCTGCCGGCGCGTAGTGAATCTCGCTAAGCCCGTAACGGAATTCCATTTGAGCGTTAGTCGCCTGTGTGTGGGTATCGGTCAGCGCCGCGCGCAGCAGCAATCCGCTGCCCTCGCTGACTAAAGTTGCGTGCACGATGTGAGTCGCGCGCTTGAGCGGCGCAATGCTGAACCGCGCGCGCGCACCGCCTTTGAGAGTCGCAAACACTTTAGCGGCGCCCGTCTCGATACTGCGCGCCGGACCCGTCAGTTCCGGCGCCGACTCCACCGGCGCTAAACCCAGCCGGATCGATTCCTGCGGGGTCTTTGCCCACCGATACACCAGCGTCCCGGAAGTTGCGGCAAGCAGCACGGCCACCGCGGCCGCGAGCCATAATCTGCGAGGCCGCGGAGGATTGAGCGCCTCCTCTACTCCGCTCCCGTCCAGAAACCGGTTTGCCGGGTCCTGATCGAGGCACCGCGCGATTATGCGATCCCACTTCGAATGACTGCCGTCCGCGAGTTCTTTGAGAATTACCCCCAGCGCGTAAACATCCGATGCCGGCGAAGGCCTCAGTCCCGCGGAAACCTCCGGAGCCATGTACTGTGGCGTCCCGGCCACTTCGCTCGCCAGTTCCTGGGCTGCTTCCAAATCGCGGCGGCGCGCCCATCGCGCCAACCCGAAATCCGTAATCACCGCGCGCACGCCGCCATCCGGACCGCGCCCCAGAATCACGTTATTGCTTTTGAGATCCCCATGGACCACCCCGTGACGATGCGCCTCGGCCACTCCTTGCGCAATCCCCAGAGCGATCGCACGCGCCTCGGCCTCCGGGATCGGGGCACCCTTCAGTCGCGCCGTCAGCGTCACTCCCTCAACGAATTCCATCGTCAGGAATTCGATTTCGCCGTCTTCTATTCGAGCCGTGTGAATCTCGAAAACGCGGCACACGTTCGGGTGACTGACCTCGCTCGCGTGCAGAGCCTCCGGCGTCAGCCGCCTCCCGTAGCCAGGCCGGGCCAGCTTCAGCGCAATCCGTTTCCCAAGCTTCTCGTCGACCGCCTCGTAGACGACTCCCATTCCGCCCGTGTTTACGTAGCGCACGATGCGGAACCGGCCGTCCAAAACTTCTCCGGCGGCGAAGCGCCTCTCGGGAAGTCTGTACGGATTAAGAAGGAAGCCGCCCATGCGCTCTTCCCACTGCACGTAATTGAGGGTTCGTGTGTAGAGTTCGGTGTCGTTTACACAGGCATTCCGCAGCCAGGCCTCGCGCTCGCCCGCCGGCCTGGCAAGAGCCTGCTCCACGAGGCCCATCAGCCGATCATCATCCTGCGGTTGCGGCTGCATCCGGCTGCATGCGCGAAAACAGCCATTGCCGCGCATCCTGCCACATGCGCTGCATTGTGCGCAGTTTCAGGCCCATCGCGTCGGCTGTCTCGTCATCGGTCAGCCCGAGGAAATATTTCATCTCCACGAGCATGCTCCACTCTGGCTGCGCTTCTGCAAGCTCATTCAGCAGGCGGTCCACCATGATCGCGATATCCGCGTTCCCACCTGACTCTTGCCTGATCGCCAGCGCCCCCAACGTTACGAATCGCGCCCGCGGCCGCCCCCGTGCGTGATCGATCAGATACCGCCGCATCGCCCTTGCTGCGATTGCGAAAAAATGCCGGCGATTCTGCCACTCCCGATCCTTCGCCGCTACCAGCCGGAAATAGATTGTGTCAACCAGCTCAGTCGCCTGCATCGGGTGCGCCGGATTCTCCCGCTGTATGAAGTGTTCCGCCAGCCGCTGCAGGTTCGGCATTACAAGGGCGAACAACTCCGCTTCAGCCTCAGGGCTTCCTTGTCTCCACCGATGTAGGAGCTGCGTTACTTGGCCCTGCGGTTCCGGGCTCACAGTGGAGCGAGTGTAACACAGGTTCATGGTTGTTACCAGCCAAAAACCGCAGCGAAAGACCTAGCGTCTCGAGCGCGCCTGGCGGGGTTTTCCGCACGCCTCGCTATTCGATTCGTACCGGGTCCCATCGTCCTGGAGAAAAGGAGAGAAAGAAATGAAACCACTGATTACCGCGGCATTCTTTGCCGCTCTCGCCACCTTGACGCTGCATGCGCAGGACCTGCAGGTCACCGCCACCATCCCGTTCGACTTTCACGTCTGTAATCGTGTAATGCCATCGGGAAAATATGTGATCCGGAGCGAGGGTTCCGCTCTGTTGCTTAGCGACGAAGGACCTTCGGGCGCCAAATGCCTTGCATCGCCGCGCTCCGCTTTCGACCCCAACGGCGCCCAGCCGGCCAAACTCGTTTTCAGACGCTATGGCAGCGACTACTTTCTCAGAACCATCTGGGGAGGCTTCTCCGCAGACGGCAAGGAACTTCCGGTCGAGCGTCAGGAGAGAGCACTCCTTGCGCAAAGTAAGCGAAATGGACCCAAGCCGACCATACTTGCACTGGCAGCTAAGTAGCACGGCGGCGTCGCAATTAGGAACTCCATTCTGCTTAGGAGAATTCAAAATGATTACACGTCAACCTTCACGTACCGCCTCCGATTTGATCGGACGCGCCGACGGTGACTCTTCTGCGCCCTTGCTGAATGGAATTGCCACGGGGCCGGAGGGAAACCAGGTCAGGTATATTCCCTCTGGAATCGGCCCGGTTTCGCAGAGCTCCATCGATAAGAACACGTTTCCTATCACCGGCGAGCAGAAGGTTACCGTTACTTACGATTACGTCTCTTACGGAGGCGGTTCCGGCAACACACTCCAGCGGTCCACGACCGCGCCAGCAGGCGTGACTTCAATTCGCCGATTGCGAGGCGGCACGGTCGCCGCAGGTGACACCTTTACCCCGAGACCCCACCCTCCTATGATTGTGGTCGACTCCGTCACCTATAAATTTGCATTTCAGTATGTCTCGGGCGGCTCCCCGACAGGACAAGTGGGTTCCGCCGAGGTGGTCTCCTTCGTCGCTGGTGCTCCCCCGAAATCGGTTATCGTCGGAAACGCGCCGATCGCCGTTCTGGTTTTATATGTACCCATCGCAACCGAAGACCCGGGCAATGGCGCCGGTTCCGTTGGCGAACGTTTAGACGACGCAACAAGTCTGTTGTCTTCCGAGACTCTTGTGCCCGTCGGGCCGGAACCGTGGGGCTTCTGGTAGAGCAAGCAACGCTCCTGAAGCGGATCACGCAGGCGGTTCCTTCGTCAACATTCAGCCCATCAGATTCATCGAATTCAGGTTCAGGCATCTACGTCCGGTGATACAATTCGCCGGAAAAGAAATGTCAGCCAGGGCACGTATAATCCTTCGAGCCGGTATCGCTCTCAGTCTCTTGAGAGCTGTCCCTCTGGCCTTTCCTCAATACGGAGCGCAGAACGGGGAGTGGCGCACGTATGGAGGGGATCTGGGGAACACTCGGTACGCACCGCTCGACCAGGTCAACAGCTCCAACTTCAACAATCTCGAAATCGCGTGGCGATTCAAGACCGATTCGCTTGGTCCGCGCCCGGAGTACCAGTATGAAGGCACTCCGCTCATGGTGAAAGGCAAACTGTTTATCACCGCGGGTTCGCGACGGGCCGTGGTGTGCCTCGATGCCGCCACCGGCGAGATGATCTGGATGCACAGCGAAAATGAAGGCGTGCGCGGCGAAAATGCGCCGCGTCAGCTCTCCGGACATGGCGTAGCTTACTGGACGGACGGCGCGGCAGAGCGGATCCTCTATGTCACGGCCGGGTACCGGCTGATTTCGCTGGATGCAAAGACCGGCATTCCGGTCAGCACGTTCGGCGTGAACGGGATCGTTGATCTCAAGAAAGATGACGATCAAGACATGGACCTGACGACGGCGGCCATCGGGCTCCACGCGACTCCGAAGGTCGCAAAGAACGTCGTGATCGTGGGCGCGGCGCTTCTCGACGGTCATGCGCCTAAGAGCAAGACCAACGTAAAAGGCTACATCCGCGGATTTGACGTGCGGACCGGCAAGAGGCTCTGGATCTTTCATACAATCCCGCGGCCCGGCGAATACGGCATCGATACTTGGGAGAACGACTCCTGGTCCTACACCGGCAATACAGGGGCCTGGGGGGAGATTTCGGTGGATGAAGATCTCAACATGGCGTACCTGCCGGTCGAACTACCCACGGGCGACGTGTATGGCGGCCATCGTCCCGGCGCGGGGCTGTTCGGGGAGAGCATTGTCGCGGTGGATTTGCAGACGGGAAAGCGCATCTGGCATTACCAGCTTGTACATCACGGTTTGTGGGACTTCGATATTCCATGCGCTCCCATGCTGGTGGACTTCCGGCTGAATGGACAAGTGATCAAAGCGGTAGCGCAGCCAACCAAGCAGACATATCTCTATGTATTGGATCGCAAGACCGGTAAGCCCATCTGGCCGATCGAAGAAAGGCCTGTCCCGCAGGGCGACGTTCCAGGCGAATGGTATTCACCCACCCAACCGATTCCCAAGAAGCCGCCAGCGTACGGGCATCAGGGCATCTCGATCGACGATTTGATCGATTTCACGCCGGAGCTGCGGGCCAGAGCGATTCAGTTCCTGAAAGACAATAAGTTCACCATCGGGCCGTTGTTTACGCCGCCGATTGTGAGCAGGCTGGAAGGACCCATAGGCGTCGCGATGTCGCCGGGCGCACAGGGAGGGACCAACTGGCCCGGCGGCGCGTATGACCCGGAGACGCACCTGCTCTACGTCTATTCGAAAACCACGGCTCAGGTAAGCAGCCTGGTAAAACCGGCGCCGGGTGTCTCAGACATGAACTACATCACGGGGCGAGCGGGTCAGACCGCCACCGCTTCGCGTCCCATGGGTGCGCGGCGGGCGGGCGAAGGCGGGCGCAGTGTCTATGTGATGGTTGATGGGCTGCCGCTTCTGAAGCCTCCGTATGGCATCCTGACGGCGATCAATCTCGATCAAGGTGACCTCGCATGGGAGATCGCGCATGGAGAGACACCCGACAGCGTCCGCAATAACCCCGCGTTGAAAGGGTTAAAAATTCCCCGCACCGGGCAAAGTGGGAACATTGGGCCACTTTGCACAAAGACGCTGGTGATTATCGGGGACCCGGAGGTGGCGACGATGCCGTCGGGGCAACGCGGAGCGCCCCTGCGCGCTTACGACAAGGCCACGGGAAAAGAAGTTGGCGCTGTTTCGATGCCGGCGCCACAGAGTGGATCACCGATGACGTATATGTTGAACGGCGAGCAGTATATTGCGGTGGCGATCAGCGGCGGGAATTATTCCGGCGAGCTGGTTGCGTTCAAGCTGCCTGCCAGCGGAGCGGCGCCTGCACGGACAAACCAAACAGCGGCTGCGCGGCCGTCCGTTGCGGCGGGCGCAGGTACGGTCGTCCCGTTCTACACGGCGGCGCAGGCGGAGCGCGGTAGAGCACTGTACCAACAGCAATGCGCGGGTTGCCACGGCGCCGATCTGGCGGGCGTAGAGATGGCGCCTTCTCTGGCGGGAGGGGAGTTCATAGACCGTTGGACAGGCCAGAGTCTGGCCGCTCTGTTTGAACGAATCCGAACGACGATGCCGAAGGGGAAGCCCGGCAGCCTGAGCCGCGAAGCTAATGCAGATATTACGGCGTATATTCTGAGCGCGAATCGATTTGAGGCCGGTTCCTCCGAACTGCCCCCGGATGTAGCAGCGCTTAGCCGAGCCACCATCGACTCAAAGTACCGTCACTGAGGCAGGCTGGCTCTACCAAGGCATCTGCCGATGCGTGTACTTCCGGCCGATTTCCGCCGCCTGCGGACTGGCCGGCCCTCTCATGACGCCTTCCAACCCGGTTCATGAGATCCTCTCTCGTCCGGAACGACCGCGGCCCGCCAATTGTATGTTTTTGCGGACCAGCGGCATTTACCCAGGAAACCACCTGCTGCCGAACGCTTTCCGCGCTCTCGATTAAGGCGCTCGAACTTCGTGAAGATCGCAGTTTGCGCCAATGCGTCAACCGCTCAATCGGGGCATACGAACAATGCATAATTGGATCCCTGCCGTGTGAGAATGATCCATGCGCCTCAGCAGTTCCCTCGCCCTTCTTGCGGCATCGTCGCTTTTCGCCGGCACGATGCCTCCCGAGGCCGATCAGCGGCTCGCACTGGAAATCTATAAACAGATTGTGGAAATCAAGTCGGGGTTTACGACGGGCTCCACCACGCCGGTAGTCGAAGCGGTGGCGGCGCGGCTGAAGGCGGCGGGTTTTCCGGCTTCCGATATTTTCATTGGCGGCGCCATTCCGAGGAAGGCGAATCTGGTGGTGCGCTATCACGGCACAGGCGCGCGGAAGCCTATTCTGTTGCTCGCGCACACCGATGTAGTGGAGGCGAAGCGCGAGGACTGGAGCATGGATCCGTTCACATTCATTGAGAAGGACGGATATTTTTATGGACGCGGCACGGCGGATGACAAGGCGCAGGCCGCCGTGTGGGTGGCGAATTTGATGCGGTATAAGCGGGAGGGCTTCAAGCCGGACCGAGACATCATTGTCGCGCTAACGGCGGATGAAGAGGGCGGCGGCCCTTACAACGGCGTCGAGTGGCTGGTGAAGAATCACCGCGACCTGATCGATGCGGAGTTTGCGTTGAACGAAGGCGGATACGGAGAGTTGCTGGATGGGAGGCGCATCTCGAACGACATTCAGGCGGCGGAAAAATGGTACGTCGATTTCCGGCTCGAAGTGACCAACAAAGGCGGGCACAGTTCGCAGCCGGTGCCCGATAACGCGATCTATCATCTTGCAGGCGCTTTAGCGCGGCTGGGCCAGTTCGTTTTTCCGATGAAGACGAACGAGGTGACGCGAGCGTATTTCGACCAGATGGCGAAGATCGAAAAGGGAGCGCTGGCCGGGGATCTGGCGAACGCGGCCAAAGGTTCGCAGGAGGCGATGCAGCGACTTGCCGCGCAATCGCCGCAATGGAATTCCATGCTGCGCACCACGTGTGTGGCGACAATGCTGGAAGGCGGACATGCGAAGAACGCGCTGCCGCAGTTGGCGGCTGCGAATGTGAACTGCCGGGTTCAGCCTGACGACTCGCTCGAATATGTGGAAAGCACGCTGAAACGCGTCTTTAGCGACGATCAGGTGATGATCAAGGTGGACAACAAGGAAGAGAACGCGCCGGGATCACCGCTGCGTCCCGACGTTCTTCACGCTGTGAGTCACGTGACGGATACGATGTGGCCCGGCGTGACGGTGCTGCCCTTCATGAGCACAGGCGCCACCGATGGAAGGACACTGCGGGCAGCCGGGATTCCAACGTACGGGATTCAGGGGTTCTTCGACGACCGCAACGATAACCGGAGGCATGGCCGAGATGAGCGCATGATGGTGCGGTCGTTCTACGAGGGGCAGACATTTCTTTATGAGCTGGTGGAGGAGTTGGCGGGGAAGTAGGCGCCAGCGATAAGATACGGACCATGAAATTCACTCCCGCCCTTGCTTTTCTGGTTGCCTGCGCGCTCCTGACGGCCGCCGACGCCCCCACCGCCGTCACCTTCCTCAGCCATGACCGTGTAACGGAGGCGCTCGCAAAGGGCGGCGTAATGATGAGCGCTCCCAACCTGATTGTGCAGGGTGGCCACCGGGTTAAGACAGGCCAGGTGGAAGTCCACGAGACCGAGACCGACGTCATCTATGTGCAGGATGGTGAGGCTACCTTTGTGACAGGCGGCAAAATGATCGGCGGCAAACAGACCAGACCGGGCCAATACCTCGGTACGGAGATTCAGGGCGGTGAATCCCACCATCTCACGAAGGGCGATGTCATCGTCGTTCAGGCCGGCACCCCGCATTGGTTCAAGGAAGTACCGGGCACTATCAGTTACTTCGTTGTGAAGGTCCTCAAATAATCATTCGCAACCGGCAGATCACGCCCACATCGTCGCAATACCACATCCAGCCGTTTCGGATTGTCATCCCATGCGGCAAAGGGTCGGAATCGTTCAGCACGATCTTTTCAACGATTTCACCCGTGGCAGGATCGTGTTTATGAAAGGCGTTCAAATTGGAGTCGGTTACCCATAAATACCGACCTTCCCAGCCGATTCCGTGCGGCCGGTTACCAGCCGTTGGAAACATCGTCTGTACCACCCAAGTCCTGGGATCGATGCAATAAACGGTCCTGGATGGCGGCACGGCAAACCACAAGCGGCCGTCTCGCCACTCCTGCCCGTGGGCTCCGGTTCCGGGCGCAGCGCCCCCGAGCACTTCTCCCATTTGGAATCCGCCCACTTGTGTGGGTCGGTTGGGTGACGCGCTGGCGCCTGGCCCGCGCGTTTCCGGCGGTTGTTTCGTTTTAGCCAGCGGGCTGGACCGTTGCGGCGCGTCGCCAGCGAACTTGTAAATCACGCCTGCGCCCGGCGTGAAATGCCGCTCCAGCGTCTTTCCTGAGACAGCGTCTGACTTCACAATTTCCCGGCTATAGGTGGACCCGATCCAGAGGGCTGAGCCGTCGAAAGTGATACCGCTCGAAGCCGTTGTCTCGGTTTCGAACTCGCGGATTGTTTTGCCGTGATCGTAATCCACGAGGTACGCCTTGCTGCCGGAACCCTGATCGATGATCCAGAGGCCCGGATCCGTGGACTGCAGCCCATTGGGCTTGGGATTCAGACCGGGCGAATCAAAGACGACTTCAACCTTGCCTGCTTTTCGGGTCTTGACTCTATGGAGATCGACGCTCGCGGCGGAGGCTAGCGGGGCCGTTGCCGCAGCAACCGTGAAGAAATCTCTGCGCCTCATTGCCTAACCCTCTGTCCTCTGCGCAAATTGTGTCACAGGGGCGGAAGCAACTCAATCAGCCGTCCCGCCGCGCGAACGCCCTTGCCCCGCGGGGGCCCCGTGGGATAAAAGTGAGATGCCTATTGGGGCGGAGGAAGATTCTCTTGAAGACCTCGTTCGTCGTCGCGTGTGCCTGTTTGGCTGTGCTCTTGGTGTCTCAGACCGTGGCGTCGCCTGTGGGCTCGGTTGCGACCCCAATTGTCGCTAACGACAATCGGATGCCAGCGGGCCTTTTGAAAGATGGCGTGCTGACCCTCTCGCTGGCGCTGCAGAAGGGAAACTGGCATCCGGAGCGCGAGGACGGCGATGCCATTCCTTGCTATGCGTTCGGCGAAAGCGGCAAGCCGCTGCAGGTTCCGGGTCCGGCGATCCGGGTACCGCAGGGCACGACCATCGATGTTACGCTTCGCAGTTTCATCGGAGTCCCGGCGACCGTGCACGGGCTGCATACGCATCCCGGCAAGGAGGACGACGTAGTAACTCTGGCCGCGGGGGGATCGGCCCACGTCCGATTTGTTGCAGGCGCGCCTGGCACTTACCTTTACTGGGCCCGAACGCCGGACGGGCGCCGTGGGAATAACCGTGGGCTCGACGCCCTGCTTGGAGCCGCCCTGGTGGTGGATCCTCCCGGCTCGCCTACCAATGACCGCATCTTCGTGTTCGAGCGCTGGAACGGCCCCACGCGTACGGCGATCAACGGAAAATCATGGCCCTATACCGAAAGGCTGAATTTTAAGGTCGGCGACAAGGTCCACTGGAAGCTGGTGAACGCTTCGGACCTGAGCCACCCGATGCATCTGCACGGTTTCCATTTTTCGCTCGACGCAGAGGGTGACGGAGAAAATTACCGCGTGTTCGACGACGGCACGAAGCCCGAAGAGTTCACGCATTCCGTGGAAGTGATGCAGACCTACGAGATGACCTGGTCGCCCACCGAGCCGGGCCGGTGGCTCTATCACTGTCACCGAATCCCGCATATGCAGCTGCCCGTGCCACTCGACCCGACGGATGTGATTGCGGCCGAGTCCAGCACCCATGACCACCAGCACATGCACGACATGACCTCCGACTATAGCGGTATGGGTGGAATGATCATGGGGATCACGGTGACCGGAAAGTCCGCCATCGACACCGTGAACAACTGGAATCCGACTCACAAAATAGAGATGAGCATAGGCACTCAGAAGGACGAGGCACACGCCTATAAGATCTCGATGAGGGACGCCGGCGTGACGAAGCCCGCGGTGAGTACAGGACTGGCAGGCCCGGTTCTGGTGGTCACCCAGGGGGAGCAAACGGAGATCGCGATCACTAACACCATGAATGAACCGACTGCCATCCACTGGCACGGGATCGAAATTGAGAGCCTTTACGATGGCGTTCCGTGGTGGGGCGGGGTCGATGACAAACACGCGCCGGCAGTGGAACCGGGTAAAACATTCACGGTTCGAATGATCCCCCCGCGTGCCGGAACCTTTATGTATCACACGCACTGGCACGATGCGGCTCAACTCACTGGCGGGGTTCACGGCGCCATGATCGTGCTTGCGCCTGGACAAAAGTACGACCCGGATTCGGACAGGACTTTTCTGTTCAGTATCAGCCCGACCGAGCCTTACGGAGCCGGACTGCTGCTGCTAAACGGGTCCCCCCAGCCAGCGGCGCTACATCTCAGGACAGGCCGTACGTATCGGTTCCGGCTTATCAATATCACGCCGGCGACTGACAATCTCGAGGTCTCACTGCGCGATGAGAGTGGCCTGGCTGCGTGGCGGGAATTAGCAAAGGATGCGTTCGATGTGAAGAAGGAGGGGCTCCAAGAGGCCGATCAGCGCGTCGCAATCGGAGAAACCTTCGACTTCGAGTATCGGGCTGAGAGAGCCGGCGAAGTGACGATCCAGGCCTCTCCTGCGGGGGCTGGCCGGCGCGTGATCCAGACCCTGATTTTCGGGGAGCAATAAGCGCGCGGAGTTGGCCGTTACGGCAACGCAAACACATGCAGCGCCTGCCCGCTCTGCGGAATCCTGATGTCGGGCGCGATCACCGCTGGCACATCGCGTGGACTTCCGCCGCCGAGGCCTGTCAGCACCGCGATGTACTGCTTGCCTCCGGCGCTGTAAGTTACTGGAAACCCCTGCACTGATGTCCCCAGCCGCGTCTCCCACAACATCTGACCCGTAGTCGCATCCAGAATATGTACGCCGCGATTGATATCGCCGACCAGCACCCAGCCGCCCGCCGTCGATAGAGCCGCGGTGAGAAACGGAGCGTGCTGCTCGTATTTCCATACCTCGCGGAGCGTCGCGACATCGTACGCCGCCAGCTTTCCGATGTTTCCGTTCGTTCCAGGCATGGGAAGAAACTTGCGCTCACCCCCGATGCCTCCGCCGTGGGCGCCAAAGTCCACTTCACGCGCCGTAAACTCCATGCAGGACTGGCTCAGCGGCGCGATCAGAAGCTGCGCCGGCTGGTAATAGCTCATCGCCTGCCAGTTCTTTCCGCCTTCCGTGCTCGGGCACACGTTAATCGGCTTATTCAACTGCATCTCGAGGATGTCGTTGCGGTATCGCGGCACGCCCGTCTTCGGATCGATCGACTGCCAGACGGTCTGCTGCACCATCTCTTTGTGACCCAGATATTGGCCCGTCTTTCGATCGAGCTTCCACAGGATGCCCGCTTTGCCTGCGCTCAACGAAAGCTTCTGATCCCCGATATCAATCAGCACGCGCTCAAAAACTTCATCGAGGTCGAACGACTCGCCCGGAGCATGCTGGAAATACCAAACCAGCTTTCCCGTGTCGGGATTCAGCGCCACCGTCGAGTTCGCGTACAGTGTCTTGTCGAATGGCGTCAGCCTCCGGCTGAGAAAATTCCACGGCTTCGATTGCGCGACTCCCCAATAAGTAAGGTTGAGTTCGGGATCGTAGCTACCCGCCAGCCACGTTTCCGCCCCCGCGCGATTGTTCATCGGCAGGTTTCCCCACGTGTCGCTGCCCGGTTGTCCCTCGCGCGGAATCGTATAAAACCGCCAGGCGCGTTTGCCCGTATGAATGTCGAACGCCGAAATGTAGCAGCCCTCGCCGTCGAACCGTGCGCATCCGGTCAGCCCCATCAGGACCTTGTCGCCGATCACGATGGCGCCGCTGGTCGAAACATGCGGCTTGTCCGACGCAGGGGTATCCCACAGAATCGTTCCGTTCCGCGCGTCGAGAGCAACCATATGCGCGTCGCTCGTCGGCAGGAACACTTTATCCTCGGCGATCGCGATGCTGCGAATGCCGCCATACCCCGGCGCCTGATCGGGCCCGACGCGCGTCTCCCAGATCAGATCGCCCGTCCGGCCGTCGAGCGCCTGCACGATATTGCTCGGGCTCGCGAGATAAATGATGCCGTTGTGGACGATGGGCGTTGTCTCATTCGCGCCCGAATCGTTCATAGCCCAGGCCCACTTAAGCTGCAGGTTCTTCACGTTATCGCGCGTGATCTGATTCAGCGGGCTGTAGTTGTGCCGCTGGTAGTTGCGCCCGAAAATGAGCCAGTCCCCGGGCGGTGGGTTCCTCAGCATTTCGGTCGTTACCGGAACGTAATTCTTCACTTCGCCGGCCACCGTAACTCCGCGGTGCGCCATGCCTTCCCCGCCTCTGTTTTGCCCGGCTGTGGATCCGGCGCCCAGCACCATCGGGATCGCGGCGCGGCCCCCACGGCCAGACACCGCAGACACCTGTCCGACGCCTTGCGTGGGCCCCGAAGCGATGGCGCCAATGGGCGTAGTCACTCCGCCAGTAAGAGCCGTCTGCCCGGCTGTGGCGCCATTGATTTGCAGAAGGTATGCCGTGGCGTTGAGCGCGGAGGCTTCGCCCAGCGATCCGGGATTTGTCGGCGGCATCGTCTGAAGAATCAGCCCGAACAGTTCACTGATCATCTTCGAACGCCACTTCAGCAGAAACGTGCCACCTGTAAGCGCCGGGGCATCACCCGAGCCTTCAAACTGTGCGCCATGACATGAGGCACAGCGCTGGCTGTATATCATGCGACCCGAATCGGCCTGTTCGGGAGTAAAGACGCTTACAGGACGCTGCGCAAAGATGGCGCCTGCCGACGCTGTTATCAATACGAATCGGATTATCAGAGCTGAACGTGGCATGGGCGCCTCTTGGTTTCCGGCGGGATTATATCAACGAAACGGCTCAATTCCGCCGAATTGCCTCACACGGAATGTCATCAATACCGACACATCGGTTACGCATGAGGCCGACAGCGCCGGCGCAAGGCGATGAAACGACGTTGGGCGTTGAAAAAGAACATCAGCCCGAGCAAGAATGCGCCCCCCTGATGGCTTCTGACCGCGTGAGAATCTCACTGTCGAGGAGGACTCTTCCCGTGTTTGCGTGCAGTACACTGACACAATCTGGAACCTGAATACGTCGTGGTGGGTTCGGGCCCTGGGGGCGGAACTTTGGCTGCGCGCCTTGCCGAATCAGGCGCCACGGTTGTACTCCTCGAAGCCGGGGGCGATCCACGTACGCTCAACGGCGGCGATCCCCTTCAGCCGCAGGTGAACCGGCTGCCGGCGGATTACGATGTGCCCGCCTTTCACGCGTTCGCTTCGGAGAATCGCGCGATCAGCTGGGATTTTTTCGTCCGGCACTACGCCGGGGCAGAGCCCGTTTATTACCCAAGATGCTCGGGTCTCGGCGGGTGCAGCGCGCACAACGCGATGATCCTGGTTTATCCGCAGAATTCCGATTGGGATGGAATCGCGCAGCTCACCGGGGACGACACATGGCGCGCCGGGGCGATGCGCCGGTATTTCGAAAAGCTGGAACGCTGCGAGCACCGTCCGCTCTACAAGCTGCTGGCGAAGATCGGCATCAATCCCACGCGCCACGGATGGAGAGGATGGCTCAGAACGGAACGCGCGTTACCCGTAGCCCTGCTGGCGAATCGCGCCCTGGCCGAGACCATCGTCGATGCCGGACTTGAGGCATTCGCCGAGGACGGACAGCAGGTCGATCGCATCCGGTGGTTCATCGAAAGCGGCCTGGATCCGAACGACTGGCGTCTGGTCGAGCGCAACTCAACGGGCATACGCTATCTGCCGCTAACGACCAATAACCATGCTCGCACCGGCGCGCGCGAGCGCGTTCTCGACGTCGCCAACCGTTTACCCGAACGCTTGACGGTAATTACAGACGCGCTTGTGACGCGGGTGCTCTTCGACAGCGCGAAACGCGCGACAGGCGTTGAGTATCTCAGAGGTGAACGACTGTACCGCGCGCACTCTGATCCGAGCCCCGCTGCTGGCGTTCTCGAGACTCTGAACGCATCCCGGGAAGTCATTCTGTCGGCCGGCGCGTTCAACAGTCCGCAAATTCTGATGCTTTCCGGCATCGGCGCGCGCGAGGATCTCGAAGCGTTTGATATTCCGGTTATCGCGGATCTTCCCGGCGTCGGGCGCAATCTGCAGGATCGCTATGAAATCGGCGTCGTAAACCGCATGGCGTTTGACAGATGGCATGCCTACGAGAATGTGGAGTTCAGGCCCGGCGACGGAGCCTGGCAGGAATGGAACAAGTCCCGCACCGGAATCTATTCGACTAACGGTTCCGTTCTGACTTTGTTTCGCCGGTCTCCGGTAGCAGGCGACACGCCCGATCTGTTCTGTATGTCATTGCTTGCCCGCTTTGCTGGCTATTTTCCCGGTTACTCCCGAATATTCCAGGAAGAGCTGAACTATCTCACCTGGGTCGTTCTGAAGGCGCACACACGCAATCGCAGCGGGCGCGTTCGTCTCCGGTCGACAGATCCGCGCGATGCTCCCGATATCTAATTCAACTACTTCCAGGACGGCGGCGAAGAGGACCTCACAGCGGTAGTAGACGGAATCCGGTTTGTTCGGAGGCTTTCGGCAAAGCTGAAGAATTCAGGCCTGATCGCGGGCGAGGAAGTCCCGGGGGAAGACCTGCAGACTGATGAGCAGTTGAAGCAGTTCGTACGCGCGAACGCGTGGGGTCATCATGCTTCCTGCACGTGTCCTATTGGCCAGCCATCGGCTGGCGGCGTGCTGTCGAGTGACTTTCGCGTACATGGCGTGAGCGGCCTGCGGGTTGTTGACGCTTCCGTATTTCCCCGGATTCCGGGGTTCTTTATTTCGAGTTCGGTATATATGATTGCCGAAAAAGCCGCCGATGCAATACTCGCCTCGCGAAACGTAACAGCCGTAATTCGCACTTAAGTAATTGACTGCGCTGTGTAATCGGAGCATCATGGATACTCAAATGGCACTGGACGCGAAGCAATTACTCAAAATGACTCAGCAGGAGCTGGATGATTTGTTTCGCGCCAGCCCAGCGGGTGAGATTCCGAATGGCCAAGCGAAGGGCACGGCAATCATTGCTCCCGGCACGGTATTCAGTCCTGAAATCGCCGAATTCATCAGCTTCTTCGCGTGGCAAGGGAAGACGTTCGACGGCAAGCGCGGCGTCCTCACCAATCGCATTTCGGTCCTGGGACTCAACGCCATCGTGGCCGAGGTCTACAAAGACGGCAGTTGGCTCGACGGCAAGGAATGCATCGTTCTCGATTATTCGAAAACGTCGCTCGTGGCCCACTGGATTCGCGATGAGATCCGTTTGATCGCCCCCAGTCTTTATCTGGGCAAAGTTTATTGGGACAAGAAACGGCTGATCGATTTCTGTCTCGAATTCCCACCGGCGTAAGACGGGGAGGCCGCGTTGAAAAAATTCCTGTTGATTCTGCTGATCCTGATCGTTGCGGGCTCGGTCTACGGCGTTACAGCGTGGTATCGGAGTCCGCGCATCGGGCATGTGGATGATGAAGCCAAACTGGCCGGAAACAACGCCGAATTTTTCCGGGCTGCCGGCGAAGATTATTTCAAAGACATGGATAAGACGGCGGGAGGCGCGGATCCTCTCGCGGCGCTGCCGCCCGCCGATCACGCGGCTGCCGTCCGCGGACGAAACACGTGGATTGTCTGGACTGCGGGAGACGACCGGCTGTGGGACAAAATGACGGTAGCCAGCTTCGGCGCGCTCGACTTCGTCAAGACGCTGTCTTCCTATCCGGGACTCAAGGCGAGCCGCGACAATCGCTGGGATTATCTCGGGCTGGTGAACGAGCCCTGCTTCGTGAAAGCAACCGGACCTGATCCGAACCGGTTTGGATTGTGGCTCGACAAGCGCGATCCGAACTGCCCGCCGGACCCGTTCGAGGACGAAAAGAAATATCCGGGCGTCCGCTACGGCGCGCGGGGCAAGAATATTCCCGTCGGATCTTATTACGGCTATGCGACCGGCGTCGTCGGCCTTCGGCTCTTTCCGAATCCGGACTTTGACGAAGCCGCGCAAAAGAGCTGGGACGCCGAGCGGTATTACAAAGACGCGAGCTACTACAACGACCGTAAACTGATTCGGCCGTATCGCGTCGGCATGTCTTGCGGGTTCTGCCATGTCGGGCCGAATCCCATTAATCCTCCGGCCGACCGCAACAATCCGAAGTGGGAGAACCTGAGTTCGAATGTGGGGGCGCAGTATTTCTGGGTAGATCGCATCTTTTACTGGTCAGGCGATCAGAGCAACTTCTTTTATCAGCTGTTCCATACTTCGCGGCCGGGTACTCTCGATACGTCGCTGATTTCCACCGACAGCATCAATAATCCGCGCAGCATGAATGCTGTTTATCAGCTTAAGGCGCGGCTTCTCGAAGCGAAGAGGTGGGGTCGGGAGAAGCTGGCAGGCGGCGAGCAGAATAATCATCAGATCAATGATTACCTGTCGTCGGGGCCGCTGGCGGATCTTTACGCCAGACCCGATACGGTCTGGACGCCGCGCGTACTCAAAGACGGGTCCGATTCGGTCGGTGTGATGGGGGCGCTGAACCGCGTGTATCTGAATATCGGAGCGTTCAGCGAGGAATGGCTGCTGCATTTTAACGCTCTCGCCGGAGGACGGCCGATCAGCCCGATAGAGATCAGCGTGGCGCGCCGTAACTCGCCCTATTTCGTGGCCACGGAAGCGCAGACGTTCGACGTAGCGCGTTACTTTCTGAGCACCACGGATCCGCATTACCTGGCCGATGCGCCCGGGGGAAACAAGTATCTGACGAAGGACGCGGGGCAGCTCAAGCGGGGCAAGCAGGTTTTCGCTGAAAACTGCGCCCGATGTCATTCGAGCAAGCTGCCACCCGGTATGCCGGGGCTCGACGAAGCGGAGGGATGCGCTGGCGCCAATTATACGAGCTGCTGGCAGAAGTACTGGGACAAGACCAAAACCGACGATTTCAAGTCGCAGATGACTGCGATTGTGATGGCGGACGATTTTCTGAAAGACAATTATCTTTCTTCGGAGCTTCGCATACCCGTTACGCTGCTGCACACGAACGCCTGCAGCCCGCTCGCGACGAACGCGATTGAGGGTAATATCTGGGGCGACTTCTCCTCGCATTCCTATAAGGAACTCCCCTCGGCGGGAGAGATCACCTGGTATCAGCCGATCACGGGCGAGCCGCGGAAGTTGACGCTGCCGGCCGGCGGCAGGGGATACACGCGCCCTCCCTCACTGGTCAGCATGTGGTCCACTGCGCCCTATTTGCTGAACAACACGGTTGGGCCGTTTGTTGTGGATCCCTCAGTCGAGGGGCGCATGCAATCCTTTGAGGCGTCCATCGAACAGATGCTCTGGCCGGAAAGGCGCGATCAGGACCTGCTGCTGGGCAACAAGGTCCCCGGCCGCATTGACCGCACCACCCAGTTCAGCGAAGTCCGGATTGCCGGAGGTTATCTGCCGGATGCTTTGCGGCCGCTGCTGACTTTTGGACAGAAGTTTGCCCCGGGGTTTGTGGGTGATGGAGAAATTCACATCCCGATTCCGAAGGGCACGCCGGTCAGCCTCGTAAGCAATCTCAATCTGCTTGCGGAGAATCCTGCCGGACAAATTGGACGAAGTGCCGAACTGCTGGATCTGGTGCGCAAGATCATTCATGACGTGAAGGCCCTTGGTCCAAACCCGACAGACCAGCAGATGCAACAGGCCTTCATGAATGTGGTCGAGCCGATGCTGAAGTTGAGCAAGTGCCCGGACCTGGTGGTCAATCGCGGGCACTACTTCGGAACGAATTTCCTAGAGCCCGCGGAACAGAACGATCCGCAACTAAGGGCCAACGCAATTTCCGATCGCGGCCCTGGGTTGAGCGATTCCGACAAACGAGCTCTTATCGAGTTCCTCAAGACCTTCTGAACCAAACGGTGGCCCATGCAGCCAGCCACGAGCACGACCGCAAGTAACAAAATGCCGGGACCAGCGAGCTTTGGTCAGACGCTGCTCCGCATGTTCCAGGGCCGACCGCAGACTGCCTCCGCGCGCACGGTCGAAATCTTCGGCTGGATCGACCTCACGCTGGGTTTGCTGATCTTCTTCGCGCCGAAATTTATGGCCGGGCTGCTGCAATTGCCCGAGCTGAGCGCTCAAACGGAGGGCTACGTCCGGCTGGTAGGGCTTCTGGTCTCCGGACTGGGGATGCTGTATGTCGTCAGCGGCCGGCTCAACTCAAGTGGTTTCGTTTTCGCCTCTCTGCTCGATCGCCCTCTGGTGCCCATCGTAATGGCGACTCTCTGGTATCTCGCTATTGTTCCGGCGGGACTCGCTCTGGCGTTCTCGATAACAGACTTCGGAGGCTTTCTTTGGACCCTATCGGCATGGCGGGCCGAACGGCGCGCGGGACTTCCGGAGCAACCGCCGGGAGCGGAAGCCGCAGCCGGGTTCTTCGGGTTCGTAAGCGGCGTAGTAAGGAATGCGCGCACTTTCCATCCGGACGGCCGCGTGTTCCGGGGCAGCGTCCGCGCTGTTCCGGTGGACAGTTCGAGCCTTGGCGCCGCGGCCGCCAGCCTTGATGGACTTCCCGTACTGATGCGTCTCGGCATGGGAGTCATGAAGCGGGGCATGCCTGCATGGCTGGTGAAGATCGTGCCGGATGCTCCGAGCATTGCGGCGCGATTCGGAGGCGATTTCGATCT
>Ga0126381_100000245_pt1 | contig 61501 bp, 53 predicted proteins | sample PanSoiMetPlot_28_FD_96465 | JGI IMG/M metagenome (GOLD analysis project Ga0126381, IMG submission 96465) | Tropical forest soil microbial communities from Panama - MetaG Plot_28 | ecosystem: Environmental > Terrestrial > Soil > Tropical forest > Bulk soil | place: Panama | collected 2016-02-17 | reverse complement strand
TGGAGCTGCCGCTGTTCTACACCGGCGCGGCGCAGGAGGGTCCGCGGCGGCCGCAGGAGTTGCTGCGGCTGGTCGGCTTGGCGGGCCGCGAGCGCAACCATCCCAACCAGCTCTCGGGCGGACAGCAGCAGCGCGTCGCGATCGCGCGCGCCCTGGTCAACAGCCCAGCGATTCTCCTGGCGGACGAACCCACCGGCAACCTGGATACGCAGAACTCGAACGAAATAATGGCGATCATTCGCCGGCTCAACCAGGAGGAAGGGCTCACGATCATAATCGTGACGCATGAATCCGACGTGGCGGCATACGCCGACCGCGTGATCACCCTGCGCGACGGGATGGTGGTCTCCGACCGGCGCATGCCGCCGCGCTTTCCCGCAGCGGATGCACGTCAACCGTCGGGCGCCGCGGCCTCGCCGCTGACGTCGGCGCAACCCCAAGCCTCCTCTGGCTTCGGCGCATTCGCCCGGATGGCGCTGGTGGCGGCGTGGCGCGCGATCAGGCGGAACAAAATGCGCTCCGCCCTTACGATGCTCGGTGTGTTCATCGGCGTCGCCGCTGTAATCGCGACGGTAGCGGTAGGGCAGGGCGCCAGCGCGTCGGTTCGCGAGCAGATTCAAAGCCTGGGCGGCAACATGGTCGTAGTGCTGCCGGGCGCGACCACTTCCAACGGTGTGCGTGCAGGTTTCGGCAGCACCTCCACGCTGACTGTGGCCGACGCCGACGCGATCCTGAAGGAAGCTCCGTCGGTCGCGGCGGTCAGCTACATGGACCGGCAGGTGGCGCAGGTGGTCAACAGCGACGACAACTGGAGTACCAGCATCAACGGCGTAACGCCGTCCTACTTGTCCGTGCGTGAATGGCCGGTGGCCGAAGGGCGCAACTTTACCGAGGAGGAGGCGCGCTCGGGCGCGACCGTATGCCTGTTGGGCCAAACCGTGGCCAACAACTTGTTTGGGGAGGGGGAAAATCCCGTCGGTTCGATTATCCGCGTGAAGAACGTCCCCATGCGCGTGATTGGCGTTCTGACTGCCAAGGGACAGTCAAACTTCGGACAGGACCAGGATGACGTGGTGCTGATGCCTTTCAACACCGCCGAGCGCAAAGTGCTGGGCACCTCGCAGGTCAGCGCGACCGTTGCCGCGAGTTCGACCGGATCGACCAACCCGGTCCTCAACCCCTACGCCGGACTGCCCAGCACGACCGCTTCCAGTCCGGTCTATCAGTCGAGCACCGCGCTAGTCAGCCCGTTCGGAAGTCCGCCCAAGATCTCGGGCGTGGTGAACATGATCTTCATCCAGGCCAACAGTGCAGATACCACCGATGCGGCGCTGGATTCCGCCCGGCAGATTTTGCATCGGCGCCATCGTATCGCCTCCGGCCAGGACGACGACTTCACGGTGCGCTCGCTGGCCGACATCGCGCAGGCGTCCGAGAGCGCCGGCCGCGTGCTGACGCTGCTGCTCGGCACGGTGGCCTCGATCTCGTTGCTGGTCGGCGGCATCGGCATCATGAACATCCTGCTGGTGTCGGTCACCGAGCGCACGCGCGAGATCGGCATCCGCAAGGCAATCGGGGCGCGCCGCGTTCAGATCCTGCTGCAGTTCCTGGTCGAGGCGATCTTGCTTAGCGCGCTGGGCGGTCTGGCTGGAATCGTCCTGGGAGTTGTCGCCTCCAAGCTGATTTCCGCCCTGGCGGGATGGCCGGTGCTGGTGTCGCCGGTTGCGGTGGCCGGCGGCTTCATGTTCTCCGCACTGATCGGAATCTTTTTCGGCTACTACCCGGCGAGCAAGGCCTCGATGCTCGATCCGATCGAGGCGCTGCGCTACGAATAGGCGCGAACCTGACCCGCTGGGAGGAGAACCCTGATGAAGGCGGCGATTTTCCATCAAGCCGGCAAGCCCCACACCTTCGAGGAAGTGGATATCGATGCGCCCAAGGGCCATGAGGTGCTGGTGCGTACCGTGGCCTGCGGAGTGTGTCACAGCGACTTGTCGGTCGCCGAGGGCAAGGTCCCCGTGCCGACGCCGATAATTTTGGGTCATGAGCCGGCCGGAATCGTGGAGGCGGTCGGCGGTGAGGTCACGGATTTCAAACCCGGCGACCACGTAATCGCGCGCCTGGGGCTGTTTTGCGGACGCTGCAAACATTGCCTGTCCGGTCATCCGAATCGATGCAACAACCGCGCGGTGATGCAGCGCCGGCCCGAGGAGCGGCCGCGGATGCTCCACCAGGGCCGCAAGATCGTGGGAGTTACCGGTGACGGCGCCGGTTTTGCCGAAAAGATGCTGACTCACGAAAACGGCTTCGTCAAAATCCCCGAGGACGTGCCACTTGAAGCGGCGGCGCTGGTTGGATGCGCGGTGGTAACCGGAGTTGGCGCGGTAATGAATACCGCCAAAGTCGAGGCCGGATCGACGGTCGCGGTTTTCGGCGCAGGCGGGATCGGGCTGTCGGCGATTCAGGGCGCGCGCCTGTCCGGTGCGCGGCGCATCATTGCGGTGGACGTCAACGAAAGCAAGTTGGCCGCGGCCAGGCGTTTCGGGGCAACCGATACAGTTGACGCATCATCGGCCGATCCGACCCAGGCGATCATGAAAATGACCGGCGGCGACGGTGTCGATTATTCCTTCGAAGCCATCGGGCTGAAGCAAACCGCCGAGCAATGCATTCATTCGCTGGCGCCGGGCGGCACCGCGACAATCATCGGAATCATCGCGCCGGATCAGAGAATCGAGATCGATCCGATGAGCCTGATGGCGGAAAAGCGCGTGCAGGGATGCTTGATGGGATCGGTACGAATCCGGATCGACGCACCCCGCTATATTGAACTTTACCAGCAGGGACGCTTGATGCTGGACGAGATGGTAACTCGCCGCATTCGCCTGGAGGAACTCGACGACGCATTCGCCTCAATGAATCGCGGCGACGTGCTGCGCACCGTAATCATGTTCGAGTAGCCCGCCAAGAAAATTTGACGGTGGGAATAATGGGGCGGGCCGCCGTGCTCGCCAGGTGCGGCGCCCGCGCGAGCCTATCCTAGCGCCCGCTGAACCTCGCTGTGCGGCGCTCCACGAACGATCGCACTCCCTCCTTCGCGTCCTCGGTTTTCTCCAGCTCATGATATTGGGGCAACAACGCCTTGAGCGCCTCAGCATGCCCCTCCATTACAGACTTGCGGGCGGACAGCAGCGTGGCGCGCACCGCCAGCGGCGCCTGCTCCGCGATAGTCTGGGCAATTGCAATTGCCCGCTCCAGATGCTGCCCCACCGGCGCTACCTCCTGGACCAGCCCGATGCGGTGGCCTTCGCGGGCATCGAATTCGTCGCCGGTCAGCAGGTAGCGCATCGCGTTGCCCCATCCCATCAGGGCGGCCATTCGGACCGTCGCGCCGGCCGCCGGAAAAACTCCGCGCTTGACCTCGATTTGGCCGAAGCGAGTGTTATCCGCGGCCACGCAGATATCGCTGGCCAGCGCCAGTTCGATACCGATGGTCAGGCAGCGGCCGTGGATCGCGATAACCACCGGCTTGCTGCGCGCCTGGCCGTAGATTCCCATCGGCTCGATCTCGCCCGGCGCTGTGATGAAGTGTTCGGGCCTGACCTGGGTCAAATCGATTCCGGCGGTGAAATGATCGCCATGGGCGAACAGCACGGCGCAGCGCAACTGATCGTCCCTTTCATATTCCGTGTACGCGGCGATAAGTGAGCGCAACATCGGCAGATCGAAGGCGTTCATCTTGCGGGTCCGATCGATACCCATCAGGAACAAGTGTCCGCGAACCTCGGTCGTGATTCGCCCCTCATTTTGGTTTTCCATGGCGTTCCTCCGAAGGACTGCAGCAAGGGAATTAAAATAGAGTCTCGGCGGTTATTACAAACAGAGCGGGCTTTTTCCGGTCCGCTGGCCTGCTGGTGGTGCGCAGCAGGCGACGTGAAAAGCAGCTTCACAAAATGTGCCTAAACTGTTCACGCCTTATGGTTGAAGCGTGGCGGCGGTGGGTTGCGAAGCTCGGGGCCGGGTGGCTCCAGGGACTTTATCGCGGAGGAAACTGATGTGACCACGGCAAGTCTTTCAAGAATGGTACGTGACCAGCGCACAGGCGAGGTGCACCTGCCGCACGAACCGGTCGCGGTGGTCGGAATTATGGAGAACCTGGGCCGCACGCTGATCAAAGTAAAATGGCAAACCGGCGGCGAGTCGGTCCTGCTGCGAGACGATATCGAAAGCGCGCCGGTTTGAGCGGCGCGGCTAGGCAAACCTGATGGGAATGGGAGCGATCTCATGAGCGAACTCGGCGAACAGGCCATCTTTGAGAACCAGAACATACTGCCGGCGCAGTTCTTTCCCAGCCGCCCGGACAACGCCAGGATGGAGCCGCTGAAGCGGCTGGCCTTTGCGGTCCTGCTGGATGCGGTGCATGTCTTCCAGAGCAACTTCGGCGCGTTGCGAACCAGCCGCAGGCGGGAATTCAACGAGGCCCGCGAATGGCTCCTCGGCGCACCCGGGCAGGGTCCATTTTCCTTCGAAAACGTATGCTACCTGGTCGATATAGACCCCTCGCAACTGAGGAATTGGCTGCTGACCTGGCAGGCCAACAAACGCGCCGGAGTGCCGTGCCGGATGTTGACGCGTCGCTCGCCCGTCAACCGCCCCAATCCGCTGCGGCCGCGAGCGCTCCGCCGCCGAAGGAATCTGGCCAGCGCGTAAGTTCCCGACCCTGTCATTCCGAACGGAGTCGGGGTTCAGGCGCGAGCTGGCGCCCGCAACCCAGGGACGGGGCTTCGGAATCTCCGGGGCGGCGCGAAATCCCGGCCAATTAGTGGCCCGGCGATGCTCCTTCGGAATGACGGCGATCGTGGACGAAGCAGGAAACCAATGTCGATTACTCGCCAGATGACGCCGCGATCTCCACGATAAATCCGTCAGGCAATTCTCGTCCGCCGCCCAGGAAATCGCCGTTGATGTCGCTGACCCACAGCTTCCTGCCGATAAAGCGCAGATGGAGCGGATTGACGAATCCCGAGGCGACCAGCTTCGGGATGCCGCTTTCGGACAGGCGCATCACGGTGCCGTCGGCGTTGAGCGGCTGCGTCATCGGCACCGGGATCTGAAAATCCCCCAGGTCGGTGAAAAACAACTGGCCGCCAAACCTGCCAAAGCCGCGCGGCGCATAGCCCATCCCTCCCGGAGTGCTCAGGCCCCACAATAGCGGCTTCGGCTTGATCTCACCCTTGGGCGATACCTTCATGATCATACCGCGGCGCGCGGAAGGGTCGGGCAATCCTGCCTCGTTGGCGGGAGTGACGGAAACCAGCATCCACTGATTGTCGGGCGTGAAGGTGAGTTCAAGCGGCACCCCAAATTGATTGAAGTCGGCGAACGGTGAACATCGCCCATCCTTGGTTGCCTGGTAGATCATGCGGTTGGGAGCCGTAATCGCGAAGATGCGCCCGCCGAATGGGCTTTGCTGCGCGCCAAACCAAAGCGCCGTTCCGCCGCCGGCCACCCCGTGACCGGCGGTGCCGGCCGCCGGCAGGGTGCAGAACCGCTCCAGGCGGTTGGTCTGGGGACTGAGGCGCTGTATCAGATGATTGCCAAAAATGCCTTTCGCGCCCTTGGCCGGCTGGGTCAACAGGAACAACTGCCCGCCGTAGAAGCCGAAGTTTTCAGTCGCGACGTCCATCCCGACGTCGGGCAGCATGTTGTCCGGCGCCGTCGCTACCGACACCGTTCCCAGTTCCTCCACCGAGACCAGGCGCCCGCCGCCCTTCGCGCTCTCGCCGCCATCGTCGTTGACCCATACCTGGTCGCCGCGCGGGACCATCTGCAGAGGATCGTAGAGATCGCCGGGCGGCACCACGATCCTCGCAGTGAATCCCGGCGCGGGCTTGATGTGCGGCGGCGCAAGCAGGCGCTCTGCCACGCGCGCCGCTTCGGTTGTGTGTTGTCCGGCCGCTGCCGCGGGCGAAAGCTCACCCTTGATCAGCGTCGCAACAGCGAACGCGGCCAGCACGGCCGATAATAACCCGATCAATGAGGGACTCTTGGAACGGCGCATTGCTTGAAGCCTCATGTCTTGGCGATTTCGCGGACACTTTCACTTGAAGTCACGCCAAGTCAAGACACCGCACCGACGCATCCAACTTGCCGAAACAATCGCACTATGGGACAAGGAGCCTGGCACGTTTAACCAGCTGTCCGCCAACGCGGACAGCGCACGGTTGTGAGGCGTTTATCCGCGCGACAGGGGTATCGGATGGCATCACAATCACCGTCCGCCAGGCTCAGCGATGGCGCAGCCGGCCGCCCGTTGGCGGCGATCCGGGTGGTCGAGTACGGCCGGGGCATATCCGCGGCGTTCGCGGCGAAATTGTTCGCAGACGTTGGCGCTGAAGTAATCAAGATCGAGCCGCCGGGCGGCGATGTCACGCGCCGGTGCGGCCCGTTTTTCGACGACGTCGCCGATCCTGAGCATGCTGGTTTGTTTCTCTATCTCAACGCCAACAAGCTTGGCGCCGTGCTGGACCTGGAGCATCGCGCCGATTGGGAAGTATTCGGAGCGCTATTGGGCGGCGCCGATATCCTTATTCACAATGTTCCGCCGGTCGAACGCGCCTGCTACGGTCTGTCGAGTCCCGAACTGTGCCGGCGGTTTCCCAACTTGATCGTGACGACCATTTCGCCCTTTGGCGATTGGGGTCCGCGCGCGAACTACCGCGGCTACGACCTCAACGTGATGCATTCCAGTGGCTTTGCCGCGATCAATCCGGCCTGCTCGCCATATCCTGACTTGCCGCCGACCAAGTTGCTCAGCCAGCAGGCCGAATTCCAGGGCGGCGTGCACGCGGCCGCAGCGAGCATCGCCGCATGGCTGCATCGCCGCCGCGGCGCTGCCGGTCAGGCGATCGACGTGAGTGAGCAGGAATGTATCGCCGCGATGCTCGGTTCGAGCGCTGTTTTCTGGACCCACGCGAATAAAAGCACCAGCCGCCTGGGTGTTCGCCCGCTGCAACCCTGGATGGCGGCGCAATGTGCCGACGGCAAGCTTTACATGGCATGCGTCGAAGAACATCAATGGCGCGGGCTGCTCAAACTGCTGGGCAATCCCGAATGGGGCAAAGAGGAAATATTCAACGACCGAGTCAGCCGCGCGAAGAATTTCGACGTGCTGCGTCCCCTGCTCGAGGGAATCACCCGGCAGCGGAAGGTATGGGAGCTGTATCACGAAGGCCAGCGGCTGCGCCTGCCGGTAGCGCCGCTTAACCGGATGACCGACGTTTACGCCAACGAGCAGTTGCTCGCGCGCAAGTATTTCGTGGAGCTTCCCGGCGCTGGCGCAGATGAGCGGGCGATAATCGGCCCTGGCGCTCCATACCAGTTCAGCACGATGTGTTGGGGGCTGCGTCGGCGGGCACCTCGCCTCGGCGAGCACAATGCGGAAATCGCCAGCCTGGCCGCACAACTGCGCGATGCCGGACGCGGCAATGAAGGTCCCTCCGCAGGGCCGGATCCATCGGCGCGTCCGCTCACTGGATTGCGTGTGCTGGATTTCTCCTGGGTATGGGGCGGACCGTTTTGCACCTTGCAGTTGGCGCAACTGGGCGCTGACGTGATTCGCGTCGAATCCGCCAATCGGCTCTGTCTGTTTCGCAAGCTGCTGCCGTTTGCCGATAATATTGCGGGACCCAACCGGTCGGGGCTGTTCAACCAGGTCAATCAGGGCAAGCGCAGCGTTGTGCTCGAGCTGAACAATCCGGCGGCGGTGGAGGTTGCGCGCAGGATGGTGCGATGGGCCGATGTGGTGGTGGAGAATTTTGCGCCCGGCGTTCTCGAGCGGCTGGGGCTTGGATATGGCGAACTGCGCAGGCTGCGCCCCGACCTGATCCTGCTGTCGATATCGGGCTACGGACAATCGGGACCGTACCGCAACTACGTCAGTTACGGCGGCATTACCGGCGCGCATTCAGGGTTCTATGCTCACAATGGTCCATCCGAAGATGAGCCGCGCGACCTCGGCGCGACCTACGCCGACCCAGCGGCGGGAATCATGGGCGCCACGGCGATCTTGCTGGCGCTCGCCAACAAGGCGATGACCGGCGAGGGACAGTACATCGACCTCGCGATGATGGAGGCCCTGGGCACGCTGGCTGCGGAGGGATTGCTCGAAGTCGCGATGAACGGGCGTGAGCCTCGGCGTTTGGGCAATCACGACCGCTGGATGTCGCCGCATCAGTGCTACAAGGCACGGGGCGACGCGGAGATGTGGGTTTCGATCGCGGTCGGCAGCGAAGACGAATGGCGGTCGCTGTGCACAGCGATGGACCAACCCGAGCTGGCCGATGATCCACGCTTTGCCACCGCCGCCTTGCGCAAGACCAACGAGTCTGAACTGGAACGGATTATTGAGCGCTGGACAAAAGAGCGCGACCGCTGGGAGATCACCGAAACGCTCCAACGCGCGGGAGTCGCTGCGTTTCCGACGTTGAGTAACAAGGACTTGTTCGAGGACCCGCACATGATGGAGCGCGGCTTCGTGATCGAGATTGACCATCCGGAGATTGGCCCCCGCAAACATACCTCGCAGCCATGGACGATGAGCGGCACATCGAATCGCAAGCTACCGCGCGCCCCGCTGTTGGGAGAGCACACTGTTGAGGTGTTGCAATCGGTCTTCGCCTATTCGGATGAAGAAATCGAAATGCTAAAAGCCCAGGGCGCGCTGGGCATTTACTAAGAATTCAATCTCTCCGAAGCCTATCTTTCTTTAAGGTTCCAGAAGAGAGAGGTCTTGGATGATGTCTATCATTACACGCCGGCTATCATTTCATAGCTTCGCAGCAGCTTTCCGGGTAACTCGCCGGTGCAACGATTATCCTCGAAAGTCACCGTACCATTGACGATCGTATAGTGAAGCCCCTTCGGCTTCTGCACCAATCTCGGGCAGCCGCCAGGAAAATCGGTGGCAAAGACGGGCTTCTCATACAGAAAGCCGAGTTCGTCCATGCGGTAAACGATGATATCCGCGGCCATTCCGACCTTGAGCATTCCGCGGTCGGTGAATCCCGCGATATAGGCAGGCAGGCCGCTGATCTTGTAATGCGCCTGCTCCAACGCCATCGCCTGGCGGTCGCGCACCAGGCGGCTCAGGAAATGGATCGGCCACGTGCTGATAGTGAGGAAGCGCACGTGCGCGCCGCCGTCGGAGTTGGAGATGTGCGTGTACGGATGGCGGCACAATTCAATGGTGCCGTCTTCGTCGCCGCCGACATGCAGAAAGCCAAACTCGGTCTCCAGGCCTTCGTCCAGGGCCAGGTCGAGCATCGCATCGAGCGGATCCTTGCCCAACCGCTGCGCCATCTGCGCGATCGAAAGGCCGTCGAACCCGTGGTTGGGCTCCTTTTTGGTTTCCAGCACGTTTATCAGGGTCCATCCCCTGGCGAACGCCTGATGGGGACTGCGTTCGAGGTCGCGGCGCATCGCGGCCCGGGTTTGCGGCAGGGCGAGTTTGGCCGCGCGCTCGCCAGGCGTACCGACAAATGGCTCGACCCAGTGGGGCATGGTGTCGAACATGTTGAATTCCGCCAGCGTCATCGCCACCGGTATGTCCATGCAGATTGCGGAACCGTACATCGGCAATCCAAGGCGATGGCTCTCCTCCAGGTAGGCCAGCATCTTGCGATGCGAGCCGGGAGCAAGAGAGGTCGCCGCGACGCCGACCAGGTTAAGCGGGCGGCCGCTGCGGGCCGCCAGTTCGCGCAGGAACACGTCACCGCCGCGACGTTCCGAAGGCCCGCGCGTCCAGCTCAGATGGCCGACGCCGAAGTCGGCAACGACGTCGGCCAGCGCCATCACCTCCTCGTTGGACGCCACATGATCGGGCAACAAGCGCCCGTCGGCCATCCGGTTCTCCCACAGCTTGTCAATCGAAAATCCGAACGCGCCGGCCTCCATCGCTTCGCGCAGCGCGCCCACCAACTGCTTGAGCTCACGGCCCGTGACTTGTTCACGTTCCAGCGCCGCATCGGGACCCAGCACGTAGATGCGCAGCGGCGAATAAGGAAGCAGCGAAGCGACGTTGACGCCCAGTCCCTGCCGGCCGAGACTGTCGAGATATTCGGGGAAGGTCTCCCAATCCCATCGCAGACCCTGCTGCATCGCCGCCAGCGGTATAGCTTCGGTGCGGGTCATAATCGACATAGCCAGATCGCGCTCGGCAGGCCGGGTCGGAGCAAGACCCAATCCGCATTGGCCGATCACCACTGACGTAACGCCGTGCCATCCGGACAGCGTGCAGTAGGGATCCCAGTTGAGCTGGGCGTCGTAATGACAGTGAAGGTCGATCGCGCCCGGCGCCACGATACATCCGTCCGCATCGATCTCGCGGCGCGCCGAGCCTTTGATCCGGCCGCTGATCTGCGCGATCTTTCCACCCTTAACCGCCAAGTCGGCCTTGAACGACGGCAGCCCGCTGCCATCCACGATGGTCCCGCCGCGAATCATCAGATCATACATCGTATTCACCGCCTGAATTATCTATTGGCCTACAATCGATACAGTTCCGCCGCGGACTTGCCCAGTATCCATTCCTGGTCCTGCTCCGAAAGCATCGCGATGTGCTGGCGTATTTCAGGCAGCGGATCCGCCGGCGCGTCGATATGCGGATAGTCAGTCGCCCACAGCATCCGCCGCGCTCCAACCTTGCCTGCCACGCTTGCGATGGTGCTCTCGTCTACCTCGGTCGATATCCAGCAGTGTCTGCGGAACAGCTCGCTCGGTTTGTTGGTCAGTTGCGAAGCGAAGCCGAAGATGTGGTACTTTTCATCGCCGCGCTCCAGCCAATGCGGCAGCCATCCCGCGCCAACCTCCAAGACCACGTAGCGCAGCTGCGGAAAGCGATCAAACACGCCGTCCTGCATCACGCAGGCAAGTGAAAGCTGCGTTTCGCCCGGCAGTTGCATCAAGTAGATCCATGGCTGAGTGGATCGATGCAGCCCGGCTCCATGGAAATTCCGGCGCACCTGGACGTGGGTGGAGACGGGCAGTTCCGCCGCCTCCGCCGCGGCCCAGAAGGGATCGTAGTAGCGGTCGCCAACGGATACGCCACGCAGCGGAGCGGGAGTATAGAACAGCCCCTTAGCCTTGCCCCTGACGCGCTTTACCTCTTCCACGGCAAGGTCCACGTCGCGCAGGTTGACGTGAGCAATGGGAATCAGCCGGTCGGGATACTTTGAGCAGAAGTCGATCGCGTAGTCGTTGTACGCCCGGCAATAAGCGGCCGCCAGCTCCGGGTCGGTGCATTCCTCTTCCCAGCACAGCGCGATGGTTCCATAGAGGATCGCGATATCGATGCCCTGCTGATCCATTTCGCGGATGCGCGACTCGGGATCGATTCCGCCCGGTGTACGCTGTGCAACTTCCCAATAGGTATATTTGCCGGGAATCGAGAGGTCGGCGCAGTTCTGGTATGCGCCCCCGAGTGTGCCCAGCGTGCCGCCGCGGGTGGTAAGGCTCTTTTGTCGATCGATCTCGAGATACTCAAGGCCCTTTGCGTCCTTGCGGATACGCATTGCGCGCTCGCGAAATTTGGGTTCCAGATAACGCTCCCACAAATCCGCGGGTTCGAGAATGTGACCGTCAGCGTCAACGACCAATGGCTTGGCCACGCGTTTGTCCTCCAGCGCAACAGTTCGGGCAAGTCCATTAGACCAGACCGCCGTGGATTGACAACCGCTCAAGGCGCGGCGCCCCTGGCTTCACTCCAGGCTGATCATGACCGCGACCATCCGCGCCGGCCGAGTGCCGTAATTGCGCCACCGGTGATTGGTTGCCCGCTGCACGACGCAGTCGCCGGCGTGGAGTTCTACTTTGCCGTCGTCCACTTCAAGCGTGATATCGCCGTCGAGGATGAGCACATAGTCAACCGTGTTAGTCGTATGCCATCCTTCCTCATCAACGCCCTCGACCGCCGCGCCGGCAATGCGGCGCACGGCGGAATCCGGCGGTATGTCAACCACCCGCCAGCGCGTGCCTTTGGACGGAGGCATCAGTGTCGGCTTGATCTCCGGCGGGTCGAAGCCCTGGGGTTGGTCGCCGCTGGTTGCCCATAACTCTGTACACCACGACGTCGGAGCGGGGCCGTCGCTTTGGATCACTGACCGGCCCGCCTTGATGGCCGTGACTACTCGCCTCGAAGTGCTCATGGTCTGCTCCTTTCGGAAGCCAACTTCGTTGTGCGCGTGGAGTATTTAAACCTTCAGGACCGATCTGAAACGCACCTTGCCTGACAGCATATGGTTGAAACCGTCTGCCGCCCGCTCCAGGGGGAAGACTTCGATCATCGGCCGCACCCCCGTCGCCGCGGCAAACCTGAGCGTGTCCTCGGAATCGGCTGCGACGCCGGCGGGCCAGCCCATGATCGACTTGCGCGCCGTTATCAACTGGAATGACGAAACCGCGAATGGTTCCGGACTGGCGCCGACGATGACCAGTTTGCCGTCCACGGAGAGTCCATCGACCAGGCTGCCGATTGCCTTGGGGTCGGGCGCGGTCGCCAGAATGACGCGAGCGCCTCCCATACCGGTCAGCTCTTTGGCGACATCCTGCGTCGCGGTGTCGATATAAGTGTGCGCGCCGAGCTTGACGGCCAGGCTCTTCTTGTCGCCGCCCTTGCCGATCGCGACTGTCCGGAAGCCCGATTTGGCGGCGAATTGAACGCCCAGATGCCCGAGTCCGCCGATGCCCTGGACCGCGACGACGTCGCCCATCCGGGCGCCGCTGTGGCGCAGAGCGTTGAACGTCGTGATGCCGGCGCACATGATCGGCGCGGCTTCTTCGGGCGTCAGTTCGCCGGGGATATGCGCCAACGCCTGCGACGGCGCCATCACGAATTCCGCATAACCGCCATCGTAGCTGATACCCGGAATCTGCAGCTTCACGCATGTGATGAAATCGCCGCGGCGGCACGATTCGCATTGCCCGCAATGGCCGCCGTGCCATCCCACTCCAACGCGGTCGCCGGCTTTCCAATCGCCGCAATCTTCTCCGACCTTGTCGATCACGCCCGCGATCTCGTGACCCGGCGCCCGCGGATAGACGATTCCGGGAAACCCGCCATCCTTGGTGAACACGTCGCTGTGGCAGACACCGCATGCCTGCACCTTGAGCCGGACGAAGCCACGCGCCGGCTCGCGCGTCGATTCTTCCACCAGTTCAAAGTTTCCACCGGGGGAATTTACGCGCACCTTTTTCATAGACAGGCCCTCCTGGCGTCAGATTATAGACAAACGCTCGGGCCAACGAACTATAAATTTTTTTTCGGCTTACAACGCCTCGCCGGCGAAATAGCGACGCGGATTTTCGACCGTCATGGTGTCGATGTCGGTCTGGCTTACACCGGCTTTGCGCAGGCTCGGGATGAATTCCTCGATCAGATAGGTATAGCGGCGCTTGGGTGCGGTCATCAGCTTTTTCAGATACGGCAGCATATCCTCCTCGGAGAACTGCCAGCATCCGGCATAGTCGTGAGACAGCACGATCTGCCGCGCATAGCCCGCGCCAGTCAACTCGGCCAGATTCTTGATGCGGATCTCGTCGGGCGTGATGACGTCGATACCGATAGTGTCAAAGCCGATGTAGCAGCCGCGGTCCATCAGCGACTTGTGATAGCCGGTATCGCGGTTCCAGTCGCAATGGCCGATTATCACGTGGTGCGGCTTCATTCCTTCGGAAATGAAAATGCCGAGCTGCTCGTTACCCATCGTGCCCATCGTCGTATGCGTCGTGACACGCACGTCGAGGTCGATCGCGGTGCGGGCGGCGGCGCGAAACGCGCGTTCCTCGTGCTTGCCGATCTGGTTCGGACCTGTGGCGCATTTGATAAGGCCGGGGCGGATATGGTCGGGGCCGATTCCTTCCTTCAACTCGCTGGTGTAGATGCGCTGGATTTGCTCGATCTTCATCGTCTTGAAGTACGGTGGGAAGCCGGCCAGGTCGAGCCCCTGCTCAAGGTACAGCCCGGTGGTGCAGATGATATTGATGCCGGAGCGGCGGGAGACATCCGCCATGAAGTAGGGGTCGCGCGCCAGCTCCATCGGGCACGGGTCGAGCATCGTACTGGCGCCGGCGGCCTTGAGCTTGGTGAGACGCTCCACCGCCTTGTCCACCTCGCCGGCGCGGTCGAACTTGAGCGTGGTGTCGACCTCCCATCCGGGATAGGCGTTCTTCAGATGATCGTGCATCAGCGTGAAGCCCAGTTTGTCAACCGCAACCGGTCCCAGGACACTCTGCACCGTGGTAGTCATCGCCGGATCACTCCATTGTCTCGAGGTTGGTGGCCGCGCCTTCAGCCCAGGCCATAAAGGCGCGCGCCGTTGTCCCACATCACCTTGCGCTTGCTTGCTTCGGAGACCCCCGCCAGGGAGACAGTATCCTGAACGGCGTGGATGTAGCCTTTGCCTTCGGGATGACCGAAGTCGGTGGCCGTCACCAGGTTTTCATCGCCCAGTTGCCCGAGGAACTGCGGGATCCAGGCGTCGTCGGGATCGGCCGACACGTAGCACTGTCGCAGAAAGTAATCGGTGGGGCGCTGTTTGAGCGCGCGCAGCCCCTTGCCGCTGCCAAGGATCCCGGATTCCATCCGTTCCAGCCAAAACGGCACCCATCCGCATCCGGTCTCCAGATGCACCACCCGCATTTTCGGATGGCGCTCCAGCACGCCGCCCATTATGAGCGCCACGCTGGCCATCATGTTGCCGATGATAAACGCGGAGGCTCCGATTCCCGGCGCCCACGGGCCGAAGTAATAACGCGCCGCATTAAGCGGGGTGATTGGGGCCAGATGCACGCCCAGCGGGACGTCGAGATCGGCGATGGTTGCCCACAACGGATCGTAGCGGGGGTCCCAGATGGCCGGACAATCCTGGACCGGCTCGGGGTTGATCTGGATGCCCTTGAAGCCCAGTTCCTTGACGCATCGGCGCGCCTCGGCGCACGCGCGCGCGGGATCGCGCAAATCGACCGTGCCCACTCCCACCAGGCGCCGGTCGCCGCCGGAGAGGAAATCACGCAGCCAATTGTTGTAAGCGTGGCAATGAGCCGCGGCCAGCTCCGGGTCTAGGCCGTTGGCGCAGTTAATTGTTAGCCCGGCTGTAGGATAAAGAACCATAAAGTCGATACCACTGCGGTCGAGGACCAGGCGATAGGTTTCGTGGTTGAAGCCCAGCCGCATGTACTCCTCGTAAACCTGGGAACAGCCCGGCATCTGGAAGATGCCCGGTTCACCGAAGCCGGTGTCAAAGGCGGGCATGTCGTAACCGTTGACGTGGGTCTCCTGATGAAAGGAAACGGAGTCAAGCGTCATGGGGAGCGCATCGGGGTCGGCGCGCTCCCAGCGCACTATCGAGCGCGGGCGCCGATCCTGAAAACGCGGTTCAAGGTACTTCTCCCACAGGTCGGCGGGCTCCAGAACATGGGCGTCATTGTCGATATAGCGATATCCCTGATACACGCGTCGTTCCTCCGCCGGATGGATTATCGAAGTACATCAGCCATCGACCTGACTTTGTCAACGGCGCCGTGGGTGGACCTTCATTCCGGCGCTTTTGGATCGGGCACCAGCTCGCGCACGGCCGCGACGATGGCGTCGGGCGCCTCCCAGGCCAGGAAATGACCGGCGTCGGGTATCACTCGATGCACGTATGGCCCTGAGAAAAACCGCGCGTGGCGCTCGGTCCCTTGCACCGGCGCCACGCCGTCGGCGCCGCCGTGCAGCACGACAGTGGGCACGTCAATTGGCGGCATCGCCGCGAGCCGCTCCTCGATTGCTTCCAACGCGGCGTCGCCGGGCGCCCAGCCGAACCTGTGGCGGTAGGAATGGATGACCACATCCACAAAGTCCTCATTGTCGAACGAGGCCGCGGTACGGTTATAGGTCGAATCGTCGAAGCGCCAGTTGGGAGACCACAGGCGCCACAACAGCTTGCAAAACTCGCCCCGGTTGGCGTCCAGCCCCGCACGTCCGCGCTCGGTGGCGAAGTACCATTGGTACCACATGCGATGTTCCTGTGAGGGCGGCAGCGGCTTGGCGTTAGCTGCAACATTCAGGACGTTGTAACCGCCAATCGAGAGCAGGGCGCGAGCGCGCTCCGGCCACAATGCCGCCACCACGCAGGCCGCCCGCCCGCCCCAATCATATCCGCCCAGCACCGCTCGCCGAATCCCAAGCCCGTCCATCAGATCGAGAAGGTCATGGCCGAGCGCGGCCTGCTGGCCGGAGCGAAGAGTGTTGGCGTCAAGAAAGCGCGTCGGGCCGTAGCCGCGCAGGTAAGGCGCGATAGTGCGGTAGCCCGCTTTACTCAGTTGTGCGACGGCGCCGTCCCACGTCCGCGGATCATCGGGAAATCCGTGCAGCAGGATCACCGGAACGCCGACTTCTGGCCCGGCCACTTCGTACGCGATATCTAACGTGGCTGTGCGGATGTGCTGCAGTTTTGGCTGTTCGCTCATCGTGTTCCTCGCTGCCTCGTTTTGTACTGTCCTCGTACAACGGACCCGGCGCTGGAGGCAAGAAGCTCGCCGATGCTCTTGAGCATGTCCGTGGCCGAACAAACCTGTTACCTATGTCGAATCTTCAAGAAACCGGGAGGTTGTCATATGTCAGACGAACTCGGCGTGCTCGAAGCGATTTACACGGCGCGCGGCCTGCGCCGCTTCAAACCCGATCCAATTCCCGATGAGATCCTGGCGCGGATCCTTGAAGCGGCCACTCGCGCGCCCAACGCCACGAACCTTCAGCGCTGGCGTTTTTTGGTAATCAAGGATGCGGAGGTCCGCAAGGGAGTCGCCGGGTTCTACAAAAAAGCTGCCCAAGACATCCTGCCGCAGGTAGAGAGAATTTTCCTGGACGAAACGCGCTATATGGTGCCGATGGAGAAGGCCAAGCGCCGCCAACTCTTCGACAACACGCTCGACGGCTTTAACCACTTCGACGTTCCCCCCGTGCTGGTAATCGCCTGTACCTATCCCGAACCTCCACGCTGGGAGGGCAACGAGGATGTGCTCTCGCCGTTCATTATCGAAAGAATGAAGGGGATGCTGTCGCGCGCAAACGCCTCGTCGATTTATCATGCGGTGCAGAATCTTACGCTGGCGGCGCGAAACTTCGGCGTTGCGACTTGTATGACCAACCTGCACACGCTCTACGAGCCCGAAATCAAGGTGTTGCTCGGTATCCCCGACGAAGTCCTGACATGGGCGCTGCTTCCGCTGGGATATCCGCATCCGGACAAGTTCGGGCCAATCAGGCGCAAGCCGATATCGGAGGTCGTCTTTCTGAACCATTGGGGCAACCCATGGCAGCTTGAACCGCCCAGCTATTACAAGAAGTAAGCGGGCCGCCGGTTGCGGAACGTGTGTTAGAAAAAGGCGCGAGAGTTAACACTTTCGGCCGGTCGCGTGTTAAGAAGAGCGCTGCAAAACAAATCCTTCGCGGCCCGTCCGTAAAATCCAAGGGCGTATGGGGTATCCGATGCTTTTTCTCCACGAAGTGCACAAGGTTGTCGGAACCAGGACAGACGAATTCGAAGAGGCATTCCGCAAGGGGCTGATGCCCGCGTTGGCCAAAGGCGATGACGCACGGCTGCTGTGGTACACCAACCATTCGATGGGCACCGGCGTGTCCTACAACGTGGTAACGATTACCGCGGTCAAGGACGGCGCGGCCTGGGAGCGCCTGGCGCTGAGTTTTCAGAAAGGGAACCTGCAAGGCTGGGTGCGCGATCTCGATACCTTGAGGCATGACGCGCTGGGCAAGCTGCTGCTCCCGCTGCACTGGTCGCCGATCCAAAAAATCGACTTTCGCGCCGTTCCCACCGACGGCAGGGAGCATGCGCTGAGCCTCTACATGGAAGACACGATGTGGCCATACCGCGAGCAGTATCTGCGCTACATCGATACTTCCGGCGCCGTCTATTCCAAGAGCCTCGAGGTGACCGATCCCTTCATCAAGATCGAAGCCGGCTTCCAACCCGCGTTCGGCAGCCACTTGCGGCGCGAAGTCATGCTGATGCAGAAGATCCTCAAGCACGACCAACTGCGCCATCTGCTCACGCACGAAATCCCGATCGAGCAGCGCCGGCCTGGTGGATGGATGCATGAGGCGCTGGTGCTGCGCGATCAGTGGGAAAGCAAGCTGCTGCGAACGTCATCGTGGTCGCCGCTGCACTGAAGGCTATGCCGTGAACATCGGGCTATTTGTCGATGAACCCGCGCGCGGTGCTCCGGCGCGCCTGGCGCTCGCCATCGGCGAGCGCGAATGTACCTACGGCGAGCTTCATCGCGCGGTTTTCCAAATCGCGGCGACACTGCGCGCGCGTGGAATCAAGCGGGGCGATCGGGTTTCGGTGGTAGATACCGGCAGCGTGCTTTCGGTGGCCGCGATTTTGGGCGCGGCCCGAATCGGCGCCGCTGCGGCCTTGATGAACGTGCAGTTGAAGCCGTCGGAACTGGCACAGTTGGTTCGCACCGCTGGCTGCGCAGCGGTGGGAATTGCCGGCGACGCGTATGCCGATGCGCTTGCGCAGGCCCTCCCTGAGGGTGTGATACGCGAGCGCGATCTGCACGATCCGCAAGAGGTCGAGGCTGAAGGGGCCGACGAGGACGCGGCGCTGATCATCTTCACCAGCGGCACCACCGGCCTGCCCAAGGCGGTGCCGATTTCGCAGGGCGTGCTTTCTCCGCGGATTCGTTCCTACGCGCCGCCGTTCAAGGCCGACGTCCGTCCAGCAGTTTCGATGATGTGCGTGCCGATCTTCCACGTGGGCGGTTCGCTGGCTGTGCTGGGCAGCCTGCTTTCCGGGTCTACGGTGGTGATTCAACCGCGCTTCCGCGCCGATGAATGGCTGCGGCTGGTCGAGCGCCATCGGGTGCAGAGCACCTTCCTGGTTCCGACCATGATCCAGCGCATACTCGACCATCCAAGCTTCGCCGGCACCGATCTCAAATCGCTGGTATCGATCGCGTATGGCGCCGCGCCTGCGCCGCCGGAATTGGTAAGGCGCGCGGTGGAGGCGCTCCCGCAGGTCGGATTCCTGCAACTGTTCGGGCAGACCGAAACGTTGGGCGGGTACGCGATGCTGATGCCGCAGGAGCATCGCGACCCCAAGCGCGCCGGATCGGTGGGGAAGGTTACGCCCGGGGTCGAGCTTCGAATCGTCGATCCATTAAACCACGAGGATGTGGCGCAGGGCGAGGTTGGCGAAATCTGGGTGCGTTCGAAACAAAACGTGCGCGAGGGCTGGTTGCACACCGGCGACCTCGCGCGCGTGGATGCGGACGGTTACATCTTTCCGGCCGGACGCCTGGCGGACACGATCAACCGCGGCGGCGAGAAGTTCGGTCCGATCGAAGTCGAGACCGTCCTCCTGTCGCATCCCGACGTGGCGGACGTGGGTGTTGCGGGAATTGCGGACCCCGAAATGGGCGAGCGGGTCGGCGCTGCGGTCGTGGCGCGCCGGCCAATGACGGCGGCGCAGCTCAAGGAATACTGCCGGGACCGGCTGGCCATTTATAAAGTTCCCGAGCGCGTCGTGTTTGTGGACGACCTCCCTTATAGCGAAACCGGCAAGGTCAACCGCAAGCGGTTGGCTGAACTTATCGTGTCGAAAGGCGGTGATTGAAAATGCTGTTCCTGCACGAAGTACACAAGGTGGTGGGCGCGAAGGCGGACGAGTTCGAAGAGAAATACCGAAAGGGCTGGATGCCGATGCTGGCCAAGGGGGACGATGCGCGCCTGCTTTGGTACATGAATCACGCCATGGGCAGCAGCGTATCGTACAACGTGGTGACAATCACCGGGATCAAGGACGGCGCGGCGTGGGAGCGGATGGCGCTGCGGGTCCAGAGCGGCGACCTGCGCGATTGGGTCAACGACGTCGATAAACTCCGCTACGACGTGACCGGCAAGATGCTGCTGCCGGTGTACTGGTCGCGCATTCAGGAGGTCGATTTCAAAACCGTCCCCACCGACGGGCGGGAACATGATCTGTCGCTGTTCATGGAGGATACGGGTTGGCCGTACTCGAGTCTGGATGACTATATAAAGATGTGGGACGAGATCTACTCGCGTCCGATGTCGCAGGCTCCTCCCGAGATGCGGATTCTCGACATCCAGGCCTGCTTCCAGGTTGCGCACGGCAGCTATCAGCGGCGCGAGGCGATGCTGTGGCAGAAAATTACGAGCCTCGACGCGCTGATGCATCTGGTGACCAATGAGCTTGGGCCCGAGCAGCGCAAGCCCGGCACCTACATGGTGGACGCGCTCAAGTATCGCGACCAATGGCAGAGCAAGCTGCTGCGCAGCTCCGCCTGGTCGCCGCTGTTCTGAGCCCGGATCAAAGCGTTATTTCGATAATTGCCCGGCGGCCGATGCGGCCGAACAGGCGCGAGAAAAGGTTGAGCAGCGCAAGCTGCCAGCCGTATTTGCGCCTCAAAGCCGCCATCGCGCGATCGACGATGGCCATCTCATCGGCGCGTCGCGCTTTTCCCTCTGCGTAGTCGCTCCTGACGTTGCCGCGCGAGTCGCACGCCGCGAGCCGAATGCGATCAGTCACTCTGAGGCGTTTCATTTTGGCCGAGGTGCCGTCGGTGAACGCGTAGAGCTTGCCATTGTCGGCGGCAATCCACAGCGGTGTAGCCACGCCGTCGCCGTTGCGGCGAAATGTGACCAAACTCACATATCGCTCCGCTGCCAGCTTTTCGAATGATGGCTGCGCCATAAGCTACATCGTAGCAGGAGTTTCTTGATTCCAGACGTGGCGGCGTACAAAGCTGGCCTTGGATCGATCGAGCGATGGAGGATGACATGCCGGATCTAAATGATTTCAACCAGCGTCTGATTGAAGAGTACCGCGCCAACCAGGGCAAGGTTGGCGGTCAATTCGCCGGCGCGCCGCTGCTGCTTTTGACCACTACCGGTGCGAAGTCCGGCCGCGCGATTACCAAGCCGCTCGCCTACAGCAAGGACGGGGACCGTATTGTCTTGATTGCTTCCTTCGCCGGGTCGCCGAAGAATCCGGCCTGGTTTACCAATTTGGTTGCCAATCCGGAGGTTACGGTCGAGCTCGGCGCGGAGCGCTTCAAGGCCCGGGCGGCGGTTACGTCGGGCGCGGAGCGCCAGCGGCTGTTCGACAATCAGGCCAGGCAGATGGCGGTTTTTAATGATTATCAGAAGAAGACCACGCGGCAGATTCCGGTGGTGGTTTTGAATCGGGTTGGTTGAGTCGATCGTGGCAGCAGTCCCCCCGGGCCTGCTGCCGCTGACACGCAAGGCCCTTGGGCCAGTGAGAGTTGAGAAACAAGCTTAGGCCGCTTAGCGCGGAGCTGCCCTTGACCGCAGCACCTGCCCTGGCAGCGCGCCGGTGTGCTGCTGATGCTCGTATAGAACCTGTCCGTTGACGACGGTGTACTCCACTCCGTGCGCGGGCATCACCAGGCGCCGGCCGCCGCCGGGCAGGTCGGCGCGCATTTCCTGTCGCTTCGCGCAGCCAATCGTATTGGGGTCGAAAATGGTGATATCGGCCGCCAGGCCCTCGGCCAGCTTTCCGCGATCCCACAGACCGAAAAATTCCGCAGGCTCGGAAGTGATGCGCTTGACCGCGTGCTCCAGGGTCAGGGTTTGGCGCTCGCGCACCCAAGTACCAAGCAAATACGTCGCGTATCCGGCCTCGCAATGCGAATCGACGTGGGCGCCGCCGTCGGACAAGCCGATCAGTGTGCGTGGATCGCCCAACAGTTCTCCCATCCTCGAATCGTTGCCGGGCATTATTGCGTAGCGGGTATCGAGATTGTCCTCGATGGCCAGGTCCAGAAACGTGTCGACCGGATCTTTTTTTCGCTCCGCGGCGATGTCGGCAACCGACCGTCCTTCCAACGCCTTGAGGCGCGGACTTTCAGCGTGCATCACCTCGACCCGCTCGAAGTGGATTGCCATCAACTGCGGATGGGCAAGTTCCTCTCGAAAGGCCTGGCGGAAAGCCGGCTCGCTGTAATGCTTTTTCTGCATCTCGACCGGCTGATTAAAGGCCGATGCCCAAATCGGCATGTTGGCGAAAATCTGCGGTCCGCGCAGATCCAGTTCCAGAATCGCCGGAACACAGGCGATCTGCGGCAGGCCGCGGCGCGCGATCAGCGGCGCCGCCTTGCGCAGGGTTTCGCGATGCGTGCCCTTGTCGTCGCGCACCACCACGGTCAGCCACGTGACTGGCCGTGTGCTTTCGGTAAGCAGCAGATCGAGCAGCGCGTACTCCTGCTCCGAGAGCACGCCAATAACCTGGGTGAGCGATATCTCGATCGCGCCTTTGCCCAGGTCGCGCAACACATTGGCGTAAGCCTTGAGTTCCTCGCGGCTGGCCTGCCGGCAAGCCAGCGGACGTCCTTTGAAGCCGATGTGCTGGGTGAACGTGGTGGTCGAAAACCCAACCGCGCCGGTGGCGATTGCCTCGCGCAGTAGCGCCGCAATCGCGGCGATCTCATCGCCGCGGGCCGCGCGTTCCAGCGACTCCTCGCCCATCACGAAGTGCCGGAAGGGGGTCATCGGCGCGAGAAAACCCACGTTGATACCGGTGCGGCGCCGCTCGGCTGCGGCCATGAATTCGGGAAAGCTCTGCCATTCCCAGGTAATGCCCTTGGACAGGACCTCGTAGGGAATGCCCTCGACGTTCACCAGGTCCCAGGTGGCGACGTCGTGCACCTCGGGTTTGCACGGCGCAATCCCGACGCCGCAGTTACCCATCACGACCGAGGTGACTCCATGCCAGGATGAGCAGGTCACCAGCGGATCCCAGCAAATCTGCGCGTCGTAATGGGTATGGGGATCGACGAAACCCGGCGCGACCACCAGGTCGGACGCGTCGATGGTCCGTGCGGCGCCGTCCTTGATCCGGCCTATCGCGGCAATGCGGCCGCCGCTCACCGCGACGTCGGCCTGCCGGCGCAGAGCTCCGGTTCCGTCCACCACGGTTCCGTTTTTGATCAACAAATCGTATGGCATACGGCTCTCCGCCTGCGTCTTCGCGTACTTCGGTTAATTATTCCCCTATCTACATCCGATTTTTTAGCACCGTAAGATAAAGTGTGCGAACGCTCCGGCCTGCATTGCCTCGTCGGGTGTTTGACAATTGCGCGCGCCCGGATAGGTTGCGATTCATGAAGTTCACGAAACTGGGTCGAACGGGTCTGACCGTCTCCCGGCTGTGCCTGGGATGCGGCAGTTATGGCAGCAAGGCGTGGCAGCCGTGGGTGCTTGAGGAGCAGGATTCGCGCGAGCATTACGCGCATGCTCTGGAGAGCGGGATCAATTTCTTCGACACCGCGGACATGTATTCCAACGGCGTCAGCGAGCAGATCACGGGACGCTGGCTGCGCGAGATGGGGCGGCGCGAGGAACTGGTGGTGGCGACCAAGGTCGGCGGCGCGATGGCCAGCGGACCCAACTGCTCAGGCCTTGGCCGCAAGCACATTATCGACGCCTGCGACGCGTCGCTGCGGCGCCTGGGTATGGATTACATCGATCTTTACCAGGTTCACAGCTGGGACCTATCGACGCCGATGGAAGAAACGCTCGAGGCGCTGGACTCCGTGGTGCGCGCGGGCAAGGTCCGTTTCCTGGGCGTGAGCAATACCAGCGCCTGGATGCTGGCCAAGGCGCTGTTTGCGGCGCGCGAGCACGGGTGGCATCGCTTCGTTTCTGTACAAAATCACTACAATCTGATCTATCGCGAGGACGAGCGCGAAGTAATTCCGTTGTGTATTGACCAGGGCGTCGGCCTGATTCCGTGGCGCCCGCTGGCGCGCGGATTCCTCACCTCCAATCGCGACCGCAGCGGCAAGGCGCTGCGGCTGCGGGCGGAAAGCGACCCGCTGGCTGACAGCTACCGCCCCGACGACTACGACATGGTTGACGCGATTGCGAAGATCGCGGCCGCACGCGGCGCCGGTCCCGCGACCGTGGCGCTGGCCTGGCTGCTGCAGACCCCGGGCATGTCGGCGCCGATAATCGGGGCAACCAAAAGGAACCATATCGACGATGCCTTGAAGGCGGTGGATTTCCAACTGACCGCGGATGAAGTCGCCACCCTGGAAGGGCCTTATCAGCCGCATCCGGATGCGATGCAGATGATTCAGCGTAACGCCATGCGCCATCTCAACCGCGGCGCCGGCGCCGCACCTCGGTAGCCGTTTGCCCTTGAACTTGGGATAATGGAGCCGGAGATTACCGGGTATGTTCGAAGACGAGACAGTTGACGTCGCCTGTCCGAAATGCGGTCACAGAAACTCGATCCTCGTGCGCGAGGTCGAGCAAACTGCCGAGACTCATTTCACATGCGAGAAATGCCACGTGGGCGTGAGAATCGAAGCCGACGAATTCAAGCAGCGGCTTGACCAGGTGCTTAAAGAAGTCGAGGATCTCGAACGCGAAGCCGCGCGGGACGCCAAACGCCCGACCAAGCGCCCGCGCAAAGGCGACTTCCAGATCTAATTACGCATAAAGTTCTTTGAGTCTGCGAATTATCGCACGAGTGCACTGCGCTTAGCTGGTGTTTGCTTTCTAAAACCGGCAAGTAAGAAAATCCAGCCATTCAGGCTCTAGATTACAAAATGCAATGGCCGGATGCTGCCGGCTGGTCCCCTAAAATTTTGTTACCTACTAAACTTATTGCTTGTCAGTCCCTTCGGGAAGTCAGTACGATCGGATTTATGGCAAAAATGCCTTCCCTATCTCGGCTTCTAACGGTTCGGGAGGACTGCTTTGAGTGTCGCCACCTCAGCACGCGGCCATAATGCCTCCTCGCCTCCGGTCATCGCGGCTGGATTTGGTGCGCGTGGGCATCGCGTCCAGTTCTATGAGGACGAGTCGTTCCTGGTAAAGGCCGTCGCACGCTTAATCGGGGATGGCCTCGGGGGTGGCGATGCGGGCGTCATCATAGCTACCGCGCCCCATCTCCGGGAGATTGAAAACCTGCTTATCGCTGGAGTACCGGATCTCGACGCGCTGCGTAAGGGGGGTCAGTATGTGGCGCTGGACGCGGTTGACGTTCTTTCCGAGTTTATGGCCGGTGAAATGCCGGACCAGACTCGGTTCAAAAGCAGCGTCGGCGAGGTCATCCGGCGCGCGGCCCTGGCCAGCCCGCGCGGGTACGTCCGCGCCTATGGAGAGATGGTTTCGGTCCTGTGGAGTGAGGGAAAGCGCGATGCCACCCTGGCACTGGAGGATCTGTGGAACGACATCCTCAGGGCCCATCAAGTCTCGCTGTGCTGCGGATACTCGCTGAACGATTTCTCCGCTGATACCGACGGAGAGGTGCTTCTGAAGGTTTGTGCCAAACACGCGCTGATGGCACCAGCGGAGAGTTACACGGAACTGGCGACGGAGCAGGAGCGGCTGAACTCCATCATTCATCTTCAGCAGCAGGCGAAGGCGCTTGAAGTGGAGTCAGCCGGCCGCAAGCAGGCCGAACGGGCCTTGAATCTGCGCGAGCGGGAGCTGACCGACTTCCTGGAAAACGCGGCCGAAGGTTTGCACCGCGTGGGTGCCGACGGGCGCATTGTCTGGGCTAACGCGGTTCAGTTGCGGATGCTGGGTTACAGCGCCGAGGAATATGTCGGCAGTCCGCTCGCCACGCTGTTTGAAAGGCCGGAGGTCTTTGAGGAGTTCTGGCGCCGGCTCACGCAAGGGGAGGTCGTCTACGATTTCCCAGCGGCGCTGCGATGCAAGGACGGGGCGGTCAAACAGGTTCTGATCCATTCCAGCATTCTTTGGGAAGAAGGCAAATTCATTTACACGCGGTGTTTTATCCGCGACGTGAGCGACCGCGTTCGCTTGGAAGGTGAACTTGAGCGGCGGCACGCGGAGCCCGCCCAGGCCGATCGCCAAAGAAATGAATTCCTGGCGATGCTGGGTCATGAGCTGCGTAATCCGCTCTCCGCGGTGCTCAACGCGCTAACCACCGCGCGTCGCAACGAGGCGGGCGCCGAGCCGTCGGTGGAAATCGCCTGGCGCCAGGCCGGACAACTGGCTCGGCTGGTGGACGACTTGCTCGATATCGGACGTATCACCCAGGGCCGCATCTCGCTGCGCAAAAAACCGGTTCTCCTCGGAAGGATCGTGGAACAAGCCGCCGACGACGCGCGATTTCTCGTCCAGGCGCGCCGCCATGACCTGATGCTTTCGATTGAGCCCGATATTCGGGTAGAGGCCGATCCCGCGCGTCTGTGCCAGGTGGTTTTCAACCTCATAGATAACGCCGCCAAGTACACCGCCCCCGGTGGCCGAATCGACGTGACCGTACGGAGCACCGGGCAGGAGGCGATCGTTTGCGTGCGCGACACCGGTGTCGGTATTGCAGGGGACATGCTGCCGCACGTTTTTGACCTGTTCGCCCAGGCCGAAAGTACTCTGGACCGATCCTACAGCGGGCTCGGGCTTGGTTTGACTCTGGTCAAACGGCTGGTCGAGATGCATGATGGCCGCGTTGCCGTGCGCAGCGACGGGATCGGACGCGGCGCAGAATTCGAACTGAGCCTGCCAATGTTGCCGTCGAGCAATTCAAATGCCCAGGCCCTGGCCGAGCTGGCTCCACAAGCGTCGCAAGCCGCCCGCGTGCTGATCGTCGAGGACAATCCGGACGTGTGCGAGACCCTGGTGATGCTGCTCGAGTCCTTTGGGCATAGTGCCGAGGCCGTTGAAGACGGGCTCAGCGCGATCAAGTCGGTTGACGCCGGTGTTTATGACGCCATGTTGGTCGATATCGGCCTGCCCGGACTGGACGGCTACGAAGTGGCGCGCCGCATCCGGGCGCTGCCGCACACTGAGAGCATGATTCTGATCGCGCTGACTGGCTATGGCCGGGATGAAGACCGCCGCCGCGCCCTCTCAGCGGGCTTCAATCATCATCTGACCAAGCCCGTGGATGTAGATCGTCTGCAATCCATACTGGCCCGGAAACAGAAATAACTCGCCCGCCGCGCTCACGTCGGGTAATCCTGCATCGAAGCTTCGGTCGCCGGTCACGCCGCGCCGGCTGGGTCTGGCTCTCCCGTGGCAGTGCAGCGGCTGCTACCATTTCAACAACATGAACAAGGCCGACTTCTTTGCCGAAGCCCGCGCCGATTTGAGCGGGCCCCTTTTTGGTGTGACGGTGCTGGAGGCCACCACTACGTGGGCGGGTCCGATGTGCGGATGCCTGCTCGCGGACCTCGGCGCCGACGTCCTCAAGATTGAGCCGCCGCATGGCGACGTGTCACGGTTTCTGCCGCCGTTTCTTCCCGGCACCAATCCGCCCTTGTCGTTCATGCACGCTTCGGTCAACCGCAACAAACGCAGCATGGTGCTCGACCTGCGCTCGCCGGCGGGTCGCGACCTGTTTTTAAAGCTGGCCGCCGATGTTGACGTGATCGTGGAGAACTTCCGGCCCGGAAAGCTGGACCGGCGCGGCTTGGGCTACCATGGTATCAAGCAGCTCAATCCGGACATCATCTATGTCTCGATCAGTGGCTTTGGCCAGTTCGGCGCTTATTCCCATCGGGCGGGCTACGACGTGTTGGCGCAGGCCTATAGCGGGTTTCTCTCGCTCAGCGGCGAGCCCCAGGGCGAGCCGATCAAGCCGCCGATTTTCCTGTCCGACGATCTGGGTGGCCTTCACGGCGCGCTGGCTGCGGTAGCGGCAATCCGCCATCGAGATCGCACCGGCGAAGGTCAATTTATAGATATCGCTCTGCTCGATTCGATGCTGTTTCAGTCCAACGGCAATCTGGCGCTGGCCGCGATGGACGTGGAGCTGCCCCGCACCGGCAATGAGTTCGTGTTCAACGCACCGTCCAATCTTTACCGATGCCGCGACGGCTACGTGATGCTGGTAATCCTCGTCGACCATCATTGGAAGCTCCTGGCTCCCGCAATTGGGCGCCCCGAACTGGCCGAGCATCCGGACTATGCCACCAACGCCGCCCGCCTTGCGCATCGCGCCGAACTCAACGCGATGCTCGAGCAATGGTTTGCGGCGCGCACCGTGGAGGAGGCGTCGGCGTTATTGGAGGATCATGGACTGGCGTTCGCTCCGGCCCGCACCTACGCCCAATCTGCCCATGACCCCCACGTGATCGAACGCGACATGCTGCAGACCACCGAGCAGCACGGCACCGCGCTGCTGAACGTTGGTCCGGCCGCGAAGATGTCACGCACACCGCTTAGAATCCGCAGCGCAGCTCCCGCGCTGGGCCAGCATACGGATGAAGTTCTCGACCAACTCGGCGTCGACGCCGATGCCCGCCAACAACTGCGCGCGGCCAACGTAATCTGAGGTGCATTATGATTACCCTTAGAAAGGCTCAGGAACGCGGCACGACCCGCCTGGCGTGGCTCGATAGCCGCCACACCTTTTCCTTCGGCGACTACTTCGACCCGGAGCAAACCGGCTTTTCCGTGTTGCGCGTTATCAACGAGGACCGGGTTGCCCCCAGCGGCGGCTTCCCTTCCCATGGCCATCGCGACATGGAGATTGTCACGTACGTACTCGAAGGCGGCCTCGAGCATCGCGATAACCTGGGCAATCATTCGGTCATTCCGGCCGGCGACGTGCAGCGTATGACGGCGGGGACCGGAATCGTTCACAGCGAGTTCAACCATTCGCCAACCCAACCGGTGCATTTTCTGCAAATCTGGATACTGCCGTCCAAAGGCGGACTGAAGCCCGATTACGAGCAAAAGACGCTGGAGAGAAATGCGCCGCGGGCGCAGTTCCGCCTGGTGGCAGCGCCCGATCCGCGCGACGGCGCCCTCAAGATTAATCAGAACGCGCGGCTTTATATCGCAAACTTCAGCGCCGGTCAGTCGGCCACCGCGCATATTGATTCGGGACGCAGCGCCTACTTCCAGGTGGCGCGCGGAAAGCTCAAAGTGGGCGGCGTCGAACTTGGGGCGGGCGACGGCGCACGGGTCAGCGATGAGAACCGCGTCGAGCTGAGCGCTGCCGCGGATGCGGAAGTGCTGTTCTTCGACCTTCCCTGACTTGCCGCATTCAAGAGGAGTGCTGGACGTGGAATCGTACAAGTATATTTCCGCGGATAGTCATTTGGTGGAGCCCGAAGACCTGTATGTGACCAGGATGGATCGACGCTTTCGCGAACGCGCACCGCAGGCGCAAATGCGAGGGGGCGAAAAGTTCATGGTGGTGGAAGGCAGCCTCGAAGTGTCGCTCAACGCTGACGTGCTGCTGGCGACCGACGATAAGCACCGCCCGATCCTGGAGCAAAGCATCGGTGGGCGTCATGAAAACACCCGGCCGGGAGGGTTGGACCCTCATCTGCGTCTGCTCGACCAGGACGTCGATAACATCGCCGCCGAGGTGGTCTATCCGAATTGGGGGCTTTATTTCTTCGCCACGCCCGACCCCGAATATCAACGCGAAGCGATGCGCGTGTACAACGAGTACATCGCCGAGTATTGCGGCGCGGAAGGCAGGCGCCTGACGCCAGTCGGGCTGCTGCCGCTCAAGGGCCCAATCCAGTGGGCGATCGAGGAAGCGCGGCGCTGCGCGAATTTGGGCATGCCGGAGGTGATGATCGCGGCGGGCGTACCCAAACGCCCATATCATGATTCGCACTACAAGCCGCTGTGGGACACGCTGCAGGAGCTCGGCCTGATGGTCGCGATGCACGCGGGATGTTACGACGAACCGTTCGTGGACTTCAGCTACCAGAGCGTGCTTCCGCAGTCGCTGATCGTCGAGGGCAAGATCGTCCTGCTGGAACGCGGGATGGTCAACCTGATATCGGGCGCGGTGCCGCAGGATTATCCAGGTCTGCGCTTTGTGCTGGTGGAAGGCGGGATCGGGTGGATAGCGCCGGTGCTGCGGCTGATGGACCACTTCTGGGAAGACCATCGTAAGTGGATGCAGCCGCGGCTCCATGAGCCGCCGTCGTTCTATTTCAAGCGCCAGTTCTGGGCCACTTTCGAGGACGATCGGCCGGGATTATTGACCCGCCATCTGATCAATCCCGACCACCTGATGTGGGGATCGGATTACCCGCACAGCGAAGGCACCTTTCCCTATTCGCGGCAGAAGATCGCCGAAGACTTCGCGGAAATCGATTCCGCCGAGACGCGCAAGCTGGTTCGGGACAACGCGGCCGCACTGTATCGGATTGAAGCCTAGACGCTGGCAGCCGGGTCCTCGGGTGCGCGCGGTTGCTGCGGCCGTTGCGGCTTGATTGCGTTTCCCGTGTCGCAATTCCGTAACCAGAACTTAACAGGCCGATAATAGCAATCCGCTATCCCCATCCGCGGACGGAATCTAATTTAACGGCGGACTTGGTCACTCCCCGGTCGTGATTTCAGTACACGCCTGCCAGGGAGCGCCATCCGGTATATTTTTGCGAATGGGAGGAACGATGCGGCGTAGATCTTCATGGAGGCTTCCGGTTTCAATTTGCGTACTGGCGTGCCTGGCGTTCGTGCTCAGCGGTTGCGCGAATATGGGCCAACCGAGGATCTGGGACGGCTGCGCGCTCGGAGGAGGCGTGATCGGAGCCTTCATCGGCGGTGGTACCGCGGCAGGAGTTACACTGTCGGAGAATTCCAGCGATGGCGTAAAAATCGGAGCGAGCCTGGGCGCCGCAGCGGGAGGTGCGCTGCTGGGCGCGATCATCGGCCATTACTATTGCGACCCGCTGATTCAGCCGCCCGTTGTGGCTCAAGCACCGCCGCCTCCGCCGCCACCGCCTCCGCCGCCGCCACCCGCACCGCAGGAGCGGATCGTTCTGCGCGGGGTGCACTTTGATTTCAACCGGGCCAACATCCGGCCCGACGCGGTGCCGATTCTCGACGAAGCGGCAGACATTCTCAAGCAGCATTCCAACGTGAACGTCAACGTAAACGGCTACTGCGACGCAATCGGCAGCGTCCGCTACAACTTGAGACTTTCCCAGCGCCGCGCCGAATCGGTGGTCAATTACCTTGAGAGCAAGGGCATTGCGGGCGACCGGCTGATCCCGCACGGATACGGCAAGACCGACTACGTGGCCACCAACAGCACGGCCGAAGGACGCGCACAAAACCGGCGCGTCGAACTGTTGCCGCAGCAATAGGCATGATGCAATCCGCTGCCGCAGGGGCCGCTTCTGAGCGCCCCTTGCGGCAGCGAGAAAATCCTTCAGAGATCAAAACAAACCTCAAAGAAATCTGCCGGGTTGCCGTGCCCGCCGTCGATGGGTGACCGAACGCCCGCGCCGTAGGCCCGGCTTCGACAGTTCGAAAACCCGTGGCACGTCTCCGCAGGACCCTCCCTTGCCGAAGCGGATCGAATTTCCTACGTTAACCGCTGAGCCCGCGAGAGGAGCAATCGTCATGAAGGGTACGGTCGCGTTTATTCCCGAAGGCCACAAGCTCGATTTCTTTCAATACGATGTTCCCAGCCCGGTGCCCGGCGGACTGGTGGCGGAGGTTACGCAAACTAACGTCTGCGGCTCGGAAGTGCACATGTGGCGGGGCGAGTTCGGGCGGCGGGGGATCATGCCGGGCCACGAGATGGCCGGCAAAATCCTGGCGCTGGGCGAGGGCGTGAGCAAGGACTGGGCCGGCGTTCCGGTCAAGACGGGCGACCGTATCGCGCCGGTCTATTACACGGTGTGCAATCGATGCGACAACTGCGTGGCCGGCAACCATGCCGGATGCGTTAACCGAGTCATGGGCGCTCCTCATCCCGACGTGCCGCCGCATTTCACCGCCACCTTCGCCACTCACTATTTCATCAAGCCCGAGCAGCACTTCTACCGCATTCCGGACAACGTGCCCGATTTGATCGCTGCCTCCGCCAACTGCGCGATGTCGCAGGTTTACTGGGCGTTGGACCGTGGACGGCTGGCATACGGCGAGAAGCTGCTGGTGCTGGGCGCGGGCGGTTTGGGTCTACATGCGATGGCGATTGCGAAGGCGCGCGGCGCCCGCGTGATCGCGATTGACGGCGTCGATCTGAGGCTGGCGCAGGCGCGTCGATTCGGCGCCGACGAAGTTATCGACCTGCGCCAATTTCCCGACCTCAAGGCGCGCCAGGCCCGAGTACGTGAGCTGGCTGGTGGAATTGGCCCGGACGTGGTGCTTGAAGTTGCGGGTATTCCTGAAGCCTTTGTGGAAGCGGTCGGCCTGGTGCGCAACGGCGGGCGCCTGATCGAGGTCGGAAATATCTCGGGCGGACTCACGGCGCCAATCGCGCCGTCGCTGATTACTTTCAAGTCGATCGAGATTCACGGCGTCGCCACCTATCCTCCTCATTATCTGAAGAAAACGCTCGATTTCCTGACCCAGCACATCAACCGCTATCCGTACCTGGAACTGTGCGACGCAAAATTTCCGCTTTCACGCGCGGCCGAGGCGCTGGACAAGAGCGAGCGCAAGGAAGTCACGCGGGCGGCGCTGTTTCCCGGGCAAGCGTAGCGGCGGCCCGAGGCGCGCGCAGCGCACTCGCCGCGTGCTACAAGACCTGAATAGTGGGGCGGACGCCCCACTATTCAGTCACTTCGGAAAACCGGGTATGACGCGAACCCAATCAAGTCAAATGGTAAGCGCGTGCCGCATTGTCCCACAGGATCTTGCGCTTGCTAGTCTCCGCGATCGGCTGTTGGTCCAGTTTGCCGAGCGCCCAGGGCCAGGTGCCGTCGGGATGCGGATAGTCGGAGTTCCAAACGAAGTTCTCGTCACCCAGCAGTTCGACGGCAGACTTCAGTGTCATCTCGTCGGCGCGGCAGGCGACGTAGATGTTGCGCTTGAAGTACTGGGTCGGACGTAACTTCATGTCCGGATGCTCGGCGTTGCCGCTGAAATCCCAGTGCTGCTCCATGCGCTGCACCCAGTAGGGCGCCCATCCAGCGTCGGCTTCGACGTGCACCACGTTGAGGCGCGGGAAGTGTTCGAAGACGCCGAACCAGATCAGTCCGGCCATCGCCGACATCGCCTCGAACGGATGAGCCAGGATATGGCCGCTGGTATGCGTCTCCATGCGATCGCCGTATGAGGGAATCCGGGGTGAACCCGAATCGTGGATCGAAATGGGCAGGCCCAACTGCTCGATTTCCTTGAACAGCGGCCAGTAGTCGCGATGATGCAGGTTGCGTCCCTTCACCGGATTGGGCCGGACGTAGATGCTCACGGCGCCGTTGTTAGCGGCGCGGCGCGCTTCTTCGATCGCCTTATCCACGTCCTGCATCGGCACCATCGCGGCCCATCGCAGGCGCTGCGGCGCGGCGCTGCAATACTCGGCGCTCCAGTCGTTGTACGCTCGGCAGCAGGCCGCTAGCAGTTCGGTATCGTGAAACTCGCGTCCCTGGAGTTGCCCACCGACCGTCGGGTAGATGATCTGAACGTCCACCCCTTCTTCGTCCATATCAGTCAGCCGCGCCTGGGGGCTGAATCCTGCCTTCCGGGTCCGATCGAAACGTTTCATCGCCCGCTCACCCGCAGCCAGGAACTCCGGCGAGTCCATAGGGTACTTGCCCTCTTCGGCGGTGAACGACTCCCCTTCGACCATCATCGTGCTGCGGCCGCTGGGAGTGCGGCCCACACGGGGCGCGGCGCTCTTGAAGCGATCGTCGATATACTGCTCCCAGATTCGGGCGGGCTCCATCTGATGAGTGTCGGTGTCGGCTACTTTATGGCCGTTTCGCATCGCAATACCTCCGCCGTTTATTCGTGAACAGGTTCAGAGCGCGGGATTCACCAGCACCTTGACTCCCTCTTTTCTGCGCAGCAATTCAAATGCTTCCAGTCCGTTTGCCAGGTCCACGCGATGAGTCACCATCGGGGCCAGATCCACCGTCTTGCCCGCCACCAGCGCGATGGCACGGCGCCAGGTCTGCGGCGTTCTGACCCTGGAACTAATGATATTGACCCCGTGAAAAAACAGCGAGCGCATTTCGGCGGAAGGCAGGTCGCGCGCCGGCCATCCCAGCAGCACCAACTGTCCGCCGCGTTTTACCAAGTGGCGCACGCTATCCATCATCCCGGCCGCGTCGAATACCACGTCGGCGCCCTCTTCGCCGATGCGATCGGCCACCTGCGCGGTCCAATCCTCATCTTCGGCGCACACCGTATGGAAGCCGAAGCGGCGCGCCAGTTCCAACCGTTCGCTGTCGGCCCGCAGTCCGGTTATCACAATCGATGCCGCCCCCATACATCGGGCGGACAGCGCCGTGCAAAGACCGATTGGTCCGGGCCCCTCAACCACCACCCGATCGCCTGCCTTGACGCCCGACTGTTCCACGCCGTGCAATCCGGTGGCGAACGGTTCCAGCAGCGCCGCTTGCTCCATATTCATGTTTGCCGGAACCACATACGCATTACGGGCCGGCGCGATAGTGTACTCGGCGAAGGCGCCGCTGAGCGTGGTTGGCACGGTGCACAGGTTGAATCGTCCGCCCAGGCATGTCGGGCATCGACCGCAATGCCCAAACGGGTCGAGCGCAACGTGGTCGCCCCTTTTGAACCCGATCACTTCCGGGCCGACTTCCACAACCTCGCCGGCCGGTTCGTGGCCCAGGACCATGGGCAGTCGCGGCGCGAACCGCTCGGCGCCAAGTTCCCATTCGTAGATGTGCAGGTCGGAGCCGCAGATGCCGCAGGCGGCGATCTTTACCAGCAGTTCGTCGCGTCCCGGACGCGGCACCGCAATGTCCACAAGTTCAGCTCCGAACGCGGGTTTGGTCTTGGCGATTGCCTTCATGTGAGTCTACCGCTGCCGGGTGATTTTGCTTTTTCTTGAATACGACTCCTGGAGGTCGGCGTCAAAGGGTTGCGTCACTGCCGCGACGCGTCACGCGGAGGGTTGCGAGTCGCTATATCGCCTGCAGACCGTTCTGTGTCAATCATTGAATGGTGATTCAGGCCTCAAGCCTGTGATTCCGCCAAATGCGAAGGAGCAAAACGCTATGTCCTATGGCGATTCAATTTGGGATGAGGCTTTGAAGCGGGCATGGGACGACTTCTGCGATCGCATCAAGGGCGCAAGCTCGATCATCTTCCGCGACACAGCGCCGCCGACGCCGCTGGATCGCGCCTCCGGCGTTCAGTACCTGTCACGCTATATTTCCAAGGCACTCGCCGAAAAATTCGAATTTGCCGACCCGCTCCATCCGCAGTTCTGGCAATTGCAGACGCCGACCAACAAATCCTTCGGCGACAATCCCGACTGCACCTACCTGATGGCGGCGGTGGACGCGGAGCACACCTACCGTATTGTCGGAAATCGCGGGACCGTCTCATGGGTGTCCTTCAACGTGCGCGGGCTGGCGCCGGCTTCCACGGTGTCCGCAATCAATAATCGCGATCTGAAAACCGAATGGGACGGGAGCTTTGAAATCATCGTCAGCCCGCACAAGCCCGACGGGAAAAACTGGATGCGCAACGGTCCCGGCTCCGCGCGGCTGTTCATCCGCCAGTTCTTCGGTGAATGGGATACCGAAGAGCCGATGACCATCCGGGTCGAACGCGTCGGCCAGGAAGATGACGGTCCGCCGCCGCCGCTGACTGCGGAGCGCTTGATCAGCGGGCTTCAGGATGCGGCCGACTGGATGCTGGAGGACGCCAAACGATGGGTGGACTGGGTTGATCATTACCGCGACATTCCAAACCGGTTTGTGCGGACAATGCCGGCATGGGCGGGCGACGCCGCACAAGCGGCGCTTAACCGCACCCTGCAATTCTGCCGCTGGCATATCCAGGCCGATGAAGCGCTGCTGATCGAGGTCACGCCGCCGCGATGCTCCTATTGGAACTTTGAGATGGCCAACTACTGGTGGAATTCCGTTGACTACCGCTACCGGTTTTCGTCGATTAACGGCAAGCAGGCGGCGCTGGAGGATGATGGCTCTGTGCGCATCGCCGTGTCGCACCTCGATCCGGGCATTCCCAACTGGCTCGACACGGGTGGACACTGCGTCGGGATGGTGAATCAGCGCTGGGTGGAGTCGGAGGCGTTCCTCACGCCGAGCGCCACGCTGGTCAAGGTCGCCGACCTGTCGCGGATTCTGCCGCCTGGCGTCCGCCGCATCACAACGCAGCAACGGCGCGAACAACTGCGGCGGCGTAAGATCGGCGCGGACCGCCGCTTCAGAGTCTAAATTCGGGCATCACCCTGGTAGCGAACAGCTCCACCGCTTCTGGGCTGCCCAGCGCGAGCATGTAATAGGTCATGTTGAATTCCTCGATCCGGTAGCGCAGCTCACGTCTGATTTCGTCGGGGGTGCCGATAAGCGACATCGGCAGGCGGCGCACTTCGTCGAGGTCATCGATCCCGCAGGCGTCGCCGGCCGACCTCGCCATCGCGTCGGCTTCGCTCTTGCTGGCCGACATCAGGACCAGCGGAAAGCCGGACAGCTCGATTGAATCGGGATCGCGCCCGGCGGCGCGGGCAAAATCATGCAGCTCCGAAATTTTCTTCTTGAGCCGCGAGTTGTCGAACATCGCCTGCTGGCTTGGCTGGATACTGCCCTGATAGACGGCCGCAATCAGGTTCATGATGTCGGCCTCGCGCCCGCCGATCTCCAGGATCTTCTTGCCCGAACCGCCCAGCATGATTGGCGGATGCGGTTTCTGCACCGGCTTGGGAAAATTGTAGGCCTTGTCGATTGTGTAATAGCGGCCGGCAAACGACGGCGCTTCCTCGGTCCACATCGCCTTGAGAATCCGAATCCCTTCGCCCAGCCGCTCGATTCGCTCCGCGTTGGTGCCGAAACCGAAGCCGTAGTTTTCCAGTTCCTCCAATTGCCATCCGGCGCCGAGCCCCGCAATCACCCGCCCTCCGCTGATCTGATCCATCGTGGACAGCATCTTGGCGAGCAACGGCGGATGGCGGAACTTCATCGGCGTGATAAAAGGCACCAGTCGCACCCGTTTGGTGATCGCCGCGACTGCAGCCAGCGTCATGTAGCATTCGATTTGCGGTTGGGCGGGAGTTCGTTCGAAATTCAGAAAGTTGGTGCGGGTGAACATGTGGTCTGCGACCGATATCGAGTAAAAGCCCAACTCTTCCGCGCGCTGCGCCCACGCCTGCGCGCGTTTGAATCCTGCTATGGGCAGCCCCAGGTTGAACTTGATCTCCCGCATTCATTCGCTCCTGAAATTGACGCCGCAAACCGCTTGTGCACCTTGAGTCAGTCGGTCTTGGGCAGCGACAATCCGCGCTGCGCGATGATGTTTTTCTGCACCTCGATGGTGCCGGCGGCGATCGTGGCGGCAATTTCGTGGATCCACTGATGTTCGATCCGTCCGTCAACCGGAGCCGACGGATCTCCCTGCGTGAGCTGGCCCGAGGGGCCGATTATCTCCAGCCCTACCTGGCCGGCCAACTGCTCGACGGTGGTGTTGTGGACCCGCGCGATCGATCCCTCGATAGCCGGCACCTCGCCCTTGGCCTGCATCGAGATGGCGCGGTAGTTGAGCAGCCGCGCCGCCTGGCATCGGCAATAAAGATCAGCCAGCCGGGCGCGCACGTCAGGCCGTTCCGATAGCGGCTTCCCGTCCACCACGGTGTTGCGCGCGTACTCAACCAGCATCTCGATCACGCGTGCCGCCTTGGCGTAACGGGCGACGCCAACCCGCTCAAAGGAGAGCCCGGCAACCACCATCATCCAGCCTTCGTTCTTGCCGCCCAGCATACAGTCGCGGGGGACGGTGACCTCGTCCAGGAATACTTCGTTGAAGTCGCGCGGACCCGACATGCTGCGAATCGGCCGCACCGTGATGCCACGGGTGCGCATATCGAGCGCGAACACAGAGATTCCCTTGTGCTTGGGCGCCTTCTGATCGGTGCGCGCCAGCAGCAGACACCAATCGGCGGGGAAGTCCGCGTAGCTGGTCCAGATCTTCTGTCCATTTATAACGAAGTGATCGCCGGCCTCATCCGCGCGCGTGCGCAAGGAGGCGAGGTCGGAACCCGCGCCAGGCTCCGAAAACCCCTGGCACCAAATCACCCTGCCCGCGGCCATCGGCGGCAGAAAGCGCGACTTCTGCTCGGGCGTGCCGAACCGCATGATCATCGGGCCGATGTAGTTGAGGTTCATGTATTGCGGCCCGCGCGGCTCGTCGTTCGCCCACATCTCCTCGCGGATTACCGCCTGCTTCCATTCGTTCTCCGCAGCGCCGCCGTATTCGCGCGGCCATGAGATGGTAAGCCAGCCCCGAGCAGCCAGCTTTTCGCAGATTTCCCTGGTCAGCGCCGGCACCCGTTCGTCGTCGGAAAAAAGGCCGTGCCACCAGTCGGGAAGCTCGCGCTTTAAAAACGCCCTTACCTCCGAGCGGAACTCTTTTTCTTCAGGGCGGAAATCAAATTCCATTTATCGACCCTCCAAACCTGCGGTTAGCTTCAACTGCGGGTTTTCAGCCGCGTGCGATTCTACAAACATTTCCGGCAGACTGCGAACCTGATCGCGTTTGGTCAGGGCATGGAATCGGCACGCCTATGCTGCCTATGATCAAGCGTTGCGCAAAGGACTGGCCGCGTGACGAAGTGCCCAAACTGCAGCTCTGACAATCTCGACGGCAGCGCTTACTGCGATAGTTGCGGCGAAGCGCTGGGCGGCTCTACGGCTTCCTCTCATCAGGGCGCGCCGGCAAACGCCGGCTCGCGTCGTGGCAGGCCGCTATCGAATCGAACGCGAACTGGGCGGCGGCGGGCAGAAGCAGATGTACCTGGCGGCCGATCTGCGGCTGAGCAACCGCCTGTGCGCGTTGGCCGAGCTGACACCGGGGGCGCGCACCCAGCAGGCGGTGGCCGAAGGCAAAGCGATGTTTCGCCGCGAAGCGGAAACGCTGTCCGGGCTCAGCAATTTCCATATCGTCCAGGTCTATGACTTTTTCGATGAGGCCGACCGATGCTACCTGGTCGAGGAATACGTACGCGGCCAGACTCTCCAGCAACGAATCGCCAGCCACGGCCGGCTGAGCGTTGAGGACACGGTCGAAATTTCGATGCAGATACTGGAAGCGCTGGAGTACCTGCACAGCCTTACGCCGTCCCTGGTCCATCGCGACTTGAAACCCGACAACGTTATGCTGGCGCCCGCCACCGGCGGCGGGGAAATCGTAAAGCTGATCGACTTCGGCATCGCGCGCCATTTCCAGGTGCAACGTGGGACCGTGCACGGGACACCCGGCTATGCGGCCCCCGAGCAGTATCGTGGGTTGTCAGAGCCGCGCACTGATTTGTACGCTCTGGGTGGAATTCTGCATTATGCGCTTTCCGGGCGCGACCCGCAGGAGCACGAGCCGTTCAGCTTTCCGCCACTGGAGTCGATGCGGCCCGATCTGCCCAAAGCGCTGTGCGCGCTGGTCGATCAGGCGCTGATCAACGACGCTGAAAGCCGGCCCGCGAGCGCCGCCGAATTCAAATCGCGATTGTCGGCGGCGGTCTCCGGCAATTCTCATCCTCCAACACCGGCTCCACATCCCGCGCCGCCAAGGCCGGCGCCGTGGATGGCCCCAACCGTGCCGCTGCCGGGACCCGTTCCGCAGCCGCATCCGCCGCCACCGCGACCGGAGGCAGTGGACGCCTCGAGGATCGAATGGAACCCTGCCCAACTGGACTTCCAGGCAGTCGAGAGAGGCGCCGGAGTTCCTCGCGCGACAGTCACAATACGCAACACCGGCCGCGGTACCCTGGAAGCGCATGTTGACACTGACCGGCCCGATTTGCTGCGCGTGTCACCGAGTCGGATTCGCGAAAATCAGGCTGAGCTAAGGGTGGCTCTCGACTCGTCGTCGGTGATGTGGGGGCATCGATACTACGCCAACATCCGCATTGTCCTTGACCATTCCGGCCAGACCGTCGCGATCCCGGTCGTGATCGAGGCGGCCGACAACCAGACCGTGCTGGATCGCGTGCGCTTGCTCTCCACGGCCGCATGGGTGGGGGTTGGCATGCTCGCGCTGGGAGGCGAAATCCTGCTTGCCCACGCGGGCATGACCGTTTCCAGGGCGCTGCACGGCGTCACCTTTGCCTTGGTCAGGGAGGTAGCCAATCTGATCAGCGTTTGGGTGCCGCTGGCCATATTGATCATGCTTGTCGCAAGGCGGCCGCGCAGGCGCGGCACGACGCTGATTGTCGGCTTGATTGCGATTTTCGGTCTGCACGCTGTGTTCGCCAGCGTGCTGATCGACTACCTGTTGTTCCCAGCGCTGGTGGTTGGGCTTGCGGAAGGTAACAGTCTGCTGCTGCGCCGCACTTGCATCAGGCTGCTTGCCCGCCAAGGGTTGGGGTTAGGGGCACGGTTTAGAGCTCTGCTTCTTCTGGTCGCGCCGCCCGCGGCCGCGACGCTGGCTGCGCTTGCATGGCTGATAACGGCGGCATCGCCGGCCCCCTCGCTGACCACGAACCGATGGGTGCCGCCGCCCATGCCATACGGGCGCACTACATTCGCGCCGAGGCCGCCCAGGGCGCTGCGTCCGCCCGTCAGGTATCGGGCAGCGGTGCGTCCGCGGCGCGCTCCGCGTCCGCCCGAATTCGTTGAAGCGCAGCTGCGTGAGCGCCTGGCCGCGAGCGGCTTCGGCGCCATCGGCGTAAGCGTCGATCCGAATGGAAGCGCATACCTAAGCGGCAGCGCCGCAGACTTTGAACAAGAAAAGGAGATTGAAAACATCGCTCGGACCGTTGCCGGGGTGCGTGCCGTGTACCCCAGCCTTCAGGTACCGAAAGGATGGATGGGTCTAACTGTGACGTCGGCCGAGGGCGGCGCGATGGTGCAATATCTGATGCCGAATGGACCGGCGGCCTATGCGGGTATCGCTATCAACGACGTTATTGTTTCAATCGACGGCGATACGGTCGGCAGCTATTCCGATTTCCATCGGGTAATCGAAAGCAAGACCGTGGGCCAGACGGTGAGCGTCACCCTGCAGCGGGGCGGACAAACGATGAACGTGGCGGTCACGCTCAAAAAACGCCCGTTCCGCGGCGGATGATCTTCGCGGCAGCGCCTCCGTGGCGCCGATTTGCCGCACGGCCAGCGGTTTGACAATGCCGGCCCGGCAATCATAGCGTTCTGTCGGCTGTCCTCAGCCCCGGGTTATCTCAGGGAGAGCCAAGCAATGGAATACAGCGAGATCATTTACAGCAAAGAGGATCGTGTGGCCACGATCACGCTCAATCGGCCGCAGGCCTACAACGCCTGGACGCCGACCATGAGCCGGGAGATGCGCGACGCGATCCAGGACGCCGACAACGACAACGATGTCGGAGCAATAATCTTCACCGGCATCGGCAAGGCGTTCTGCTCGGGAGCCGACATGGCGTTGGTGGGCCGGCGCGCCGCCGGTTCCGATCAACCCGCGCAGCCTCAAACCGCGACTGCGGCAGCGCCGCCCAGGCCGCCGCGCAAACCGGGCCTGCTGCCCTACCTGCGCGACTTGCGCACCCCGGTTATCGGCGCGATCAACGGCGTGGCGGCCGGCATCGGCTTTACCATGCCGCTTTACTTCGACTTCCGTATCGCCGCGCGAAGCGCCCGGCTGGGAACGATTTTTTCGCGGCGCGGATTGACGATCGAAGACGCCACTGCGTACTTCCTGCCGCGGCTGATTGGCTTGACCAACGCGGTCGACCTGATCGTGACCGGGCGAATGATCAGCGCCGAAGAAGCGCTGAAAATGGGCTACCTGAATGAAATCGTGCCGGACGATCAGTTGATGGCCCGTGCGGGCGAGCTTGCTCGCGACATCGCGCACAACTGCTCCGCGATCAGCATTGCGCAATCCAAGCGGATGTTGATGGAACATTTGACCAGCGATTTGGAAACCGTGCTGCGCGACGCCGATGAAACCACCAAATGGATGTACAGCCTCGCGGATATCAAAGAGGGCGTCAAAGCATTCGCTGAAAAACGGGCGCCGCGTTTCGGCGTTCCCAAAACGCTGCTCAATACCAAAAACCAGGACCGTTAAGCAGGCTCGATACGGCAAGAACTCCAGGCGCTTTCGAGGAGATAGGAGATGCCGCACGCAAGAATAAACGGAATCGATCTCTATTACGAAACGCACGGCGAGGGACCCGCCATTGTTCTCGCGCACGGCGGCGGAGGCAGTCACATGAGCTGGTGGCAGCAGGTCCCGGCGCTCTCCAAAGCCTATCAGTGCATCACCTTCGACCATCGTGGCTTTGGCATCTCGCGCGAGGCCGAGGACGGGCCTGGCGCCAACTCCTTTGTCGAAGACCTGCGCGTGCTGCTCGATCATCTCAAAGTTGACAAGGCCGCGCTGGTCGGCCAATCGATGGGCGGATGGACGGTGTTGGGCTTTGCGGCGACGTATCCTCATCGCACCCGCGCGTTGGTGCTGTGCGATACCACGGCAGGGATGGACGATGCCGATGTGTACGCCGAGCAAAAACGTATCGCGCCGCGCGCGTCGGGCGGGTTGATACCCAAGGCGTTTGCTCCGGACTTCGGCGAACGCGAGCCGGCGTTGCATTTCCTGTACAGTGAAATCAACCGTCTCAACAACCTTCCCGAGAAGCTTCTGGCAGGTCTGTTCGGACTGCGCTTTTCGCCCGACGCGCTGGTGGAGCATCGCATTCCAACCCTGCTGATATGGGGCGATCAGGACCTGCTAATCCCGGCTTCAACGATGGATTTGATGAAGCGGCGTGTCCCCCATGCACGCACTGCCCTGGTACGCGGCGGCGGCCACTCCGTGTATTTCGAGAAGGCTTCCGAATTCAACTCCATACTGTTGGAATTCCTAAAAACCCAGTCGGCTTAAGCGGCTGCCTGGATTGGAGAGCTACGCCGATGGCAAAAATCGACTTTGAAAAACTCCCGCGTTTCTCGCAACTGCCGGCGCAAAAGGACGCGCCCGCAACCTCAACCTGGGGCCTGTTCGGCGACGACTACGAGCTTGGATGTCTAAACTTTCTGACTCCGGAGGGCGTGGTCGAGGCCGCACGCCTGGTGCAGAAGGGCAAAGTTTTTCGGCTGGATATGAAGGTTGGCTACGGCGAGCCCACGCTGTTTGGCCGCGCGATCGTCCGGCACAAGATCATCAGGCATGCGGGGGCGGACGGGAAGGTGTGGGGGCATGACGACATGCTCGACAACTACAACACGCAGGAGGGCAGCCAGTGGGACGGATTGGCGCATGTGGCCCATCCGCGCCATGGGTTTTACAACGGCGTGAGCCAGGACGACATCAAGTCGGGCCGTGAATCGAAGTTGAGCATCCACAAATGGGCCAACAAGTTCGTCGGGCGCGGCACGCTGATTGACGTGTTCAAGTTCCGCAACGATCAGGGCCGCGGGCTCGATCCGCTGACCAAAGCGATCTACAGCCTCGACGACCTCAAGGGCGCCCTTGCGGCGCAGAAGACCCAGCTCAAACCCGGCGGCATTTTGCTGGTGCATACCGGATGGATGCAGGCCTATCAGAAGGCGCCGGCGGACCGTAAGCGCGAGATGGCGCCGATCAATTCGCTCAAGGCCTGCGGCATCGAAGCCAGCACCGCGATGTGCGAATGGCTGTGGGACAGCAGGATTGCGGCGATCGGCACGGACTGTCCGTCGGTGGAATCGTGGCCGTTTGAGAAATCGCCGCTGCATATCTGGGCGCTGCCGCTGGCGGGTCTGCCGCTGGGAGAACAATTCGAACTGGCGCCGTTGGCGGCAGACTGCGCGCAGGACGGACGCTACGAATTCATGGTGGTGTCTGCACCGGTCAACGTAGAGGGCGGCATAGCGTCACCGCCCAACGCGGTCGCAATCAAATAACGGTTCGCATTCGTCATCGTTGATGGGCTCGACGGGGCTGGCCGCACGGCGTCCCCCCCTGCATTCACACGCGCGGGCGTGATACCGTGTGACCAGACGGGTGCGGATCAGATGATAGCCATTGTGGATTACCGGGCCGGCAACCTGACCAGCGTGGCCAGTGCGCTGGAGCATCTGGGCCATCGATGCGAGATTACCGACCGCCCGGACAAAATCCGATCCGCCGAGCGCGTAATTCTGCCCGGGGTCGGTGCCGCGGGCGCCACGATGGAGAACCTGCGCCGCCTCGAGTTGGACCACGTCCTGCGCGAAGACGTAATCAAAGCCGGCAAGCCGTTTTTGGGGATTTGTATCGGGATTCAGATCTTGATGGATCACAGCGCGGAGGACGACACGCGATGCCTGGGCGTGGTCGCCGGCGAGGTAGTGCGCTTTCCTGCCGCCGTGGACGGATGCCCGTTGAAGGTTCCGCAAATCGGATGGAACCGGGTGCATAAACTGGGTGCCCATCCGATCTTTGCCGGGGTGGCCGAGGGCAGCCACTTTTACTTCGTCAACTCCTATTACCCGCGACCAGCCGATCCATCGGTGGTGATCGCGACGGCGGAGCATGGCGTCGTATTCTGCGCCGCACTGGCGCGCGAGCGGCTGGTGGCAACCCAATTCCATCTGGAAAAGAGCGGCGCGGCGGGGCTGCGCGTGCTGGATAATTTCTGCGGGCTCTGAGCAATGCTTTCCAAACGCATCATTCCCTGCCTCGACGTGCGCGCGGGCAAAGTAACCAAGGGGATCGAGTTCCAGGGCAACGTCGATATCGGCGACCCGGTGGCGATGGCGCGCGCCTACTATGAGCAAGGCGCCGACGAGCTGGTTTTTTACGACATCACCGCGTCCAACGAGCGGCGCGGAATCATGATAGACGTCGTAGCCGCCGTAGCTCGCGAAATCTTCATCCCGTTCAGCGTGGGCGGCGGCCTGCGCACGCTCGAGGACATGCGGGCGGTGCTGCTGGCCGGAGCGGAAAAGGTTTCAATCGATTCCGGCGCCGTGCGCAACCCCGAGATAATCACGCAAGGCGCGCGGGCTTTTGGCAGTCAATGCATCGTCCTGTCAATGCAGGTCAAGAAGACCGGGGCGCGCCCGGGGCTGCCTTCCGGCTATGAGGTCGTGATCGATGGGGGGCGTCTGCTCACGGGCAAAGACGCGATCGAGTGGGCGCAACAGGGCGAGCGTCTGGGCGCCGGCGAGTTGTGCATCAATTCGATCGACCGTGACGGTACCAATCTGGGCTTCGAAATCGAGTTGACCCGGTCGATCAGCGACAGCGTCTCGATCCCGGTTATTGCTTCCGGCGGCGCCGGCATCCCCGAGCATCTGCGCGAGGCTTTCGTTGAAGCAGGCGCCGACGCCGCGATCGTGGCCTCGATGGTGCATTACGGCACCTATCCAATCCCGGTCATAAAGCGCTATTTACATGAACACCAAGTCGAAGTGCGCGACGGCCTGGTGCCGGAAAGGAGCGGGCTGTGAAACTGGGGTTGGTGGCAGCCGATTTCAATTTCGACGTGACCTCGCTGATGCTGGAGCGGGCGCGCAGGCACGCCGAGTTCCTGGGCGTCGAGATGATGGTGATCCATGTGCCGGGCGTGTTTGACATGCCGGTAATCATCAAGCGCCTGCTCGCGCGCAAGGATATCGACGGCGTCGTGCTGATCGGCGCGGTGATCAAAGGCGACACGCTGCATGACGAGGTCATCATGCACGCCACCGCACAGGCGGCCGCGCGGCTTGCGGCGCAGAGCGGCAAGCCGGTGGGCTTTGGCGTGACCGGTCCGGGGATGACGCGCGAGCAGGCGGTCGATCGGATCGACAACGCGCGCAACGCGGTCGAATCGGTAGTGCGTCTGCTGCAGGCGATCAAACAGGTTGACTCCGCGTAGCGTCCGCGCAACTCATCACAGCCATCGATTTGTGCATACTGTGCAAAGTTGAAACGCGTATGCCTTGAGCGTGCAGCTATAGCAGACCTATATTTCGCGTGAGATGGACAAGCGGGGCGGCGGAGCGGCGCAGCGGCAAAGTTTTTCTACGCGGATGGCGGCGCGAATCCTCGCGATCTCGCCCGAGCGCATCCGCTATTGGGTCAAACGCAAACTGGTAAGACCGGGGGCGGTGCGCGGGCGCCACTACCAGTTTACCTTCGAAGATCTCCTGATGATGCGCCTGGCCAAGGAGTTGCTTCCCAACCGGCGGCGGCTCGAGTCGGTCGCGCGATGCTTTCAGCGCGTGGGCCAGATGCTCGACGCGCATCGTCCGGTCACAGCGGTGAAACTTTACGAAGAGGACGGCCGTATCCTGGTGCGCGACGGCGCGGTCATCTTCGAGGCGGACACCGGCCAGATGCTGCTCGACTACACGGTCGCGCCCGCCGGGCTGACGATAAAGCAGGCCGACGCACCGGTGCGTCTGCGCCGTCTGCTGGACGCGGCGGCCGGGCTGGAGGAGAGCAATCCGGTACGCGCGGTGCAGATGTACCGCGAATACCTGGAGCATCACCCGCGCGACGGCGCGGTTCATCACCGGTTGAGTGCCCTGTTTGAACGCATCGGTGACACCTCCAGCGCGGCGCGCCATCTGGACGCCGCCGCCGTGTTGGAACCGCGCAACGCTGAGTTGCATTTCGACCTTGGCGTGCTCTACCGCAAGCTGCAAAACATGGAGCGGGCCGCGGCGAGCTTCAGCCGCGCCGTGGAATGCGAGCCCGATCTGATCGAGGGTCATCTCCATCTGGCGCAGATCTATGAAGAGCAGGGCCGCAAGCGCGAAGCGATGCGCCATCTGAGCGCGGCGCATCGGCTGATCAACCAGGATTAGCTTTGCAAATCGCCGGCCTGCACGCCGGCGATTTGTTCCTTCTTAAATCAAGCCCGGCTTTTCCCGCGCTCAGTTCGGACGGCTGATTTTGCTCTTGGGAACCGGCAGCCCTGCTACATCGGTGCGGGTCCTATAGACTGTGCCGGCCTGGCCTCCGCCCTTGGCGCACACGACGATCAGGTCACGCATGTCGCGGCCGCCGAAAACCAGCGTGACGGGCTTTTTGGTCGGCGCTTCGAACTGTCGATCAACCGTGCCGTCGGGTTTGAAACGAATGAGCATCCCGCCAAAAAGCGCGGGCGCCCAGACCCCGCCCTCCGCGTCCACCGCCATTCCGTCGGGCCATCCCCATCCTTCCTGGAAGCGCGCAAAAACCCGCCTGTCGGTCAGGCGGCGGTCGGGCGTAACGTTGTAGGCAAAGATCACCTTCGCGAAAGCATCGACGTGGTAAAGCGTTGTTCGGTTGGGGCTGAATCCCATTCCGTTGCTGAGTTCCAGACCACCTTCCCAGACCACGGTGACCTTGCCGTCCGGATCGATCCGGTAAACGTCGCCGGGGTCCGTCTCCCCCAGCCCGTCGGGTCTTTTTCCGGGACGTGGATTGGTGCTGCCGACGAAGACGCTGCCCTGACTGTCGACCGTCAGATCATTGAAGCCGTGAGTCAGCTTGCCCGGATACTTCTTCAGGATGTCGGTGAGTTGGCCGCCTTTCGAATCCCAATAAGCCACGCTGGGTCCTGTGACGATCAGGCCGCCGTCTTCGGTAAACGCCATTCCGCCGACGCTCTTGCGATTGGTTGCGATGACTGTCTCCGGCTTGCCGCCCGGCGCGACGCGAAAAACACCGCCGCCGGTGATGTCGGAGAAGTAGACCACTCCATTGTCGTCGACCCGAGGGGCTTCGAGCAGTCCGAAGCCGGTTGCCACCGTTTCGTATTTCAACGATTCCACGAATTAGCTCCTTGCCAACCAAAGGCGTCGATTCGAAATTGCCGAGCCGCCAGCCACACGCGTAGCGATCGATCGCGTCACTGGAACTTCGACACCAGCTTCGAGTGCACCTTGCGCAGCGCGCCCATCGAATCGCGCGCTACCAATTCAGTGGTGGGCAGGACGCGCTCCACGCCCGCCTCCTCCAGACGGCGGATGTCATCAACGGTTATTCCCTGCCATTGGGTGCCGAACGTGATCTCCAGCGGTTTGGCGCGCTGATAACCTTTTTCGATTTCCCGCAGCTTTTTGATCAGCGCCAACGCGTCGTTCAGGTTCTTGGAAAGTCCGTACCATCCGTCGCCCAGGCGGCAGGCTCGTTTCATTGCGGGCTCTGTGTTGCCGCCGATGATGTAAGGCGGATGGGGCTGCTGCACGGTTTTGGGGGCGAAGTAAAAGCCGCTGGTCTTGACCGTCTTGCCCGTATACGACGGCAGTTCCTGCGTGAACAGGGCGTCCATTAGCTTCAGCGCCTCATTGTTGCGCCGTGCGCGATTGTCCCAGTCCTCACCCATCCACTCGAACTCCTCCTTGAGCCATCCGACGCCGATTCCGAACAGAAAACGTCCGTTGGAGAGCTGGTCGAGCGAAGCCACCAGCTTGGCGACCACGAATGGATTGCGCAGCGGCAGAACGTAAACGCCGGTGCCGAACTTGATTTTGGTGGTGACCGCGGACAAATACGCAAACACCATCAGGGGTTCGTGAATCGCGGAGTCGGAACGAACCGGAGGAACCCCTTTTGGATCGTAAGGATATGTAGATTTGAACTCGGTCGGAAAACCGATATGTTCGCCCATCCAGGCCGACTCAAAGCCAAGCTCTTCCGCCAGGCGCGCGTTCGCCGTCAGATCCTCGCCCCGGCGTTGCCACAAGAAAGAACCAAATTTCATAGTCGTCTCCTCCGGGCCGGCCTCTAAATGCGGCCCCCAAGTAAGTGGTGGACAGGCGCGTCCGAAGCGTCAAGCGCGCGTGGCCCGTCGCGATAGTGCGCCAATCGTGCGCCATTTGAAAACAGAGCGCAACGGAATGGGATCCGCTGCTTGCGGTTGTGGAATTTTTGGAAAAATGCGGCGTTGCCGGCTCTTCAGACGGATGGGAGGCGCTCGGGAAACGCTATGACGGCGACGGCGCAGCGCGCCTCGCGCAGGACCGTTTCCACCTTGGGACCGAAATAGAGGCGTTCTTCGGTGGGCCTTAACAGAACGCCCATAACGAGCAGATCGAAATTGCCGCGCCGGGCCTCGTTGACGATCACGTTCTCCGGCTTGCCGCCGTTGACGATTCGGGTATCGACCGTCACCTCAAGCTGCTCGGCCAGCGCACGCATCTCGTTCGCGGTGGGTCCGGCGTCGTCCGGCTGGCTGCGGCGCGCATAAATGCCGCGCAGCGAAAGCGCCGCGCCTTCCTTCACATAGAGCGTCGTCATCGCCGCGCCGGTTGCATTGCCGTAAAGCATCGCGACCATCGCGCCCATGCGTGAGAATGACGCGCCCGTGGTCGGCACCAGGACGCGTTGCAGCGGCAGCGAGGCGCCCGAATCGCGCGCGATAATCACCGGAGTATGCACTTCCTTGACCAGTTCGTGCAGCATCTCGGACCCCAAAGCCGGTTCGTTAGCATCCCTGGAAGCACCGGCAAAAATCGCGTCGTAACCGCGCTCGCTCTCCTTGAGTATCGCCTCGACGACGGTCTCCGCGCTCGTCGTGCGCAGCACCACGTTGTGCACGCCGCTTAGTTCCGCAATTTCCTTGATGCGGGTGAACTGGGCTTCGATCTCATCATCGTGGGGTCCGGCCTCTGCTTTGTCAGCTTGGGCGTGCAGCACGGTGATGCTGGCGTCGTGATGGTTCCCCACCGCGGCGGCCAGATGCGCCGCCAGTTGCGAATGCGGTCCGGCGCCGACAAGCACCAGCAGCTTGGCGCCTTCCTTGCTGAACGGCATCCGCGCCAGCAGCTTTTCGCGCTCCAGCCGCTCCTCTTCCGCGGGGCGCCGCCGCACTCCGGCCAGCAACCAACCCAGCAGCGGAGGCGTTATCATCGAGGTCACGATCGCAACCGCGATAATGATCGCGTACACCTCGCGCGTCAGCACGCCCAGGCTGAGTCCGATCAATGCGACGATAATCTCCATCCCGCCGCGCGCGTTAAGCCCCACGGCCACGGCCATCGACTCCCGCCATCCAAGTCCTACGCTCAGCGCCCCGCCGCCGCATCCCAGCAGCTTGCCGACTATCGCGATCGCCAGGAACGCGGCGAGCAGCCCGACTCCGTGCATGGCAAAGAAGTCAACCTTCAGCCCCGAGTAAGCAAAGAAGATCGGAGCGAAGACGCCGATCGCCGCGGCCTCAAGCTCGTTGCGATCGGTTTTTCGCAGCCGCGCCGACCGCCCCAGCATCACGCCCGCCACGAACGCGCCGAAGACAGCATGGATACCGATATATTGGGTCACAATCGCGCACACCATCGCGATTGCCACCATCGCGCTCATGCCGGCGTGCTCGGCCAATCCATGATCGTCGAGCCATCGCATCAGCCGGACTACCAACGCCGCGCCGGCGTAATAGCAGAAGGCTATGAACGTGGCGACCGCTGCCAGCGTGGAAAGCGCGGAGGCCAGGTCTATCCGGCCATGCGCCGAGAGTCCGGCAATAATCGAGAGCATCAACCATCCGACGGTGTCGTCCAGGACACCTGCGGCGAGTATCAGCAGGCCAAGGTCGCGCCGCATCAGGTCGAGGTCGAGCAGGATCTTCGCGATTACCGGCATCGCCGAGATAGACATCGCGACCGCGATGAAAAGCGCGAAAATGAGGCGCTGATTGGGATTGACCAGGTAGATCGCGGGAAGCTTCTCTCCCAGGATGAATCCGCACACCCACGGAAAAACGATGCCGAGGATCGAAATCCTGGCCGACGCTCCGCCAAGCCCGCTGACAATATCCAGATCAGTCTCCAGGCCGGTGTAGAGCAGCAGCATTATCACTCCGATCCAGGACACGGCCTCGAGCAGATGGTCGGCCAACGGATCGGGCGGGAACAAAAGGCGGTAAGCCGCCGGTGCCAGATGACCCAGAATCGAGGGCCCAAAAATGATCCCCGCCAGCAATTCGCCGATAACCGTTGCTTGACCGATGCGCTTCATCGCGTCGGCCAGGATCCGCGCCGTAACAAAGAGCAGGGTAAACTGGACCAGAAAGCGCAGGACCTGGACTTCATTAAGATGGGTCACGACGGGGCTCTTGCTTGGTGCGGAACGTCTGTGAAGGACCTGATGCTCCCGGCGATGGTCGATAATTCTTCGCGGTAAGCCGCAATCGATTTAAGAGGACGGTGTTTTTACTCGCGCCCCGGTGAACTGTGCAACTTTCATGCAACCCGACGATTGCCGGTGATTCGACGCCCCGGGGGGGCTGGAAGTGGCTCTGTTCAAGGAATATTTGAGCCCGATCTGATTCGTTCTTTCTCTGCAGGAGTCTGTATTTTTTTCAGCCTTGAGTTTTTTTGACCCTAGCTGGCATGCTCGCTTGAGCCGGACGGATTGGACGAACCGCGCGTTCGCGGGCGTCCGCTGATTCCCTTGCCGGCAAAGTCTCAAGCTGCTTCAAATAGGAACGTTCGCTCAGCTACAATCGGGAGGAGTTTGCCATGTACCACATGTTTTATTTCTTCGCGCGCAAGCCGTCGCTGAGCTCGGCCGGATTTCATCACCATTACCTGGCGCTCCATACGCAATCCGGAATGCGGCAGACTGAACTCGGCACCAAAGGCGGCGAGACCAGGCCGCGCGACATGCGCCGCTATATCCAAAATCATCGCATCCACTCGCTGGGCGGATCTTCACCGTTCGACGCTGTGAGCGAGACCTGGAGCGACGTCGCGCGCAACAACATGATCGGCCAGCTCTCGGTCCAGGAGCATCCCAATTCGCCCTTTAAGCGCGATGAATTCAACTTCATCGACCTGTCGCGTATCGGTTGGATGCTTACGCAGGACAAACCCATGATGGAAGGCGAGCTGCGCTCCGGAATGATCCAGGGCATCTTCCAGCTTCAACATCGGATGGGCGAGACGTTGGAGGACTTTCGCTCCTACTGGGCCGAAGTTCATGCGCCGATCGTCAAGGCGCTGCCCGGACTGCGTTATTACCAGCAGTGCACCGTGCTGGATGAGGCCTATCATTGGGGCGATCCGCGCTGGGACGGAGCCGACGAGATTTGGTTCGACAACTACGAGGCGGCGCAGCGCGCAATCAAGTCAACTGAGTTTCAGCGCAGCTTCCTGCCCGATTTCGCCAACTTCAGCGAGGGGCCCTGGTACTTCTTCTCCGAGGCGCGGTTGGTGATGTGGCCTGGCAAGAAGAAGGATCAGGCGCTCGGCGAGATCGCCGATCGGGTCAAGCAGCCCTGGCTGGAATAGCAATCGGCGAGCGCCCGGCGCGACGCGCACAGGCGGACGCAAAATGGATTAAGATCAGTTTCGGCCCGGATCGATGACATCGGGGGATATTTGCCATGGCCGAAAACGAAAAAGCGGGTCAAGCGCTGCGCCCTGGGAAGGGCGGGTTCGAATTGATCGAGATCGCGCGCGAGGCCCTGCGGCTCAAGACCAAGCTGGAGGCTGGGGGAGCCGATCGCGAGGCCGTCAGCCTGGTTAAGGATTACGGCCTTAACGTGATGCTGATGGTGCTGAGGCGCGGGGCGCGCCTGCATGAGCATCACACCAAGGGCCCTGTCACAGTGCATGTCTTATCCGGATGCGTAAGTTTGGTCGCCTCCGGCACGCCCCATCGGATCGCCTCCGGCGCCATGATCGCGCTTGATCGCGAAGTCGCTCATAGCGTCGAAGCGCTGCAGGATAGCGCCTTGCTACTGACCACCGCGATCGGCTAGGCGGATGCGGGAGAGAAACCGCGTCCAATTCGGAGCATCTTCGATGAGCAGTCCATTAAAGCCGCCGTTCACGCAGGAAACCGCGCTGGCCAAGGTCAGAGCGGCGCAGGATGCTTGGAACACGCGCGATCCTGAAATAGTGGCGCGCGCTTACACCGAGGACTCCGACTGGCGCAACCGCACCGAGTTCTTCAAAGGACGCCAAGCGATCAAGGAATTCCTGCGCCGCAAATGGGCAAAGGAACTTGACTACCGCTTGATGAAGGAGCTGTGGTGCTACACCGCCAACCGCATCTCCGTGCGCTTTGAGTACGAATGGCACGACGAGGGGGGCCAGTGGTACCGCACGCACGGCAACGAGCATTGGGAGTTCGATGATGACGGGCTGATGCGCCGTCGCGACATGAGCGCCAATGATTATCCGATCGCGGAGTCAGAGCGCAGGTATCGCGCCTGACAGCGGTTGGACCGGGCGCCGCTTTCATTTTTCGTATAACCGGATTCGTGCAATTATTCCGGGCGCCTGACTGTGCCGGCACGCGGCGCGTCCTTATTCGCAGCCTCAGGATTGACGAAGGCGTAGAGGGTAATCCAATGGCCAAGCCTCTGGACGGAATTACGGTGATTGAGTTCGCGGGTCATCTGGGCTCCGCATATGCCGCGATGCTGCTGGCCGAGTACGGCGCCAGGACTATCAGGATCGAACCGCCGCGAGGCGATCCGGCCCGCGGCACGCCGCATTTCCACGTGCTCAACCGCAGCAAACAGGCATTGTTTCTCGACCTCGATTCAGCGGCGGATTTGGCCAAGGCGCACGAACTCCTGAAGCTGGCCGACGTGGTGATAAGCGGTTTCACACCCGGCCGCGAGCGCGCACTGGGACTGGACCAGGACTCGATTCGCCGCGCCAACCCACACGCGGTGTCGCTGCAGATGCCGCCGCTGGGCAGCCGCGGTCCGTACGCCGAACTCGAACTGGCAGACGACCTGGTGCGGGCCTGGAGCGGAATCTTCGCCTCACAGATCTCGCGCAGCGGCAACCCCGTGGTAACCGCGTTTCCCGCGCCGAGCTATCAGGCCGGACTGCTGGGCGCGGCCGCCGCGACCGCCGGATTGATCGCGAGAGAAAGCGGTGGACCCTCATGTGAGGCGGCGGAGGTATCGTTGCTGTCCGCCGCGCTGTCGCTGGAATGCGGCGATTTTCTGCGCAACCCAAAACTCCCCACCTCGCAGCCGGGGCCGACGGATCCGTTGGGTCCGTATGCCGTCATCCGTCTGTTCAAGGGATCCGACGGGCTCTACCTGATCGTGGATTGCACCAGCGTGCGCTTTTGCCAAAGGCTCGCCGCTGCTATCGGCCATCCTGCACTGTTTGATGATCCGCGTTTCAAGCAGGCACCCTGGCTGGTTCCGAAGGCGCATATCCAGGAACTTAAAGACACGCTGGACGAGGCTTTTCTGGCGCGTCCGCGCGACGAATGGGTCCGCATCCTTAAGCAGTACGAGGTGCCTGCCGCGCCGGTCTTGACCCGCGATCAGTTCCTGGAAGATCCGCAGGTACGTCATCTGGGGATGCGCCGGGAAATCGAAGATCCCGCCCTCGGCCCGACGGTGCAGATGGGTCTGCCAATCAACCTCAGTGCAACTCCGGGCGAAATCGCCGGTCCCGCGCCCGCAATCGAGGCGGCCAACCCGTCGCTGAACGCTTTACTCGCGCAGGCGCGCGCCGCCTCGCCAGGAGGGCGTGGCGGATCCGTCAAGGCGGGCGCGCACGCGGGACCATTGTCGGGTGTCACCGTGGTTGACTGCTCCAGCTATATCGCCGGCTCTTTCGGCCCGATGCTCCTGGCTCATCTGGGCGCCGAGGTTATCAAGGTCGAGGGCCCGGACGGCGACTCGCTGCGTCATGTCACCGGATTTCGGGCTTGGAACCAGAACAAGCTCGCCCTCGCGGTGGACCTGAAATCGCCCCAGGGTCTTGAAATTGTGCACGACCTGGTACGCAAGGCCGACGTCTTCGTGGAAAATTTCCGCCCGGGGCGCACGCGGGCGCTGGGTATTGACTACGAGCGGCTGGCGGCGATCAATCCGCGCCTGGTGTACATGTCGGTAACCGGTTTCGGCAGCAGCGGCCCCGACTACGATCATCCGGGGCTGGACCCCCTCACCCAGGCGATTTCAGGCACAATGGCGGCGCACAGCGGGATGGGTCACAACGGCAACGGATCTTCGCCGCGCCATCCGATCTATATGACCGTGCCGATCAGTGACTACGGCGCGGCCACGCTGTCTGCGCTCGGATGCATCCTGGCGCTGCGCGCGCGCCAGCTAACCGGCAAGGGTCAGTTTTGCCAGACCACGCTCATCCAGGCCGTAATCGCGCTGCAGGCGGGTGAGTTTGTTTTTTATCCGGGACGCCCTAACCTTGAAAACGGCGCGCCCGAATCACGCGGACCCGCTGCGCTTCACCGCGTATATCAATGCCAGGACGGCAAATGGATTTACCTCTCGGTGTCGGAGCCAAAGTCCTGGGAGACGCTACGATCGCGCATTCCTGGCATGTCTGCGATGAGCTTCGAGCAGGCCCGCGCCGAAGGTCCGGAGGGCGAGCTGGCGCCGCTGCTCGCGGCCTACTGCTCCGGCTTTGCTTCCGAAGCCTTGTTCCAGGTGCTCTCTGCCAGCGGCGTCCCGGTGTCGCCGGTTCCGCACACGCGACATATGTTCGACGAGCCCCAGGTGGTTGCCAATGAACTCACGGTCGCGGTGGACGATCCGGAAGTTGGCGTCGCCGAACAAGCCGCGCCGTTTATCAAGTTTCGCGGTGTGAGCCCGTTGATCACGCCTGCACCCCGCCTGGGAGAGCATTCGCAGGATGTCTTGACGCGCTTCCTCGGCTATGGCGCTGAACGGATCGCCAAGCTGCGCGAATCAGGCGTGATCCTCTGCCGGCAATAGCGGTCTCACAGAAACTCCTTGCGGCAGATAACTCGGCTGGAACCGCTTAGCCTCTACAGTAAGTAATTATTTTCTACTAGATTGCAGCCCTGGCTTCATTGCCGCCGCGCGTCCTTATAAAGGCTGTCGCGCCGGCTTGCCGCAGGGAGGGCACAATAATTTCTTGACGTTGTTCTCCACCGCTGCTATCGAAATTGAGAATTAATATCACTTTGCTGCAACCACTACCTGGAGAATCCTTTCATGAACTTCATCGAAGCGACCATCGCCAAGGCTCTGTTCGCCATCGCTCTGCTCTCGATCGCATCAGCAGGGGCGCACGCCGGGACTTCAACGCAGAGCGCCGCGCCTGCTCCGGTCACGCCCGTCGCCAACCCTTGCCCGCGCTTCGCCGCCGGAAGCGTGGTTCAGGATCCACCGGCTCTTTTCAGCCATCATGGAGTGCTCTCCGCCGACTTCTCCTGGCAAACCACCACCGACAAGGATGGGCGCCATTTGTATTGCTTCATGACACCGGACGGCCTCGAAAATCCCACCCTGTACCTCTTTCCGGGGGATCATCTTATGATCAAGGTGACCAACAATACGCCGGCGGCGCCAGTGGAGATGCGGATCGACCCGCCCAATTGCGGTGCGCTCACGATGACCGCGTCCTCCCTCAACATTCACTATCACGGCACCAATACCTCGCCGACCTGCCATCAGGACGATGTCCTCCACACGATCATCAATTCGGGCCAGACTTTCACCTATGACGTTCATATTCCATCGGACGAGCCGCCCGGGCTTTACTGGTATCACCCGCACATCCATATGCATGTCGAGCCGGAACTGCAAGGAGGAGGGTCCGGAGCGATTGTGGTGGAGGGAATCCAGGATTTCCAACCAAGGGTCGCGGGCCTGCGCCAACAGGTTTTTGTGATTCGGGATCAGAACCTGGCCGGCAGTCCCATCGAGAGCCCCGACGTTCCGTCGTGGGATCTGACGGTGAACAACGTGCCGATCTCCTTTCCGGACGAGATTCCGGCCGTGATCCGGATCGGTGCGGGGGAAAGGCAGCTGTGGCGCGTCTCCAACTCATCCGCGGACAGCATCCTCGACCTTCAACTCCAGTTCGACGGCGTGCCTCAGACCCTGCAAATTGTCGGACTCGACGGTGTGCCGACCGGTTCTCAGGACGGCAGCCGGCGCGGCAAAATCGTCAAGGCCAAAGATGTTTTGATTCCTACCGCTGGCCGCGCCGAATTTATCGTGACGGGTCCTTTGGCGTCAGTCGCGAACGCTCGCCTCGTAACCTTGGGTATCAACACCGGGCCCGACGGCGACAATGACCCCGAACGCACGCTGGCCACGATCAAAGTCTCTACCGGCGCTCCGTTGGTGGCGGCGGCGGCAGACCGTGCTGTGTCTGCCCTAATCGGTCCGACCTGGAAACAACGCTTCGAGAAGCTGGCAACCGCAAAGGTGAGCGCGCAGCGCACGCTGTACTTCTCGGAGAACAACCCGGCCTCGCAGTTCTTCATCACGGTGGAGGGGGCGACCCCGGTACTGTTCGATCCCAACAATCCGCCCGCGATCGTGACTACACAGGGATCGGTGGAAGACTGGACAATCGAGAACCGGACGCTGGAGAACCATGAATTTCACATTCACCAGATTCACTTCATGGTGCTGGCGCAAAAGAACTTCGAGAAGAACGGCAGCCAATCGGACCCCAGCCTCAACCGGCAATTCCTCGACACCATCCAGATTCCCTTCTGGGATGGCAACCCGAAGCATCCTTTTCCCAGCGTCAAGGTGCGTATGGATTTCCGCGGTCCCGATACCGGTGACTTCGTCTATCATTGCCACATTGCCGAGCACGAGGACGACGGGATGATGGCGATTATCCGGGTGCTGCCCCCATCGGGTCACTAGCGGGTTATAGCTTCTGCTCGCCGCTGGCCCAGGCCAGATATCCGGCCAGGCCCGCGACGTACACGCCGGCGGTCAGATAGAAGACCGCGCTGAACGAGCCGGTCAGGCCGACAATAAACCCGGTGGCGGCTACGCCGACGATTCCCGGAATGGTCGCGGCGGTGTTGGAGATGCCCATCAGGATTCCGGCGTAGCGCGGTCCGACGTCGAGATGATTGATCCCGAAGGCCGCCAGGCCCATCGCGCCGGAACAGGCGGATAGCGTAACCAAGGCCACCGCGGCGGCCGGATTACTGACGCCGGGCAGGAAGAGCAGTGGAATCGCTCCCACGGCAAAGCCGGCGGTCTGGACGATCTTGCGCACCGCCGTGACGGGCATCCCGCGCCCGCGCATCCAGTCGCTGAGCCATCCGGCGAGGTTTGCAACCACGAAGGTGGCGGCCCACGGCGGGAGGGAGTACTGGCCAACTCGCTCAACCGGGACATGCAGCGACCGGTGCAGATAGGTCGGCAGCCACAATAACAAAATGTAGAATCCCCAGTTGTTGCAGACGTGGGCCAGCACGATCGCCCACACCGCCCGCTCGCGCACTATCGCGGCCCATGGGATGGATTGCGGTCTGCCGAGAGCGGGACGATCGGCCAGGATCAGGTCGAGTTCGGCGCTGCTCACTCCGCGCGCGTCCTCGGGACCGTTTCCCCCCTTGAGCGCCCACGCGGCCAGCCACAATGCTCCCAGCGCGCCGCTGATGTAGAAAACCGCCGGCCATCCGTATCGGAGGATGATCGGTGGGCTGGCAAGCAGAGCCGCGATCGTGCCGATAAAAATCCCGGTGTAACTAAACGCCAGCGCGCGAGCTCTTTCCCGCCCCGGCGCCCAGCGCGCGGCCAGGCTGTGGATCGCCGGGAAATTGACGCCTTCGCCAACGCCGAGCAGGACTCGCGCTGCGAGCAGAAGAGGAAAGGACAGAGCCGCACCAAGGGGTGTGACGAAAGTCGCCAGCGACCAGCAGGCGACGCCGAAACCGAGCACGCTCTTGCCGCCGAATCGATCCGCTATCCAGCCGCCCGCCAGTTGCGAAAGGATGTAACCCCAGAAAAACGCCGACAGCACCAGTCCCTGGGTGGCGGGAGAATAGCCCAGATCGCGCGCCATCGGAATGATCGCGACGGAAACATTAACGCGGTCGACGTAGCAGATAACGGTCGACAGGAAGAACAGGCCAACGACGGTATAGCGGCGCTGCCACCTTCCGGGCGCAAAATGCCACCCGGACGTCGCGCCTTGTGCAGCGGCGGACATCGGGTGGCGAGGCTATTATGTTCGCGCTTTTAAAACCAGCGCGGAACAGCGCCAAAACTCGCCGCCCCCCAAGGCGAGCTTTGGCGTGACCGGTGGCTAACGGCCGAGGGCTTGGCGGATGGTATTGAGGATATAGACGAAGTCGCGAGAGCTTCTCACGTCGCCCATCAGCGCCACGTGCGACAGCATCTCCATCTCTTCGCCGGAAATATTGTGGATCCGCCGCAGGCGTTCGTCCTTACGGAACTCATCCCACGCCGACGCCGCCGTGTTGGACTGCGACTGCTGAGACAACAGCGCCTTGGCACCCGGGTTGGCGAGAAAAAAGGTCTCCCGGCGATCAAGGCCCAACACATCGGCCAGCTTGGTGACGACCTTCTCGGAGGGATGCCGCTTGGCGGATTCAAGATGTCCGATGTAGGGCGTTGAGGTGTTGATGCGGCGCGCTACTTCTTCCTGGGTGAGATCCAGTTGACGGCGCCGATCGCGTATGACTTGTCCGAAGGTGCGGGTCTTAACCTTGGCCATGGTTGCTCCCCCTGCCCCAAAGACGCTCCAAAGCGACCACTAGAGACGCTCCGTTCGAACGCTTATGGCGGTGCAGGTAGTTTATTGAATACAGTTGTTGTACCACTTGGTTAATTTTCTCGCAACTGAAAGGCAACTAAAAAGCCTGACAGTCTGTCACCGAAGTTCTTATTATCCTGACGGCCGTGCGGCTTTGGAATTCAATTTCTGTACCAATGTACTAGTTACCGTACATATTGGCACCATGATCCACCTGTATGGTGAATTTTTCCGCCTTTGAGGCATTTATGGCAGGAGATGCGAAACTGATGCTCTGGCCGGGAGAAAGTTTGCCCAGCTCCAGTGTCTGATCGGACAACGTGTGCCCGGCGGAGTCGAATAATTTCACCTTCAGGCTTCCCACCTCCGGAGCCGAACCCGTGTTGATCGCGATGCCCCGTAAGATCACCGTGCCGCCTGCGCGTTCGAGCCGCCCGCCGCTGATCTGAATCGGCTCCTGATGCAGCAGCGAATAGAAAACGAACAAGACAAAGATGAGCGAGACTCCGATCACGATAAGGGTGGTGCGCCGCATCCTGCTAATAAGATCGGGGCAGGCCCAGGACGTGTTCGCTAACGTAGTTCAGCACCATCTCCTGCGACACCGGCGCGATCTTGAGCATCCGGCATTCACGGAAATAGCGCTCCACATCATATTCGAACATGTACCCATAGCCGCCCAGAGTCTGCACCGCCTGATCGCACGCCTCAAAGCAGGCCTCGGCCGCCCGCAGCTTGGCCATGTTCGCTTCGGCGCCGCAGGGCTTGCGCGCGTCAAACAGCCACGCCGCCTTCAGCATCAGCATCTCGGCGGCCTCCAGTTTCGCGTAGCAGTCGGCCAGGGGATGGGCGATCGCCTGATTCTGTCCAATCGGCCGCCCGAACACCACCCGTTCCTTGGCGTAGGCGACGGCGCGACTTAGCGCGGCGCGCCCGATACCGATGGCTTCGGCGGCCACCAGGATGCGTTCCGGATTGAGTCCGTCCAGCAGGCAATAAAAGCCGCGTCCCTCTTCGCCGACCAAATCGCCGGCGGGTACCTGCAGGTTATCGATAAACAGCATGTTGGTATCCACGGCGTGGCGTCCCATCTTCTTTAATTCACGCACCTCCACCGCGGTGCGATCCATATCGGCCAGGAACAGGCTCATGCCGGCGGTCTTCTTTGCCACTTTGTCGATCGGCGTGGTGCGCGTCAGCAGCAACATCTTGTCGGCTTCGCGTGCCTTGGTAGTGAAGACCTTGCGGCCGTTGATTACGTAATGGTCGCCGTCGCGCCGCGCCATTGTTTTGATGTGGGTGATGTCATTGCCGGCGTCGGGCTCGGTGACCGCGAAGGAGCAGTGCAGCTCGCCGCTCGCGATTGCGGGCAGGCAGCGTTGTTTGAGTTCCTCGCTGCCGTGATGGATCACCGGACTCATGCCGAAGATGGTCAGGTGGATCGCGCTGGCAGCGTTCATGGCTCCGCCCGAGGCGGCCACCTCGCGCATCAGGAGCGATGCCTCGGTGATACCGAGCCCGCTCCCGCCGTACTGTTCGGGAATCGCGATGCCGAGATAGCCGGCCTGGGCGATCGCATCGTGGAACTCGTGGGGGAACTGATGTGAACCGTCCTTATCGCGCCAGTACTCATCTGGAAAGCGAGCGCACAGCGCGCGGACCTGGCGGACGATCTCTTCCTGGGCCGGGGTCAAATCGAAATCCATCGCTCCATCCCTCCGTTGCCGCAATGCTACGAGCCCGCGGGAGCTGTAAGCAAGCCGCACGGGCGGGCCCCAAGGTAATGCTCCTGCTCGACACCGGCGTAACCAATCGCTGGTCTTCCTGACCAACAAATCGGCAACTGCCCATCAAACGGGCGCGCGGTCCGAAGCCGGTTTCAAAAAATGTTTCACAAACTAGTTATTTAGATGAATTTCGGGCGGGTACGGTTCTTGTGAATGGGCCAGCCGCCGGTGGTCTGCACGGTCGGAGGCTTGTGCGCGTGTCCACTGGCAATCGCCATCACCGATGAACGAGGGCGCCACCGAGGGCGCATGAAGGAGAGGACGTAGTGACGAGGATCAAAACTTTTCGACTTACGATGGCGCTGGGCCTGGTGACGGCTCTGCTGGTAATGGCCGGAGGCACCCTCCTGCGGGCCGACGATACGAGCCCGACCGTCGTTGCAAAACGCACGCGCCGGCGGCATCGGGTAGTTACCACGACC
>Ga0126381_100000244_pt1 | contig 61657 bp, 49 predicted proteins | sample PanSoiMetPlot_28_FD_96465 | JGI IMG/M metagenome (GOLD analysis project Ga0126381, IMG submission 96465) | Tropical forest soil microbial communities from Panama - MetaG Plot_28 | ecosystem: Environmental > Terrestrial > Soil > Tropical forest > Bulk soil | place: Panama | collected 2016-02-17 | reverse complement strand
TCATGGAAACAGGCAGGCTATCATGAGGTTGTTCGTAGCTCGGGGACGCATGGACACCGTTGAGGAAGCGCTCGCCAAGCGAAGGATTCCGAAGTGGCTTTTGCCCGTAGTGGGCTACGGTTTGTCGGCCGTTTCACTCGTATGGGTGTTCGCGAAATTCCCGTTCGCGCAACTCGGACACCATCTGCGAACGATGGACTGGAAGTGGGTGGCGATAGCCATCGTCGCGGAGTTGCTCGTGTACTTCGTAGACGCATGGCGATGGAAGGCGATCCTCAATCCGGTCGGCGCGCCGTCGTTCCTTTCCTGCCTTCAGGCGGTTTTCGTCGGATTGTTCGCAAACGACGTCCTTCCCGCGCGGGCAGGCGAGATCATTCGCTGCTTTCTTCTCTCATATAAAACGAATGTTCATCTTTCACTCGCCATCACGTCGGAATTCATCCTGCGGATCATGGACGGCGTCTGGATCCTGCTGATCTACCTGTTCATTACTTTCCGTGTTTCGACGCATGTCGCCGTGACGAACGTGATGTGGGGATTCGGGGTGGGCGTCGTAGCAATCTCGGCGATCATCCTGTGGGTCTTATTCCACCGGCAGCACGCGCATCATTTCATGAACAACCGAAGCTGGGGCGCGCGCTTCATCCACCTGATGGACGAAATTCACAGCCTTGGACATTGGCGCGAGCTCGGGATCGCGTTCGCGATCGGAGCTCCCTACTGGGCTCTGCAGGCGATCGCCATGTGGGCCTTGTGCCGCGCGGACGCGTTCTTTTTCTCGCCGAGCGAAGTGGCCTTCATGCTGGTAGTGAAAACCGTGGGGACGCTGATTCCGAGCGCGCCCGCAAACATGGGGCTTTATCAATCGACCACGGTCTACGCGCTCAGACTTCTGCTCACCGAGAAGGCGGAAGCCGAGATTCTGGCGGAAATCTTATTCGGATTTCTGACGTTGCCGCTGGTGATCGGCGGCGCCATCGCGATCGCGTCCGCGGGATTCCGGCTGGACGACCTGCACCGTCACGCTCACACGGCGCACCTCGCGCGGCGGAAGGGCCTGAATGAAAACGCTGGCTGAATACGAGGAACTCGCGGCGATCGCGCATGGACACCTCTGCGCGGGACAGATTCTGGGGCTTCGCCTCGCGATGTTCGGCATGAATCTGCTTGGGCTGGAAGATCCCGCGGGAAGGGATCGCAAGCGCCTGGTTACCTATGTCGAGATCGATCGGTGCGCCACCGACGCAATTACAGTAGTGACGGGCTGCCGCCTCGGAAAACGCGCTCTGAAATTTCGTGATTTCGGCAAAATGGCTGCGACTTTCTGCGATGTGCGGGAAAACCGGGCCGTACGTATCAGCGCGAAAGAATCGTCAAAGCAGCAGGCAAAGGAGATGTTTCCGGAGATCGCGGATAAGAACACCCAGCAGATGACGGCCTATCGGGAGATGGCGGAGGAGGACCTGTTCGATCACGCATGGGTTCGGGTCTTCATTCCCCCCGAGGAGTTCCCCGGATACAAGGGTGAAAAGCGCTCCTGCGCGGAGTGCGGCGAGTCGATCAGCTTTGAGCGCTTCGAAAGACGCGGCGACGAAATTGTTTGCCTCTCCTGCGCCGGCGCACGCTATTACGAGCCGCTGTGATCCGGTATCAGATCACGGACGGAAATTTCCGGAACGATCCTGCCGCATGGTTCGAAAGGCTGCGGCGCGATGTGGATTTTATTCAGGTGCGAGAGCGGGACCTGACTGCGAGGGACTTGGTTGAGGTGGTCCGGGCAACCATGTCGAGAACCGAGGCGCGCGTTCTTGTGAATGATCGCATCGACGTGGCGATCGCTTCGGGAGCCGCGGGAGTTCACCTTCGCGACGGATCGGTTTCAGCCGCGCGCGTTAAACAACTCGCGCCGCTGATCGTCACCGTCGCATGCCATCGCGAAGAGGATTGCCTTAAAAACGAAGGCGCGGACTATCTGTTGCCCGCGCCCGTTTTTTCACCGATTTCAAAGGCTGATACCCGTCCCCCGCTAGGTCTCGAAACGCTGCGCCGCTGGGCGTCTCTGTCTCCAACGCCCCTCATTGCTTTAGGCGGAATTACGCCGGAGAACGCGAACGCGTGCCTTCGAGCAGGTGCGGCAGGGGTTGCCGGTATCACAATGTGGGCTGATCAGACTCGACCAGCGCCGCTCGTCTTTGGATAGCTGTGCTCTTCCGGTAATCCTCGCATCCAGTCGTCGGTCTGGCGTATAGCCTCGTCCTTAGCGATGCCGTACCGCTCCTGAATCCTGCCGACCAACTGATCCTTCTGGCCGTTGATCATCTGCCAGTCACTGTCCGTCAGCTTGCCCCACTTTTCGCGGGCTTTGCCGGAGAACTGCTTCCAATTGCCTTGGATACGATCCCAGTTCATAAGGGGTAATACCTCCTTTGGGGTGAACCGCAGGAAAGCGACCAGACTAAGCGGCGCTTGCAGCGAGCGCGTGCGTATGCGCACTGACAGCGCTGGTTAACCCCGAGAGATTATAACCACCCTCCAGAACCGAGATGAGACGCCCGCCCGCGAACTCTTCCGCAAGGTCGAGCATCAGGTTGGTGAGGTCGGCGAAGTCAGTATCGATGAGGCGGAAGTGACCAAGCGGATCTCCGATACGTGAGTCAAATCCCGCCGAGATCATCAGCAGATCCGGCTTGAAGTCCTCCATCGCTTTGGCGAAGTCGTCGCGGAAGGCTGCGAAGATCCGGTCGCGGCCCGTGCCTGCGGGAAAAGGACGATTGAGCGTTGCGCCTTCCCCAGCGCCGTCACCGGTCTCATCGGCGTCGCCCGTTCCGGGATACCACGGCGACTGATGCGTGCTGAAGAAGAACACCGAGGGATCTTTGTAAAAGATGTCCTGAGTGCCGTTGCCATGGTGGACGTCCCAGTCAGCGATTGCCACGCGTTCGGCCCCGTAGGTCCGCTGGGCATAGCGCGCGGCGATGGCGATGTTGTTGAACAGGCAAAAGCCCATCCCGCGATCGGGCGTGGCGTGGTGGCCGGGCGGGCGTACGATGCAGAAGGCGTTACGGGCTTCACCGCGCATCACGAGGTCGGCGGCATTCAGGCAAACGCCCGCGGCGTGTGTCGCGGCGTCGAACGATGCGGGGCAGACGTCGGTATCGCCGGTCGAGAGCGAACCGCGTCCGGCCTTTACATCGCGTCTGGCCGCCTCGATGTACGCCGGAGAATGGCACAGCGCGAGTTCGTCGAGGGTTGCGGCGCGCGAGGCTATTTGCGTGAGGCTGAGTTCGCCGAGACCACGCACTGCAGCGTCCCATCGCGCGATCTGTTCGGGATGGCCGGGACCGGTGTCGTGCTTCTTTGCAATTGGGTCGGCCAGAAAGGCCGAGCGGCTCATGCTGATGCCGCCTTGCGCAGTTCCGCGATTTTCTTAACGCGGGACTTCGGACTATCGAGGCTGAAACTTCGGGCATCGCCGAGATCGTCGCGAACGAATACCTCCATGCGAGCTACGGCATCGCGCATAGGGCCGTCAGGCTTGACGAAAGACATCCACGCGATCGTGTTGGTCTCCGGATCGAAAACCCAAAGGCCGATGAGCCGTCCGCGGTCGAAAAGGGAATGCGCGGGAAGATCGATCACCGATTTCTCATTCTGGATTTCGGGCCGCTTCCAGTCTTCCTCGGCGACCAGGCTCCGGAGTTCGCGCCGCAGTTGATTGATCCCGTCGAGACTGCTGACCACGGCGCACTGCGGACGTTTCGGCGTTTGGAATTTTTCAAATGACTCGCGATCTTCAGGGAGCATGAGCCTTTCGCCCGCGACGGGTTCGAGTCTGAGTGATTCGACCGCGGCCTTCGCAGCTTTGACGCTTGATCCGGAGAACCACTGGAATTCGGCAAGCGATGCGCCTCCCGTCCAGGAGAAGTAGCGGCGCGCAAGCTCGGCGAACGCCTGCTCGGAGGAGAGCTTGTCTTTCGCGAGCGGGCTCGGATTCCACAGGGCGTATTTGTAGCGCTGCTGGTCGAGGCGTCCATTCATCGGGATTCGGCGGATGACGCCTTCAGCCTGCAGGGTACCCAATGCGACCGGCAGCGTGGTCGTAATGCCCTTCTTCACGCCTTCAGGTCCAAGGCTTCGCGCGGCTGAGCCCACCGCTTCGCGGATGGCATCCGTATCGAGCGGTCCTTTGACGAGCGACTTTCGAACAGCATCGCCAAGCTTGCCAAGTTCCGCATCCGTAACGCCAAGTTTGGCGGCAACCCGCACTTCGTTCGCGGCGAACGACTGGCCCACCTTCAAGGCGAGCGCGAAATCCTGCGCCGGCACAACGTAGGTGCAGCCGCGCGCGGCCGGAAGTTCGTGAATGGCGAGGTCCGCAAGCGCCGCATCGCACTGCGCTCGCGAAAATCCCCCGCGCGAGAAGAGGGTCAGGTAAGGAGCGGCGCCGCCAACCGAGCGCGCCCATCCGGTACGCGCAAGAATCTCCGATGGCGACGATCCGGCCAGGCTGCCGTCGAGCCCTTGTTTATGAGCCCACCAAGCTCGCAATTCCGCGTCGGGCGCCATGTTCAGCCCTTATATAATAAGCTCCGCCCGGACCGGAACATGGATCGCAGAGAGTGCCTGAGAGCGTTGGCTTCATTCGTTGCGGGATCGCCTCTGCTCGCCGCTCAGCAGGATCCGTTCCGCGATCACAGCCGCGTGCCAGCGCTTAACGAGCTCCTGACGGCATTCGATTTTGAGAGCGTGGCCTATGCCAAACAGCCACGCGCCGCGTACGATTATCCCGCTTATGGCGCAGATAGCGAGTTCACGCTGCGGCGTAACCGGCAGGCGTTCGACTGGGTGGAACTCATATCGCAAAGGCTGGGTTCGGCGGACGGTCCCCAGACGTCTATCGAACTCTTCGGGACGAAGATGCCTTATCCGATCATCGTGTCGCCGACAGCGGGGCATGGGCAACTGAATCCCGATGGCGAGATGGCCACGCACAAGGGCGCGCAGGCCGCTTCGAACACCACGATGGTCGTGAGCAACAACTCCAGCTTTCCGTTCGATAAGGTGGCAGCGGCGGCAACCAGCCCGCTTTGGGTACAGCTCTATCCGAAACAGCAATTGGATCTGAACAGAACCTATCTCGAAGCCGCCCAGGCAGCAGGCGCTCGGGCGGTGGTCGTCACGATTGATCAGCAGGCGTCGGTTTACGAACGCTCTCTGCATGATCGGAACCTCGGAGGCGGCGGCGGACGCGGCCGATTCGGCGGGCCGCCGCGTGGTAACCCGTATCGCGTGTCGGAGAACCGGCTCTGGTACGAATGGAAGTTTTTCGATGACATCCGGCCGTTCGTGAAAGTCCCGATGCTCGCGAAAGGAATCCTTACGCACGAGGACGCGAAGATTTGCCTCGAACACGGCGTGGACGGCATTTATGTTTCGAATCACGGCGGTCGATCACTCGATTACGGACCATCCACGTTGGAAGTCTTGCCGGAGATCGTGGATGCGGTGGGCGGCAAGGTACCCGTCCTGTTCGATAGCGGCGTGCGACGTGGTACGGATGTGCTGAAGGCGCTGGCATTGGGCGCGAACGCAGTCGGTCTGGGGCGCGTGCCCCTGTGGGGCGTGGGCTCGTTCGGCGCGGCGGGCGTGCAGCGGGTGCTTGAGATTATGCAGGCCGAACTGGTGCAGGCCATGCGGTTCACCGGACAGAGTTCCGTCGCATCGCTGCATCGGAAGATCGCGCTGACGAATTTTCCGTAATATGCCGCAGCTCATTGGAGAACCGCCAGGACGAATCACGCCGGTCGGCGAACTGGTCAACACGCTCGAAGTCGAGGCCATGGCGCAGCGGCAGCTCAACAGCCTGACGTATGCCGAAATCTCTGGCAGCGATCGTCGGCCGTTCGATCGCATCACGTTCCGTCCGCGCATGATGGTGAACACGACCAAGCTCAATCTGACGCTGGACTTGTTCGGCGTAAGCATGTTCGCGCCCATCATCGCCGGACCCATAGCGGATCAGAAGCGATTTCATCCCGAAGGCGAGGCCGCTTCCGCACGCGGGGCCGCCCAGGCCAAGGCAGTAATCGTGGTCTCCGAGAAATCGAGTTGCCCCATCGAACAGATTGCGAGCGAAGCGAAGGCCGGGTTCTGGTATCAGGTGTTTCCAGAGTTCGATAAAGAGAAACTGCGCGCGGCAATTGGAGCCGGGTGCAAAGCGCTATGTATCACGCTCAGCGATCAGGCTGCCGACTGGAAAGCAATCGACGCTGTCAGGCAGGGCGACAAAATGCCCGTGTTGCTCAAGGGCATCATGAACGCAGAGGATGCTACTGCCGCGGTGAAGCACGGCGTACAGGCAATCGTGGCTTCGAACTACGTCGGATCGAACGTGACGGGGCTCGCCTCACCGATGGAAGTGCTGCCGGGCATCGTCGAGGCGGTTGGCGGCAAAATTCCGGTGCTCATCGACGGAAGTTTCCGGCGAGGCAGCGACATTCTGATGGCGCTGGCGCTCGGCGCGAAGGCCGTATTAGTCGCGCGGCCTGTTGTTTGGGGGCTTGCAGCCTACGGATCCGATGGCGCGCGACAGGTTCTGGAATTACTCCAGACAGAACTGGCGCGCGACATGGCGATGTGCGGCAAAGTGGACCTGAAGGCCATCGATCGCTCGACGGTCCGGGTCCACAAATGGTAAAGCGGCGTTAGTACTTCGGAACCGAAGGATCGACCTGATCGCTCCAGGCAGTGATGCCGCCCTTCACGTTAATGACTCTCTTGAATCCGTTCTGGCGCAGCAGATCAACCGCCTTCGCGCTGCGACCGCCCATTTTGCAGTGCATGACGATCTCGTCCTCCGGATTCAGTTCGTTCAGACGCTTCGGGAGTTCGCCCAAAGGAATCAGCGTAGAGCCCGGGATACGGGCAATCTGAAACTCGTGCGGCTCGCGCACATCCACGAGAACAAATTTGTCCCCGCGGTCCTGTTTCGCCTTCAGCTCTTTTACGTCGATTTCTCCAGTCACGGGAGCCTCCACAGGGGGATGATTCGGGATTCCGCAGAATTCCTGGTAATCGATCAATTCGGTTATCGTGCGGTGCTCGCCGCAGACGGGACACTCGGGATTCTTGCGCAGCTTCAGTTCGCGGAACTTCATGCCCAAAGCGTCATAGAGCATTAACCGGCCTACGAGGGGCTCCCCGATACCGAGAATCAGTTTCACAGTCTCGGTAGCCTGCACCAGCCCGATGATGCCAGGAAGAATTCCCAGCACTCCGCCTTCAGCGCAGCTCGGCACGAGCCCCGGAGGAGGCGGCTCGGGATAAAGGCACCGGTAGCAAGGCCCGCCCTCATAAGCAAAAACCGTGGCTTGCCCTTCGAACCGGAAAATCGAGCCGTAAACGTTCGGCTTGTTGAGCAGAACGCAGGCGTCATTTACGAGATAACGGGTGGGGAAGTTGTCCGTACCATCGACGACGTAATCGTAATCTTTGAAAATCTCGAAGGCATTCTCGCTGGAGAGCGCCGTTTCGTGCCGGTCGAGCTGCACGTATGGATTGATATCCCGCATGCTCTCGAACGCCGAATCCAGCTTCTTCTTGCCGACGTCCTTCGTGCCGTGAATGACCTGGCGCTGCAAGTTCGTGAAATCGACGACGTCGAAATCGACCATGCCGATGCGCCCGATGCCCGCAGCGGCCAGGTAGAGCCCCAACGGAGCGCCCAGCCCGCCCGCTCCCACCAGAAGCACCTTGGCTTCCTTCAGCTTGAGCTGCCCTTCCATGCCCACTTCGGGCATGATCAGGTGGCGGCTGTAGCGAAGGATTTCGTCTTTGGAAAGCTCAGCGGCCATGGGTCGAACCACCCGCGATGCTCGGCACGATGGAAAGCGTGTCGGAGGGAGCGGCGGGCGTGGCCTCCTTCTTCATGTAACGGATGTCTTCGTCGTTGAGATACACGTTGACGAAGCTGCGCAGCTTGCCTTCGTCATTGTAGAGGTGCTTCTTCAGATCGGGATACTTCGCAGTGAGCGCGCCAAGCACCTCACCGACGGTTCCGCCGGGAAGCTCAACGCTGTCTTGTTTCTCCGCGTACTGTCGCAGCGGAGTGGGGATCAGGATTCGGGCCATGTTAATTCCTCTTTTTCTGCTTTGGTCTGGTCTGCGTCAGGCAGCCAGCTATTGGCGTGGTCGAAAGCGCCATTCTGAATGGACAGAACGACGAACGAGTACCACGGACAGGAGTTCTTGAGATCTGTTTCCGAAAAGTAGGCGCCGCAGTCGGGGTGCGAGTGGTAGATGCCGATGAGGTCCAGATTGCGCTGGCGCGCTTCGCGATCGGCGCGAAGCAGGTCTTCGGGGCGGAGTTCGTAGCGGGCGCGCTGCGAACCAAACGATACGTTATCGAGCGCGACAGCGCGGACCACGGTCTTGCTCTCGCCGTCGATCGAGCCGATCATCGCGCCGCAGCATTCGTTCGGATAAGCGGCTTGCGCGTGATTCACCATTTCACGCCAGGGATTTCTTTCGATATGGATCATGAGCCAGTCAGTCGGGATCGTCCCAGAAGTGCTCGCTGAGGTACTTATCAGCGCCGTCACACAGAATCGTAACAATTACGGCGCTCTTGCCTTGTGAATGGAGTTCGCGCCCGAGAGTCAGGGCGGCGTGCACATTCCCGCCGGCGGAGATGCCTACGAGAATGCCTTCTTCGCGCGCAAGACGCTTCACCATCCGATGCGCATCCTCGGTTTCGATCCAGACATTCCGATCGGCGAGCTTTTCGTCGTAAATCGCAGGCACAATGGCGGTCGGCATGTGCTTGGTGCCTTCGATTCCGTGAAATCCGGTTGACGGCTGCGCCGAGATGCACTGGACGCCCGGCACGTCTTTTTTCAGGCGGCGTGTATTGCCCGTGAACGTTCCGCTTGTGCCCAGAATGGCGAGGAAGTGCGTGATTCGCCCCTGCGTCTGCTCGATGATTTCGGGCGCTGTGGTGTTGTAATGCGCCTGCCAGTTGGCGTCGTTGCTGTACTGGTCCGGATAAAAATAACGATCGGGCTCCGCGTCGTAGATGTCGCGCACTCTGCGGATGGCTCCGTCAGACCCTTCATCCGCTGGCGTGAGGACGAGTTCCGCGCCATATGCGTTCAGAATGCGCTTTCGCTCGTGCGAAGCGTTCATCGGGAGGCAGAGCTTGATCTTATAGCCGCGCGCCGCGCCGATCATAGCGTAGGCAATGCCCGTATTGCCGCTCGTCGAATCGATCAGAATCTTGCCTGGCGTGAGTTGGCCGGACTTCTCGCCCTCGAGAATCATGTTCAGGGCCGGGCGGTCCTTCACCGACCCGCCCGGGTTGAAATACTCGGCCTTGGCGTAGATCTCGATGCCTGGGAGGTCCGCCGTGATCTTCGCCAGACGCAGCAAGGGCGTATGGCCGATATTGCCAATTAAGTCCTGAGCCATGAACCGCCGGGCAGATGAATCCCGACTTTCTCCATCTTACAATTGGAGATTCTTCAGGGGGTCTTTTCGATTCGGCGGCTCTTGATCAGACCGGGGGCAATCGGCGATTTCATCCTGAGCCTGCCGGCCATGGAGTCGCTTCGGGCGGATTACACGGAAGTGTGGTGCGCCGGGCAGAACGTGAGCCTCGCCCGGTTTGCGGATCGAGCGCAGTCCATCGTATCGGCGGGGTTGGATCGCCTGGGTTTTCTCCCCGCCGATGAAACGATTGAGCGGCTTCGGAATTTCGACTCCATCGTTTCCTGGTATGGGGCGAACCGGCCGGAATTCCGGGAACTTACTCAGACGCTGCGACTTCCGGTTGCTTACTTCCCCGCCCTGCCGGACGGAACCTGCCACGCGGTCGATTTCTACAACCGTCAGGCGGTTTCGTTCGGAGGAGCGCCGTTACGATTTCCGGGGATAGCTTGCCCCCCGGTAGCGCGCAACTGCGCGATCATCCATCCGTTTGCCAGCAGTCCGGCGAAGCGCGCGCCCATCGAGGTGTTCGAGCACATAGCGGAGACCCTCGCGGCGCATATGCCGGTGCATTGGCTCTGCGGCCCGGAAGAAGATCTACCGCATGCGATCCGCGTCGACGATCTATATGAGCTTGCGCGCCGGTTGAGCGCCGCGCGCATTTTCGTGGGGAATGACTCGGGGATTTCGCACCTGGCCGCCGCGGTGCGGACGCCCTGCCTCGCGATGTTTTACGCCACCGATCCGGCCGTTTGGGCGCCGCGCGGTCCCGCCGTCTGGATTACGCGACCAGTTCCGTTAGCCCGCGCAGTTCCTGAAGCGTGAGTACATCCTCAATCTTCAGCAGGATCTTCACGCTGCCTCTGAACTTCGCAATGCCGAGCACGAAAGGCGTGTCGACGCCCTCCCCGAAATCGGGCGCATCTTCGATATCGGCCGCCGAGAGATTCAGCACTTCAGACACCCCGTCCACGATCAGCCCGATCAGAGCTGACTCACCATCCTGCGATACCTGAACCACGACGATACAAGTCGTCTGCGTGAATGGCGTATCGTGGAAAGAAAACTTCAGGCGCAGATCCACCACCGGAATGATCTTGCCGCGGAGATTAAAGACGCCTTTCAGGTGAGCAGGCGTGCCCGGCACCACCGTGATGTCCTGAATACCCATGATCTCCCGCACGTGGAGAACCTGGATTCCAAACTGTTCTTTCCCCAGAGAAAATGTCAGGTACTTGCCCGCACGGGCATCCGCTTTGCGATCTGCAGCCATCATCTGTGGCTGATATCGGCGGTTTAGGTTCGCAGCTTTAGACCTATGAAATCGATGAGGTCGGGGCTTTCGAACCGGGGCGCGAAAGCCTCGAAGCGGGGTTTTCGCTCGATCAGAGCGGGCGAAATCTTCGGCCAATGAAGCGGAGCTGCCGAAGTCACGACCAACGCGTCAGCGCGATCCAGAAAACGCTGGCTGGTCGCTTTGAAATCTTCGACGGATCCGTCCACCACCATCAGGCATACGTCAGGTTTGAGAAACCCGAGAACGCTGTTCGATTCGAGGACGACGTTGGCTGAACTGCTCAGAATTTCCCGCAGCCGAGTCATTCCTTCGCCAAGCCCGCCCGCGGGAGTTCGCAGCCAGAATGAACGTGCGGCGCCGGCGGCGAGGAAACGACCGGAGTCCGTGGCGGGATCGGCGCCATGCTCCTCCGACATGGCGACAGGATGGCGCGGATCCGCGCATTCGCAAGGCTCGCCCCCGCGAGTGCAGACGCCGTGACCAAACTGCGTGATCTTGGCGGCGGTCCACCGCATTTCCGGCAGACCGCGCACAATGCCGCAGACCACCGACGTTTTGCCGATGTTCCGGGAATGTCCGCCGACTACGACAAGCATCTATTTGGATCCGTCTTTACCCAGACGCGAGAGAACGGCGAGTTGCTTAAGGTATTGGCGCAGCGGTCGCGCGGGGGTGCCCCACACGGGCTCTCCCGCACGGACGATTTTCGACGTGAGAATCCCGGCGCCCGAACCAACAACCGCACGCGACTCGATGCGGGCCTTGTCCCCCACGCCCACCTGGCCGCCGACAATGGCGTAATCGCCCACGGAAACACCACCCGCGAATCCCGTCTGAGCCGCAATCACCACATGAGCGCCGATCCGGCAATTGTGCGCAATGTGGACCATGTTGTCGAGCTTTGTGCCTTCGCTGATAATCGTCGTTCCGAGAGTCGCGCGATCGATGCACGAGTTCGCGCCGATCTCCACGTCATCGCCAATATCGACGCTGCCGACCTGCGGGACTTTGCGATACCGGCCGTTCGACATCTCGAAACCGAACCCATCAGCCCCGATCACCGCGCCGGAATGAATGACGCAGTTCGCTCCGATGCGCACGCGGTCATAGATGGTGACGCGCGGGTGAATAAGGGTCCCGGCGCCGATCTGCACGTCCGCGCCAATAAAAGCTCCAGCGCCGATTCGGGCGTTCTCGCCCACCACAGAACGAGCGCCGATGACCACGTTCGGTCCGATCTCAGCCGTCGATTCGACGCAGGCATCGGGATCAATCACCGCGGACGCCGAAATTCCCGGCGAAACCGGCGGCGCCGGATACAGCAACGCCAGCGCCTGCGCGAAGTGCCCGCGAGGCTGCGTCGATTCGATTACGGTCTGGTCATCGGTCCCGCTATACTCCGGAAGCGCGATGACACATCCGGCGTCAGAACCGCGGGCGGCCTCGAAAAACTTCGGCGCTCCGACGAAAATCAAGCGGTCCGGCCCGGCTTCCCCGAGCGGCGCCGCACCGACAATTCTGCGACCGGAATCGCCGCGGATCGGCAAACCCAGATAGGCCGCGAGAGCGCCCGCCGTCAGTTCAGCCACGAAACCAGTCTACGGGCAAAGACACTCTCCCCGCTCAAGAGGCCCCAGCGAAGAGTCGATCGCTCTTTCGAGCGAAAGCAGGGGAAGCCTGGCCCTTTGAGCGTCGGTCAGAGTGGTCTCGCGGTTCCCTCGCAGCGCGGAAAACTGCTCGTCGGAAAGTCCGAGATATCGCGCCGCCGCTGTGTCCGCCATGCACCAGCATGAAATGCGCGGACGCTCCGTTCCGATCAGTCCAAGATAAGCCGCGCCCGCCGCTGCCCATCGAATGTCCGGCCCCTGAATCCGTAGAAGCATCAGGAAAAACAAGCCAGCCATGCGACTACTGACGTCCGGAAATCGTGATCGTGACCGGATTCGAGCGCAGCTCTCCGACGTCCGGCAATTCGCACGAGACTACGGCCCGGTACTCGCCCGCCGCGCGCAGATCGAACAACGATCCCAGCGGAATTTGCGCTTCCGTGACGCCTTCCGGGGGGATCGTTCGTTCGAATCGTTCTTTCCCACGTTCAGGGTTGAGCATTTCGCGTCCGAACGCGCTCAGGGAAGCCGGACTTCCATCCGGACCGGTTAATTCAACACGATAGAGGAAGAGCCACGCCGGCAACGAAAGCGTGCGCGCAACCGCCATCTCATTCCGCAGAACCACCGAAAGGTTCGACGTAACCGACGCGTCCTCCCGCAACGGTGCGGATTCCAGCGACAGCGAGAAATCGCTGTGCGATGTCCCCCACGCGCGCGACGCAACGTCTATGGTTTTGGGCGGATCGTCCCGCATCGCGAGGCCCATCCGCGCCATCCATTCGAAGAGATTTTGAAATGGTTTGATAAGAACTCCGACTCAGCAAAATCTTCGCATATAGAGTAAAGAGTTGAGCCCCCTCTCCATCGGCGCGCCGCTCGCGGCCGCTCTTGTCGCGATTTTCTGCGGGTTCGCGGGCGTCGCGCTCGCGGGCGGCAGACGCTTCCGTTATATCGTACCGGCGAGCGGCCTGCTGCTCGCGGGGGTCGCTTTGTTCGGGCTGATTCCGGAACTGGCGGGCGAAATCGGATGGGGGCCCACCCTGTTGCTTGCCGGGGCCGCCTACGGCGCGCTCACGCTTCTCGATATGCGCGGGTATGCGGTCTGCCCCTCCTGTTCGCACGGAGAAAAGTTCGCGGGATCGCTTGTGGCGGCGACCGCGGCGCATGCGTTCATCGACGGCTGGGGCATCGCGGCGTCGCGCGGTCTCGGGGCCACGGGCGCTGCGATCACGTTCGCGATCATGCTGCACAAGGCCCCCGAAGGTCTTGCGCTCGGAGGGCTGCTACGCCAATCGGCGCCACGCGCCTCGACCGCGGCGGCGCTCTGCGCCGTGGCCGAGATTCCCACGGTCGCCGGAGGAGCGGTCGGCTTCTGGGGCACGCCGCCTCAGTGGATGGGATACGTGCTGGCCGCCGTCAGCGGCATGTTTTTATTTCTGGGCGTCCACGCTATCTCGGCTGCAAAAGGCCAACCAGAGCCCACAGTACCGGCAGCGTGAACATCGTGCTGTCTACGCGGTCGAGCAGGCCGCCGTGGCCCGGCAGCAGCGTACCGCTATCCTTCACGCCCGCGCCGCGCTTAATGGCCGATTCCGCGAGATCGCCGATCTGCCCTACCGCATTCGCCACCACAGCGAACGCGCCCGCGATCCAGTAGGCCGTCCCGGGAATAGCAAGAGGCAGATAGATCACCCCGAAAATAACGGCAATCACGACAGACGCAATGGCCCCTTCCCAGGATTTCTTCGGACTCACGACGGGCGCGAGCCGGTGGCGTCCATACTTGCGCCCTACATAGTAGGCGCCTGTATCGCCGATCCAGTTCACCATCAGGCCGAACATCAGCCAGTGCCTTCCCGCCGCCAGGTGACGCAGCGGCGGATATTGAACGTCGTGCAGCAGGATCGCTGCTTTCCAAGACCCGAAGATGTAAAGGATGCCTAGTACGAGCATCCCCGAGCGCATCACCGCCCTGTCCATATCCGGCGCGGCGAGCGGCAAACACATCGCAGCAAGCGCGGTAAGAAACAGTAGAAGGATCGCCTGCTCAGCAGGCGCAATTAACAAAACGAGACCCGCCGCGAAGCCAATCGGAGCAAACGCGCCTGTGATGCGCGCGTACTCATGAAAGCACAGGCACGCGACCAGCGCCACGACTGCTACAAACAGCGGCCAGGGAGCAAAAAGTGCAGAGTAAACGGCGATAGGAACGAGTAAAAAAGCGGTGAGGACGCGCTTCATTGCGAGGAGACGGCGATCTCCTCCCACTCAGCCACTTCAATCTTGTCTCGCGGATCTTCCGGTTGCGTCAGCCCGCCGAATCTTCGCTCGCGCCGCTGAAAATCCAGAATGGCGCGCAGAAGCTCCGCCCGGTTGAAGTCGGGCCAGAGCGTATCGGTCACGTACAGTTCGGAGTAGGCGATCTGCCACAACAAAAAGTTGCTGATGCGCATCTCACCCGAGGTTCGGATCAGAAGATCCGGCTCGGGGAGCCCCGCCGTGTACAACCGCCGCGCGATCATCTGCTCGTCGATGAGGAGGCTCGACAGCTTGCCGTCGATGCGCGCTTCGTCAACGATGGCATTGACAGCGTCCACGATTTCGTTACGAGCGCTGTAGTTGATCGCGAGGTTCAGGACCATACCGGTGTTGCGCGCGGTAAGGCGCTCGACGTCACGCAGTTGTTCGTAGGCGCGTTGAGGGAGGGCCTCTACCCGCCCGCTGGAAACCAGCCGGATGTTATTCCGCTGGAGGTCCTCAAGTTCGTGCCGCAGATAGAAGCGCAGGAGCCTCCACAGCATGTCGACTTCGGTGCGCGGGCGTTTCCAGTTCTCGGCTGAGAAGGCGTACAGGGTGAGCGCTTCGACGCCCAGTCGCGAACAGTCTTCCACCACGGTGCGCACCGTGCGGACGCCCGCTTTGTGCCCGGCGAACCGGGGAAGCCCGCGGCGCTTGGCCCAACGGCCGTTGCCATCCATGATGATCGCGATATGGGCCGGAATCTTCCGAGAGTCCAACGCCATGGCCAGTTCGCGCTCGATTCCGTCCGCGACCGGCATTTCCAACAGCTTCATCGGGCTTTACCTTCATGGTACACCGCGGCGCAAAGTGGTCCAAAAATATAAAGCGCACATATAGCCATTGAAAATATATACGATGTGGATATAATCGAAGTGTGAGTAATTCCGAGCGCCCCGAAAGCCTTCTTCCGTTGCCTCCGGCCACCTTGCACATCCTCATTTCACTCGCGTCAGACGATCGGCATGGCTACGCCATCATCCAGGACGTCGCTGCGCGTACGGACAATCAGCTTCGGCTACGCGCGGGAACGCTTTACCGCTCGCTCCAGCGCATGCTGGAACACGGCCTGATCGTCGAAAGTGGCGAACGTCCCGCGCCTGGCCTCGATGATGAGCGGCGGCGCTACTACCGGATCACGCCTTTCGGTGAAGCGGTGGCGCGCGCGGAAGCGCGGCGGCTTGCGCAACTGGTTCGACTCGCGAGAGAGAGCGGCTTCGCAACGGGAAAAGCGTGATGTACCGGGCGCTGCTCTATCTCTACCCCGCATCCTGGCGCAATGAATACGGGCAGGAGATGCTGGCCGTGTTCGCGCAGCGGCGGCAGGCATGCCCAGGTTTTTTCGCAGCGGCGCTCTTGTGGCTCGAGGCGCTGGCCGATGCGATTTACAACGCCGCCGCCGCGCATCTCGATCTCCTCACGCAGGATCTTAAGTACGCATTCCGCGCGTTCCGGAGGTCTCCGGGGTTTGCCCTGGCGGCGATCGCAATCGCGGCATTGGGCATTGGCGCCACGACAGCGGCTTTCACTCTGGTGGACTACACGCTGATCCGCCCGCTCCCCTTCGCCCATTCGGATCGGCTCGTGCGTCTCTATCAGGACCGGTCACCGACAGGTCCGTCACTCCTGGAGGCTTCTCCGGGCGTGTACCGTGCGTGGAAGCAGGCCAGCGCCTCATTCGAATCGATGGGCGCATACCGATCGCTCTCCGTAAACCTCACGGGGCAGGGCGAACCAATCACGCTGGACGGAGCCTCTCTGACCAATGAGGTCCTTCCGATGCTGGGTGTTCAGCCGGCTTTGGGAAGGCTTTTTACCCCAAAGGACGACAGCGACTCGGCGCCCGCGACTGCAATCCTGAGCTATGGCGTTTGGCAACGCGTGTTCGGCGGCGATCTCGCCGTTCTGGGCCGGGTAATCGATCTCTACGACACGCCGTACACCGTAATCGGAGTGATGCCGAAAGCCTTCTACTTTCCGACCCGCGAAGCCCAGATCTGGACCGCGATGCGTTTCCGTCCTGCGGACTTTGAAGATCTTGACGACACCTACATCTATCCCGTCGGACTGATGAAGGCGGGCCTCACGCTCACGCGGGTCCGTGCCGAGATGCGAACGATCGCGACGCGGTTCTCGCTGCAGCATCCGAAGGAACTGCCTCCATCCGGCGCGACTACCGTGCTCCTTCGCGATGATTTTTCCGAACAGTCGAAATTGATGCTCAAGGTTCTACTGGGCGCGGCGCTCTGCGTCCTGCTGATCGCATGCGGCAATCTCGCGAATCTGCTGCTGGCCCGCGCCATGGTCCGGCGGCGAGAGCTTGCCGTGAGAACCGCCCTGGGAGCCGGACGTGAGCGACTGCTCCGGCAGACGCTGACGGAAAGCCTCTTACTGGCCTTCGGCGGAGGCGCCCTCGGACTATTTCTCGCCTTGGCCGGATTGCCGCTATTCGCGAAACTGGCGCCCGCAAGGCTGCCGCTTGCGGAGGTACCCACGGTCGATGGGCGTATGCTGGCGTTCGCCGCGCTGCTTACGCTTGCAACCGGAATCCTGTTCGGCGTTGCGCCCGCGGTTCGCGTCTGCCGCAGGGATCAAACACGGGATCTCCATGAAGGCGGGCGCTCGGGCGTCGGAGGGCGGCGCGAACGATTGAGGTCGGGGCTTGTGATCGCCGAGATCGCGATTTCCATCGTGCTGCTGGTAGGCTTTGGGCTGCTGGCGCGTTCTCTCTGGCGGATTCAGGAAACCGCCCCGGGGTTCCGCGCCGATCATGCCCTCACGTTGCGCACCGCTCTGCCAACGCCGCGCTATGCGGACACCAGAGTGCGTGAGCCTTTCTATCGCCGAGTGCTGGAAGACGTTCGCCGACTGCCCGGTGTCACTGGCGCCGCATATACCACCGCGCTTCCGATGACGAATATTGGCGGCATCTGGACCGTTGAAGTCGAAGGGCAGCCGGAGGAGCTGGGACACCGGCGCGGCGCGTGTCTGCGCTTCGTCACGCCGGGCTATTTTGCGGCTATGAATATTCCGCTGTTATCCGGACGAGACGTGGATGAGCGCGACAGCGACTCGGCTCCGTATATCGCGGTGGTCAGCCAGTCATTCGCGCGGCGCTATTGGGCTAACCAGAGTCCCATCGGCCGTCACATCAAATTAGGCGCAATGGACCGGACCATCGTCGGCGTCGTCGGCGACGTGCGATTCCGCGGCCTGGACCGCGAGAACGAGCCTCAGGTATATGCGTCGTGGAAGCAGCCCAAGGACGTGGCGCCGTGGTACGCGCCCAAGGATCTCGTCGTGCGCGCCGCGGGCGATCCCATGCAGCTTGTGCCCGCAGTTCGAAGAATCGTTCAGTCCGCCGACCCGAATCAGCCCATCACGGACGTGCAACCGCTTAAAACGCTGGTGAACGCCGGAACCAGCGGGCGCCGCGTTCAGCTTCTGACGCTGGGGATCTTCGGCGCGGTTGCGTTCCTGCTGGCCGCCGTAGGCATGCACGGGCTGCTCTCGTTCGCGGTATCGAGCCGCACGCAGGAGATCGGCGTACGGATCGCGCTGGGCGCTCATCGGACCAACATTCTTGGTCTGACTGTTGGAGGCGGGCTTCGTCTTGCAGTGATCGGAATTATCGCTGGCGCGGCGATAGCTTACCCGGCAGCGCGGTTATTGCAGACCCTGCTTGCAGGCGTGCGGCCTGATGATTTTTCAACCTTTGGCGCAGCGGCAGGAATGGCGCTGGCAATCGCGCTCGTCGGCAGCGCGTTGCCGGCCATGCGCGCGTTGCGCGTCGATGCGGCCACCGCGATCCGCAACGAATGATTCAGACCAGCAGCCGGGTCACGATATAGCCTCCGGAAACGAGGCCGGCGAAGATGATCGACGCAAGCAACAGCGGCTTCGTGCCTGCCTGTTTCATCTGAGACCACCGCGTGCCGATTCCCAGAGCGAACATCGCACACGCAAGAAGGAGCGTGTCGAGATCGATAAGCCACGCGCGCACTGCCGGAGGAAGGCTCACAAAGGACTGCGCCACGATCACCGCGCCGAAGCCCAGAACAAACGAAGGAAATTTGATCTTGCCTGAGCCGGTCGCGCCAGCGGCGGTTCGAAGGCGGCCGACGATCAGAAGCACAGGAGCAAGCAACAGAACCCGCAGCATTTTCGTGATGACGGCGGTATCACTCGCCGCCTGGCTGACCGCGCGCCCGGCTGCTACAACCTGGGCGACCTCATGAACCGTAGCGCCGGTGAAGATTCCGAACTCGCGTTCGCTGAAACCGGAAACCGGATAGAGCACCGGGTACAGGAACATGGCCGCGGTACCGAAAACGACCACCGTCGCCACCGCCACGCTGACCTTGTGCGATTCGCTTTCAATCACGCGGTCGGTAGCCAGAACAGCCGCCGCGCCGCAGATTCCGCTGCCCGCGCTCACAAGCAGAGCCGTATCGCGGTCGAGCCCAAGGAATCGCGTCCCGATCCAATAGCCGATGATCAGGACCGAGGAAATCACCATGATGTCCAGCGCCAAAGCGCGGGGGCCGAGGTTCGCGAGATCGCGAAGAGTCAGACGGACGCCGTAAAGAACAATCCCCAACCTGAGCAGAGTCTGCTGCGAGAAGCGCAGTCCGGGGCGGAGTGGCTGAAGCAGCCGGTCCGGCGTGGCGTTGCCCACCGCCATCCCGGCGATGATCGCAAGAGTCAGCGCGCTGAGTTGTACCCGATGATTCCACGGTAACTGCGCGGTCGCGACCGCGATTGCCGCCGCGACAGCGCAGAGGGCGATTCCGGCAAGGTTTTGCCGCGCGGCCCGAATGGTTGACACGAACATCTATCTCCAGGCTACTGGCCCCGAACAAATAAGTAAAATGGATAGTTTCGATATATCTATTCGGTTTTTCCAATTTAGACATGAGCATTACGCTTCGTCAGTTAGAGATCTTCGCCGCAGTTTGCCAGGAGGGTAAGATCACGAGCGCGGCCGATCGGGTCGGTCTTTCACAAGCGGCCGCCAGTCAGGCTCTCGCCGAACTCGAGGATCAGCTACAGCGGCGTCTCTTTGACCGAAAGGGAAGGCGGCTAAAAGAAAACACCGCGGGACGGGCGTTGTTGCCGGAGGCAATCCAGATCCTCGACCGTGTGCGGCAGATTGAGTCCGGCGCGAGCCAGACGGTCAACATCCGGATCGCGGCCAGCCTGACGGTGGGGAACTACATGTTGCCCGAGTTCGTCGGCCGGTTCGCGCGACAGCATCCGGACGCTCACTTTCGTATGGAGATCGGAAACACGGAATTCGTGGCGGCCTCGGTTCGGCAATTCGAAAGCGACGCCGGATGGATCGAAGGCTTGGCGCGTCATCCCGATCTTCTGTCCTTTCCCTGGCGCGAGGATCAGCTTGTGATCATCGCGGCGCCGAATCATCCGTTAGCCGGCCGGCAAGCGACTCCGGAAGCTCTTGCTAAGGAATCCTGGGTTCTGCGTGAGAACGGATCGGGTACGCGCGAAGTTTTCGAAGATGCGATCGCGGATAAGTTTCAGTTGTCGCGGGTACCGATCGAACTAGCCGGCATCGGCGCAACCAAGAGGGCCGTGATGGCGGGGGCTGGCTTAAGTTGCATTTCACGATCGGTGATTGAACTCGAACTGAATGCCCGCCAACTCGCGGTCGTTCGAACCCCGTGGCTCGATCTGCGTCGTCAGATCACCTTCCTGCTGCACCGGCAGAAGTATCTTGACCCCGGGCTGCGAGCCTTCCTTGGTTTCTGCGGTCTTGAGGCGTCTCAACCGGCACAGCCTTAGCGACATGCTTACGCGGCCAGAATTCCCGCGCGACGTTCAAGCCCGCCGCCGCCCCCAGCGAAATTCCGCCGCTCGCCGCTCCGCCCGCGACCGAAAATCCGGCCGGTTGCCAGGCCGTGGCAATGAGTCCGCCTCCAAACGCGCCGGAGATTTTGCCCGATGCGACCGTCTTGTTGCCCGTAGTCGTTTTGCGCGTGATTACGGTACTCACCAGGGCGTGATCCAGCCGAGGCATGAAGCCCTTTTTATCCGAAGGATAGTAATGAAGGTCCTCGTGCCGGATTGCCGCTACAGGAAGCTCAATAGACGTCTTCACCAGATTCGAGCCGAACGACGAACCGATGCGCTTTCCGAACCCCGCCGCGCCGCTGCCCCATTCGTGCGGGCTGTTCCGAAGCTGCCGGATGGTCGCTCCTCCCACGACCGGGAGAATGGCTTTCTTGCCGATCGTGCGCTGGACGAACTCGTGCCGGTAAGGATGTTCCGCGCTTTTTGGCTTGGCCGCCTGCAATCCAACAGCAGCGGCGAGTAGTGTCATAACCCCAAGCGTTCGTCTCATAACCTCTTTCAGGCAATGCTCGTTCCGCTAGGGGGGCGTGAAAGTACTGCGGCTTACTGCAGGATCGGAAGCTCTTTGTAATCAGCGGCTATGTAGAGACTTCCCTGCGTAACCCCACCGGGCGCAATGGCCTTCAGACGGCGCGCAAGCTGGTCCGGTTTCCGAAAAGCGTCCGCGATCTCTTCAACCTGCAATCCCGACTCATGGGCGAATTCCAGACGAAAATCACGGATTCCGGCGCGCATCCAACGATCGAGGTGAGCGCTGGCTTCCTGCGCTTCCGCTCCGAACACCGTATTGCGGCAACCAACGTCAGCCAGGACCGGATGCGAACGTCCGTTTTGGTCTCTCAGCGCGACTTGATGTTTCTCGCAGGGCCGCCCGCAATCGCGGTAGCTGGTCCCGGTGGAGAGGAAACGGCAGAAGACGCAGTGTTCAGTGTGAAAGACCGGCAGGTGCTGGTACGCGATAGCTTCGAGGCGATCGCCGCCGACCGCCTCGGCGAGTTCGGCAATCTGGGCGGCATTCAGGTCGTGGGTAGGGGTGAGCCTCGAAATTCCGAATTCGAAGTATTCAAGCGCCGCGATGGAATTCGCAGCATTCAGGCTGAAGTCCCCGATCAGAGCGCGACCCTGACGGTCCCTGAGCGCGTGGAGCAGGCCGGTTGAGCGGACGACGATCTCGCATTCCATGCTGACGAGAAAGTCAACGATGCGGCGCTCGCCTGGTTTGAAGATTCTTGGGCTCGCGACTCGCGCGCAGAGCCCGGCATTTTTCACGCGCTCGATTGAGGGACGCAGTCCGTAAAGATCGAGATAGTCCAGCGTGATGCTGTCCGGTCGCACGCGCAGCGCGGCATCGAGTTGCTCGGGCGTGCGCACCAGCAAATGCAGACGGGCCTCTGATTCCGCGGCGACCGAGCGGCGTTCCACATGAGGTAGCAGAGAAACCGGGTAGCGGATTTCGCGCCGGACGTTCTCAACCTGCATCGCAGCGAGCCGCTCGACCGCAAGGCGCCGCAGATCGTTCAGAACGGAGACGGGCGCGAAGGGCCTGCCGTGAACCTCCAGTTTGACGTCGGCCAGTTCGTACGGCGTATTGCCGAGACGTCCGAACTGTTCCCGAAGCTGCTCGACAGAGATCGCCCGCTTTTCTCCCCTCGGAAGACGGGATTCGGACACGACTTCAACAGACTTGTCATCGGCCAGAATCCAGCGAGTGCGCAATGGTTCACTTTCCCTCGCCACAGCCTGCACCGTGACCTTCTGCTTCCGAACAGGCGCCGCGGGCTCGAGAAACGGCTTCGCGTATCGCGCGATTGTCGCGTCATGCGTACGCCACACAAGATCGCCCGGACGAATCCGGTCGAACTGAACCGCGCGGTTCGCGAAGCGGATTTCAAGTTTGCCGCTCGCCCGCGTCTCGATTTCGTAGATGCGCCCGCCTTCCTCGGGTTCTTCGGGACTTCGCCAATCCGCCGCGTCGAAAACAACGCCATCGCCCGGTTTCAGTGGCGCGATGCGATTCGCGTCTTCGGGCTTTACCAAAACGCCTTCGTCCGTCACACGCAAAACGCTGCCCATCAAAACGCCGCGATGCCGCGGCGCGCGGCCGCGCACGACGGCCTGATGGTTCGTGCCAGTCACGAAATACGGGCCAAGCCCGCGCGAGTACACCTGTTCGAGGCGAAGCTTTTCTTCCGCCGTCACCGCCGCCGACTCGCCCTCCCACGCAGCGTCGAGAGCTTTGCGGTAAGCGCTGGTGGTGAGCGCGACGTATTCCGCGTCCTTGTAGCGGCCTTCGATTTTGAGAGCGCTCGCTCCCGACTCGATGATTCCCCGAACCTCCTCCACCGTGCAGAGATCGCCCGGCGAAAGCAGATACCGGGCATCGGCCAGCGGGTGGAGTTCGCCGTCGACGATCATCTCGTACGGCAGCCGGCACGCCTGGGCGCATTGGCCGCGATTGGCGCTGCGCCCACCCCAGGCCTCTGACGAAAAACACTGTCCCGAATAGGCGACGCACAACGCGCCGTGAACGAAGATCTCCAGATTCGCTCCGGTCTGCTCGTAAATGGAGCGAATCTCACTCAGCGACAACTCACGCGCAAGCGTTACTCGCTTGACGCCGAGCGATAACGCGAACCGCACGCCCTCGGCATCCGCGATGCTCATCTGCGTGCTTGCGTGAAGTTCCAGTGACGGCGCGATCTCGCGCGCGAGCCGAAGAATGCCCACGTCCTGAACGATCAGCGCATCCACGCCGCTCTCCGCAACGGCTGCAATGGTTCGCGCGGCTTCGGGCAACTCATGCTCGAAAACGAGAGTGTTGAAGGTGAGGTATCCGCACACGCCGCGGCTATGCAGCGTGCGCATCACTTCCGGAAGCTCGGCGAGATCGAAGCCGACTTTTGCGCGGGCCGTAAAACGCTTCAGCCCGAAATAAACCGCATCGGCTCCTGACTCGATTGCGGCCCTCAACTGCGGCCAATACCCGGCCGGGCTCATGATTTCAGGTTTCATCAAAGCCAGCCATTCACCAGCGTAACGCGGCCAAAGCAACAGCGGTCCTGGTTTAGTAAGTTAGTTCAGCGCCAGCAGCGTCCTGAGTTCGGCGACGGATGCGTCGTTTGAAAAATAACTCATGTGATCGCAGGCGACTTCTTTGGTCGTCACTTTGGGAACGCGCGAAGCGCTGACCGACCCGATACTCTCCACGCTGACCGCGACATCGTTGGGCGTGAACAAAAACGCCGGCGCAACCGCCGTGCGAACTACTTTCTTCAGCAGCCGCCGGACGCGCCCCTCCGCCCCGGAACCGGCCAGCGATGTGTTCCCCGCGAGGATAGCGTAAGGCACGCCCGGGTCGCCCGCCACGGCCAGGGTGGTCAGGAGGCCGGATCCGGGTTTCATCTGTTTCAGCGAGTTGTTGATTCGGGGGAGCCCCGCGAACATGCGCCCCACCGCGGCCGCGCTCCACGATATCCTAGTCAGCCCATTAATCGCGAGTGACGCTGCGGATGTCAGAAAATCCTCGATGGTTGCCCACGAGGATCCGCCGTTCGGCGTACCGCAGAGGATCAGGCGCGAAACAAGCGTGCGCCCTCCCAGAACCTCAATGAACCAGCGGGAAATCAGACCGCCCATAGAATGCGCGATCAGAATCAACTCTTTCCCGTGGCCTTCTCCCAATCCGTGGTCCTCGAGCGCCTTCTCCAGACCCGCCGCATTCTCCTCGATCGTGGTGTCGAGATTTTCGTAATCGAAGGTGAGATACGCATCGTCCGGCTTCGGCGCCAGACGCGCTCCCATCGCGAAGGTGTCGCCGATGATGCCATGGACGAAAACGATCACCCGCCGGGCGGCCGCGACCTTCGCGCGAATGGATTGCCGGTCTTTTTCGAAGTGGACTTTCCCCGTCGCGTCCCATGACGCATACGCAAGAACAGGGTATCGGTAAGTCGTATCGAGGACCTCCGACGAGAACTTCTGAAACAGAATTCGAATCGATCCGGTGAGCGACCGCGTTCCCTGCTGAACGGGGTGAGGGAGCCGCTGCAGCGTGACCGCGGCGCGGCCGCCGAGCGAGGCTCCGTAGCCCAGAACCAGATAGTCTTCGCCGTCGAAGCCGATCGGCAGCACCACCTCGCCGTCTTTCAACTGCTGCGGCAGACGCACCACCAAAGGATTCTCCGGCGTCACGGATTCATGCGAAGAGACATCGCTCAACTCGAGCACTGACAGCCCGGGAGACGCGCCGCGAGCCGACGTGAAACAAATCGTCTCACTCTCTTCCGGGAAAGAGCGGAGCAGCGGCGGAAGCGGCGGCGCACCCAAATCAGACCGCGTCGCCTCCGCGACGCTCAGCCTTGCCTTCGCCCCCAGCGTCGGATGCGGCTCGATGGTGACGCCCTCGCCCACCTCGACCGGCGCCTGCGCGGAAAGATCGACCTGTTCCTTCGGCTCGACGGTTGAGATCACGACCGTGTAGGTTCGGAAATCGCTCACCGAATCGCTGTCGCTGGCGGCGGAGATCGTGCGCAGCCGTCGCCGGGCCAGCAGCCGGTCGAGCGAGTTGCTTACGATTCCGCGCGAGGCCTGGACAGGCGCTGCTCGCAGCGCATTCAGCGCCGCATGCCGAACCTCGAAATCCGTGTTGCTGACGATCACCTTGAGGATGTCGCGCGACTCCGTACGGCCCTCTCTGCGAAGCGCCGCCGGGACCTCGCTCTTCAGCGACCGTCCATTCAGCGCCCACCCGGGCCCATCGCCCGGCCTGATCCTGAGCACGCCCGCGGGAATCAGATTTGTGGCGCACGAATACAGTTCGTCCATGGCCAGCACGGCGAAATAAAGATCGCGCTGGCCGCGGTTTTCCATCCGGAGACGGAATTCGCGCGGAACCAGGCCGCGCGGACTTCGTCCCGACGTGAAGCGAATCTCTCTTCCCGGAAGCTCCTGGTCGCCCCGCCGCCCTTCGAGGATGGCAATCGCAAATTCGCTCTCCTCGATTGCGCTCGCGGGGTTTTCGAGTTCGGCGAGATTCATCCATTGCGCGATGTGATCGAGGTGGCCGACTGCCTCCTTGGCAGTCGCTGCCGGCGCCGTGAGAAGGCGAAGATCATGCCCGTTGCGAATGCGGAAGTCGCCAGCCGCGCATTCCAGCAGGAAGTCTCCCCCACTCGCCGCCTCGCGGGTTTCGACGCTCTGCGCCAAAGCTGCTCGCGCCTCGCTCTTCGCGGCATCCTCGCCGGACAGACGAACCTCGCGCCGGGGCACAGGAACGCCGATCACGACCGCTTTGTATTGTCGGCCTGACTGAAGCATTCCCCGCACAACGCGCAACCGTGACGACGCGGCCTGAACCTCTATCGCCTCGGCGCGCGCCGCCGCGTTACCGACGTCATTCAACTGAGTTGCCGTGGCCGTGCTCTCGAACAACGCGAAGGAAACGCGCTCCGAGCCGCGCGGATGCGCGATCCCCTGAATGTCACCGGCATCGATCCACCATTCGCCGTCCTTCTCTGCCGCAAGAAAGGCGCGTCTGCGCGGAGCGATGGCTCCGCCGAGAAACATACGATCCAGATCGGCGTCTTCCGTGGCTTCGATCTGCGGCATCTGATTCGAGTAAACGGCCGCAACTCGTGCGCGCGCGATCGCAGCGAGGTCTCGATGCGTGACCGTCGCGGGCGCATCGGCAAGCGCGGTCATCAGAAAATACGAAAACGCGCCCCGTTTGCGGTCTCCCGCCGCATATTCCGCGGCTTCCTGATCGTCACGGCAGGCGGCGAACAGGATGTGCCGGCCCTCAGCGCTCAGATCCCATCCGCTCTCGCCGACATCGCGCGACGCGGCGGCGCGGGCCTCGGGCAGCAAGCTCTCCAGCGGACGGACTCGCGCGTCTCGCGGAAATCTCCGGACCTTCGGCGCGTCTTCACCGGCGGGGCGGCGCGTGCCCGAGCCCGAATGGCAACAGTCCAGAATCACGACAGTGTGAGGGCCCTTCGACGAGACTTCGCGAATCAGCGCGGCGAGTTCTTTATCCGCCAGGTCCCAATGACCCGCCTCGCGGCTATCCCAAAGGACAAGCGTTTCATCCAACCCATCCGGTTCGGAAGCCAGGAACTCAGGCGGCGTTCGCTCCTGGGACCCATGACCCGCGTAAAAGAACAGCGCCGTATCGCCTCTGCCCGCGTTACCGAGATGGTCGCGAAACGCGCTGATAACGGATTCCCGCGTCGCTTCGTTATCAAGAAGGGTCTTCAGGCGCAGCGACGGCGCGGGAATGCGCGCGCGAAGCAAAGCCTCAAAATGCGAGACGTCGTTCCTGCATCCCGAAAGCCGATGCTCCGGCCTGGGATAGTTATCGATGCCGACGAGCAGAGCATGGACCGTTCCGGGCATAAGCTTGTCTACGTTACGCAGCCGCCATCCACGCGGATGATAATTTGTAGCATTGATTATAGGCGCCTATGATCTTTCGCACGGCCGGGGCTGAGCAGCTCGACGATTTCCGTATCACGCTTGCAGGCACGGCCGACGCGGTTCACCTCGAAGTCAGCGGGACCACCGAACCCTTTCACATCCCCTTCAGCCGAGGCGACATCGAGCGCGCGCTCGACGACGATACGCCGAACCGCCTCTCCACCGACCCGCTCATGTCGGTGGGTTCGACGTTGTTCAACCTGCTCTCCGGAAAAGTCGCGCGCCAACTGTGGGAAAAAACCTCGGAAGCGGAATCGCAAAACCGCGGTCTGCGCATACGGATATTTTCCAGCCTCGAACGGATTCAGCACCTGCCGTGGGAGCTGATGTTCGACCCCTCGCGCGGCGACTTTATGTCGCTTTCCGGACGCATGGCGCTTGTGCGCTCTCGCGCCGAAGGCTACTCCGAAGATTCCCTATCCGCTCTGACCAAACTGCGAATTCTGGCCGTCGAAGCCGATGTGAGCGGGCTCATGCGCTGCGACGAAGACCTCCGCGTTCTGGACCGGTTGGTCGCCGACAATCCGGGGCGTATCGAAGTCGTCAAACTCGAACGCGCGACGCCGATCGCGCTTCGGGAAAAGCTCCGGCAGGGCCCTTACGACGTGTTTCATTTCGCCGGAATGGGTGAAGTACTGCCCAAGCCTACAAAACGCGGAGGACTCAGGCAGGCTCTGCGCCTGTTGGGGAGCAACTACGTCGATCCGCTGTTCGACGCGCATGAACTCGGGACGCTGCTCCAGAGCGCGGGCGTCCGGCTGGCGGTGCTCAATGCCTGCCACACCGATTGGGTCGCGCGAAGCCTCGCGAGATACGTACCAGCGGCCATCGGGCTAAGGGAGAGTCTCAAGGTGGAGGTCTGCATCGCATTCTGCCAGTCTTTGTACAGCGGTTTGTCGTCGGCGCTTCCCATAGATCTCGCGGTCACGGCGGCGCGGCAGGGGGCGGACCGCGAAGTTCCCGGTACAGGCCAGTGGTGCAAGCTCATTCTGTACCTCCAAAGGCCCGATGGCGCATTTCTGCTCGACGCGGAGGCGCCTCAACTGACAATGCCCGTCGCCGCCGCGCGCCCGCCGGAGCAGGACCGGTCGAAGGCGACGCTCGCGGGGCTGCTGGAAGTCTACGAGCGAAACCTGTCCGCGATTGAGCGCAATTCCGCCACAACGACGGTGTCAAAGCCCGAGACGGAAGGCCTCAAGCGCAAGATCGAAGATCTCAAGCGCCAGTTGAGTCAGCCTGTCTGAGGAGCTATGGCGACTGCTGACCGGTTCGGAAGATTCGCTGCATTGGCTGTAAAGCTGGCGGATCGCCGCCGGCAATTCGAAGCGTTTCGCCAATTGATCGAACCGCTGCTCTCCGTCAGCCTGGATCCTCTGGAGACGGTGGAAGGCGAGAACATTGTCTACGCCAACCTGAAGGCCGGACTCGAAAACGCCTTCACTCTTCTCAAGGAACTTCCTGAAACAAGCGATCCCGACGCGTTGCTGGATCAGATAGAAGCGCTGCTGAACGACGTTCCCTGGGACATCTCGGAACTTCTTCGGCCCGATCTCGAGGAGAAATCGCGAAAAATCGAAGCGCTCGTGAAAGAGACCGGGCTCGACCTCAAAGGCTGGGAAGGCCGGCTCAACGATCTCTCGAAGAAGATTGACGGCGCGCGTCTTGACGGGGCGCCTTTTCCCGACCTCGAAGTGGCGTTGACCGCCGCACGCTCCACCGCCGCGCATGTGCGGTCCGCCCTGAACGATCGCATTTACGGCAATCTGATCGCGCAGCGGAACACGGCGGAGAGCCAGATTTCCCTGCTTGAAACGAACATCGCGAGCAGAGACTCGCAGATCAAGCGAGTAAAAACGCTGGTTAAGCAGGCGGACCTGCTCATCATGCAGGTCAGCGGGGGAGACGACCGGTACGAATACCGCGTCCTGCTGCGCTCGGCCGATCGCTACCAGACGCGGGGAATCAACATCATTCAGGATGTTCGCCCGGTGAGCCGGGCGGACCGCGACTGGATGCTGTCTCAGCTGAAAGAGCTGACCGACAGTGTGAATCAGGGGTTGCGCGCCGCGCACACAAGGAAGTCGAACATACCGCGTACCATCACCGCCGCCGAACCCGCAGAAAACGACCCTCCCGCGGGCGAGTCGATGCGCAGGCTGGCGCGCCTGGGCGAATTCATGTTCAAGCTCGTCATTCCGGAGCAGATTCAGCAGTATCTGCAGCAGGAAGGCTGGTCCTTCAGCATCACGACCAACGATCTTGACCTGCCGTGGGAATTGGTCTGCTTCAGAGGGGCGGATGTGGGCGAGAGCACGACCAGCCTGCCGCACCTCTGCGTCGAGCGATCGATTTCGCGGATGCCCTTGGGCGGCGTTTTCCCGCCGGCGCCACAGCGCCGCGCCTCATCGACAACGACTCGCCGCCGTATGCTGCTGATCCACTCCGATCCGGATGGCAACCTTCCGAAAGCCGCGGAAGAGGTAGATGCAATCCAGTCAGCGCTCGGATCGCAACTGGACATTGTAAGGCTCGGACCTACCGAAGCGACGAACGGCCGTCTCAACGACATTCTGATGTCGCAGTCGTTCGACTTTGTTCACTACGCGGGCCACGCCCATTTCGATGTCGTACGGCCTAACGATAGCGGGCTCAAGCTCAAGGACAGCATTCTGACCGCCCAGAAAATCCGCGCGCTCAATAAGGGCGGATCGCTGGTTTTCCTGAATGCGTGCGACTCCGGAACCGTGGCGCGGGAAACCGATGTGCAGCAGGTTTCTTATCTGCTGGCGAAGCCGGAACCCGTGGTGGGGCTCGCCTCGGCTTTCGTGTACAGCGGCGCCCAGGGATGCGTCGGCTCCCTGTGGCCGGTCTACGATAAACCCGCCGCCGAGTTGGCTGTACGTTTCTATAACAACGTGCTCACGGGCGAACCCACGGGGGAAGCCCTCCGTCTGGCCCGCGCCACAATACGGCAAAGCTACCCTGATGAGATTACGTGGGCCGCCTATGTGCTTTACGGCGACCCCACGTTCCGCATTGCCTGATTCCTACTTTTTCGGATAACCCTGCCAGACGTATTCGAGAGCTTCCGCCAGCGTCTGCTGCTTGACGGTGCGGTCGGTATGGCCGGCGTTCTTCGCAAAGACGAACTGATAGTGATAACCTTTATCGGCTAGTACCTTGGCCATCTTTTCGTTGGCAAGAACCCAGTCGTGATAATCGTCGCGGGTGCTTAGGTTGTCGCGGTCTCCTACTTCCATCCAGATGCGAATCGGCTTCTTCGCGCTGTTCGGGATCAGATGCTCGTGGAACTCCCAGGCCCCGTGAAGCGTTTCGGGATTCTCGGGCCACTGCTGATTGACGTACGTGCCCGAATAAGTGAGAACGCGGTGGTAGAGCTCGGGATGATACCAGGCCATCTCCATTGCGGCGGAGCCGCCCGAGCTTCCGCCCATCGTGGCGCGGCCGTCGGGATCTTTCGTCAGCTTGACGTTGTACTGCTTCTCGACCCGCGGCAGAATCTCCTTTTCGACGAATTCGGCATAGAGTCCGGACATCGTGTCGTATTCAAGGCCGCGCTCGCTGCCCTGCGCGTCGCCGCTGCCGTTGCCGATCGAAATCGCGATCATGACCGGGATGCGTTTTTGTGCGATCAGGTTATCCAGCACCGGAAACAGCAGGCGGTCGGGTCCATCGGCGCCGACGATGAACGGCGCAACCGTTCCGGCAACGTACTGCTTCGGGACATAGACCGCCACCTTGCGCGTGTAGGGCGCGGGGTGGCTCGAAACCAGCATCCTTCCCGGATGGTCGGGGTCGGGCCGCATCCCGCCGGTCGTCTCGCGCGCGATACCGGAGTAGATCTTGCTTTCGGACGATTCGATCGTGAACTCATAAACATCGCCCTGCGGCACGCCGCTCTGAACGGCCTGCTCGGGCGCGGGATTATGCGTGGGCCCGAGGATGAAATTACCGTCGGCGGTCGGTGACGGAACTGCGCCGTCGGGCAGTTCCTTCGCATCGACGTAGCCGGGAGTATGAGGATCGCGCGTGGGAGCGGGCGGTCGCGGCCCGCGAGCGGCCCCGGGCACCGCAGCCGTGGCGGCTGGCGGCGGCTGGGGCGGATTCTGAGCGGCCGCCGGATACGCCGCGGCGCACAATCCGATCGATAAAGCGAGAGTGGAAAGACGATACTTCGGGTTCATTTTCGTTCGGATATTATCACGGACGCGTGTTTACGGCCCCGCGCGCACAACGAGAAAGCTACCCGCCTTTCTAGCCGGTATGATCCTCCAGCCCGGCGAAAGCTTGAGCGCCCAGCCGTTGCCCTGAATCGCCGCGCCGGGCGCATCGGACGGATGAAAACTCGACGGAACGGGGACGCGGACGGATCGGTTGTCCGGCGTCACCAGAGCGCCGCCCGAATCGACCTGAATCTTGCCCCACGGCGCGGTGAACGTGCCCGTCGGATAGTACGTCCCATGCGGCGGGAACGGCGTCAGAGCCATCGGGTTGAAGTTTCGGTTCATCTCCGGAGAGCTCGGGAAGTCGAGCACGGAACCTTGCAGGAACTTCACGTTCAGTTCGCTCGCCAGATCGGCGCGGCGTTGTTCTCGTTCCTGTTCGGCGCGGACGACAGCCGGATATCCGTAAAGCGCGGCGCGTTCTTCGGCGGTGCGCTTCAGATCCGCCTGGGTCGGGACTTTGAGGGCCCAGATCAGCATCGAGTTCATCGCGGTAGTGGCGACGCGCGATCTCCATCCCTGGGTGAAGCGGTCGAGCAATAGACCGAGCCCGGGGCCCGTGGCATATGCGAAGGACCTCGCCATCGCGTCGGAGTCCTCGAACGACTCCATTATTCGCGCCTCGCGGTTCACGCTCTCGCCAGTCGTCCTGAGCGCCACGACCGCGCCGGTGTATTCCGCAAGGCCCTCCTGCCGCTCCATCGCGGCCTCGCGTTCGGCCGAGCCCGGAAACAGATTATGCCGATACATCCGGAACAGCATCGCGTCCGCCGCCGCTCTCCGCGCGATCGCATCCTGCATTCTCAGAGCCTGCCCCATCGCCCGAAGTTCCATACGAAGCCAGATTCGCCCGTCTTCGGTATCGAGTTGTTCGTTCGGCGTATCGGACCCGATGAGTCCCAGTTCCGGCTGAATACGATGGAAGGCCTCGTGCGCCAGCAGCGCAAGTCTGCGAAAGGGATCGAGGGGCAGCGGCAGCATTACCGTTGACCAGTGCTGGCCGTCCCACTGGATCGCAGTATTGGAGGGCGTGAACGGCTCGGGAAAGGGCCCGGTAAACAGCGCGCCTTCGCGCCGGAAGCGGTTCTGAGAATCGCCGTGATTCGAAATGACAGTCCGCGTGGCGGGATCGACCAGCATCATGGGGCCGCAGAGACTGTGCCCCCAGATCGCCTGCCCTTCGCTTTCGCAGATTTTGGTGAACTCTTCCAGCGCGGCGATGGCGTTCCGATCCTGGCCTCGAAGCATCCAGGAGCAGGCAAGAGCTAACAGGACGATGCGGCTCCGCATCCGAGCCTTCAATGTACCGGATCTCCGGTTTCCTGAGATAACACAGAGCGCGCAGCGCGGGCGCGAGCGCTGCGGCAGACCATCACTGCGGAGATCAGCCTGGTCACAGCCAACACTCTAACGCCGCACGTTCGCGCGGTCTGTACGTTCGATTACGGCAGCAGTTCCGCTTCGAGAGTCGCGCCGCCCATGGAAGACAGTACGCGCCGCACCTTCACTGGCTGGCGCGTGTTCTTGGCGACCCAAAGCGTCCATTGGTCAGAGCCGCCGTCTGCGGGAGTAATCTCAACACGGATCGCATCGAACGTGCCCGCCGGTACGGTGACGGATTCCGCGCCGGAATACTTCAACTGAAACACCGAGGCCTTCTGCTTCATCACGTCGAAATTACGGAAGGTCGCCGTGTAGCCTTCGGCCAGCGGCAGGGCCGCGATCGATTCCGCGCCGCCCGCCGAATCCGCGAAGATATCGCCGCCGAGTTCCGCCTTGATTGCCTGCTCCTGGCCGTTCATGCTCATGTTGCCGGTCGCCGTGCCGCGGTCGAATTCCAGATCAATGGCCACGGGGCCCTGTCTCGTGGAGCGCTTCTTCACCACGAGCGTGCCTTTTTCGATCAGTGAGGTATCGGAGGAAGCGCCCATCGGCGTATCCATCGATTGAGTCACCGACCACATCCCATTCTCTTCTTTGATCGTGGACGATAGCTTCATCGCTATCTCCTGACCGCCCGTCAAAATCTTCACCTGATAGTGCGACACGCCGGGTTTGAGATCCGTGGACGGTTTCGGCGTTCCCGCCGCCGAGGCATCGACACGCTTCGTGAGCTTCACGGTCTTCGGATCGACCATGAGTTCGGCAAGGCGCTTCGTTACCTCAGGAGTTCCGCCCTCCTGGTAGCGGCCATCGAGGTACTTAGCGAGAAACTTCTCCGAAGCCATGAACATGGCCATGTTGTTGACGGGCCGCTGAAAGCCGTGGCCTTCGTCCGGAGCGAGCATGTATTCCACCGGAAAGCCGCGGTCGCGAAGCGCGATCACGATCTGCTCGGCCTCGCCGCGGTTCACGCGCGGATCATTCGCGCCCTGAACGACAAGCAGCGGAGTCTTGATCTTATCCTCCGCCGTGAGCGGGGAGCGTTCCTTCATCCACGCCTTGCCCTCCGCCGTGCCGGGATCCGCCATACGGGCGTACATCATTTTGCGACCCGCTTCCCAATACGGCGGAATCGCCTCCAGCAGCGTGAGAAGGTTCGAAGGTCCGACGATATCGACGGCGGCTCGATAAACATCCGGCGTGAACGCGACGCCCGCAAGAGTGGCATACCCGCCATAAGACCCGCCGAGAATTCCAACGCGCTTCGGGTCCGCCGTGCCGTTCGCCGTGAGGTATTTGATGCCCCACGTGATATCGTCCTGCATCTTGCGACCCCACTCGCCATTGCCTGCGTTCAGGAATTTCTTGCCGAATCCGGTGGACCCGCGGAAATTGGGCATCAGTACCGCATACCCGCGATTCGCAAAGAACTGGGCCATCGAGTTGTAGCCCCACGTATCGCGCGCCCACGGACCGCCGTGCGGCACAACCAGCAGCGGCAGCCCCTTCGGCGCCAGGCCTTTCGGAATCGTCAGATATGCGGGAATCTCCAGACCGTCCGAAGACTTATAGTGGATCGGCTCCATCGGAGACAAAGCCTCGCGCGGAAGCTTCTCGCGTACCTTGTATTGGAACGACAGCGAGCGCGCTGCGCGATCGAAGATATACGTTTCGCCGGGCTCAACGTCGCTCGCCGCGCTGATCAGCCAGATTTTCTCGTCGCGTGTCCGGGAAACAACTCCGACTTCTCTATGCGGCAGTTTTCCTTCCAGCCACTTCAGATCGGCCTCAGCCGCCTTATCCACGAACTGCCGCCGCAGCTTGTCGTCCAGATACGTCGTCCAGACCAGTTCGTCAGTCGCCTCGGAAAAGACTGCATTCTCCAGATCCACCCGTTTCAGCGGGTCCGACTGCACCGGCTCCGCCTTGCCGGTTTCCACATCGAGCATCGCCAGGCCAACCAGATCGGCGGAGCCTTTATTGGTCTGAATATAGACGTGTTTGCCGTCCTTATGGAATCGCAGGGTGTCGCACGTCTCGAATACGTTGCAGGAATAGATTTTCGTAAAGCCGGAGGGATCGACGCGGAGGACTTCCTGCTCGCCGCTGTCGTCTACGCGCGCGGCCAGTCGAGGCTGTCCCTGCAGATCGAACTGCCAGCCCGCGATTCGCTCCGTGTTCTTGCGCAGCAGCGTCTTCTCACCGGTCGAAATCCGAACCTTGTAAAGGTCGTGCCAGGCTTTATCCCGATCGTTAATCCCAATGAACACGACATCCGGATCGGTCTTGGGAGCATCGATGATCGCGACGCGCACGCCCTTAAGGCCAGTGAGATCGCGCGAAGGCGGCGCTTCGGAGCCCGCGGCCGGCGACGCAGCCGGATCGACGGCGAACATATTGAAATTCTCGTCCCCGTCGTTGTCTTTCACATAGCAGACGAATTTGCCGTCCTGGCTCCAGAGGTAGCTCGCGATCGGACGCTTCGTTTCGGTGGTCAGGAGGCGCGCCGACGCGAACGGCTCCGATACCTTTTTCACCCAGACATTCCGCGTGCCCTGCCAAGGCTTGAGGAAAGCCAGATACTTGCCGTCCGGAGAAAGTTGCGCCGCGGCGATTTCGGGATTCCCGAAAAGCAGCTCGCGGTCGATAAGCGGGGGCAGCCCCTGAGCGGCCGGTTTCATCTGTGCGAAAGCGGTCCCAAGCGCCGCGAAAACAAAAGCGATTCGCGCTGGGTGTTTCATAATTCTAGCGATCTTCAGGATAAACGAAAACGAACGGGCATCCGTTCCGTCGATTGTTCCCTATTCGCTCGGGAAGGTAAAAATCCACTTTGCGACGCTCGCCTGAATATGAAGCTCACTTGTGTTCTCGAATTTGATTACCCTGTTGGCGGTGATTGGTCGATTCATGGAAAGATCGACGACAAGCGTCCGCGGCTCACCGGATTTCGACGGAGTGAGCGTGAAGACGACTTCCGGACCGGAGGCGACGCGCTTTTCGCCGTCAGCCTCGATGTGATATGAGTATGCCCGAAAGTCGCGAAGCAACAGATCGCGCTCGGCCTCGTTCACCGTTAGAGTGAGACCGGTTATATCGTGCAGATACCGCTCTGGGCGGTACCTGTCCTCGAATCGCTTTTCTCTCGTCTGACCGTCCGGGTAATAGCCCTTGACCACCGTATAGCTCAGAACGCCTGGCGACGGCGTTATAACGCCCACCGGCGAAACGGAATCGTATGCCGGCTGGTTCTTAGCATCACGCGTCGTGACAATTTGTCGGGCAGACCCCCTTTCCTCTGCAACACGATCCTTGAATAGGGGTAACTGCCTACGATCATCTATCCACATGTTGAACAGTAACTGCCCGGGCGACACCATTACGGCGCCGGAAGATCCCATCTGTGGGCCAGCTTTGAAAATCTCAAAGTAAGTGTGCTGCCCATAAAGGAAGATTCCGGTATAGCTCCAGGCGCCTCCGTTCCGCTGAACGGTCTGCTCGTGGCTTCCGCTGAATTCATTCCGCAGAAAATCGGATTGAAGGAGTGCGGTATACGCCGCGGGAGGCACATAGATCGTCACGTGATTGAAGTAGACTGGCGGCGCCGTTTGCGCAAGAAGCGCCGCCAAAACTCCAAGTGTCGCGACTAAGAGAGAAAGAGACAACTTCATAGAGTCGTTGAATCCTCCTTCGCAACGATAGCAGAACTTGGAAGCGCCGGTTCGCTCTTAACGAACTCTTGAGAAAACCTTGCCCGCCGTGCCAGCCATGCATCGAGTCGGCCTGTCACTTTAGGGGCGAAATCGTGAACAGGAACGTCATACGACCAACCTGCATCGGCCCATAATCCTTGGGATGACCTTCTCTTCGGACCGCCATTGGCTGCTCTATCGCCCGTCCGACAGGCTGCCTGGTAGTGACTTGATGCTGGTCCAAAATTTCTTTTAAAGGCACTGAGCAGGAATTCGACGAGACACGCCTTTTCGGCTGCTTTTCTGAGAACGAGAATTCGATCTTGAGCGGTGCCATTTTGTTGAGCTTTCACTAGAAGGTAGCGGGGGTTCTTGTAGCCGCGGGCCGCGTCGTAAGAATGCTTGCGGCTCGGGTTCACCGCCTCTACCACTCCCAAAGGAACCTTGGTTCGGCAGTAGTTCAGGATGCCGTCCAGGTGGTACGGCGGCATGCCGCCACCTTTCCCGAGTTCATCATTCATGGGTCCTTTATCATCTCTATGTCCGGCTCACACTGTTTCGTGGGCGTCCTCCTACGGATCCGGATGCGCGGAATTTATTGGTAAAAGAGGAACATGATGGCTGAAAAGACGTTGAACGGCGAGGGCGGGTTGACGAAGATGCGCGGCCTAATCTTCGGTTATTCAATCACGCGGTCGATCGCGGTAGCCGCCGAACTCGGCATTGCCGACCAACTCGCAGAAGGTTCGCAGACGCCTGGGGAACTCGCGCGGCGATGTGGCGTAATGGAGCGTCCGCTTTACCGCATGCTGCGAGCGTTGGCCGGCGAGGGAGTTTTTGCCGAGAGCGATGATGGCCGTTTTGCGCTCACCCCTATGGCCGAGTTGCTTCGTTCGGATCATCCCAGATCCCTCCGCGATTGGGCTATCTTCATGGCCGATCTTCCGCATCGAGCTTCAATGGAAATGCTGCACAGCCTCAAAACGGGTGGATCGGCATTCCGCAAGGCGTTTGGCCTACCGCTGTTTGACTATTTGTCGGCCAACCCGGGATACGGGAACATGCTGTTCCGTGCGATGTCCAGTATCAGCGCGGCCCGCACCGCTGGCCTTCTTGCAGCATATGACTTTTCACAGGTCACGAGGTTGGTGGACGTGGGAGGCGCCCACGGATCGATGTGTGCTGCCATTACGAAGCGGTACACGAGCATACGCTGCACGTGCTTCGATCTACCCAGTGCGGAGCAAGGCGCGCTCAAGACCTTTCGCGACAGCGGCGTTGCGAATAAATGCGATTTCGTCGGAGGCGACTTCTTCGAGGATGTTCCAGCCGATGGCGATGCATACCTCCTTTCGACCGTCTTGCACGATTGGGGTGATGGACAATGCCTGCAGATCCTTTCTAACTGTCGGCGCCGCATTCAACGTCAGGGCAAACTTTTAGTGGTCGATATCGTTCTACCTGCGGAAAAAAATGTGCCGGACACCTACCGTAATTTCTTGGACCTGAACGTGCTTACAATGGGCGAGGGGGGCATGGAGCGGACCGAATCTGAGTTTCGAACCTTGCTGGCCGCAGCAGGGTTCAGCCTCTGTCGCGTGATACCCACGAACGCCCCACAGTGGGTAATCGAAGCACTCCCAAGTGAGTGAGGCTGTTTTTGTCTAACAGAACAAGCGGGTTCAGGGTGAAATCACGCCTGCTTGGTCCTCATCGAATTCCCACGCAGAGCCCTTTTAAATAGCCTTCGTCGTCCGGTACACTAACAAGCTATTGAGAGCCACTATGATTCGCCGCACCTCGTTTATCATTCTTCTTGCCGGTGCGAGCGTTCCAATCCTCGCCCAGTCTCCCCAACTGCCGGAGGACAAATACCGCTGGCTCGAAGACGTCAACGGGGAAAAGCCGCTCGCGTGGGTAAGGGCCGAAAACGAACGCACGGCGAGAGTGCTCGAAAGCGATCCTCACTTCCCGCAACTGGAAGCCGCCGCTCTGAAAGTCCTCGAATCGCAGGACCGGCTCGCAACCCCTGCATTCGTCGGCGATATCGTCTACAACACTTGGCGCGACGCGGAACACATACGCGGCATTCTTCGCCGTGCCACACTCTCCGATTACCTCAGCGCGAAGCCGAACTGGCAGACGGTCCTCGACTACGACGCGCTTGCCAGACAGGACAACGAGAAGTGGGTCGAGAAGGGAATTGACTGCCTCTATCCCGGCGACGATCTCTGCCTGGTTCAGCTCTCGTCGGGCGGCGAGGATGCTGTAACGATGCGGGAGTTCAGCCTTAAATCGGGAAAATTTGTGGAAGACGGCTTCGTACTTCCGCGATCAAAACAAAGCGTAGCATGGGTGGACAAGGATACCCTGCTGGTGGCTCGCGATTGGGGCGCCGGGACCATCTCGAAATCAGGGTATCCGATCGTGGTCAAACAATGGAAGCGGGGACAGCCGCTCGATCAGGCTCGCGAGGTTTATCGCGTTCCTGATAGCTCGATTAGTCTTCGCCCCGCGGTCCTGCACGATGCCCAAGGCCACACGTTCGGGTTTCTGGCACATGGTATCGACTTCTTTCATGACGAATATCTTCTTGTAACGACGGCTGGAGTCCGTCGCATCGCCCTTCCGCAGAAATCGCGCTCTAAAGGATTCGTCAATGGGCAATTGATCTTTAGCATCGAAGAAGATTGGAAACCGGAAGGTTCGGGTCATACCATGCCTGCAGGCTCGGTCGTCGCGATCGATTCCGCGTCTTTGGCCAAAGACCCACTGCATCTCACGCCGGCCAGCGTCTTTGCTCCCACCGCTAGTGAATTTGCTCAGTCAGTTGAGGTCACTCGTGATTACGTTCTGATTACAACACTCGAGAACGTTCAGGGACGGGCGTATGCGTATATCTCGGAGAAAGGAGAATGGCAGCGGCGCAAACTCGATATTCCGGATAACAGCGCAGTTTCGATCGTTACCGCGAGCGCAACCGATAACCATTTCTTTCTTCTTTTGACTGGATTTCTTACTCCGTCATCGCTGTGGATCGGCGACGCCGCTGAGCGCACCTTCACACGGGCAAAGACGCTGCCCCCGCAATTCGATGCTTCACGCGATGTGGTCGAACAACTCAGCGCGACATCCAAAGACGGAACCAGGATTCCTTACTTCGTTGTTCGGCCGAAAGACCTGAAATACGATGGCTCTAATCCTACGGTGATCACCGCTTACGGCGGGTTTCAGCTATCCAGGACGCCATCGTATAACGCCATCCTGGGAAAATTGTGGCTCGAACGAGGCGGCGTATTCGTGCTGGCCAATATTCGTGGAGGCGGCGAGTTCGGACCCGCATGGCACGAAGCGGGTCTCAAGACGCATCGCCAGCGAATTTACGACGATTTTTATGCAGTCGCGCAGAACCTGATTGATCGTAAGATCACCTCGCCACGTCGCCTGGGTATTGAAGGCGGGTCGAACGGTGGTTTGCTCATGGGTGTTGAAATGACGCAGCACCCCGAAATGTGGAACGCCATCGCTATCGATATTCCGCTGCTCGACATGCTGGGCTATGAACACATCGCGGCAGGAGCCTCATGGGTGGGAGAATACGGGTCCGTTTCTGTGCCGAACGAGCGCGATTTTCTAGCCACCATTTCACCCTACAACCGGCTGCGGCCTGATGTGAATTATCCCGAGCCCCTGATTTTCACCACGACAAAGGATGACCGCGTGGGTCCGGTTCACGCAAGAAAATTCGCCGCAAAGATGGAAGAGTACGGGAAGCCGTTTTTCTATCGGGAAATCATTGAAGGCGGGCACTCCCGCGGCGCGGATTTGAAAGAACAGGCCGCGACCGCGGCTGCGGATTACACTTACTTCACACGCAAATTGATGGAATAATCCCCTGCGATAGCGGAACGGAGAATCCCGCCCCCGGCTTCAGATCTGCGCGAGGCGCGTATCAGCGTCGCCGAAGCGTTCCAGTTTTACGCCCATGCGGTCCATGATTGACAAATACAGGCTGCACATCTTCCGGTTCTCGACGCCGGCGTCCAGGTAGTTCAGCGAACGTCCCGTCTTGAGCGTGCCGCCCAGGCCCCCTGCAAGAACCAGCGGCAGCCGCGCGTTGTCATGCTTACGGCCCGCCCACATGTTCGAAAGGAACATCAGGCAGGAGTTGTCCAGCACCGTTCCGTCGCCTTCCGGCATTGCGTCGAGCTTCGACGCCAGATAAGCGTACTGGCTCAGATGGAACCGCGCGATGCGCTCGTACCCGTCGGAGAGATTGTCGTGCGACGCGGCATGATGCCCTTCCTTCACCTGAAGGAACGGATAATAGAGAGCCGAAAGGTCGCGCGCCAGGATCAACGAAGCGACGCGCGTCTTGTCCGTCTGGAAAGCGATGGCGATGATGTCGCACATCAATTTCGTGTGTTCGCGGAAGTCTTCGGGCAGGCCGTTGGCGGGCCGTTCCATCGTGAGGGCAGGCTTATTTTTCAGCTTCGCGAGGTCGTCGGCCTTGTCCTTGTTCTTTCGCATCCCGTCCATGCGCTTCTCCACATCGCGAACACTGGTCAGGTATTCGTCAAGCCGCGCCTTGTCGGAAGAACTTACCTTCTGGCTCAACGAGGCAGCCCGCTCCTGCACCCGGTCCAGGATGCTGATATTTCGCAGCGTGCCCCGGTTCTCAAACAGGGCATCCCACGCAAGCGACGGATAAACCTCGTTCGGCACAGGCGACTCGGGAGTCTGCCAGGAGATGTGAGAACTGTACGCCATCGAGAAGTTCGTCTCGTGATAGCCCGTCATCGGTTGCTCGCAGGCGAGAACCATGCTCTGCAGCGCGGTGTCCGTGCCTACCCGGTTCGCGATCATCTGATCGACCGAAATCCCGGAATGGATGATCGCGCCCTTCTCGATATGAGCGCCCGAGAGCAGGCTTCCCGTCTGACCCGGGTGAATGCCCTGCCCCTGCAGTTCTTTCACAAAGAGCCCGTCGATGACGTTGATCTTCTGCTTGAGAGGCTCAAGCGGCTCGAGCGTCTTGCCGAGCTTCATGGCCGCGCCATCGCCTTCAGAGGACCAGTGGTCTTCGTTGATCCCCGTGCCCATGAACAGAACCGCGAATCGCTTCGGGAACGTTGCGGGCGCGCCGCCCGTTGCGTCGGCGAACGACAGCGACTCCAGCCAGGGCAGCGACATCGCGACGCCGGCTCCTCTCAGAACGGTCCGTCGCGAGATGCGGTGGGAGATTCGGGAAGAGTTCATGTTATTCGCCTTTCCTGTTGCTGGTGTCGGAGTTGGAAGCCGTAGCGTTTCGCTCGCGCGGCTGCGGTCCGCGCATATCTAGGAACTGCGGACTCGTCACGATCGTCTCCACGAGCGAATCCATTCTATAGGAGTCCGCCGCGAGCCGGCTCTTCATTTTGTCGAGCAGCGGCTCGTCGGAAATCATCAGAGTCCGGCCAAGCGAGTAGGCCAGAAGTTTGCGGCAAATATTGTCGATGTACTGCGCTTGCCGGTGCTCACGGATATACGACTTCAGGCCTGCGAAACCGTCGCCCTGAGCGCCGCCCGGGAAATCCACCTTGGTATCCACCGGCCGGCCGCCCAGATCTCTGGTTCGGGCCTCACCCACCGGTCCGTATCCCTCGAACGCCAGCCCAAACGCATCGAACCGCGCATGGCACGAAGCGCATACCGGATTCGAACGATGCTTCGCCAGCAGGTCGCGCAGAGGCAGGTCAGCCTTCCCTTCATCGGAGGGGAGCTCCGGAACATTGGGAGGCGGAGGAGGTACGACTTCGCCAAGAACCTTGTGGACTACCCAATAGCCCCGCTTGACCGGGCTGGTCCGAAGCCCCGGTGAGTTCTGGGTCAGAAAAACGGCCATGGGAAGCAGTCCGCCCCGGCCGTAATTCGACGCGTCATCCACGCGCACCCAGGTATCCGGACCGCCTTTGACCTCGGGCATGCCGTAATGCTTCGCCAGCACCGGGTTGACGAACGTGTAATTTCCGTAGATCAGATCCAGGACCGAGCGATTATTCTGAATCGCATCCGTAATCAACCGGATCGGCTCTTCGTACATCGCTTCCCGCAGATCGTTAGTAAAGCTCGGGAACCGTTCGCGGTCCACCGCATTGTGCTGTTCGAAATGCCGGAAATCGAGCCAGTTGCCCGCAAATTCCACCGCGAGAGCGCGGGAGCGCGCATCATGCAGCATGCGCGTCGTCTGTCCTGCGATCACGGCCGGCTTCTGAAGTTCGCCGGCGCCCGCGACGCGGAGCAGTTCGGGGTCCGGCATGCTTGACCACAGGAAGTAGCTGAGACGGCTCGCGAGATCGTAACCGCTGATTGGCCGCGCCGTAGCAACAGAGCTCTTCACGATCGGAGCGCGCGACGAGTTGTAGAGGTCGATGCGGTAGCAGAAATCCGGCGACATCAGAATGCTGACGAGAGAATCGCGGATCGCATCTTCATGCGAGAGGCCCTCCTTGTCGCGCAACTGATGGTAGTAGGCGAGAATGTCGTCTTTTTCCGCTTTCGAGAGCGGCCTGCGGTATGCGCGCGCCGCAAACTTTTCGAGCGCCGCGAGATGCAGCGGTTGAGCGTCCGCGCGCTCCTTCTCCACCTCGCGGATCGCGGCGTTCACGCGGTCGAAGTGATCGCGAATCGCCTGCATCGCGGGCGGGTCGCTCGTCGGCGCATCGGCCTTCGCGAGATACGCCTTCTTCAAATCCATGATGACCGCCTCGGACGATACCGCTTTGTCCGAGGGGCGTTCCGTGCCTGACTCGCGCCCTTCGCCGCGCACTTCACCGCTCTGGTTGAAGTAATACTGGACCCACGTGCGCGTCGTGTAATCTCCGATGAATTCAAACTCCTGCCAGAGACGGTCGAGCTGCTTCTTGCCTTTCTCGTCGAGGATAAGCTCTTGCAGCGGCGTGTCGTCGCGCATATAGCCCATCACGTTGTGGAAGCCGGCGCTCAGCAGACGGCCCTTGTCTTCGGAATCGTCCGGGAAGAAACGGCCGCGCTCGCTGATATAGAACGCATCCGGAAAGACGTTGGCGAACTTCGCGAAGGCGGCTTCATACCGGGGACGCTGTCCATCCGGCACGATCAGGTCCTCGTCTCCGATGCGAGCTTTGAGCGTGAGGGCCTTCCATCGAATCGCGGCCTCCTGCCCGAGCCCTGCCAGCCGGGGGATTGTCGGTTCCTGCAGTGGTGGGTCGCTCGCCATCCGAAGCGTACCGGGATCGAAATCGCGGCGGTGAGCGGCGAACTGATACAGCTTCCAGTTCATCAGCGGCTGCGACGTCGCCGCAAGCCCCCGGACCTTCGGCGCCGCGAACTGCATCGCTGTGTGATTGCGGATCTTCACAACGAAATCGCGCATCGCGACGCACTGCGTATGCAACGCCTGCGAGTCGGCGCCCGGAGCGGGCAGAGCGCGCCACATGGTCCGCAGTTTCAGGACTGGCCCAACTTCGTCGGTCTGGTCTTCGAGAATTCCCCAAACCACCGGCAGATACTTCGGGCTGATCTTCGCATCCGTCGCGACACTGGCGAGCGTCGCAGTCGGCTTGCCCAACGCCAGCCGATTCTTATATCGCCACGCGGCCTCGAAGTAATCCGCATAGTCCGTGGGCTGCCGCTTATAGAAATCGACAATGCGCTGAATCGCGTACTTTTCGCGGTCAGTCTCGACCAGCATCGGGAACGGAGCGAAATCAAATCCGTCCGGAGTGAGCACCATCCGGTCGCCCACCGCGCGGGCCGCCTGCAGGTACTTATTCAGGAGCGCCGGCGACATGGAAAGCGATTCGCCCGAATTATCGAAACCGGCCTGATTCGCCGGATCCACCGGAAACTCCCGCGCGGGCTGAATATCCACGCCCGTCAAGTCCCGAATCGTATAGTCGTATTCCGCGTTGCTCAGTCTGCGCGCCAGAATCGGACCGGGATCGCCCGCGTTCTTCTTCGCTTCGGTCGAGCGCACGTTGTGAATCCACTCAACCACCTGTTTGCGGGCTTCCGGTGACGGCTGCGGCATCTGCTTCGGAGGCATCTGGCCAGCCGCGAGTTTGTCATGAACGACATCCCATCGCAGATAGTCGCGGACAACGGAATCGAATGTCCCGTAAGCCTTCAGATCCAGGGAACCGGCAGGCGCTTTACCGCTGTGGCAGGCAACGCAATACTGATTCAGAAAAGGCTGGACCACTTGCGTGAACTGATGGTCGAGCGGAGGCGCGGAAAACACCGGAACTGCGGAAAAACAAAGGAAGGCGAGAGCGGTACAGATGCGCATCAGGGGGCAGCCCCATCATACAGGATTCATAATGACGAAAACGATTACTGTGAGCGTTCCCCTAGTATGCTTGCGACCTTTTCGGCGAGAACCGCGGAGGAATACGGCTTTTGTAGGAATCCGGCCAGCCCTTTGCCGGTGAAGCGCCGTATGGTTTCCACCTCGTTGTACCCGCTCGAAAGGATCACTTTGATATCCGGCCTGATCCGCCGCATCTGACTGAAGGCCTCTTCGCCGCTCATCAGTGGCATGGTCATGTCGAGCACGACGGCCTGAACTTTGTCTCCGAGAACTTCGAGAAGTTCGACGCCTTCTTTACCATTCTCCGCCAGCACGACCGAGTAGCCGTAGCGCTCGAGCATCGCTTTTGCCGTCTTGCGGATCACCTCCTCGTCGTCCACCACGAGGATCAGTTCGTCATTGGACAGGAGGTGGGAAGGAGGCGCAGTCGGGATCGGCCGGGCTCGATCGCCGCTTACCGGGAAAAGAACTTTGAATGTTGTCCCCTTGCCCGGACGGCTATAAACCTTGATGGCGCCCTTATGCCCCCGGATGATTCCAAGGGTTGCTGCCAAACCCAGGCCGCGGCCGGTGAACTTGGTCGTAAAAAAGGGATCAAAAATGCGGGCTATGGTCGCCTCATCCATCCCGCGTCCGGTATCGTGCACCTCAAGCGAAACGTATGTTCCGGGAGTCAGGTGCGTTCCGTCAACCGTCCCCGCAAGATAAGGCGTATCGATCTGGAGCACGCCGGTCGTAACGAGGACAGTTCCGTTCTCCTCTTCCGGAATGGCTTCCGCTCCGTTGATCACGAGATTCATCGCAATCTGCTGTAGTTGGCTCGCGTCAGCCTGAATCACCGGCATCCCGGGACGCAGATCCAGCCGGAGCTGAACGTTTTTCGGGATGGAAGCCTGAATCAGGTTAGAGATCTCGCGAACGAGACTGGACAAATCGACCGGCTCAACCACGAACCGGCCTTTGCCCGCATACGCGAGTAATTGGCGCGTCAGGTGTGACGCGCGCTCGCTCGCATTCATGGCGTCGCGTATCAGAGTGCGAGCCGGATTGTCCGTGGACAGGACTTCAAGGGCAAGCGAGGTGTTGCCCATAATACCCACCAGCAGATTGTTGAAATCGTGCGCCACGCCGCCCGCCAGCACGCCGAGGCTCTCAAGCTTCTGGGTGTGCCGCAACTGTTCATCGAGCTTTCTTCGTTCGGTCACGTTGCGCGAGATGTGAGAGGCGCCGACGATTGTTCCAGTCGCGTCGCGTATCGGCGAGATGGTGAGTGAAACATCGATCACCTCGCCGGATTTCCTGCGGCGCGTAGTCTCGAAGTGCGCCACGCGGTCTCCGCGCGCGATACGGGCCAGAATCTCCGCTTCTTCGTCGGGCCTGTCCGGCGGAAGCAAAATGGTCATCGAACGACCAATGACTTCCTCCGCGGAATATCCATACGTGCGTTCAGCGCCCGGATTCCACGTCAGGATGGTCCCATCAAGCGTCTTGCTGATGATCGCGTCTTCCGACGATTCAATGATCGCGGCGAACTGCTGAAGCTGCCGGTGCGCGCGTCGGCGTTCGGTGATTCCGCGCGCGATGTGAGAAACTCCGGCGATCCGGCCTTCGCGGTCGAGGATAGGTGAAATCGTGAGTGAGACCTCGATAGCGCTTCCGTCTTTCTTCCGGCGCACAGTATCGAGGTGTTCGACTGTTTCGCCCCGCGCAATGCGATCGAGGATTTCCGTTTCTTCGTCCGGGCGCCCCTCAGGCAGAAGCAGGCTCATCGGCTGGCCGATCATTTCGGCTTCGCTATAGCCATAAAGGCGTTGAGCGCCGGAGTTCCATGTCAGGATTCGGCCCTCGAGGGTCTTGCTGATCACCGCGTCGTCGGTGGACTCGATGATCGCCGCCATGCGCATCAGCTGCTGATCGATCCGCTTCCGTTCGCTGATGTCCCGCGCGATCTGAGATACCCCCTCAATCACTCCCTGACCGTTCCGAATCGGGGATATCGTGAGCGACACGTCGACGAGGCTACCGTCTTTCCGGCGGCGGACCGTCTCGAAGTGCTCCACTCGCTCGCCCCGGGCGATGCGCGCGAGAATATCGGTTTCCTCGTGGAGGCGATCGTCGGGAATCATCATGGTCGTGGGGCGGCCGATCGCTTCGTCGGCTTCGTACCCGTAAACGCGGGTCGCCGCAGCATTCCAACTCTGGATGATGCCTTGGGGAGTCTTGCTGATGACGGCGTCGTCCGACCCTTCGATGATGGCCGCGATGTGGGCGACAGCCTGCTCAGATCTCAAAACAGAAGTCTATCCAATCTGTCTGATAGCCTGACGACCGGCTTCCCTGCAATGTAATCGCCGTCACGAACGGCCGCGGGTCAGTCCTGCACAAGTTTCAGAATCATGCCCGTATCGGTCGCTATCCACACGTGGTTTTCATCTGGCCCTGCGATCACCACGCTGTGGGCTACGGCCCGATAATCCACCGTCATTTCCTTCCAGTTTTCCAGATCGTCGCTTGTGAGGATCTTTACTTTCCCGGGAATCGGGCTGCGGTAAATGCTGCCCGAGGTCTCATAACCCGCGAGGATCGCGCGATTCGACCCCGCGAACAGGCGCACGTCGGTAATGGCGCGATCCTTCGCACGAAATGAACGATCGCTGTGCCCGGTGTGCAGATTGATCTTCTGCACCTCGCTGGGATATTCAAACTGATCTTTGAACTCAAGCAGCCCGAGCCCGGTACCCTGCGGCGTGAGGCTGATCCGGGTGATCTGACCGAAAACCGACGCATCGCTCACGGTCCACGTCTTCCCTGCGTTCAGCGTCTCCAGGAGCACCGCATAGTGGGGAACCTCGCGGCGCCTGCCGCCGGCGTCGGCTTCCATCCAGTCCGGTCCGCCCCGCCGGGGTGGAATATTCCAGCCGGAGATGATCCCCTTGCCGTCCGCGAAAGCGATCTCGCCGAACGTCGTGAACACCGGGTTGCCCTGAACCTGCTCCATCGCCGGCAGAAGCTTCCAGGTGTCGCCGCCGTCCGTCGTTTCAAAAACGCGCTTCTCCAGACCGGCAGCGAACCCGTGTTGCCGATCCAGGAACCAGACGCGCAGTATTCCCGAGGGGGCGTTTTTCAGCCGGGTCCACGACCGGCCCGATTCCGCCGTAGTCCAGATTCCCTTTTCCGTTACCATCCAGCCGGTGGAGTCATCAAGGAAGAACAGCGATATTCCTGTCTCTTTGACCTGGGCTTCTGTCCAGTGCGCTCCGGCGTCGCTTGTGAGGAGCAGAAACGGGCGATCCTTGTCTTTCCGGTCCGTGACAAACCCGCAAACGATGCCCCGCTTGGCGCTCGGAAAGGCGATGTCGTTGATAGTAAGGGCGCTGTCGAGTTGCCGGTAACGATACTGAATGTCCCAATGCTCGTTTGCGGCCATCGCAAGGCCCGCCGCAGCAGCGCACAAAATAAGGCTTCGAATCATCTAAGAGTAGAAAATCTGATGGTAAAACGTCAGCCGCGATCGCGCGGCCCGCTACCTAATAAGACGAGTTCGGCCGGATTCTCGGATTCAATCATTTGCGAAGACATCCGGGCCAGTTGCAAAGCGCAACCCACCTGCTCGCCGACGGTGGTCAGGACCTCCATCTCTCCGCCTGTGTGCTGATGAGCGTTCCGGTGCTGTACGTTGATCACTCCGATGACCTTATTGCGCGCGATCACTGGCGCCGAAAGGAATGCTTCGAACGTATCTTCCGGAAGCTCGCCGAAGTATTTGAACCTCGGGTCCCGATACGCCTCGCGGGAAATCGCGAGCAGTCTCCGCTCCCGGGCCACCCACCCGGTAAGACCTTCGTTCAGTTTCAGCCGCACCCGCCCGATTTCGGAGTCATGGCGTGAATTCGAAGCGCAGAGAATCAGGTCTCCTTTATCGAGCAGATAGACCAGACAGGAGTCGCACTCGGTAAATTCGACCACCAGCGACACGATACCCTGCAGAACTTCCTGAAGGCTCATGTCGCGCACCATGAATCGGCTGACCTTCTGGAATAAGCGCAACTGCTGCTCGATCCGTTGCAGTCTGGCTTCAAGGTCTTTGGCCTTCGGCACGGCTACATTATAGTCTGGATGGCGAAAGTCACACCTTGGCCCGATCCGGGGCTGCCCGACGCGGTCGAGTACGATTCGGACGAGTTCGAACGGATCCGGCGGCGGGCGATCGACGGCCTTCTTTCGCTTCCTCGGGTCGGGATGGGAGTAGGCGGTCTGTTGCTCGGGACGCGCGACTCCGGCGTCATCAGGATTATCAGTTCACAGGAGATCTCCTGCGCTCACGCATTTGGTCCCGGCTTTCGCCTGACCGATGCCGAAATCGCCGCGGCGCTGGAAGCGGCGCCTCGGCCGGACGGCATGCAGGTAGTGGGATGGTATTGCTCGAAGCCGCGCGGCGCCCCGGAACTCACCGCCGAGGACGAGCAACTTTTCGACGCGCTGTGTCCGTTGCCTTGGCAGATTGCCTTGTTGATCCTGCCGAGCACGGTCGACGTAACCCGAGCGGCAGTCCGCACGCGGACAAACAGGGGAACACTGCTCCCCTTGCCGAAAACTGAACCAACGGTCGATGAAGTGATTCCGGAAAAAACGGCTCCGGCCGCCCGGCCAACTCCGCCTGAGCCTCCGACCGCGCGTCCCGAACCGCTGTTTGCGGTTCCGCCACCGCGCCGCAGAGTGTCCAGGTTACCCCGGTGGGCGGCGGTGGCTGCACTGTGCTCGCTATCGGCGCTCGGCGTCTTTGCCTCGCGCGGCCTCTGGTGGCCAAAGCCGAAACTCGAACTTAGATCGTTCGATTCCGGCGATGCCCTCACCATCGAATGGAACAGCAGCGCCGTGAGAGGAATGGACAACGGCTATCTCGAAATCCAGGACGGCGGCGAGTCTCAAATCTATTTGCTCAGCGCGTCTCAGCTTCGGGCAGGAACCGTGAGTTACCCGCGCAGAACAGGAAAAGTCTCAGCGATCCTGCGCGCGGGGGATATCGAGGAAGCGGTCACGTTCACAGGGCCTCCGCCGCCAATCATGAAGCGGTGACGGCTTCAGCCTTTTCCAGGCTGATCTTCTCCTGGAGTTGCTTTTTCGGACTGCGGGAATAGGTAGCTCCGCGCGTCTGATGCAGATGGAAGTACGGCTGCAAACGTTCCTTCGCGCGGCTCATGCTCGAGAGGATGTGCTGGCGCATCGCCTGGGCGGCGCGTTCCGGATCTCCGCTCGAAAGCGCGTCGACGAGATCCTGATGTTTGCGCCGGGGGTGCTCTGACGTTGACGGCTGGGAAACGCACATCCAGGTTGAGGCAAGGGCGTGCGTCTTCTCAATGGCGTCGCACAGGGACTCGCATCGCGTGCACTCTGCGATCCGGCGATGAAGCTTTTCATGAAGACTCAGATAGTGGAACCGGTCGGATTCCACCTGCGCCGCCATCGCATCGATGCGCGCCGCCAGACGCTGCAGTTCACCTTTCTCCTCCGCAGTCGCGTTTTGGGCAAAGAGCTTCGCTGCCTGGGTTTCCAGCGCTTCGCGCACCACGAAGTGCCCCTGCACGTCCTCGACGCTGGGTATCCGCACCCGTGTGCCGGCGCGCGGACGGCTTTCGAGCAACCCTTCGAATTCCAGCCGCAGAAGCGCTTCCGAAACCGGCAGAAAGCTCATACCAAGCTCGTTCGCGAGCTTGCGGCGCGAAATAACCTGCCCCATCGTCAGTTCCCCGCGCAGAATGCGCTGGCGTACCGTGTTGTAAGCTTCCGCCGCCAGGCTCAGATGATCGGGCGATTCGTTCATGGTCCCTCTTCTGTGCCCATCCGGCTATAAGATATATCATTTTCGTTTCGGGAGCGTTAAAACGAGGCTAAATTTCGCCTCGGAGAGCCGATTGCACTGATATGTCAAAATTGGCAAAGCATTCTTGACAGGTCAGATAGGCGCTGTCATACTCCCAGTGTTCCTCCGGAGGAAAATTGAGTTCCGCAACCGCCACGATCACTCGCGAGACCCCTTCCGACCGCGCATGGGAAGCCATTCGGGGCGCTTACGACCTGCAGGTTCACGTTGCGCCGGACGTGATCGAACGCCGGGTCGACGACCTTGATCTCGCGAAGGAATTCCTTGCGCGCGGCCTCAAAGGTTTCGTCCTCAAATCGCATTACTTTCCCACGGCGGAACGCGCGAAGGTGGTCACGAAGGCCGTACCGGGAATCCAGGCTTACGGCGCGATCGTGCTCAATCATTCGATTGGCGGACTGAATCCCATCGCCGTGGAACTCGCGGGCCGGTCCGGATGTCGGATCGTCTGGATGCCCACGGTGGACGCCGCAAACGAAACCGCCGGCCGCCCCGACGGAACCAAAAAGCACCTGCCGTTCTGGGCGAAGATTCAGCTGGAGCTTGCCGCCACCGGGATTTCGCCGCCCCCGATCACGGTGATCGACGGCGACGGCGCGCTCACCGAAGCCGCGCGCACCTGCCTGGAACTGATCGGCAAACACGACATGATCCTCGCGACCGGCCATCTCGGAAGGCGCGAGATCCTCGCGCTGGTCAAAGCAGCGAAGGAAATCGGGCTGCGGCGCGTGGTGGTGACTCACGCCGAGTTTCCCTCTCAGAATCTGTCGGCCCAGGAGCAACTCGAACTCGCCGATCTCGGGGCTATGATCGAGCACTGCTTCACGACGATGCACACCGGCAAAGCGAGTTGGGAGGGCGTCTTCGAAAGTATCCGCGCCGTAGGCCCCTCCCGCTGCATTCTTTCGACTGACCTGGGCCAGACGATCAACCCGCCGGTCTCAGACGGCTTCGCGATGTTCGCGGAAACTCTGTTGGGCGCGGGTTTCAGCGCGGACGACGTTCGAGCCATGGCCGTGACCAATCCTTCGAACCTGATTTCATAAAGCGCGGCGAACCAGACATCGACTCATGGCGGATCGGAAAACAATACTCGTGGTCAGCGCCCACGCGGCGGATTTTGTGTGGAGAGCCGGAGGCGCGATCGCTCTCTACGCCTCGCGCGGATATCGCGTGCGCATCCTGTGCCTGTCGTTCGGAGAGCGCGGAGAGAGTCAGGGCGCGTGGAAACAGCCGGGTATGACGATCGAGCGTGTCAAGGAAATCCGGCGCGCCGAATCCACGCGAGCCGCCGGGATCCTGGGCGCTGAGATTCATTTCTTCGATTCCGGCGACTATCCGATCGTGCCCTCTCAGGAAACGATCGACGCGATGGTCGCCGAATATCGCGAGCACCAGCCGGAATTCGTCCTGACGCATTCCTTCCTCGACCCGTACAATCCGGATCATCCGACCGCCAACGAAGTCACCCTGAAGACGCGCGTTTATGCGCAGGCGCTCGGTTATCCGTTGCCGGGCAAGCCGCTGAATGCGCCGCCGGTTTTTCTGTTCGAGCCGCATCAGCCCGAACAATGCGACTGGAAACCGCAGGTGCTTCTCGACGTCACATCCGTTTGGGAAACCAAGCGCAAAGCGATGGAGTCGATGGAGGCGCAGACGCACCTCTGGGAGTATTACACCGACCTCGGCAAGCGCCGGGGCACGCAGGCGGTGCGCAACGGAGGGCCGAAGGGTATCAGGTACGCCGAAGCCTTTCAGCGCGTCTATCCGCAGGTCACGACCGAGCTTTCATGAAACACCGGGTGGTGCGCAACATCCCGAGAGCGGATGCGGACGTTATCCGGAGGCTTGGCGCCTGCGGCGTCGCCACGGTGCACGAAGCCCAGGGACGCAGCGGTCTTATGGCGCCATATCTGCGGCCGATTTATTCTTCCGCGCGCCTTGCCGGAAGCGCGGTCACGATCTTGTCGCAGCCCGGCGACAACCTGATGATTCACGCCGCAGTCGAAGTGTGCCAGCCGGGCGATGTTCTCGTGGTAACAACTACCTCCGCCTCGACAGATGGAATGTTTGGCGAACTTCTGGGCGTATCGTGCCAGGCGCATGGCGTTGTCGGGCTCATCATCGATGCCGGAATCCGCGATACGGCTGAGTTAACCGACATAAACTTCCCCGTATGGGCGAAAGCGGTCTCGGCCCAGGGGACCGTCAAATCCACTGCCGGCTCCGTGAACATTCCAGTCGTCTGCGCGGGCGCCGCGGTAAACGCGGGCGACGTCATTGTCGCGGACGCGGACGGGGTCGTAATCGTTCGGCGCCAAGATGCCTCGGAAGTCGCCGGGCTCAGCGAGGCCCGCATCGCAAAGGAAGAACAGACCCGCGCGCGTCTGCGCCGAGGCGAACTGGGCGTGGACTTTTACGGACTTCGCGCCAAACTTAAGGAGTTGGGAGTCGAATATGTAGACTCCCTGGAGGATTAGCAGCATGGGTAAGATCGTTGCGGCAATGGCCACGGTGCACGCGCCACAGTTGTTCACGCGGCCTCCTTCGGAACTCCCGGAGCAACTCGACGCCGATATCGCGGCAATGCGGGAACTGGGCAAATCGCTGGATGAAACCAAACCGGATGTCGCCATCGTCATCGGCAGCGACCATCTGGAAACCTTCTTCCTATCCTCCGTTCCGACCTTCGCGATCATCGCGGGCGAAACCACCAAAGCATCGTTCGCCGGACGTGATTACGACCTTCCCGTCCACCTGCCGCTCGCCGAGGACCTTCTCGAAAAACTCGTTGCAGCCGATTTCGACATGGCGTATTCCCAGGACGCGGTCCTCGGCCATTCGTTCGCCGCGGTTTACGAATGGGTCATCGAAGGCCGCGCCATTCCGGTGATTCCGCTGTTCGTCAACGCCTACCTGCCGCCGCTGCCAAGCGCACGCCGCTGCCAGGCGCTGGGCCGCACAATCGCGAAGATCATCGAAGGACGTCCCGAAAATGTCGCCATCATCGCGAGCGGCGGCATGTCGCATTATCCCGGTACCTGGAAATATCCGCAGCCGGCCTACGACTTCGATTATTGGGCCATCGACCAGATGGAGCGCGGCAATCACGACGCGCTGCTGAACCTGACGAACGCGCAGCTTGACGAAGTGGGTAACACCGAGATGTTGCCCTGGATGGTGATGTTCGGCGCGATTGGAAATCAGCCCGGCGAGCTGCTTACTTATCAGCCCACATGGCACCACGGACACGCGGTGATGCGCTTCATTCCCAACAAACGCATCGAGGCGGGGCTGCCGCTCGAATCGAAGACGCCGCCCGAATATCACTTCCAGAATCAGGGCGGATATCAGTTCTATAAGCACCCGTCGCCGTCTTCGTACAAACTGAACAAACTGCTTTACGACCTTCGCCACAAACAGACGCTGCGCCGTAAACTGTACGCGGATACGCCCGGCGTTGCAGCCGATTACGGTCTGAGTCAGGCCGAGGCGGAAGTAATCGAGACCTTGAAAGACGAAAGTATCGACATGCTGCGCTCCCTCAAATCGCATCCATTGGTCGAAGCCGGCGCGCATCCTCTGGGAACACTGATGTCCCTCGTCGTGGTTCACGCGGAAGCGCGCCGCCTCCGCGCCGAAGCCGCAAAACAGTAGCATGAGCGGCGCCGCGATCGGGTTTGTGGGTTTCGGCGAAGCGGGATTCCACATCGCGAAAGGACTGCGCACGGCAGGCGCGGCGAACCTGTTCGCATTCGATATCGATACCGGCGAACGAGTCGCGAAGCGGGCCGCGGAAGTGAATGTCCGGGGCCGAACCGATAACAGCATAGATCAGCCTGCGATTCTCCCAGGTTCCGCCGTAATCATGCACTTTAATGCGGTCGGGCTTCGCCGCAGCCAACACTTCTAGGTACTTGACGATATCGGCGGCCGACGTAATTCGCTCGCCCGCATCATACCCGAGCACCTGATGGAAGTTAGGGACCGAGGAATCGTAAGAGACTCCAGGCCAGTATTCAAATTTCGGCTGCGCAAAGGCGCAGTATGCAATGAGGACTGCCGTTATGCCGACCCTGAACATTAGGAATCAGAATAACCTAAGGAAGCGCGGCTGCAAGCCGCCCTGGCGAGCCGCCTAAAAGGCGCGGAGTAGCCGAAAAGCGGCCAAATCAATTTGGCCTTCTCTGGCGACCTCCCGCATAGAAAGAAGCAACAAGCCACCGGATCGCCACATCGAGAAAACGGTGGCGGCAACGCATTGGTAAGCGGACGCCCGATTACTGCGCTTTTGAAATTATTACCGGTTAGACTCTGAATCTCTTGATGTAATCGGGACGCATTTCGCTGCCCATACCCGGCGTTTCAGGCGCGAGAACAGCTCCGTCCGTCATTCGGAGTCTCTCAAGCGACGATCCCTCGCCTTTGAGGCTTCCCGTCTCCATGTATATTGCGTTCGGCATCGCGAGCAACATGTGGAGATTGGTCGGGCCGCCGCCGTGGCTGGCGAGTTCGAGGCCGAATCCATCGGCAATAGCGCCGATCTCCATCCATTCCGTGAGTCCCCCGGCACGGCGATTGTCGGGCTGAATCACGTCCACACCATGCCGCGAGATCAGGTCCACGCACGAAAACTTCGTGTATTCGTTCTCGCCCGTCGCAATCCGAATGTCGAGTTCATCGGCCACCTTCGCATAGCCTACGTGATCGTAAGGCGCAATCGGCTCCTCGAACCAGTAACATCCCATTTGTTGGTATATCCTGCCGCGCCGAATGGCTTCGTTCACATTGAACTTCTGGTTCGCGTCCACCATGATGGGGCGGCCTTTTCCGGCAATCTGACGCGCGGCTTCGATTCGGCGGATGTCGTCGTCCAGCGAGTCACGACCAACCTTGATCTTTACGGCGTGGAAGCCTTCGTCGCAGGCGTCAGCAATCTGACGCTTAAACTGCGAAAGATCATTGTCGTTTTCGTAATACCAGCCGCACATGTTGTAGACGGGCATGCGGTCGGCATTCGCGCCGATCATCTTGTAAACAGGCATCCCCGCGGCTTTACCGATGATGTCCCAGATGGCTATATCGGCGGCTGCGATGGCGAACTGTGCGATTCCCTGAACACCGGCATATTCGAGTGCCCGCCAAAGATCGGCGCGGATACGTTTCGGATACGCGGGATCCTTGCCAAGCAGCACAGGCTTAATCTCGTTCTGGAGGATTGCCTCGAGCGCGCGTGGTCCGCCAGTGATCGTGCCAAACGAACTGTATGCCCAGCCCGTGACGCCGGCGTCGGTCTGAATCCGAACAACCACACCGCCGCCCTCGGTTCCAAATTCGTGGATTGCATCGAAGTACTTACGGCCTGGCGGCATTCGAAGCACGTCTGTTTCAATTCCGGTAATCCTGAGTTGCTTGCGGAGCGAATCGGTCGCCGCGAATGCGGGTGCTGCTGTGGCCGCCGTACTGAGCTGAAGAAAAGACCTGCGCTTCATCGTTGGCATGATATCTGACCGAGACAGTAGCCGCACCGGCGGCCCTGAAGACTGCGCTTTTCCGGCGCCGCGCCTTTACCGTGTTGGCCGCCGCTGTGGCTCCGGTGTTCGGTCTGCCGTTCGCGCTCTGGTAGACCGCAAAAGCAGATGACATGTTTGGGGCGCTGCGCCATGTCGAACTGCCGACGTTCTTCTCAACCCGAGACGCTCGGGACTGCAAGAAGATACGCTGAGCGCATCAGCCATGCATCGCGCGACTCCCGGTCGCGGAAAAACGCCGCCTTGCCAGCCAGCTCGGATCAAAGACCGTGCGGCAACCGCGAAAGAGCCAATCGAGGGGGCTAAACTACCGGGCATGTCGCAGGATCAGGTCAGTCGGCGTTCTCTCCTCACTGCTGCGGGCATGATTGCAGCCCTTCCCGCAGCGTCTCAGCCGCTCAACTACGAGATTGCGGCTCCTCAGCCGGAGTCGGGCCCGCAACACACGATCAGGTTCGCAGTTATCGGGTTGGATCACACTCACATCTACGGCATCACTGACACGATCCGGCGCGGCGGCGGCGAACTGGTATCTGTGCATTCCACGAATTATCCTGCGCTCGCGGAATTCCAGAGGCGCTACCCCGGCGTTAAAGTAGCCCGCGCAGAGGAAGAGATACTCAATGACGCTTCGATCCAGGCGGTATGTTCCGCCGCGATCCCCGACCTGCGCTCGCCGCTTGGAATCCGCGCAATGCGACATGACAAAGATTTCCTGAGCGACAAGCCAGCCATCACGACCCTCGATCAACTGGCGGACGTGCGGCGCGCCATTCGCGAGACTCGCCGCATGTTCGCGATCATGTATGGCCGTATGGAGTCGCGCGCCACTTTGCGTGCGGGCGAACTGGTAAAGGACGGCGCGATCGGCCGCGTGATTCAGACGATCCAACTTGCTCCCCATCGCGTCAACGAGCCCACGCGCCCTGAATGGTTCTGGGATCCTGAGCGCTACGGCGGGACTCTCTGCGATCTGGGTTCTCATCAAGCCGATGAGTTTGTCTTCTTCACAGGATCTACCACCGCCGATGTAAGCATGTCGCAGGTCGCGAACGTGAACTACCGGCATCGCGCAAAGTTCCAGGACTTCGGCGACATGATGGTCACAGGAAACGGCGGCCTGGGCTATTTTCGCGTGGACTGGCTAACGCCCGACGGCCTCGGCGCTTACGGCGACGAACGCACTTTTATCCTCGGAACGGAAGGTTACATCGAAATGCGGAAGACAATCGACATCGCGGGGCGTCCGGCGGCGGATCACGTCTTTATCGTTGATCGGAAGTCTACCCGCTACATCGACTGTAAGAACCTGACTCTTCCGTTCGGCCCGCAATTCGTCTCAGACGTCGTGAACCGCACCCGTCTGGCCCAGGATCAGGAGGCCGCCCTGCTCGCGACGGAACTGGTCCTCAAGGGGCAGAAGAACGCGCGCATGCTGCAACTCAGGCCTTAGCCCTTTATTCGAAACTGCTGGTCGCCAGCTTGCCCGACTTTTCCCTATCCGGCACACGCAGTTTGACCTGTGTCCTTACGTTACCGCCATTTGATTTTCCCCGACATTTGGTGCTCCAAACGGTCAGAAACAGCTAATGCATTCGGAAGGTTTCTTGTGTGCTGGTTGCACCGTTCGACAACCGGTATCCGCCGAGGATATTGGGCTCACAAAGATGTCATTGTGGCCGGCGCTCGGACTTGCAAATCCGTGGCGACACGGCTCCGTCGCCGCACGGAGGAGAACGCGGCGGGTTGCAAGCGGGGATTGATCGATTCGGTGCCGCTGTTCTGGTGCTTACCGCCACGCGGCTCCTTGAAACCTTGGGGCCCGTCCAATTTCCGAAAATTGCCAAGATACGGCGAGCTTGGAAGCGCCGAGGCCACGGATTCAGACTGATAAGTCGGCTTGTACCAGCTGATCTTTCACGGCCAAGGGACACCGGGCGTGTTCAAAGGGTCGAGTGCCTGGATAATCTCTCGCGGCGGATCCTGTCAATGTCACCATAGGCGACTTCCTACACGTATGGTCGATTCTGGTTCAGGATTTGGACGCAATGCAAGCCAACCTCCCAAGGCCGTTGACAGTCATTTGCGCCTTGGCTGTGGTCTGAAGGGCGATGAGCTACTCGTACCGCAATGCTTCCAGCGGATCCACTTTACCCGCCCGCAGCGTCGGAACCCAGCAGGCAAGCATCGCGACCGCGCCGAAGACCGCGCCCACTCCGAGCAGGGTCAACGCATCGGTCGCTGCGACTTCGAAGAGGAAGCTCTTCAGCATTTGAGACAAAAGCAACGCAATTGCCAGGCCGGTGATGACTCCGCCAGCAATCAGCCGCAAACCTTCGCCGAGGACCAGCCGGTGTATGTGGCGCTGCTGGGCGCCGACCGCCGTGCGTATAGCCAATTCGCGGCGACGCGAGGTCACCGAAAGGGAAAGAGTCCCGTAAAGGCCCACCAAGGTCAGAATGCTGCCCGCAATCGAAAAGCCCACCAGCAGATTCATCGCAAACGTGCGAGATGCCAGCGATTCATCGCGAATCTGGTCGAATGTCTTGACGTTCTCGACGGCAGCGGTTGGATCCACTCCTTGGAGTTCGCGCTGCACATTCGCCATCACGGCGCGCGGATCGCCTGCGGTGCGTACTACCAGGTCCTTCGAAAAGGCCCGTGCCTGCCAAAAACACAGATAGATCTCAGGCTCGGCCGCCTGGGCCAGATCGCCCGTGCGGGCGTTGGCGACCACACCCACGATCTCGCCTCCGGGATTCGGCCGCCCATTCTGGTTCGTACGTGAGCCCATCCAGAATCTTCGGCCGAGCGCCGGGCCGTGCGGGAAGTAACGGTCGACAAAAGCCTGGTTCACAACCGCGACCTGCGGTTGATCGCGAGTGTCTGTGTCGCGGAAACCGCGGCCTTCAGTTACCTTGAAGCCCATAAGCTTGAAGAAGTCTGGAGTGACGGCGCGGAAGGGAAGGCTGACCCGGTCGCTGGCTTTGGCGGGCACGGGCTGCCCCTCGATTTCTGTCGGGACCGGCCAGTTGTTGCCGGTTAGCGGCACGCCCCACGCGAAAGCGGCGTACTGCACACCGGGAACTGCCGCGACGCGATCGAGCGCGCGACGGTGAAAGGCGACCCAGTCGCCCTGTACAGACGTAACGGTCGTCGAGAGAATGTGGCTTGTATCGTATCCGGGCTGCACGCGAGACAAATTGATCATTGTCCGAATCAGCAGACCGGCGCCCACCAGGAGCGCCAGCGTGAGCGCCGTCTGCGCCATGGTGACACCTGCAAGAAGGCGGCGCTCGCCGCGGCTTGCGCTCGATTTCGGTCCCGCGCTCTTAAGCGATTCGGAAGGATCCATCCGCGATGCGCGCAGCCCGGGATAGAGTCCCGCCAACACCGCCGAGAGTACCGCCGCGCCAAGTCCGAACAAAAGCACCGGCCAACCGATCGTTACCGCATCCAGCCGCGGGATTGCGTGCCGACCGAGTGTTTTGAAGAGCCGCACCACCCCGATCGTCACTCCCGCAGCGATGACTCCGCCGGAAAGCGACAGAAGCAGGCTTTCCGTCGCAATCTGGCGGAACAAGGCAACGCGGCGGACGCCCAGAGCCGTGCGAACCGCATACTCCTGTTGCCGTTGCAACCCGCGCACGAGCAGCAAAGCCGCCGCATTGCCACACGCGATCAGCAATACCAGCGCCGCGGCGCCCATCAGGGGCATTAGAATTCGGCCACCCGCCCCATTGAGCTCGTTCGACAAAGGCTCGATCTTCGGAGTGAAGCCTTCAAAAGTTCGCTCAGTCTGAGCCTGGTGGCTGGCAAGGATCCGAAGTTCGCTCTCGGCCTGAGTCGGCGTGGCGCCGTCGCGAAGCCGCGCCACCACGTCCCATTGCATGGCTTTGATCCGAGCCGGATCGGTTGTGACCGGGATCCAAAATTGCACCAGCCCGTTCACGTTGTAATTCGGCTCCTGCGCGGCGCCCGGCGACGGCAGAAAGCGCACGCCGGGCGGCATCACGCCGATTACCGTCGGAGGCGTGTCCCACCGGCTGATGCGCATTGTTTTTCCGATAATGTCGGGATCGCCATTGAACTTGCGCTGCCAGAGATCGTAGCCGATCAGCACCACCGGCGGGCTCTTTCCTCCGACCTCCGTTTCAACGAAAGACCGGCCCAGAATCGGCTGCAGCCCGGTGATGTTGAAATACTCACGCGTCACGACCATACCCTGCATCGACTCGCTTCCATCGTTTCTGACCAGGAAGTTGAACGTCCAGTCGTAGGCGGCAACCCCTTCAAGCGACTTCGCCTGCTTCTGCCAGTCCATCCATTGCAAAGCCGCCCAGCCTTGCCTGGATGGCTGTCCATCGGAGCCGAGGGAATGAACCAAAACCAGCCTGTCGGGCCGCCGATACGGTGGAGGCGTCAGGAGCACGCCCTGGATCAGGCTGAACACCGCGGAGGTTGCGGCTATGCCGAGCGCCAGTGTCAGCACACCGATCAGTGTGAAGCTCGGTTGCTTGAAGAGCATTCGCAGGGCGAGACGCAGGTCGTTGCGCATTGTTCTATCCTCCGAGGTTCTGTCCGACGGGCTATTATAGGACGCTCGATGGACAGCTAGGTCTTGAAAGTGTCACGAAGGCGGTGCGCCGTCGATGGATGCACCGTCGACCGCATAATTCACGCGTCCCGGCAAACGCGCGGTAGCTTCGTTTCCCCGACATCGCACCAAGGTCTGTTGTGTTGGGCCAGCGCGATCAGCGGAACGGCGACTTATGGTCAAAAATATTCCTTCCGCCCATGACGAGACAGCTACCAGCCAGCGTTCGGCGATGAACAAGTTCGCCTGCACGCACTGCTTCAGTTTTGGCACACTGCTGGGCAGACGACTCAGAAAGCAGGGGATCGTTTTGACACAGTCGCGAAGCAAAGGCGAACGTCGAAATCGATAAGTATTTTGGAATCAATGGTGGGCGCTCGCGGGCTCGAACCGCGGACCTCCTGCTTGTAAGTTCAACAGTCAAGGGCTATATTGCTGATTCTTTTAGCGGACTGACCTCGTTTCGGCGGCGTCTTCGTGTTTCTACGGCGCTTATTGCACAACATTCTGCACAACAATTTCTGTCATTATCCCGACGACGTACCGGTTGGACCCTGGAATCCCCGGTTTCCGTTGATGCGCCCCCGCGTCTGATCCGCACAAACGGCATTTCCGCGTACCCGGAAGCAACGTAACCGGAGAATCGCAATGCTTAGACATGCGGGGGCGTGTGTCCGGGACCTCTTTCAGGACAGTTTGTTCGATGCGACGATCTCGGTAGCCGCCGTACAAATGGCCAGCAGGATCGAACTGGTGCGTCGTCGGCGCGAAGAGAGAGGTCAGGATATTTCGTTCGGGGCACGCCCGTTCATCCTCTGCGGCCTTCCGATCCGACGACTACCTCCAGAGACCCTCAGGTATTCTCGCCGCAACGGCCGCTTCTTTCTTGAGATCGTGGGGCATCCGGACTATGGAGTTCCGTTCGGACAGGATCGCCTTGTTCTGTTGTGGCTCGCGACCGCTGCTGTCC
>Ga0126381_100000243_pt1 | contig 61684 bp, 35 predicted proteins | sample PanSoiMetPlot_28_FD_96465 | JGI IMG/M metagenome (GOLD analysis project Ga0126381, IMG submission 96465) | Tropical forest soil microbial communities from Panama - MetaG Plot_28 | ecosystem: Environmental > Terrestrial > Soil > Tropical forest > Bulk soil | place: Panama | collected 2016-02-17 | reverse complement strand
TTCCGAAGTGCCTGTACTAATCCGGCAGCCGAAAACCCACAGGCTGAAGCCTGTGCCACCATCGTCTGGCTCGACCACCTTCCTGCCAATAGGTAAAGAGATTTCAGAAACATCACACTAACGTCATACGGGTCTTCAGTTGAACGGAGGCGGTCCCGGTCCGGTCGCGCGACGGGACAGATTCGCATCGAGGTATATGATGTGTTCCGCGGGGCTTTGTCATGATCCGTGTCCCAACTGGCAGCGGAATCGGCGCGGCAGAGAAGCGCGCCGCGCTTGAAGAAGCTCTGCAGAGCGAGGCATTTTTTCGTTCCGGCCGACTCCGCAGCTTACTTCAGTTCCTCTGTGAAGCGGAGATCGAAGGCCGCGAAAGCGAGCTGACCGAATACACGATCGGGGTGTCCGCCCTGGGACGGCCGCACGATTTCTCGCCTCTGGATGATTCTTCGGTGCGCAGCCGCGTCCACGAGCTGCGGCAGCGACTGGACAAGTACTACGCATCGGAAGCTCCGGATTCGCCCGTTCGCATCGAACTACGCAAAGGAACATACGTTCCACGATTCCTGAGCTCGAGATGTGAGCAGGAGACCAGTTCGCTGCAGGAGCCGGCGGTTGTCATGGAGCCGGAAGGCGTTGCGCCGGCGCCGAGGCGCCTTCCCGATACTCCGCTGCGTCGAACTCTGTTGACCGGCGGGATCGGATTTGCGGCTGGCGCACTTCTGATGGTCGGGTTGCTGGCTGGATGGTCGATGGTTACCAAACCCGGCGTTCGAGTTCCGGCGACCCACCTCCAAACGGCCAGCGGGACGGCGTGGACACGCGAACTGGAAGCGCTGTGGAGGCCATTCTTCGATCGGGGCGATCCTCTGCTGGTGGCCTACGAAACCCGCTTTTTTATTCGGCTCGGCCCCCTGATGGTACGGGACTGGCATGTCAATGGGCTGGACCAGGTTTCCAGTTCTGAACCATTGATGAGAGTACAAAAGCTTTTCGATACCGGGCTGGTTGGAAATCGAGACTACACAGACGGCGGGACGCCGCAGGCGATTTTCAGTCTTTCACGCCTGCTCTCAACGCGTGTTCCGAATATCGCCCTGAAGAACGCACTGGATCTGACGGCCGCCGATCTGAGGGACAACAACGTGATTCTCCTGGGAAAGCCGGGGATGGACCCTGAAGTGGAGCGTCTTCTGGCGCGCGGAGAAATCATCGACACGGGAACGGGGGTTCGCATCGCTCATCCAGGGCCGGGAGAACCGACCGAGTATCACAACCAATCAGACCCGTCCAATCCTGATCGATGGGGGCAGAAGTATTCCGTGATCACGATGATGCCCGGCTCGTTCGCGGGACGGCGTATTCTTTCGCTGACAGCAAGCGGATCGGAGCAACCCGCCTCGCTCGCGTATTACATGACCAACCCCGACTCCGTGCGGGACCTTATATATAGGATGCGGCGGGATGGGACCATCCCGGAGTACTTCCAGGTGCTGGTTCGCGCGGAATACGAAAGTAAGGCTGTCGTGAGAGTAGAGTACGTCATGCACCGCGCACTCAGGAATCGGTAGGTTTCCAAAGGTCAAAGGACCGTTAACAGCTGCAAGCTGGCCGGAACGTGAAACGAACATCCCGGAACATGACGTGCGAACATACCGGGGCTTTTGTCCGGGCGCCGGGAGACCTATAGTCGCCTGAAGGTCCATTGTGCGTTCGTTCAGGCCCAGAATTCATTTTCGGAAAAGCGTTTCAAAATCCAGGCGCTTCGGTATGATTATGGGGGGCTTCACACCACCGCTTATGCCTGGATCGAAGACGCGAGCTAAAAAGGCTCCAAGGGCGCAACCTGTCCCGCAACGGGAGGAAAAGGACCGATCGCAGTATCTGTCACGCGCAGTGGGCAAATCTCTCGAGGCGCTGGAGATACTTCAGTGCGAGCCTGCGCCGCTGCCGCTCAATGATCTCTCGCGCCGTCTGAAGCTCTCGAAAACTTCCGCCTTCCGGCTGCTCTGCACGCTCGAAAATGCCGGCTATGTAGTGCGGAACGATATGTCGCGCTACCTGCTGGCGCCAGAACTGCAGCGCGCCGTGTCTTCCCGGTTCCTTCTGAAACTCCTGCAGGCAGCGTCGCCTCTGATGAGAGAACTCTGCCGGAACCTGCGGGAGACGGTCAGCCTGGCGGCTCTGTTCGAAAACAGGGTCGAGGTGATCGCGGTGGAGGAGAGCCCGGAGATCATTCGGATGAGCAACGCGGTGGGGCACATTCTTCCCCCCAACGCGAATGCGCTCGCCAAGGCCATCTCGGCTTTTCAGAGCCCGGATCGCAGGGAAAAGCTGCTGCGCAGTTATGGCCTCTATCGTTTCACTCCGCAGACGATTACGGATCGGTCGGCGCTTGACGCCGAATTCGAAGCAGTGCGGCAGCAGCGCCACGCGGTCGATCGGGAGGAATCGGTCACCGAGGGCTACTGCTTCGCTACGCCGATTTTCAGCCGGAACGGCGAGGCGCAGGCGGCGATCGGGCTGGCCCTTCCGAAGTCCCGGTTCAGGGACGCCGGGCAGGAGGAGCGCTATCTTGCAGCGTTGAAAACGGTTGCCGATGCGGTTTCGGCTGCGCTATAGAGATCGTTTCAGAAAGCGATTCAGAATTTCGAATTATCTAATTCATCGCACGGCGACTTCCCAGACTTTCACCTTACGCGATTTGCCGGCCGGGCCTTCCACGTCGAGGATTACCGTAAATTCGCCGGCCCGCTGATAAGCATGGATTGGATTCTGCTCGGTCGACTTTGAGCCGTCGCCGAAATCCCAGTTCCACGATGTGATCTTGCCGCTCGATGCATCTTTGAAGGCGACGAGACGCCGGTCCATGTCCGCGACTGTATACGACCAGGACGCCTGAATCGGTTTACGGAACTTCTCTTCAAGAGGCATCAGCCGGAATGCGACCAAATCGGAAGCGTTGCCATACATCGTCTGCTTGTGGGAGAGATTCCAGAATGAGCGTTTCGGCGAGTTCACGTCATCGTAGTCGATTACGCACCACGAGAGTCCGATCAGTTTGTTTTCTTCCAGTACGCTCTCGACCGCACGCTGCGGTCCTTCGCAGCCCCGGTAGTCGAAGGGCGTGATCCAGAACTCGAGAATCAACTTGCCTGATTGGCCTGGTTTGAAGTCGTAGCGATAAGCCGCATTCGCCCATGGCAGTTCCTTGGTCCACGACGCGCAGCCCCACGCCATGGCCCAGTCTTTTCCCTCGGCGGGAGGCGTGAAGATGTGGTAATTCTGCGCGTGCGCGCCGTGAAAAGACCATTCGGCGTGAGCGCGGCTGATGCGCGTGTCGACCGCCGCGCGCGCCGCGCCGACAGCTTCCGGCGTCCAGATGTCGCGATGGTACTGATCGATCAGCGGTCCGCCCGACATGTCGCCGTCCACAACGACTTCAAAGATGTCGTTGTGCAGATCGGTGCGGGTGAAATCCCAATAGTTGTCGTATGCCTCATAGAGAAAGTAGAGGCGGTTCATCCCCTTCACCCAACCCACCTTTACCTTCACGTCGAGATCTTTGCGGTCAAACTTCGCGCCATGGCCGCCCTCGGTGTCTACCAACTGATCGATACCTATGGCGTAATCGTCCGGCGCGATATCCCAGTCGCTCGGGTCGCCGTCCACGCGCGGGATTTTGTCGGCGGGGAACTGAAAAATCTTAAATGTGACATCGGTCCGCTCGACGCTTCGCGCGACGGCGGCAAGAAGTCCGAGCGAAAGAAAAGCACACAAATAACGCGATTTCATCCGGTCCATAACGGCTGATCGGAATTATGCGTTCCGAACTCGGAGCAAGTCAATCCTTCATCTTCAAGGTTTCAATATTTGCCAGGAATTTCGTTTTTTGTGTTGACGTTGCGTTAATCCCGCGATATATTTCACCCAGATTGCGCTTAGTCCGCGCGCGAAAGGGGCAGGTATGAGACTGGCATTCGCAACCTTTGTCAGCTTGTTATGCGGGTCTGTCCTGATTGCTCAGAGCGATCGGGGAACGATTACGGGAACTGTTATCGATCAGGGCGGCGCGGTGGTTCCGAACGCGACCGTCACCGCCGTGAACTCCGAGACGTCGGCCCAATTCGCCGGCGCCACGACGAACACGGGAAATTACACGCTCACCTCGTTACCGGCCGGCCTCTATGAAGTGACTTTCGAGGCCCCCGGATTCAAGAAAGCGACGCAGAAGGGAATCCAGGTGGCCGTTGCCCAGAATGTCCGCGTGGACGTGACGCTGCAAGTCGGTTCCACATCCGAATCGGTGACGATTACGGCGGAAGCTCCTCTGCTGAAGACGGAAGATGCGGAACAAAGCCATACGCTCACGGGCGAGCAGATCGGAAATCTGCCGATTAATTTCGGCGCCCTCAGCGGCGGATATATCCGCAGCCCCTACGCTTTCATCACGCTCGAGCCCGGCGCGAACAACACGGGCCAGAATGTGATCCGCGTCAATGGCGCGCCGAACAGCACGCAGTCGATGTATTTTGAGGGGCAGGAGGCGACGAACTCTCTCAGCGCGGCGCGAATCGACGAATTACAGCCTTCGGTGGAAGCGATTGAAGCCACGGCGCTCCAGACCAGCAATTTCGCTCCGGAGTTCGGACAGATCGTGGGCGGATTGTTCAATTTCAACGCCAAATCGGGAACGAACCAGTATCACGGCAGTGTGTATGAATATCTGGTCAACGAGGCTCTGAACGCGGGCCTTACCTTCACCAGCGATGGAAATGGCCATCTGATTCGTCCGCAGCAGCGCAAAAACGACTATGGCTTCTCCATTGGAGGACCAGTGGTGATCCCCCACCTCTACAACGGGCGCAACAGGAGCTTTTTTTTCCTCGGATGGGAGTTTTACCACGACAGTAAAGTGATTTCCGGCGTGTATCAGACCGTGCCCACGGTGGCGATGCGTGGGGGCGACTTCAGCCAGATCCTCACCGGTAAGCAGTTGGGCACGGATCCTCTTGGCCGGCCTATTCTGGAGAACACGATCTATGATCCGACCAATTTCCAGACCGTGAATGGGCAGGTGGTGACCAATCCGTTTCCGGGAAACGTCATTCCCACCAGCCGCATCAGCCCGGTGGCGGCGAAGATCGTCGGCTTTATGCCGATGCCTACCAGCGGCGCGCTGGTGAATAACTGGAATCAGACCTATCCGACGCCCAAGTTCCAGGCCGTGCCCAGTATCAAAGGCGATCAGATCCTGACAGACAAGCAGCACCTTTCGTTTTACTGGTCGCGTTTTCGAACCGATCAGTATGTGAACCCGGACGGACTTGCGGTCCCGATCACGCAGCTTCGCATTCTCTACGAACGCAACGAAACCATGCGGCTGAATTACGACTACACGATAACGCCCACGATCGTGATTCATGCCGGCGCGGGCTACATCATGTACCGTAATCCCGACGTCGCCCTGACGGGAGTGCTTGCCTACGACGCGCCAGGACAGCTTGGCCTTTTGGGCGGCATTCCGAACAACTTCACCGGAACAACCACGGCCACGGGATTTCCCCGCCTCACGGGCGCATTCACCGGCTCTTACGGAATGACGCTTCCGATGGGTCCGAGCAACGCGAACAAATACTCGATTGACAAACCCACGGGCGTTCTCAACGTGACCTGGGTGCATGGGAACCACAGCTACAAGATCGGCGCGGACTGGCGCATCGACGCGTATCGAGATCGCAACGTTCGGGGTACGCAGGGCATCTGGAACTTCAATAACAATGAGACTGGCCTGCCCTACCTGCAGTCCGGAAGTCTGAGCGGCGGGAATATCGGTAATGGGTTCGCCGACTTCCTGCTGGGCCTCGCGGACAGCGCAAGCGTACAGACCCCCCAGGATCCGCAGTTCCGCAAGATGTCCTGGTCACTCTTCTTACAGGACGCATGGAAGGTGAACCGCAAGCTCACGGTTACCTATGGCGTCCGTTGGGATCTACAGGGCGCTGCGGACGAGATTCATCAGCGCCTGGCGGAGTTTTCGCCGGCGACGCCGAATCCGTCCGCGGGCGGATTGCCTGGCGCGACCATCTACGAAGGCTCCGGGCAGGGGCGATGCGGGTGTTCGTTCACGACCACGTATCCGTACGCGGTTGGCCCGCGCATCGGGGCCGCTTATCAGATCGACAGCAAGACCGTGTTCCGCGCGGGTTGGGGTCTCACGTACGGGACGACCACGAACTTCAACTACATCAGCAACACGTCGATCCTGGGCGGCGCTTCCATCGGGTACAACCAGATCTCATTCGTCTCGCCGGGTTTCGGAACTCCCGCGGCGACTTTTGCGCAGGGTTTGCCGTACACACAGGCGCAGCTCTATCCGACAACGTTGAATCCCGGGATCGTCCCGTTCCCGGGTCAGTTGAACAGCCCGCCCTACCTGATCGATCAAAACGGCGGGCGGCCGCCGCGGGTTAACCAGTGGAACGTCTCACTGCAACGCCAGATCAATGCCAATCTGCTCGCCGAAGCCGCATATGTGGGGAACCGTGGCGCATGGCTATTGGCTAACAATCTGGATGATCTGAATGCGCTTACCCCACAGCGCCTTCAGCAGTTCGGACTGAGTCTCAGCAATCCCGCGAATCTTTCGCTGCTCAGTTCCACGTTCGCTTCCGGAAAGCCCCAGGCGGCAGGATTTCAGGTCCCCTACAGCGGGTTCCCGATGACTTCAACTCTGGCTCAGGCGTTGCGTCCGTACCCTCAGTTCACGAACATCCCAGTGCAGTGGGCTCCGCTGGGCGATAGCTGGTATGACGCCCTGCAGGCCAAACTAACGCAGCGTCTGTGGCACGGCCTCTATGCGCAATACGCCTTCACGTGGCAAAAAGAGCTGACCACCGCCGAAAGCGTTCAGGTCAACGACGTGTTCAACCGGCCGGTGCAGAAGGCGATTTCGCCGAGTTCTTTGCCGCTGGTTTCGGCGATTCTCTTTAACTACGACGTCCCGGCACTTGCGACCAATAAGTGGATTCGGGCCATTCAGCGCGACTGGACGATCGGCGGTTCTTTGCGGTATCAGAGCGGACTGCCGATTCTTTCGCCGTACGCGACTAACAATCTGCAGTCCGTGTTGCCGCGCAACACCTCGAACACGCCCACGTATGCGAATCGGGTTCCCGGCGTTCCCCTGTTTACGCAGGATCCAAACTGCCACTGCTTCGATCCGAACCAGACGTTCGTACTGAACCCGGCGGCATGGAGCCAGCCTGCGGCGGGCCAATTCGGATCCGCGGCTCCGTACTACAACGACTACCGCTGGCAGCGCCAGCCCGCGGAATCACTGAGCCTGGGGCGGATTTTCCGGATCCGCGAGCGAATGAGCCTGCAGATTCGCGCCGAATTCTTCAACGTGTTCAATCGGGTGTTCCTGAGCGCGCCGACTGCTACAAACGCCTCAGCCACCCAGGTAAAAACGAGCACGGGCCAGACAGTGTCCGGGTTCGGCTACATCAATACGTCGGTGACGAGCATCCAGACCGGAGGCGCCGTGCCCACGGTCCGGAACGGACAGATTGTGGCGCGGCTTCAATTCTGAGACAAGGAGTTGATCGATGAAGAATATCGGTTCGGTGGGGCACGATCGCCGCGAGTTCCTGTGCCGTCTGGGCATGGGCGCGTTGTCGCTTGCGTTCTTAGAGCAGGCCGGGGCTGCGGAGGGCAAACCATTGCGCGGACTGTTTCCGATCGGGCAGACGCCGTGCACACCGGACAACAAGCTCGATCTGGAAAGTCTCGCCGACGAAGTGAAGTTCTGCAATCGCGGCGGCGTACACGGATTCGCATGGCCGCAGATCGCGAGCGGCTGGGCTGAGTTGACGAAGCCTGAGCGTATGGAAGGCGCCGAAGCCATTCTCGCGGCGGGGAAAGGCGGTAAAACGGCGCTCGTGATTGGAGTCCAGACGCACGATAACGATGTGAACGGCTCGATCGAATATGCGAAACATGCGGCGAAGAACGGAGCTGACGCGATCATTTCGCTGCCTCCGGAGAAGGCTGGCGATGACGCCATGGTCGAGTACTACAAGACCATCGGCAAAGCCACCGATCTACCGCTGTTCGTGCAGAGCAGCGGCGATATGAGCGTCGATCTGATCGTTCGGATGTTCAAAGAGATTCCGACCATGCGAGTGATCAAGGACGAGGCGGGCAATCCGCTGCAGCGCGTGGCTGAGATTCGCGAACGAACCGGCGGGAAACTGAATGTCTTCTCGGGTAACGGCGTTCGCACGATGATCACGGAGATGGAGCGCGGGTTTTCGGGCCATTGCCCCACGACTGGTCTTTCGGATATCTATGCGCAGGCTTTTGATTTGTGGCACGCAGGGAAGAAACGCGAAGGGTTCGACATGTTCGGCCGCGTGCTGGCATTCGGCAGTATTCCTAATGCCGATTCCTATGTACTGATCGCGCGGGGCGTGTTCAAAGAGTCGAATATCACGCGGCGCATGTCGACCTCCGGCGGCGGGGGTGGAGGGCGCGCCGGGGGACGCGGGGCGGCGCCGCTGGATGACGCCGCGAAGCGCGATATTCGCGAAGCGTTGAGTACCTATCTCAAGCCCTACCTCAAGGGATAAGGTCCACGGGAGCTGCCGAATGTCGAATCGAAAACAGGAACGAATGTTGAAGGATCCGGTGACGCGCCGGAACTTCTTCGCCGCAACGGCGGCGGGAACGGCGGCAGGCTTCGCGGCGCTGGCAGATCCGGGTCTCGCCGCAGCGCAGTCAGCGGGCGTGAAGAAGGCCGACCTGCCGGACCTCACGATCAAGCAGGTCAAGGTCTACGTTACCGACACGGCCAACATTCATCGCCTCAATGGAACAGAGACAGGCGAAATCGTGTCGGTCGTGACGAACAGCGGTCATGAGGGGAATTACACGATCGGCAACCGCGAGCGCACGACGGGCTGGCTCGATTGGGCGAAGGCGACGCTGGTGGGTAAGAACGTGGTCGATCTGCTGCCGACGCTGAATGCGACGTCGGGCATGAGAGGCGCCGCCGGGTTTAACGCGCGTTCGCGCACCGGCGGTGGGGCGGGGCAACGGCCTGCCGGGGCTGGGGCGCGTCCGGCTGGCGGCAACTTCGTGGCGATTCCGAGCCGCAGCGGCGGCTCCTGGCCCGACTACAAAGCAGCAGCGGCGGACGTCTGCCTGTGGGACGTTTTGGGTAAGGCCGTCGATCGTCCCATCTATAAGCTACTCGGCGGATCCAAGGACCGAATGATGGCCTATGCGAGTTCGCAGCATCTGCCGTCCATCGAAGACTACGTGCCGGATGCGATGAAGGCCAAGCAGGAAGGCTACGTGGGTTATAAGATTCATCCCGGCGCGGGGCAGCACAAGGAGGGCCCGCCGATCCCTTCTTACATCGGCCACATGGAAGAGATCAAGAATCTTCGTAAGGCCCTCGGTGACGAATACGTTTTAGCGCACGACCCGGTGCAGGCGTATAACCGGTATGAAGCGCTGAAGGTCGGGCGTCTGCTCGATGAACTCGATTACCTATGGTTCGAGGATCCGATCCGCACGGTTGACACGGACGGATTGGCGGAACTGGCGAACGCGCTCGATGTGCCCCTGCACGTGGGCGAATTCCTCGCTTCGATTTCCGACTTCGCGGAGTACATCCGCCGCGGCGCGCTCGATGTGGTGCGGCTGATCGCAGATAATGTGGGGGGCATCAGCGGATCGATGCGAGTCGGCCTGCTGGCGGATGCCTTCGGGCTGGAATGCACGCCGCACAACTGGGGTAATGTTCTTGACCTCGCGGTTCACTTCCATCTGGAACTCGCGCTGCCGAACGCGTACTGGTTCGAGATGCCGCATCCGGCGGAGTACGCGGACCGGCCGTATCACAAGGACAAGTTCCGCATCGATTCCGCAGGCTATGTGCATGCGCCAACTGCTCCCGGGCTCGGCTACCCGATCGACCGCGACGCTCTGGATAAGATGACGAAGCGCATCGACGTATGACATCAGGCGACGGTGGAAGATTCAGCGCGCGCGAGCGGCTCCGCTGGATGGCAGGCGCGGCGGCTCTGGCTACGGCTCGCGACGGCGCCGCGGCGAGCTCGGACAGGTATCCGCGCAATCTCACGCAGGCGGATATCGAACGCTGGATGACCGAACTTTCGAACTGGGGACGGTGGGGTAAGGAGGATCAGGCGGGAACCGTCAATCTGATTACTCCGGCCAAGCGCAAGCAGGCGGCGGCGCTGATCAAAGAGGGCATTTCGGTCTCGATGTCGCTCGACGCGGACATTCCGCCGAAGGGTTCGCCCGAGGCGGAAGCGCCGCCTACCGCCGCGACACCCGACGCGGCCGGGCGCGGAAATGGCCGCGGCAACGGCCCCCGCTACACCTGGACCCACACGATGCGCTCGAACGGGCTAAATATGCGCGGGCCGAGCGGGTATGCGGTCGATTCGATCAGCGTGAGCTTTCACGGCAACAACACGACCCATTTCGATGCGCTTTCGCACTTCATCTACAACGGGCACATCTACAACGGATTTCCGGCGAGCGAGATCACCGGTTGGGGCGCCGAGAAGAACGACGTGATGCCGTTCAAGGACGGACTGGTGACGCGCGGCGTGCTGATTGATTGGCCGCGCTTCCAGAACGTACCTTATATGGGCGACGATGAGGCCATCTACGCAGAGGACCTCGACGCCTGGGAGAAGAAGACCGGCGTGAAAATCGAAAGCGGCGACTGCGTTCTGTTAAGGACGGGCCGCTGGAAACGGGTCGCGGAGAAAGGGCCTTTGAACCTGAACGTGGCTGCGCCCGGCCTATACGCTTCGGCGGGCCGCTGGCTCAAGGATCGCGATATCGCGTTGCTGGGCAGCGACGTAGTGCAGGATGTGCGTCCCTCGCGGATTGATGGAGTCAATCAGCCCATTCATCAGATGTTCCTGGTTGCGGTCGGAACTCCGCTGTTTGACAACTGCGATCTTGAAGCGGCGGCGGAACAAGCGGCGCGGTTGAAGCGCTCGACCTTCTGCATGACGGTTGCGCCTCTGCGGGTGCCCGGCGCGACTGGTTCGCCTTTCAATCCGCTGGCGATATTCTGAGCGGATGCTGACCCGCGTCATTTTGGTAGCCTGCCTTTTTGCGAGCGGCGCGAGGGCCGACACCGCGGCGGCGCGCAAGCTGTTCATCGAGAAATGCTCGGTGTGTCATGGCGCGGATGCGGGAGGCTCGGATCGCGGACCGGCGCTTGCAGGAAATCGGCGGCTGCGCACACGGTCCGCAGGGGATATCGCAGGCGTCATTCTGCATGGCACGCCGGGAGGCATGCCGGCGATTCCGCTGGCCGATGGCGACGCCGCCGCAGTTGCGGAGTATGTCCGATCGTTCAATGCGACCGCGTTCGAAGCGAAGCCCGAAGGCGATCTGGCGGCGGGAGAGCGCTTCTTCTTTGGCGATGGCAAATGCGGCGGTTGCCATAGTGCGGCAGGCGTGGGCGGCTCCCGCGGTCCGGATCTTGCGGGTATCGCGAAGCAGCTGACGCTCCCGGAACTAGAACAGTCGCTTACAGACCCGAGCGCGCGCATCGCCCCGGGATACGGCATTGTAAACGTTCAGCTCAAGAGCGGGACCACGATTCGCGGCTTCGCGCGCGCCCGCGGCAGCCACGACCTGCAATTGCAGACATTCGATGGGCAGATCCGGCTGCTGGATGAAAAGGACTACTCGCGCGTCGCCAACGAGACCGCGTCGCTGATGCCGCCGCTTCATGCCACGCCTGATCAGCGGCGGGATCTCGTGGCCTGGCTGAGCCGGCTCGGCGGCATCGCGGAAGGCGCGGTGAAGACGCCGGTTGCCGAGCCTCCCACGTCCGAATTTGAGGCGATCCTTCATCCGAAAGCGGGCGACTGGCCTACCTATCATGGCGACCTGAGCGGCAACCGCTACAGCAGGCTCGATCAGATCAACACGGCGAACGCGTCGCGCCTCCAGCTTCAGTGGATCTATCCGATTCAATATCAGCCGCTCGAGACCACGCCGCTGGTTGTAGGCGGGGTCATGTATGTCACCGGGCCGAATCAGGTCTTCGCCCTCGACGGCCGTTCGGGCCGGGAGATCTGGCGCTTCAGCCGTCCCCGAACTCCGTCCGGCACGATCGCCGGTGATGCTTCGCTCGGCGCTCAGCGCGGCGTCGCGATTCTCGGCGACCGTCTGTTCTTCAACACAGACAACGCTCATATGCTTTGCCTCAATCGCATCACCGGCGCTGTGCTGTGGGACGCTTATATGCCGGAGAACGCGCAGCACTACGGGACAACGTCGGCTCCGCTGGTTGTGGGCGATCTTGTGATCTCAGGCGTGGCGGGCGGCGACGAAGGGATCCGTGGTTTCATCGGGGCGTGGAAAGTGACCACGGGCGAACTGGCGTGGCGTTTCTGGACTGTACCGCGTCCCGGCGAACCGGGTTCTGAAACGTGGAAAGGGAATGCGATCGATGCGGGCGGCGGTTCGACGTGGTTCACCGGGACATACGATCCCGAAACGGGGCTGCTCTACTGGCCGACGGGCAATCCGTTTCCCGACACCGACGGCGCCGACCGCGGCGGAGACAACCTCTACACGGACTGCGATCTCGCGCTGGATCCGAAGACCGGCAAGCTGCGGTGGTACTTCCAATACACGCCGCACGATCTTCATGACTGGGATGCCGAGCAACCGCTTGTGCTGGTCAACGCGAGATTTCAGGGGCGTGACCGCAAGCTCCTGCTTCATGCCAACCGGAATGGGTACTTCTATGTTCTGGACCGGAGCGATGGCAAGTTTCTGCTCGGCAAACCGTTCGTGAAGAAGCTGACCTGGTCGAGCGGATTGGATGCGAACGGGCGTCCGATTCTCACGTCCAATAACGAGACCACCGGAGTCGGCGTGAAGACTTGTCCCGCTGTGCGCGGCGCAACGAACTGGTACTCGACCGCATTCAGTCCGGTTAGCGGGCTGTACTACGTGATGGCGGTGGAAGACTGCGGCGTGTACCGAAAAGCGAAACAGGGCGGATTCGGTTTTCTTAACGATCCGGCCGACCCGGGGATGAAGTACCTGCGGGCGATCGATATCGAGACAGGCGCTATTCGATGGGAAATTCCGCAAACCGGCCCGGTGGAGCGGAATTATTCGGGTGTTCTTGCGACCGCGGGCGGCCTCGTATTTTACGGCGAGTCCAGCGGGGGATTCGCGGCTGTGGATGCGAAGACCGGAACGACGCTTTGGCATCTGAATGTGGGAAGCGTGTGGAAAGGTTCTCCGATGACGTATACAGCGGAGGGGGTTCAGTACGTCGCGATCGCAGCGGGATCGAATATTCTTTCGTTCGCCGTAGCGGGGCGTTAGGCAGGGGCTGGCCGCATCTGTGAGTCCTGTCCTGATTTGGTCATATGGGCACGTGCCGGCTGAAATTCAGGCGGAGGCGCTGATGACTGAAACAAAGCAATTCTCAATCGACCCTGAGCCGATTCGGCAGCGATACAAGGAAGCTGTGGAAGAGTGGATCAAAGCGATCCGCGCCGAAGAAGAGCTGGTTTCTGCCCACCCGTCGATTGATCAGGTAGATGCCTGGGAGCACGCGCATCTCAGGGAAGAGGAATCGCGCACCCAGGCCAAGAAGGCGAAGCGTGAATACGAGGATGCGGTGAGGCGCGATTTCTTCGGCTTTTAGTCATCGTCAGAATCGCCGGCATATTTTTTGGCGGCTTTGACGAACGGCCCCGGCATGAGCAGTTTGTTCTCCCCAGGATACGGGCGCTTCCAATCCGTTGCGGAATACCAGGTCACATGATTCAGGAAATTCGGGTCGACCGCGTCGGCTTTGTCGTACTTGCCCTTCATCACCGTTGCGGTGGCTTTGAGCCAGGCTTTTTGCAGCGGAGTGTAGGCCGTACTTTTTCCCGCCGGGAGGTCCGGCCCCTGGTCTAACCGGATGCTCGCGGCCTGATGATCGTAAGGTGTCAGATCAGGCGTGTTTTGGAACGCATCGAACATCGGCGAAGCCACCAGGTCGAATTGAGTCAGAGGCTGCATGCCGAGAATATTCTCGATGGTGCGGTTTATGTTCTCCGCAGTATACGTGGTATGGATGGCCTTTCCCTGACCGGGAGCCTGTGGAGCCACCGTGTAGGGGCTAATCACATACACGGGTTGGCGGTGGCCATCGACATGGTCGGGCCCGCCTTGTGAATCGTCTTCCTCGACAAAGATCGCCGACTGCGCCCAGATCCTGCTGTGGCTGATGGTTTCCACCATGCGGCCAAGCGCGAGATCGTTGTCCGCCTGATAGTTGATGGGATGGGGTTGGCCTTTCGTGGCGCCGGCGGTATGGTCGTTCGGGAGCCATAGAATCGTCAGGTTGGGGACCTGATTGGCCGCGACCAGACGCTCGAAATCCGAAATCCAGTAATCCACGCGGTACTGGTCCGGAATCGTCAGGTTGAAAGGCGGGTAATGCGGGTCAATAATCTTCGCGGCCGAGGGGATGTCGGAGGACACTTTGACGGCGTCGTCGGGCACGATGCAACTGGAGGCCGGCGCTTTACCTTCCTTGCAAAGCGACGTGTTGTAGAAATCGGTCCAGGTGTATGCGCTGCCGTCCGCCTTTTTCGCGATGGTCGTGCCGCCGCTCCATTCGCCATAAAGCTTGGACGTGAGCCCCTTTGCCTCCGCCGCCGTCCATAGAAAGCCTCTGGGGGTGTAGGTCAGGGGATCTTCCGAACTGCCTCCGGGATAGGAGCGAATCCAATCCGGCGACAGGATTTCGTTCGAGTAAAACGATCCCGACATCCCGATCCAGGGGTGGCCGTCCGCGGACTGACGGCTGGGCGCGTAAACGTTATCGAGCAGGGGGAAGCGCGTGATGAATGCGTGTTGATTCGGCACGGCGGACGCAAAAACGGCAAACTCGGGAGCGCCGTTGCCCCACGAGACGTCTCCCAGGATCTGGTCGTAGGTGCGGTTCTCTTTAATGATCAGAAAAACGTGCTTGATAAACGAAGGCTCACCGATATGCCGGGGAACCGCCACCGGCTTAGCGTGAGGGTCGATATACTGCGGTCCCACCTGGACGTTAGCGGTCAGATCCCAATGATTGTTGGTCAAGACCTGCTTGCTGAACCTGGCCAGTTCGGTTGAGTTTGGCTCGGGAATCAGATTCACGACCCCGGTATCGGCGTGGGTGTTGTACCCGATCACACCGTCTTTTGAGCTTGTAATGCCTCGCGCTCCCAAGCCTTTATCGTCGGCGATCACCAATTGTTTTTGCGCTTTGTCGTAGGCGATGGAACTGGGGAAATAGGCGGTGGGGATATAGCCCATCACCGCCTTCGCGTCAGCGCTGCGCAGGTTCACGACAGCGACTGCGTTGGCTTGTCCCAGAGCCACATACGCTTTTCCGCCGTCCGTGACCGCGACTCCGTTAGGACCGGAGCCAAAGGCTCCCTGAGCGATCGGAACGCTGAGGTTGATTGTCCGGACCACGGTATCGGTACGGAGATCGATAACAGAGAGGCTATCGCTATAGGCATTGGCGACGTAGAGACTGGAGCCCGAGACCGCCATGCCGGCCGGGTGCAGTCCGACCGCGATGGTCCTGACCTCCTTGCTCGTCTCCAGATCCACGACGGACACCGTTCCGCTGAGGGTGAACGCATCTTTCCGATCCACGACGATCGGCGTGCCGTCAGAGTAGTTTGTGAAGTCCGCGCTGGTCGCCGGACGTCCGCCCTCGTTGCTGACATAGGCGTACTTGCCGCGAATGAGCACGCTGTTCGGAACATTGCCGACAGGAATCTGGCGGATGACCCTCGCCGGAGACGCCTCCAGGTCAATCACGCCGAGGGTGTTAACCACATTCAGCGCGACGTAGGCTCGTTTGTTGTCCTCGGAAAAAGCGACCCCGCCCGGATTGATCGACTTCGCGTTGTGATAGTGGCGCCCGTCCGCAGGCAGGTCCGGCAGGCTGATCCGCTGCTCCTGTGATAAGCGGCCCGTTTCCCGGTTTACGCTCGCGAGGACAACAAAATTGTTGTCCTGGCTGAAAAGCAGTTTCGTTCCGTCCGAGGAGTAAGTGATTCCGGTGAAGGATCCGGCGTTCATTCCTCGGGGAGAAGCTCCCGTCGCGTCGGTGGGGAGGAAACGTTGAAGAACCTCTCCCGTCGCGGTGTTAAAGACGATGACCGGTTGCGGCGAACCCATCAGCAGCACGGCGGCGCTATGCGTGGCGCGGTTCGGGTTGAGCGCGATGGCCTTGGCGCGCACCGGCGCTCCCAGTTCGATGATTTTTCCTGCGGGGGTCAACGTCTGGTTGTCCGAGACGACGATCGATCTATCCTGCTGCGGGCCCACGGTGCGGTTCGGACTGTTCACCTGGGATCGGCCTGAAACCAGGTTCGTGCCGGACGGCGTAACTCCCGTGGCGGCGTCCTTTGCCGGGCCAACATTGAAATCAGGACTGCTTCTGAGCGCCGGCTGCGTTTGGGGGCAGGCCGATCCCGCGCCTGCGAGCACGCAGAAAAAGATCGAATGGACGCAACGGATTACGGGAAGATACTTCGCGCGCATAGGGGGTTTTCCGAGGTTATCGCAGCCAAGTTTAAATACTATGAAATCCTTTAGAAAGAATTAACGACCCCGCCGCGGCGCAAGCGCAGAACGTCTGGTGTCTGCTGCCAGCACGATTCGATCGGGCCTCGGGATCACGATCATCTTAACGCGGCAAATTCATTCGGCCCGGACGGTCTTGTCGATAGCATAGTGCCAATGGTTCCGCAGTCCAATTCCGTTCGCAGACTGCCCAATTTCTTCATCGTCGGCGCGCCAAAAGCGGGAACGACATCGCTTTATCACTATCTGGATCAGCATCCCCAGATTTATATGAGCCCGATCAAGGAACCAAACTTCTTTTCGACTGAAGTACGGGCGGAGAACTTTGAAGCTTCGCAACGGCCTGCGCTCGAGCGAGACGCTCGCGCAGTTCGGAGATTTCTGGATGGGCCGATGAACGAGAAGCGCTTCGGTGGGATTGTTACGGAACTGGCCGACTATGAGCGGCTGTTCACGAATGCGGGCAACGCGACCGCTGTTGGCGAGGCGAGCGTTTGCTATCTGTGGTCGAGCACCGCACCGGGGAAAATCGCATCGATGGCGCCGGACGCGCGCATCGTGATCATTCTTCGCGACCCGGCAGCAAGATCATTCTCACAATACGCGCATGGCTTGTCGGTGGGCGCCATCAAGGACTCTTTCCGCGAGCACATTCGCAAAAGCCTCATCCTGGAGCCCAAGCAGTTTTGCTCCGTTTACCCGTTTTTGGAGTTCGGGCTATATGCCGAGCAGGTGCGCCGGTACCGAGATTTGTTCGGGCCGAACGTCTGGATCGGCTTTCATGAGGATTTTCGCGCGAATCCATTGAAGGAATATCGGCGGCTGCTGCGCTTCCTCGAAGTGGACGATGCATTCATTCCAGACCTTACGCAACAGTATCTTGAAGGGCTAACGCCACGCGTGCGACTGGTGGGCGCGCTTCGCAGGAAGGGGATCTGGGGAGCAGTGGCGCGCCTCACGCCGGTCGGATGGCGGCCGTACCTCCGACGCGCGTTTACCAGAGCTCCGGGAGCCGTTCAAATGAGCGCCGCGGATCGCCAATATCTGATCGATTTTTTTCGCGCGGATATTCACAAGCTCGAGACTTTGTTATCGATCGATCTCAGTCACTGGCTGCAGTGAGCCGCCATTTGTTCCTGCGAACCGCGGCTCAGTTCCCGCGACCCGCGTTCTCGCTGGGGACGAGTTGGTAAAAGTGGGGCTTCGGCTGAGCGGCGACGTGGATGCGGGCGATCAGTTCCTGCTCGAGCGTATCGAGGTCAGCTATCGACGCGTTGTAACGGGGCAGCTCATATCGCTCCAGGGGAACCTGCACCATTCGCCAGCGGCTCAAATGCAGGGCAACATGTTCGTTTGTCATCCGCAACAGCTGGTTTGCCTGTTCGAGCATAGGCGTCATCAGCTGGGCCAGGTTGATGCCTCTTGCGAACTGGTCAGCCGCGTAAGCGGCGATCGTCTGCCCGTCGATCTTAAGGGTGTAATTGCCGGGTTTCAGATTCCTGACTCTCAACGGCTGATCATCAAGCGCTGGAAAGAAGTCGGAAGAGTAGGCAGCCACTGTAAGAGGGGAGTCGCGCAGATCGATCGAAAAAGGCAAAGCCGCGTCGTTCTGCGTCCATGAGAGCGTGTTCCCGTTTCGCGACACAGAAGCAATCGCGGTCCCGACTGCGTGGGTGACTAATCCCTTTTCAGCGTCTATTTCGACTTCCGTGACGATCGCGGGAGCATGCCAGGATTTCAGGACAGCCTCAGCCATCAACAGGCTGGCCGCGGGCCCGGGATGAACGCGATCCGGAATGAACTCCAGCGCGGCGGACGGATCCTTCGCATGCACCACTCCGAGTGGCCTCAGAACCGCACTGTTGAGGTCGACGACCGTCGCGTTCTCTTTTTCCCCGAGAGTGCGGACGAACTGGCCGAATCGCAGCAGGACGTTGTTATAGCCTCCGGAGAACTCGGGCACCCGGGTGACATCATCGTAAGGAGACGGCTCGAGCAGAGTCAGGCGTACATTCGGCAGGCCGGTTTTTAAGGTGCTGACGAGCTTTTCATAGCCGGTTTTGAAATCGTTGTAGGTGCGATCGGCGAGTTCCTTGTAGTGTCCATCGTTCATGCCAAGCAAAACGGTCACAACGGTAGGCTGGTAGGCGATCACGTCCCGTCGAAGGCGGAGCTGCAGCGCGCCGCCGTCGCCTCCGGCGACCGTGTCGCCGCCCCAACCGGAGTTGACAAACCGAACATTCAGCTTCGGAAGGCGCGTAAGAACGTAGGCTTCAATAAAGCTCGTGTAGATGTGGCGCTCAGTAATGCTGTCTCCATAAAAGACAACGGTGTCGCCGTTCCGTAAGTAGAACTGCGGCTGCGCCGAGAGGAGTCCGGGGATACACGCCAGAAGCAGACAGCCAAGCATCGGCCGGAGAAGGCGGCGGCTAAACAGCACAGAGAAGATGAATTGCGCGACCGGAGCAGGGCTCCTGGCTGCGATATGCGCAGGGATGAAGCGAGAGGCCGCGGACGCGAATTTCACTGGATTCCTACGTTATCTTTGATCTTTCAAGAGTTCGTCGCTGAAGCGGCGGAACCTGAATTTTACCGTGTCGTTTCATCATCAGCATCCCTGTCCATATTCTGAGCGGAGCTGACCCGCGTCAGTTTGATCGCCTGTACTGTTGCGAGGGGCGCGAGAGTCGACAATCGCATAAGTCACCATTCGCTGGCGGTGCGTGAAATAACCCATTTATGGTAACCACGCTTGCCAGAGTGGGCTGTTTAACGATGCCGGGATTGTTTTGACGAACGATTCTCTGTAAAACCAAAGTTAAAGGAAAAAGGGGTCGTATGCCGGTAACTCACTCCGTAATAACACGGCTGATTATTCTTTTCTCGCTCGGTTATTTCTCCTGTATTACAGCGCACGCTCAGGCTGTTTCCGGAAATATCTTCGGAACGGTCCTCGATCCAAGCGGGGCGGTCATCAGCGGCGCTGACGTCACGCTTCTCAACACGGGCACGTCCGTCACGCGGACCACTACGACAAACGCTTCCGGAAACTACTCCGCAACCGACCTTGCGCCCGGCACCTATCAGGTAACCATTACCAAAACCGGATTCAGCAAGTTCGTACAGCAAAATGTCACGGTGGCCGTGGCGCAATCCACGCGGGTGGACGCGCAACTTCAGGTGGGGCAGGAGACTCAACAGGTCACCGTCACCGAAGCGCCTCCCGGCGTGGAAACGGATCGGGCCGAAGTCCAGAGCCAAATGAGCCAGCGGCAGATTCAGGACCTGCCGGTTCTGAATCGTAACTTTACGAACCTGACGCTCCTTGTTCCCGGCGCGACCCTCAACACTTTCCAGCACGCCCCCAGCGAAAACCCACAGCAGTCGACACTCGTGAATACGAACGGCCAGGAGTTTGCTGGAACCAACTACCTGCTGGACGGCATGAACAACAACGACCAGGTGTTGGGGATCACCATGGTCAATCCGCCGATCGACTCTGTTGGCAATCTCGTGATCTCAACCAGCAACTACGACGCGGAGTACACGCAGGCGGGCGGCGCGGTCGTGAATGTATCGACGAGAGCAGGCAGCAACGAGATACACGGTTCGGCATTCGAGTTCCTTCAAAACAACATTTTTCAGGCGCGGGACTCGTTCACACAGGGCCTCCACGCGCCTGGTACGCCGGAACCCCCGGATCGCGGGATACCCGCGTTGCGGTGGAATCAATTCGGGGGCTCGTTCGGCGGTCCCATAAAGAAGAACAAGATCTTCGCGTTTGGAGATTATCAGGGTACGTATCGAAGAATCGGTGGCTCTCAATCGCTGCGCGTACCCACAGCCGCGGAGCGGACCGGAAACCTGAGCGATCTCGGTGTTCCGATTTACGATCCGCAGTCGGGCAATCCCGATGGCACAGGGCGGACGTTATTTACGGGAGGCATCATCCCGTCGAACCGAATTTCCGCACCGGCCGCGAATCTCCTTTCCAATTTGCCGCTGCCGAACATTGCGGCCAGCAACCCTTCGGCGAACAACTATGCGACGAGCAACGTCGAGTCTTTCGATACGAATCAATTCGATGTGCGCGGCGATCATTACGTGACCGATAAGTTCAGGTACTTCGCGCGGTACAGCTTTCTCCAGGCTTCGATTACGGCCCCGGGACCTTTTGGACTCTATGGCGGCCCCGCGTATCCCGCGTGGGGGTTTACGGGCGCGTCCAACGCAAGGAACCAGAACGTCGCGGCGGATGCCAGTTATGTAATCAGTCCGAAGACGTTGACAGAGGTGCGGTTCGGCATGTCGCGTTACCGGGTGGCGGTGAGCGCGCTCGATCAGAACCAGCAACTGGCGACCACGGTGGGAATTCCCGGCCTGAATGATCCAAATCGTCCCGATACCTGGGGACTGCCCGATCTCAACATCAACGGCGCCGGCGGATTCAGCATGGGCTATTCGTGCAACTGCCCTCTGCAGCAGCGGGAAACCGTATTCGATTACGTCAACAACTGGACCAGAATCATGGGCAACCACACCATCAAGTTCGGTGGTACCGCGGAGCTTGCATGGAACCAGCGGCTGCCCAGCGATAATCATCGCGCGGGCGTCTACGCGTTTTCTCCGAGCGTGACCTCTCTGGCGACGGATGCATCGAGCGGTCTGGGGCTCGCTTCGTTCGAGTTGGGGCTGCCATCATCCTTCGACCGGTTCGCGCAGCTCTCGACGACTCAGGAGGATCGCCAGAACCGGATGTTCTACTTCGTCCAGGATACCTGGCGCGCAACGCAGAAGCTCACGATCAACGTTGGTCTGCGATGGGATACCTGGTTTCCGGATTACTCGCTCAATTCGGGCCAGGGCGGCAGGTATGAAGTTACCAACAACATTGTGTATGTCGCCGGAGTCGGCGGCGTGTCGAAGTCGGGGAACGCGCAGACGCAATGGCTGAATTTTTCGCCGCGTTTCAGCGTGGCCTATGCCACTAACCCAAAGACTGTGGTGCGCGCAGGTTATGGGCGCAGCTACTTCCCTGGCACGTTTGGCTGGAGCTTCAATAATATGGCTGCCGACGTGTACCCGTCGATCGTCAATCAGAACCTCCCCGCTCCGTCACCTTTCCAGGCGGTGTTTCCGCTAACCACTGCTCCTCCCGCGGTCGTTTTCCCTACGATTCCCTCGAATGGCATGTTGCCTCTCGCCGACGGTATCGGCGTGAGTTACATCCCGGCGAATCAGAAAATCCCGAGCGTCGATCAATGGAACCTGACCGTAGAGCGCAGTCTGGCTCAGGATTTGAATGTATTCGTCGCCTACGTGGGGAATGTCGGCAGACATCTGAACGGTGGCTTTCAATTGAATGCCGCCATTCCGGGACCGGGGCCGTTCGATCCGCGCCGGCCGCTCTTCAATAAATTCGGCATCACTCAGGGCATTTTCGATAAATGCAACTGCACCAGCAGCAATTACAATGCGCTTCAGATACGCGCGGAAAAGAGATTCACCCGCGGATACTCGGTGCTTGCCTCGTACACATGGTCGAAGACGCTGGACTACGGCGAGTTTGGAACGCCCACAGACCAGTACAACGCGCACTTCGACTACGGCCCGGCGAGTTTCGATCGGACGCATGTTTTCACTCTGGCCCACACGCTCGAACTTCCTTTTGGACAGGGGCGCAGATATATGGCGCACGCGAATCGATTTGCGGAAGGACTCCTGGGTGGCTGGGATTTCCGGGGGATTACCACCGTCGAGTCGGGACTGCCTTTTTCGCCCAGCCTAAACAACAACGCGAATCTCAATTCGGATATGTCGACACGTCCGAATGTGATCGGCAACCCGTACGCGGGGATCGATCAGAACCGGAATTCGTGGTTCAACCCGGCCGCCTATGCCGCACCCGGACTTTATCTGTTCGGCACCGCCGGAAACAACTCGCTACGTGGGCCGGGACTTTTCGAGATGGACCTCTCTCTCGACAAGAGCTTTCTGATTGTCGAGAAGTACCGAGTGGAGTTCCGGTGGGAAGTTTTTAACGCCCTCAACCACACAAATCTGGCGCTGCCCGTGACGGCGATCGACAGCGGCGCGGCGGGCATTATCCAAGATATCGGCTCGCCCATGAGGAACATGCAATTCGGGCTGCATCTGACATTCTGAGAGTTCTGACGATCCGGATTTTCATTCTCCTCGGGCTTGGCGCGATAGCCGCCGCGCAAAACACGCCCGAGGAGCTTCGCCCTATTCCGCGGTTTCCGCTGCCGCGCGATCCATTGACGATCGAGCGGGCGGTCCAGCCGAATCATCCGTTCACTGTCGCGGGCGAGCGGGCGGCGCTGCTGGGCGAACAGAGCGGCGACTTCGAGGCGTGGCTATTTCCGGTGAAGGTTCTGAGTAAAGTCCACCTCACCGCGGAACTCAAGGACTATCCGGTTCCGATCGACGTGACAGCGCATGCGGCCGCGATCGAAGTCGCGCCCGCCATGACGACGGTCACATATTCTCATGCCGCGTTTACCGTCAGGCAGCGAATGTTCGCGCCCCGCGGCGATGCGCAGGGCATTGCCGTTCTGTTCGAAATTCAATCGGCGCGACCCCTGACGCTGACGATTGCGTTCCGGCCGGACATGCAGCGAATGTGGCCCGCGCCGAATTTCGGAACGCCGAGCGCCGAATGGGTCAGACAGGGCGCAGGGGGCTATTACGTGCTGCATACCGATAATCCGGAATTGTCGGCGGCGGTCGCCATGCCGCGTACGCAACCGGGAGTGCTTGCTCCTTATCAGGAGCGGCCGAAGACCTGGCCTGTCGAACTTAGACTTGCATTCGACCCGGCCGCCGATTCGGGTTCGTTCTTCCCGCTGCTGATCACGATGCTGACCCCGAACGCAAAACCCGGAGCTGCGCTGGCGGCATTGAACGAGCGAGTGTCCCGGATGTGGCAGGAGACGTCCGATTACTACGCACATTTCTTCGATGCCCGGCTCACGGCGGAGACGCCTGATGCGAAATTCGACGCGGCGCTTCGCTGGGCGGAACTGGCAATCGATCAGGGCAAGGTCCGATTTCACGACGAGACAGGTCTCATCGCCGGATATTACGAATCGGGCGATTCGGCGCGTCCCGGGTTCGCGTGGTTTTTCGGCCGCGATTCGTTGTGGACGTCATACGCGGTCAATGGCTACGGCGATTTCGACCTAACGAAACGCATACTCGAATTCCTGATCCATCGCCAGCGTGCGGACAGGAAGATCATGCATGAGTTCTCCCAAACGGCGGACCTGGTGAACTGGCAGGGCACCCCATATTTCTACGCGGCAGCGGATGCAACGCCGCTGTTTGTGATGGCGATCGAAGACTATGTGAACGCCAGCGGCGATTTGGCGTTTCTCCAAGCGAACTGGAACGCCGTTAAGAGCGCCTACGCATTCACTCGCGCGCACGATTCCGATGGCGACGGTATTTACGAGAACACGGAAGGCACAGGTTGGGTGGAGTCCTGGCCGCCCGGGATGCCGCATCAGGAGGTCTATCTTGCAGCGCTCGACCAGCAGTCCGCCGATTCGATGTCGCGCCTGGCGTCCCTCGCGGGCGACGCCGTTCTGGCGGCCGCGGCGCGTAAAACCGCCGATCTGGTCCAATCGGCAATCGCAAAAGAATATTTCGAACCGGCGGATCAGTTCTATGCATTCAGCAGGGGCGCGGATGGAGCGCTCGACCGCACGGCCACTATTTTTCCAGCCGTGGCCTGGTGGTCGGGACGATCCCGCTTGCCTGATTCGGAGTCGATGTTGAACCGCTGGGCATCGCGGGAATTCTCCACCGATTGGGGGACGCGGGATGTGAGCGGCCGGACGCCGTTCTTCGATCCCATCAGCTATCACCAAGGGTCTGTGTGGCCTCTCTACACGGGCTGGGTTTCGCTGGCGGAGTATCGAACGGGCCATACGCTCGCGGCGTATGCGCATCTGATGCAGAATGCAGACCTGACGTGGGCCCAGGATTTAGGAGCCGTGACGGAACTGCTTTCGGGTGAGTTTTTTCAGCCGCTCGGCCGCAGCAGCTCACATCAGATCTGGTCTTCTGCGATGGTGGTGAGTCCGGCGCTGCGCGGTCTTTTCGGGCTCGATTGGGACGCCCTGCATCATACTCTGCGTCTTGCTCCACATCTTCCGGCGACGTGGGATCATGCGCGGCTGCGTCAGGTCGCGGTTGGAGGCGCCCGGGTCGACCTGGAGTTCAATCGTGAGGGCCACGCAATGCGAGTGCGGGCGCATTCGTCCGCTCCAGTCTGCCTGGCGCCGCAAAGCGCGGCTCGGGATCAGGATTGCAGGGCAGGAAATAACGAATTGCTCATCCCGCTGCCTGCCATCGAGCTGGAATTGGCGCATGCGCTTCCTCTTGCGGGTTCGGAGACATCACAGGTGAAAGTGGTCGGGCAAGACGTTTCCGACACCAGCGCGGAATTCGATTTCGAGGGGCCAGGCGGGACTGCTTTCGAATGCGCGGTCCGACTGAACCGGAGCGGCGTGCGCGTGACGGGGGCCGTTATTGCCGGGAACCACCTGCAGCTGGTTTTTCCTTCTGGCGGAAATCCTCAGAGAGTTTCGGTTCGCTTCACCTGGTAATGGCTGACAAGTGGTGCGGCAGCCCAAGGAGGAACCGAATGCGATCAATCTCCTGCAGCGGCTTGAGGAACGGCGGTTCTTCGAGCGGCCAGAGCTGGGCGGGAGTTGCACTCGAGCCCGAGGCGAGGAGGAGACAGTTGACGGCACGGCGCGCGGCTTCATTGGCGGCCTCCATACAGGCGATATCGGTGTACGTGCGCACGTAATCGGAGGCGAGGAAAAAGTTTTCGATTTCTATCTGAGCTTCGGGCCGATATTGCAGCGAGCCCGCCGTGTTGATGAGAAGTGGCTCGGCGTTGGTCGCATCGCCGGGGTTGGGAAATTCGATGTCGGGATCGAGAAACCACCCAAGAAGGTTGGAATCCTCGATCGAAGTGACGCCCCCGTCGTTAAGATGCTGCTTTAGTTGCGTCCAGACCTCCTCCTTGATTTCTTCGGCGGTGCATTCGCGCGCGGGCTTGCCATAGACGCTACCCGGAGTCTCCCAGTCGGAAATATCCACGGAAAGAATGCCGCGTACGCGGCCATCGCCGAATTGTGAGAAGTCGATGTTAGTCCAGAATTGCCGCTGCGAGATCGAGGTCAGAGCCCACGGAGAGTCCAGGTATATGGCATGGCCGTTGACGATCGGTTCATCCTTCGCGAGATAAAACTGAATGCCGTTCATCCAGCGGGTCTTCAACTGACCGAGCCCGGCAATTGAGGGAGCGGCGCGTTTGAGGTCGTCCGTGATGAGGGTTTCCATAACTTCGACCGGCATGGCCGCGATATAGAAGTCGGCGGTGACCGGGGCATCATTGACGATCGCTCCGGCGACACGACGGCCGTCGACCTGGATTTGAGTGAGACGGCAAGAGGTGTGGAACTGAACGCCGAGCTTTTCGAGGTATTGAGTCCAGGGCGAGATCCAGACATCGTTGGTCGGACCGGAGAGCAGGCGGTCGAAGACGCCCCCGGGAGACATGAGGCCGTAGAGGAGTTGCAAATCCGTGACGCCGACGGTCCGGGTGCTGCTCTCTTCCGCGCGCATCGCTACGAGAGAGCGGGTAACACCCTCTGCAAGGTAGGCCTGGTAGGCTTTGGATTTGTTGGGCGCGTCGATGAACCGCCACCACGTACTGTTTTCGTATTCGGCGAGGCGACGCTCGGGGCAACTCGTCGCTATCTGCAGCAGGCGATTGACGAAGAAAAGCAACTCATCGAGCGGAACGCCAAAAGGCGTGAGCATCTCGATGAGGAAGGCGCGAAGATCTTCCAGCGTGGCCGGATAACGGGCGAGCCAGGTGATTTCGGTTTGCCCCGCGCGCGCAAGAAGCATACGGGTGGCGACCTGCAGGTTGTCAGAAACGCTGCCGCGAGCGCCGTAGGGGATCCGGCGCATGGTGTCGATCACGTGTTTGTAGAACCCCGGGAAGAAACGGAAACCGTGCTCGCCGGGAAGGGGCAGCCGACCGCCGTCTGCCGAGTTCGGTACGGGAATGCTACGGGCTTTGCCGCCGAGGACAGCCTTGCGCTCGTAGACGTGAACCGTGAACCCGCGCTCGGCGAGTTCATGCGCTGCGCTTAGTCCGGCGACTCCGCCGCCAAAGATGGCTACAGATTTCGACACGCCGCCATTTTACCGGTGGGGATTGCTTGTGAATGGATTAGCGCCGAATCAGCTGCCGGAAGCCCGGCCAATGACAATGATCGATGCCCAGTAGTAAGGGTCGGACCAGCGGTGGGATCGGGCCATCGCGTCTCGGGCGAGCGTCAGAGCGTGCTCCATAGAATTGGTGCGCCCCAGGCCTCTGGAGGGGCAGTATTGCGGCAACCGACTGGTTTTACCGCGTGTGACTGCGCGAAAGCCGTCCGGCAACGGTCAGAGCCGTCCCGCTGGCGGACATCATTCTTTCCCGACGCTATATGTTTCATCGCGTTTCAGGAGCCATCGGCGTGCTCTGAGGTCGTCGATGGTGTCTGAGCTTCGCCAAGCCATTCGTACCTTGTTGAAGTCGCCTGGGTTCACCGTCTCGGCTATTCTGATCCTGGGCCTCGGGTGCGCAGCGAGTACCAGCATCTTCTCGGTGGCATACAGCGTCATCATCCGTGACCTTCCTTATCCCGCGCCGGACCGCCTTGTCTCTCTTTCCACGCGGTTGCCGCGCGCCATAGCCGCCAAAGCCCCCGCCGGCGCCTCGGACTACTTCGATTGGCGTCGCCGTCAGCAGGTCTTCACCGATCTCGCGCTGACGCGCATTGTCGCCAATTTCAACCTGACGGGTGAGGGCGAGCCCGAGCGCATCCGCGGCACCCGCACCACGGCCAGCCTGTTTCACACTCTGGGCGTGGCGCCGATCATCGGCCGCACCTTTACGGAAGCCGAGCAACTCGACCCGGAGCGCGCGGCCGCCGTCGCTGTGCTGAGCTACTCCCTGTGGCAGCGGCGTTTCGCCGGCGATCCGGATATCCTCAATCGCAAGATCCGTCTCAACGGTCGCGACACGGAAGTCATCGGCGTCATGCCGCGCGAATTCCACTACCCCGACCGCGACTACGACCTGTGGGATCCGCTGTACTACCCGGCTGAGGAACTCCGCGATCGCCTGGATTTCAGTTACTTGTCCGTGGCCCGCCTCCGCCCGGGCATAAGCATCGAGCAGGCGCGCGCGCAGATGAATGCAATCGCCGCCAATCTCGCGCGGGAGTACCCAAGGACGAACCGCGATCTCGGTGTCTCTGTCGAGCCATTGCTTGGCGCCATGACGGAATCCGTACGGCCCGCAATATGGTTGCTGTTCGCTGCGGTCGGCACGCTGTTTCTGGTGGGTTGCGTGAATCTCGCCAACCTGCTCCTGGCGCGCGCTGCGGGGCGTCAGGCCGAGTTCACTATCCGCGCCGCGCTGGGCGCCACGCGCATGCGCCTGATCCGGCAGTCTCTTGTTGAGACGGTTCCGCTTGCCATCGCTGGCTCTGGCCTTGGCATCTGGGGAGCCGATTTCCTTCTCAAGGTCTTAGTTCCACTGCTTCCGCCCGGGCTCCCGCGCATCGAAGAGATCGGGATTCACCTGCCGGTTCTGCTATTCACAATCGCGCTCTCCGTAGCCGCCGCGTTCGCCGTTTCGATCGCGCCGGCGCTGCATGTTTCGGCAAACCTCCAACGCGGGCCTGAGTCACACTCGCGGTTGCGCGATCTCCTCATCTGCGCCGAAATTGCGTTCACGGTCGTGCTGCTGGTCTCGGCCGGACTGTTGATGCGCAGCTTCGTCAACGTACGAGCTACAGATCCTGGATTCCAGGCCGACCACGTTCTGGGTCTGCATTTCGCCGTCGATCGCGCCACACACGGCGATACAGACTCTGAAGTGTGGCGGTATTTGTCGCGCCTCATCGACCGCGTCCAATCTATTCCGGGCGTACAAACCGCGGGAGTCGTCAATCGCCTGCCGCTTGGAGGCCAAACGCAGACGCTCCAGATCGAATTCGAGGGGCGCGGGGTAACCGCGAATATCGATTCACGCTCCGCCAGCCCCGACTACTTTCGGGCTCTCGGCATCCCGCTTCTCGCCGGGCGCGCCTTCCGAAACGACGACATCGCCGGCCATCCGGACGTTGGCATTCTCGACGAACAAATCGCTCGCCAGGTTTTCGGCGATCAGAGTCCGATTGGCAAACGCTTCCGCATCGCGATCGTGCCCGGCATGCCGTGGGTGCAGATTGTCGGCGTAGCCGGTCACGTTCGCCATGAGGGGCTGGACCGCGACCCGCGCCCGCAGGTCTACTGGCCGTATGCTCAGCGAACCCAGGATCGAGTGGCTATGGCGATCAGAACGGCAGGTAGTCCGCGGGTGATGACATCCGCGATCCGCGCCGCGATTCGGGAGATCGATCCGAACCAGCCGCTCTATGATGTATTCCCGATGTCTGACTTCATCGCGCGCACGCTGCTCACGCAGCGCCTGAATCTCATCCTGGTTGGTTCGTTTGCGGCCCTTGCGCTGCTGTTGGCGAGTATTGGGTTGTACGGCGTTGTCTCGCACCTCACAGCGCGCCGCTCCCGAGAGTTTGGCGTGCGGTTGGCAGTAGGAGCGACTCCGGCACACCTTTTGTCAACGGTATTCCGCGAAAGTCTCACCCGCGCCTCGGTAGGCCTTGCAACTGGCCTTCTCCTCGCCGGCATCATTACGCAGTTGCTCTCGAGCATGATCTACGGCGTGACGACGCTCGATCCGCTCACCTACGTCGCGGTAGCCGCGCTGTTGATGATCGTGGTCGTGGCAGCAAGTTATGTCCCTGCCCGGAGAGCTTCCCGCACAGATCCGCTTTCGGCGCTGCGGGATTTCTAAGACCGCAACCAGGGTGCGCGCAGTCCATGGCACTGGCCAGAGATTCATCCCAGTTCCTATCCCGAACTTAGAGCTCCGGCCCGGGTGCGGGACCCGACGAATCTCGAGCGCGGGGCTCTGAAGACTGCTGCTGAAGTCGCGGATCCTCACTGAGAATTCGGCATATCCGCCTCAGGTCACGCGGGTTCGAGCGCAACGCGTGGCTCCAAAGCTCCGCAGATCAAGCCTCGCTGTTGCTTCCATTCCGGCCGATAAATGACTTCTGTGCTTGACAACGGGGGTGCCTATTTAATATCTATAGAAATACTATAGATTAGTAAAACGGACCAGCCAGAAAAACACGACACCCATGAGATTTCCATCGCATCCCGAGTCTATTTCGGCACTGCTGATTTTCCTTGCCGCAGCGCTGGCGAACGCGCAGAACGCATCAACCGGGAGAGTTTCCGGACTGATCAGTGATACTCAGTCCGCTGCTGTTAATGGCGCATCCGTGAGCCTTATTGAGGTTTCGACAAGAACTATCCGGTCGACCAAAACGAACGAGGCGGGGCGCTATGATTTCCCGAACGTCGAACCGGGTACGTACGACCTCTCGGTGGACAGCCCGGGATTCTCGATTGCAAGATTATCCAGTCAAAAAGTAGACGTTGGAATGATATTGACCCTGAACGTGGGCCTTGAAATAGGAACCGTCGCGACGACCGTTGAAGTGAAAGCTTCGGCCGGCGCCGAACTCCAGACGCTGAATTCGACGGTCGGGAACACGATCACAGGCGATTCGCTGCTGATGCTGCCCAACTTCCAGCGCGATGCGAATGCGCTGGCGACCCTTCAGGTCGGCGTGACGCCATCCGGGCAGGTGGCGGGCGTACAGACAGACCAAAACTCCTTCACGCTTGACGGCGGCAACAACAGTGACGACATGTCCGGAAGCTATTCCGCTTACACGACGAGCAACGGCGGCGGCCCTTCGGGCGTTGTGCCGACGCCGGTGGAAAGCGTCGAGGAGTTCAAAGTCGCGATCAGCAACCAGACAGCGGACTTCAACGGCGCGGGCGGAAGTCTGGTTCAGATGGTGACCAAGCGCGGCACCAACCAGTTTCATGGCGCGCTCTACGATTATTATTTCGCCAGCAACGTCGGTGCGGCCAACACGTGGAAGAATAACCACACGGCCTCGGGAAGCCTGCCGTACACGCCGCTTCCCAGCACGCATCGTAATCGTTTTGGCGGGGCGCTGGGCGGTCCGGCGCTGCCCCGGTTGCTCGGCGGCAAGACCTACTTCTTCGTCAATTACGAAGGTTATCGGTATCCCAACGCGACCACGGTCGAGAAGAGCGTTCCCACGGCTCTGCTGCGCGCCGGAGTCGTGCAGATTCCGAACAGCGCCGGTGTCTACCAGGCTTACAATCTCAATCCGTATCCCGTCACGGTGAACGGCGTGACCTATCAGCCGGCGGTCTGCGGCGCCGGCCAGCTTTGCGACCCGCGCGGGCTGGGGCTGAATCCGATTGTCAGCCAGATCTGGTCGAAGTACATGCCGATGCCGAACGATCCCCAGGCGGGCGATCAGTACAACACGCAGGGTTATCGGTCGAACGTGAATCTGCCGGTGGCGTCCGATTTCGGCGTGATTCGCCTCGATCACGATTTTGGCAGCCGGAATCATTTCATGGTCAGCGACCGTTACTACGTCTATAACCAGCTCACGTCGAACCAGATCGATATTGGCGGCGCGCTGCCGGGCGATAAGTTTGGCCAGGCGACCGCGTACGCGCCGCGCCCCCAGACCGCGCATTATCTGGTCGCGGCGCTGACGACCACGATCACCCCGAACCTCACCAACGATTTCCATTTCAACTTCCTGAGAAATTTCTGGGCGTGGTCGACCGCTGGCGGCGCCCCTCAACTGCCGGGGTTACCCGGGGCCGTCGAAATCGGCGGCGAGACATCGAATGCGCTGATTCCTTACAACGTGGACACGGGAAGCACGCGGCAGCGCGCATGGAACGGGCACGATCAGGTCTATCGCGACGATCTGAGCTATCTTCACGGCTTCCATTTCCTTCAGTTCGGCGGATCGTATCAGCGTAATTCCGATTTCTATACGCGCAATGACAACGGGATCGCGACGGACGCTTCGCTGGTTTATCAGATCGGCAACGGCAGCGGGATCTCGATGGGCTCGGCGTATCTGCCCGCCGGAATTCCTTCGAGCCAGGTAACGAACTGGTCGAATCTGTACGCGGAGGTCCTGGGGCTGGTTTCGCAGCCTCAGGTGATGTATACGCGCGCCGGTAAGCAGCTCAACCTGAATCCGATCGGGGATCCAATTTCGATCCATGCGATTGTGCCGAGCTACAACCTGTATCTCACGGATACCTGGCGCCTGCGTCCTTCGTTCACCCTCAACTACGGACTCGGATATCAGATCGAGATGCCGCCGTATGAGCTGCGGGGGAAACAGGTTCAGTTGGTGGACACATCCGACAATCCGATCAGCCTGCAGCAGTTCCTGCAGCAGAAGCAGTCGGCGGCGCTGGCGGGCGGCGTCTATGAGCCAACCGTGGGATTCGCGATTACTCCGAATGTCGCCGGCGGCCCTAAGTATCCATTTCATCCTTTCTATGGGCAGTTCAGCCCGCGTGTCGCGGCCGCATGGAATCCGAACTTCAAAGACGGCTTTCTTCACAAAATCTTCGGCGACGGCGCCACGGTGATCCGCGGCGGATACAGCCGGATTTATGGAAGGCTCAACGGCGGGCGCGTGGTGGGAAGCCCGGTGCTCGGAGCGGGGCTGGAGCAGGTGATTCAGTGCATCGGGGCCAGCCGTTCAGGCCAGTGCCTCGGAATCAACGGGGTGGATCCGACTACAGCGTTCCGGATCGGGGCGGACGGACTCACCGCGCCGCTTCCTGCGGTGACGCCCACACTGCCGCAGCCCTACTTCCCTGGAGTGAACGGTAATGCTACCGCCGGCGACGGAGCGGGCGTGGATATCAACTTCCGCCCGGATCGTTCGGACGAATTCAACTTCACGATTCAGCGGGCTCTTTCGCAGAAGATCGTGATCGAAGCGGGGTATATCGGCCGCATCATCCGCAACGAATACAACCTGATCAATATCGATGCGGTCCCGACGATGACCACACTCGGCGGCCAGACTTTTGCGAATGCATTCGCCAATCTTTATCAGGAAGTCAGCGGGGGCCAGGCGATCGTGCCGCAGCCGTTCTTCGAAACTGCGCTGGGCGGCGCGGGATCGAAGTATTGCGGGGCGTACGCAAGCTGCACCGCGGCGGTGGCGGCGCAGCAGAAATCGGCCATCGTTTCGACTCAGGTTTACAACCTGTGGTCGGCGCTAAACGCCGCGCCTTCGTGGATTCTTGGCCGCACGTTGCTGGCTTCACCCGCGGTCAATGGCGGGTCGGTGGGCACGCAGCTCACGTCGTATGAACTCGCGGCGAGCAATGGTTGGGGCAACTACAACGCGGCCTTTCTTTCGTTTACGGCGAAGGATTGGCACGGCTTGACGGCGCGCTCGAACTTCACCTGGGGACGCGCCATGGGTACGGGCGCTTCGGCGCAGAGCAGCAGTTCGCAGACCGTGCTCAACCCCTGGGATCTGCAGGAGTCATACGGACCGCAGCCGTTCGACATCCACTTCATCTACAATCTGTCGATCCTGTATCGTGAACCGTTCTTCCGGTCACAGCGGGGCGTTCTCGGGCGGCTGCTCGGCGGATGGACGATTGCGCCTCTCTTTACGGCCCAGAGCGGCTCTCCGCTTCAGGTAAGTATCGGAACCGGTACCAACACGAACGCGCAATCGTTTGGCGAGGTATACGGCAACGGTAACAGCGCCTCTGAGAACGCCGTTCTCATGGTTCCTTACACCGGCGGCAATTCCGTGCACGAGAACGTAACCGTGGCCAGCGGCGCGGGCGTTAACGGAAACGCATCGAAGGGTGGATCGGGGCTGAATATGTTCGCCGATCCGAATGCAGTCTACGGCGAATTCCGGCGTCTCATCCTGGGGCTGGATACGACAGGCGGCGGCGCGGGTGTGCTGCGCGGGCTTCCGACATGGAACCTCGACGCGACTCTGTCGAAGGAGATTCGGGGTACGGAGCGAATCGGAGCGACGGTGCTGTTCCAGTTCACCAACGTGCTGAACCACTTTCAGGCTTCGAATCCGTCGCTGAATATCGACAGTCCGCAAACCTTTGGCGTGATCACGGGGCAGGCGAATACTCCGCGACAGATGGAGTTCGGTCTTCGGGTTCACTTCTGATGCGGAAACTGATCTGGTTGCTGCCGCTGGCCGCGTCCGCCGCAGCGACGGATGGGACCAGCGGCCTCGTGGGTCGATACTGCGCGGGATGTCACAGCGCGAAGGTAAAATCCGGCGGGCTCGCGATCACGGCGCTCGATCCGGCTCACCCCGAGCGCGACGCCGCCGAGTGGGAGAAGGTGGTGTTGAAGCTGCGGTCGGGAATGATGCCTCCGGCGGGCGCGCCTCGACCAACGAAGGCTGCGATCGAACAGTTCGCGGCGTCGATCGAGGCGGGGCTTGACCGCGCAGCGTTGGCGCATCCGAATCCGGGGCGGCCTGCTCTGCACCGGCTGAATCGCACGGAGTATGGGAACAGCATTCGGGAGCTGCTTGGCCTCGATATCGATCCCGCGGCGTACCTGCCGCCGGACGACATGAGCCACGGATTCGACAATATGGCCGAAACGCTGAACGTCTCGCCTACCTTGATGGAAGGATACGTTCGCGCGGCGGGAAAAATCAGCCGGTTGGCGATCGGCGATCCGGCGATGAGCCCTCTGGTCGAGACATACCACGTACCCGCGACCCTTTCGCAGACCTCTCATGTGGAAGGCGCCCCATACGGAACGCGCGGCGGCATCGTGGCGCGCCACAACTTCCCGGCCGACGGCGAATACCGGTTTCGAATCACCTTGTACTTCACCACCAACACGCTGCTCTTCGGCACGTACGCGAAGGGGGAGCAGATCGAAGTTGCGGTGAACGGCGAACGCGTGGCTCTGCTGGACGTGAATCCACGAATGAAAGTGGATGATGATCTGCGAACGCCGCCGATCCGGATCAAAGCGGGGCCGCAGACGATCTCCGCTGCGTTTATCCAGAAGGCGTCGGGGCCCGTTGATGACTTCCTAATGCCGTATGAGCAGACGCTCGAGGATCTCTTCGCCGGACAAATTCAGGGGCTCAGCGCGCTGCCGCATGTGCGCGATCTGGGGATCAATGGTCCATACAACGTGACCGGCGTGAGCGACACGCCGAGCCGGCGCAAGGTGTTTGTGTGCCGCCCGACGGCGACCTCCGATGAACTTCCGTGCGCGCGAAGGATACTGACGTCGCTTGCCCGGCGCGCCTGGCGCAGACCGATTACCGACTCCGAAATCGAAGATCTGCTCAGCGCTTATCAGACAGGGCGGAATAAGGGTGATTTCGAAGCAGGCGTGAGGCTGGGTCTGCAGTTGGCGCTTGCGAGCCCGCAGTTCGTCTTCCGGTTCGAACATACGCCCGCGGGCGTAGCGCCGGGGAGCAACTACCGCGTTTCGGATCTGGAACTCGCCTCGCGGCTGTCGTATTTCCTCTGGAGCGCTCCGCCGGACGACGAACTGCTGAACCTTGCGGCGCAGGGCCGCCTGAAAGACCGCGCAACGCTCCGTAAACAGGCGCTCCGCATGCTGGCCGATGCTCGCTCGGAGGCGCTGGCCCGGAACTTCGCCGGGCAGTGGCTGTATCTGCGGAACCTTCGCGATGCGCAGCCGGACGTATTCACGTACCCGAACTTCGACGACAATCTGCTGCAATCGATGCGGCGAGAAACGGAACTGTTGTTTGACAGCGTGGTGCGCGAAGACCGCGACGTGCTGGATCTGCTGCGCGCAAATTACACGTTCGTGGATGCTCGGCTGGCGCGCCACTATGGCATTCCGAATGTCGAGGGAAATCGCTTTCGGCGTGTGGCGCTGACGGATCCGAATCGATTCGGGCTGCTGGGGCAGGGAAGCATCCTCACGGTTACGTCGTATGCGACCCGCACGTCGCCGGTCGTGCGTGGGAAATGGATCCTGGAGAACATGCTTGGAGCAGCGCCTCCGCCTCCTCCTCCGAATGTGCCGCCGCTGAAAGAGAACAGCGTGAACGCGAAGGCGCTGCCGGTCCGTGCGCATCTGGAAGAGCATCGTAAGAGCCCGGCGTGCTCGGGTTGTCACGCGCTGATGGACCCGATCGGATTCGCGCTGGAGAACTTTGACGCAACCGGCGCCTGGCGCATCCACGATGGCGGCGCCGACGTGGACGCGCGCGGAAAGCTCATCGACGGCACGCCGGTGGATGGTCCCGTCAGCCTGCGCGCGGCGCTGGTGGCGCGGTCGGATCTGTTCTTTCGCGCGTTCACGGAAAAGCTGCTGACCTATGCGCTCGGACGCGGACTCGAGTATTACGACATGCCGGTGGTCCGGTCGATCGATCGTGACGCGGCGAAGAGCGGCGACCGGTTCTCTGCGTTTGCGCTCGGGATTATCGAGAGCGCGCCGTTTCAATACCGCCGGGCGGAACCGCCCGCGCCTGAAATATCGAAGATGACCATACCTGGAGACGCCCTTAATGTTCGTCACTAAGAAACATCTCTCGCGCCGCGCGGTTCTGAGAGGAATCGGCGCGAGTCTTTCACTGCCGCTGCTGGACGCCATGCTTCCGGCGCAGACGCCGCTGCGGAAGACCGCGGCTGCGCCGAAGACGCGGTTCTGCGCCATCGAGATGGTGCATGGGGCCGCGGGCAGCACGATCGACGGAGCGGCGAAGCATTACTGGTCGCCCGCGGCGACCGGATCGGATTTCGAGATCACTCCGACTTTGAAGTCGCTCGAGCCCTTCCGCGAGTATCTGACGATTGTGAGCGACACGGACCTCAACAATGCGGCTGCTCTCTCGCCCAATGAGGAAGGCGCGGACCATACGCGATCCTCCGCGGTGTTCCTTACGGCGGCGCACCCGAAGATGACCGAAGGGTCGGATATTTTCCTGGGCGCGTCGATCGATCAGATTTATGCGCGGAAGGCGGGACAGGATACCCCCCTGCCTTCGATTCAGCTTTGTATCGAGGATGTGGGTTCGCTTTCGGGCGCCTGCGGTTATGGCTACAGCTGCGTGTATGCAAATACGATCAGCTGGTCGTCGCCAACGCAGCCTCTGCCGATGGAGATCGATCCTCGCGTGGCTTTTGAACGGTTGTTCGGCGATGGCGGTACTCCCGAAGAGCGGGCCTCCCGGCGCGCGGAGGATCGCAGCATCCTCGACATGATCACCAATGAGGTGGCGCGGCTGCGGAAGAATCTCGACGCTAGTGATCGCCGGCGGCTTTCCGATTATCTCGATGATGTGCGAGAGATCGAGCGGCGCATCCAGAAGATCGAGAAGTTCAATGCGAGCGGCGCCGGGCGGGTTTTACCCGCCGCGCCTGTGGGCGTGCCCGACTCATTCGAAGAGCACGTGAAACTGATGTTCGATCTTCAGGCGCTCGCTTTTCTGACGGATACGACCCGCGTTTCCGCATTTAAGCTGAGCCGGGACGTGAGTTCGCGCGTGTATCCCGAAAGCGGCGTGAAGGCTCCCTTCCATGCGCTTTCGCATCATGGCGAAAACCCGGAGACGATCGCTCAGTTCGCGAAGCTGAATCAGTATCACGTTAGTAAAGCTGCGTATTTCATCGAAAAGCTGCGGAATACGCCGGACGGCGATGGAAACCTGCTGGATCACTCGCTGGTTCTGTACGGCAGCCCGATGGGAGATTCGCATGTTCACAACCACAAGCGCGTGCCGATTTTTCTGGCTGGGAAGGCAAGTGGGCAACTCAAAGGGAACCAGCACTACCGCGCGGCTGAGGGGACGCCGATGGCCAACCTGCTGCTGGCTCTGGTTCATAAGCTCGGGGTCGAAGACGTGAGCAGTATCGGTGACAGCACCGGGGAGTTGGCTCTGTGAAACTGCGGCGCGTGTCCGGTATTCTGCTCGCGGCATCCGCATGCGCGCAGAACCTGCCTTTGCACGATGCGGCGTCGCGCGGCGACCTTGCCGAGGTAAAGCGGCTGTTGCAGAAGGGCTCCAACCCGAACGAACCCGCGCGGAACGATGCCGTGACGCCCCTTTCGCTGGCTTCGGTGGACGGGAACGCGGCAATCATTCAGGTCTTACTTGCGGCGGGCGCCGATGCGAATTCTCCGCGCTTAGACGGGACCACACCCTTGATGACGGCGGCTGCCTCCGGCAACCTGGATGCGGTTCGTCAATTGCTTGACCACGGCGCGAACGTCAACGCGAAAGAGTCGCATGGACAGACTGCGCTCATGTTGGCGGCGGGGCGCAATCGCGCTGACGCGATCCGCTTTCTGATCGCGCACGGCGCCGATGCGGGAATTACCACGAACGTGACTACGCTGGGCCGCGCTCAGTTCGATGAGGATGGCAATCCGATTCCCGCGCGCGCCGCCAGTGCGAGCGCGGCTGGACGGGGCGGAAGAGGCGGTGGCCTGGGCGGGCAGGCGCGCGGAACAACTGCGACGGTCATGGGCGGCATGACCGCTTTGCTGATCGCGGCGCGGAACGGACATCAGGAATCGGTTCGGGCGTTGGCTGAAGGCGGAGCGAATGTAAATGAGGTTTCGGCTGGCGACCACTCCAGTCCGCTCGTGATCGCGATTTGCAACGGTCATTACGATCTTGCTGCCTACCTGCTGGATCATGGAGCCGATCCGAATCTGGCTACGATCGACGGCCTCGCCGCTTTGTACGCGACCGAAGACACGGAGTACGCGCAGGTCGGATGGGCTCCTAACCCGATCACGGCTCAGGAAAGGACGACCCACTTGGAATTGCTGAAAATTCTCCTCGCTTATCACGCAAATCCCAATCAGCAGCTTACGAAGGCGCTCTGGTTCCGGCCGACTTCGCACAATCAGGAGTGGGTGGATAAGAAAGGCGCAACGCCGTTTTGGCGCGCTGCGATGGCGACCGACGTGGAAGCTATGAAGATCCTGCTCAAAGGCGGCGCCGATCCGAAAATCGCGTCGGGCGAAGGCGTGACCCCTCTCATGGTCGCGTCGGGGCTCGGGTGGGGCGCCAACTCTTCTCGCACGGTTCCCGATGGATGGCTTCCGGCGGTGAAGTATCTGGTCGAGGATGTAGGCGCGGATGTGAATACTCAGGATGCCTATCAGTACACGGCGCTTCATGGCGCCGCGTATCGCGGCGACAACGAGGTTGTGAAATACCTTGCATCGAAAGGCGCGAATCTCGACGTGCGGAGCAAAAAGGGCCAGACCGTTACTGATATGGCCAACGGCCCGATGGTCAACGCGCACCTCCCGATGGAGCATCCCGATACCATCGCGCTGCTCGAAAAGCTGGGCGCGCCAACGCCGGAGATGCCGGTCGCCGCTGCACCGAGAACTTCCACACGGAGAACGGAATCGAAATGAACAGACTGAACGTGATCGTCGCAGTTTTGATGGCCGCCGGCATGCTAAGTGCGGAAACGAAGCAGCCACTTGTCGAGTTTGATCTGATGACGTGGCCGGAGGTGAGACAGGCCCTTCAGGAGGGGCGGACTACGGCGCTGATCTTCAATGGCGGAACCGAGCAGCGCGGTCCACAGGGAGTGAACGGCGCCCACACGTTCGTCGCGCACGAACTCGGCGTCGAGATCGCCCGGAAGCTCGGTAATGCGATCCTCGCGCCGGTCATCCCTTACTCCGTGAATCGGGCGAACGGCCAACTGCCGGGTACGATCGGCCTATCCACCGAGGTTTTCGCCCAAATCAATGAAGAAGTAGCCGAGCAGATGATCACGAACGGATTTCGCAACATCGTGCTCATGGGCGATCACGGCGGCGGGCAGCAGCAGCTTGCGGAAATCGCGAAGAAGTTGGACGCGAAGTACACGGGAAAAGGAATTCACGTAGTCTACTGCGGCGACGTCTATTCAAAAATGGGAGCCGACTTCGACAAATGGCTCGCCGACAACGGATATCCCGCTGGCGCTCATGCTTCGGTGAAGGATACGTCTGAGCTGTTCTATCTAGAAGGCGATCGGCCCTGGATCCGGAAAGAGCTGATTCCCACAGCGGTCGGAGATCCGGTGCGCAAGCCGGGCCAACCGCGAGATCCCAACGCCAAGCGCGTGAACAACGGAATCGAGGGGGATGCGCGACGCTCAACGCCCGAAATCGGGAAGCGTGTTTCGGATATGAAGGTAGAATACGCGGTTCGGCAGATTCGCCAGTTACTGGCGGAGCAGCCCTGAGATGGCCACAGTCGCGCAAACCACGTATATTGCCGCACCGAAGAGTCTGGGGCGGCGCGGGGTGGTGGCCTTCGGCGCATCGATTGCGTTTCTGTCATTCGTAGATCGCGCAGCCATCAGCCAGGCGGCCCCTGCCATCGCGAAGGATCTTCATCTGAACCCGATTCAGATGGGCCTCGTGTTCTCGGCATTCAGCCTTACTTACGCCCTGGGAGAGATTCCCAGCGGATGGTTATGCGACCGTTTCGGTGCGCGCAGCGTCCTCACGCGAGTCGTAATTCTCTGGTCCGTCCTGACAGCGGCCACCGGCCTGGCGTGGAACTATGGGTCGCTTGCGGTAATCCGTCTTTTATTCGGCGCGGGGGAATCCGGATGTTTTCCGGGGCTGGCGCGGATGTTCAGGACCTGGCTTACACCTCGCGAACGAAACTCGGCTGAGGGGATCAAGGCTGCGTGCGCCCGGTTCGGCGCCGCGGTTACTCCAGCGCTCATGGCGGCGCTTTTTCTTTACTTCAGTTGGCGCACCGTCTTCGCCCTGTTCGGATTATTCGGCGTTCTGTGGGGAATGCTGTTTCATCGGTGGTATCGCGATCGTCCGGGGCCGGTGCGAATTGCGCCGCGCCGCGATGACTTCTGGCGGCGCCTCATTGCTTCCCGCAGCGCCTGGGCGCTGGGCATCCAGTGGTTCTGCCATTATTACGGCTTTTACTTCTACATCACCTGGCTGCCGCTATATCTTTATCAGGCGCGAGGACTGGACATCCGGCATGGCGCACTTGCCGCGGGCGCGCCTCTGCTCGCGGCCGGACTGGGCTGTCTCGCTGCGGGCTGGACCGTCTCGGCGCTTACCGCGCGTTTGCGCAGCACAGCGCGTGCGCGCAAACTGCTTGGTTATTTCGCGTATGGCGGTGCCGCGGCTCTGCTGGCGCTTTTTACCTTCACTTCGAGCCCCGCGCTGGCCCTGCTGGCGATGAGCCTCTCCAGCTTCGCCGCTGAATTCAGTTCTCCGATCTCGTGGACAACGGCAATGGATATCGGCGGCGAACGCGTCGGGACGGTATCGGGCTTCATGAATATGCTGGGCCATCTCGGCGGAAGCATCGCGCCCGCAGTTACAGGATTTCTGCTGGCGTGGACTGGCAACGGATGGAACATCGCATTCTGGATGTCAGCCGCAATCTATGCGGCGGGCGCCGTCTGCTGGTGGTTCATCGATCCGGTCACGCCTATCGAGCGTTAGTCCGGGAACCGGCCCCGCATACGGTATACAAGCGCTGTTGCCGCTGCGGTATACACTAACTGGTATTCCAGTTGGGAGGCCTCATGAAGCAGCTCCGTAAATCCAGAAGTCTGATGAGTCTGTTGGCGGCCGGCGGGTTGATCGCGATTGCCGCCGGCGGTTTCCGCGGAGGCGCAGAAACGCCCGCGGCTCTGGCGGAAATTCCGGGAGTTGGCACCGAGAACTGCCCGCCCGCCACCGGAGATCGTCCCTGGATGAACCGCGATCAGGCGCCTTCGTGCCGCGCGCGGGAAGCGATCGCACAGATGACGTATGAGGAGAAGCTGAATTTCCGGATCTCCGTACCGCGTCTGGGGCTCGAAGCGACGGCGGGATCCGACGGTCCCTATGGCCTGGCGGCAGGAGGGCGAGGCGGCGCGCCCAATCCGCGGGCCCAGAACATCACCACATTCCCCGATGAACTAGCAACGGCTTCCACGTTTGACCGGGATCTCGCGCGAGGTCTCGGCCAGGCAATCGGCGAGGAGTTCAGCGGCAAGGGGCTTAGCACAATCCTTGGCCCAACCATCAATCTGGCACGCACGTGGCACTGGGGCCGCGCGCCGGAATCGTTCGGCGAAGATCCCTATTTAATGACGCAGCTCTCGACCCCCGAGATTGCCGCGATTCAGGCGCAGCATGTGGTGACAGTGCTGAAGCACTACGCTGTCTACGACCAGGAGACGGATCGCCAGGTTCTGAACGAAGTGGTTTCCGAGAAAGCTTTGAATGAAATCTACCTTCCCCACTTCAAATCCGCCGTGCAGAACGCTCACGTCGGTGGAATTTTCTGCGCGTTCGCGAGCCTGAACGGAGGACCGGCGGTTTGTTCGAGCGGCGAGCAACTGGGGCTGCTGCGCAAATGGGGCTTCGATGGATTTATCCGCCCGGAAGCGGCTCCGGACGTCGCCGTGGCGGTCAAGGCAGGAACCGACGAGGTTCAGGCTGCGGCACTTGACCAGGCAATCAAAGGCGGCCGTCTTACAAATGCCGACCTGGATCTGATCGTGTATCACCACCTAGTCCCGATGTTTCGACTGGGGGTTTTCGACGTGCCGAAAGGCCAGCCGGAGACTAACGTGAGTACCCCGGAACATAAGAAGATCGGACTGACGATCGCGGAAGAGGGCGCGGTGCTGCTCAAGAACAAAGGCGGGTTGTTGCCTTTGAGCGGGATAAAGTCGATTGCAGTGATCGGCGACGATGCCGGTCCGGCCGCATCGATCCAGGCGACCAACTCGCTGGTCCCGGTGGGGGACCGGTTGAGCGTGCCTTCGGCCGCCATTACCAATCGCGCGGGCTCCTCTGTAAAAGTGACTTACGAAAGAGGAACCATGGGCATCGCCCCCTTGCCCCCCATACCCCAAAGCGCGCTGCATCCGCCGTCTGGCCCGGGGAATGGATTGCAGGGCGTTTACTATAAAGCCTCAGACTGGACCGGGGATCCGGTAGCGACGCAGGTAGATTCGACTCTGGATTTCAATACTCCGCCCGTTGCGTCGCTCGCGCCTCCTGCCGGCGCCGGACGAGGGCGCGGACCGGGGGCGCGGATCCGCTGGTCAGCCAAATGGGAAGGCACGCTCACTCCGCCCTACACTGGTCTCTACCGGTTTACTGTAAACGGGTCCGGAACAGCGCGGCTGATCATACAGGGTAAACCGGTGGTGGAAATTTCCCGGCAATCCGGCGTAGTAACGCTTACGGGAATGACAAGCCTGACGGCAAACCAGAGCGTGCCCGTGCGGATCGAGTACACCGATGGCAACGCTCTTCACGTTGGATGGCAGACACCGGACCAAGATCTGCTTGGCCCCGCCGTAAAGGCTGCGAAGGCCGCCGACGTGGCCATCGTGTTCGCTGGTGAGCGCGCCGGAGAAGGCTATGACCGCACAGGCCTCGCGACTCCCGGCGATCTGGATTACGTGATCAATGCGGTGGCCGACGCGAATCCGCGCACCATCGTAGTGCTGAACACCGCCGGGCCTGTCGCGATGCCGTGGCTCGATAAGGTGAGCGGCGTCGTTGAGGCGTGGTATCCCGGGCAGTTCAGTGGCGAGGCAATCGCCGCGCTTCTGTTCGGCGACGCGAATCCCTCCGGTCGCCTGCCCATGACCTTTCCGAAGGATGCGGCGCAAGGTCCGGCGACGAAGCCCGATGAATATCCCGGTGACGGCAAAAGCGTGAACTACTCGGAAGGCGTGCTGGTTGGTTATCGCTGGTATGACGCGAAAAATCAGGCCCCTCTGTTTCCGTTCGGATTCGGTCTTTCGTATACGAGCTTCCGGTATTCCGCCGGGAAGGTGGAACATAAGTCGAACTTCGATCAGACCGTGAGCATCCGGGTGACGAACACCGGAAAGCGCGAAGGCGCCGAGGTGGCTCAACTGTATCTGGAATTTCCTCCCGAAGCGGGCGAAGCGCCCAGACAGTTGAAGGGATTCAGCCGCATCAATCTGAAGCCGGGCGAAAGCAAGGTCGTCACGATGCCGCTTGATAAAGAATCGCTTTCGGTTTGGGACGAAGCGACGCACGACTGGAAGGTTGTTCCCGGTAAGTACGGAGTGGCGGTAGGAGCATCGTCGAGGGATATCCGGTATTCCGGATCATTCACTGTCGGCAAGTGAGTTATCCGCGCTTGAGCAGCTCCGCGAATGCAGTCAGTTCCGCCGCATCAAGATCGGAGACGCAGGTGAAAGCGAAGTCGCCGCGCTTCCACGAAATCTCGTGAAATCCGTAGCGGTCAAACCGAGCCGGCGGCATTTCGCCCTCCGCGGGCCGGACAAACACATCGATGCGGTGCAGCCGTCGCCGATACACAAGCGCCGCGACAGGCTGGCCGCTGATGTAGTCGAGGCGTCCGCCCTCGAGCGGGAAGCCCTCCGCGCCGTGATCCGCCACCGGCGGTGAAAAAGGCAGTTTGCCGTTGAACCACGGCTTGACGGTGTGGCGATCCGTTGAGATGACATCCATCTCGCGGCCAGCCAATGCCCGCTGGTGAGCCGATACGATTTCTTCACCGAGAGCGCGCTGTTGGTTGCGGGCATTGACCAGGAAAGGCGCTGATCCGAGCGCGGCGACGATCACGATCCCCGCCGCGAGCGCGCCCCAGGATTTCCATCGAGACGCGCGCTTCTTTCGTTCCTGAACCTGGCGTTCCAGAACCTGGGATCCCCGCAGCGCGAACCGGACGTTGTCCCGCAAATGCTCCGGAGCGGTGAACGCCGGAGCTGCGCCTCGAATCGCTTCTCCTACCCTCCTCATATCATCGAGCGCTTCAGAACAGAAGGCGCAGGTTTCGAGATGGGCCTGGACTTCAACCCGAAGGGCGCGATCCAACTCGTCATCGAACAGTCCGCTGAGCAGGGACCTGGCTTCGTCGCAGTTCATGGCCTCTACGCGGACCCTCTTTTCATCGTCCTGTCGTCCGCGCCGAGACGAAGTTTCAGGCATTGGGATAGCCGCGCTCGCGCCCGCGAGAGCCGGGACATCACGGTCCCGGGAGGCACGCCCGTAATCTCGGCGATTTCTTCATACGAAAGCTGCTCCATCTCGCGCAGGATGATACCTTCGCGAAAATCCAGCGGCAGTTGCTCGATGCAACTCCTGACCGCCTCTGCGCGTTCACGGCCAAGCGACTGCGTTTCCGGCGTACTTCCCGGAATCGAATGTACGCTTTCATCGAATTCAGCCATTTCCGTCCGGGCGCGGTTGTCCCGCATCCAGGTGTAACAGGTGTTTCGGACGATCTTCAGCAGCCAGGGGCGCGCCGCCGCGCCGCGAAATCCCTCGAAGCCCCGGAGCGCCCGTAAATAAGCCTCCTGAACCAGATCTTCGGCGTCCGATGCATTGCGCAAGAGCAGGCGGGCCAGGTTGTACGCTGCATCGAGGTGCGGCAGAAAGATCCGTTCGAATTCCGAGGCGATTCCTCCGGACATAGCGCGCTCAGGCTCGCCGTGACAGACGCTCTTGCGGGCCGCCTGAACGGCTTCGATCCGAAATGCCGGCATCCCGGCCGCTGATGACAGACGAACCCTCATTATCGAGCAACGGAACTCGCCCGGGCTACAGCGAGCGAAGGAATGTAAGCAACTGTTGCTGCTGGGTTGCGCTTAACGTGGCGTAGCGCCCCACAACGTCCGAGGCCTCACCTTTGTGGCGGCGAATCGCGTCGTCGAGAGTAAGGGAATTCAGGTCGTGCATGAAGCGCGATTTGATGTGAAGTCCCCAGAGAGGCGCGGTCCGCATCTTGTTTGCCGTGTCGGGAGGACCGGCCTGAACGATTCCATCGCCCGTGCCGACGTCGTGCAGCAGGAAATCTCCGTAAGGATGGATATACTGATTCCCCACCGCAGCCGTGACTATGTACGTTCCGCCGTTAATCAAAGTGTCAACGGGCGCAGTAAGCATGATGCCGACGTGACACAGATTGCAACCGATCGACTTGAAGACCTGATTTCCCGCAATGGCATCCGCGGTCGACGCCAGCTCCGTGTCCCGAGGGGGCGTCATCGTCGCCCGGATGAATTGAGCAAAGTGATCGATGTTCGCCATGCCAATGTTGTCGGGCGCATCTTCCGGATCCATCGAGACCTTGCACACGGAAGTTACGTCATGCGGCCGCAGGCGGTTGGTTACGCCCATCTCATTCAGGTAGGCGTCCGCTGCGAACGAAAGAACCGTCGGCTGCTGGTCTTTCCATCCAAATCGTCCGATCCGCGTTGCGCCTGGGCTTTCCAGAATCGGAACCTCGATGGCCTCACCCTGAATCTTCCCACCGGTCTGCGATGCCTGATACGCGGCGATCTCGAGCAGAGTCTCATCGGGGACGGCTTCCACAAAACCGTCGCCGAGAGTGTTCAGCACGGCGCGGCGCGTCTGAATCGTCTCGGTATCGGGGACGTGTTCCTGGGCTTGATCGCAGATGGCGCGGTCGTTCACGATGGAGCGGCCCGCGATGGTTACCGCGCCGCCGTTAATCGCGACCGTCGGATTAACGAAATTGCCGTTCGCGTCCTGGTGGCCGACGCGCAGTTCCGTGATCTGGCTGGCTGCGCCGGTGACGCTGTTCTGGTGGCACTGCGCGCATGAAGTGGCGTTGAATACGGGACCGAGGCCGTCATCGGGAATGTGAACTCTTTCAAATTGCAACTGATCCGCGGCGAAGGTATCGCCGGGAGGCTCAGTCAGGCCGTTACTCGTTATTTGGGCGGCGGGATTCTGAGTTAAGGGAGGAGTGGTGAATCCCGCGGGAGCTTCCGTGGCGCCCTGTTGGGCAACCATCATCAGAGCCGCGACGCACGCGACGCCGCATAAGGGCAATATTGAGTTACGCATAGGTTTTGTAGCATTCGGACTACGGTGTTGACAGACTCTTCAAATACGCGATAACAGCCTTTCGCTCGTCAGGAGCGTCCATCCTGAAGGTCATATCGGTATCGGGCGCCACTGCGTTGGGATTCGTTAACCAGAGGTCGAGGCTTGCTTCGTCCCAGCGCAGGTTGAGGTTCTTTAGCGAGGTCGAGTAGGTGAAGTCGGGAACGCTGGCGGCTTTCCTTCCATAGACTCCCCGCAGGCGCGGACCTTCCTTGTTAATGTCGGCTGAATGACAGCCGCCGCAGCGGCGCTCGAACACAGCTTTGCCTTTTTGCGCGGCTTCTTTATCGACCGACGCCAAAACATGGAGAAGCGATTCCGCAATCAGACAGGCGACGATCAATCTGACTGGTCTCATTTTGTTATTCCAGAGTGGAATCGATGATGGCGAGATGCCGGGGACTCTGAACCAGCTGGACCCGAGTGATTCCCAGCGCGCTGCGGAGTTTGTCGGCCGGAACTTTCATTGGGCCGGGGGCGGGCGCCGCTCCCGGAGCCGGTTGTGGAAAGGCCGTTGACATCGCGGTGTGAAAGCTGACGCTGCCCTCCACCTTCTGCATGGTCTGGTGCACATGACCGTTGAGAACCGTAACTGAGCCAAAACGCTTCAGGTAGCTGAGGGCTTCTTCGCTGTCCGCGGTTCCCCATCCCCAATCCGGATACACGGTCCACAGAGGGAGATGGGCGAACACAACGATTGGAGTGCTCGCCGATTTCGTCCGCAGGTCTTCTTTGAGCCAGGCAAGCTGGTCGGGGCCCAGCTTGCCCATTCCCTCCAGCGCGGCCGAATTTACCAGACCCACGAAATGGACGCCATGCTGGTCGAAGCTGTGCCAGCCGGTTCCTTTGGTTCCCTTGCCGAGGCGCGACAGATACTCCCTGCCATCGTCAACGGCGTTATCGTGCTCGCCGGGGACATAAAAGACCTGCTTGGCTTTCGACTCTTGTAACAGGCCGGTGAGCGTGTCGAATTCGGCTGGTTTCGCGGTGTGCGTAAGGTCGCCGGTGTGAATCAGGAACTCCGGTGTTTGCGGCAGCGCATTGATCTTTTCAATCGCGATCCGGAGCGTGGCATTGACATCTGAATTCGCCGGTTTGTTGAAGCCGATATGGCTATCGCTGATCTGCACAAACTGAAGTTCGCCACCGGTTGTTTCCCCCAGCAACTCGGATCGGGGAATACCACCCGCGATTGACCACACGACTCCCGCGCCAGCCCATGCCATGCAGCGCAGAAACCCGCGCCGGTCGATGCCGTCATCTTCTTTTCGTAACGAGCGAAGCCTGTCCATCAGAGGCCCTCCATCTGACAGGACTGAAATCGCGCGATTTTATTCCCGGGGATCTTCGCCATGCGCCGAAGCATGGGAGCATGAATGCGGGCACACTATGGGCGGTCGTTTGATGATTCTCGGAGCCGCGGCAGTCGCAAGCTTGTGGGGGCAGCGGGTGACGGACCGGCGGGCCGCGGAAATCCGGGGCGGCTCCGGCGAGGGCAAGTGCACGATCGAGGTTGTCGTCGACGATTCCGCGGAGATCGAGATCCGCGGAACGAACGCATTCATTCGCACGATCAGCGGGCGTCCCTCCACGTTTCGCCGGTTTCAGTGTAATCAGGCGATGCCCGAGCGTCCGTACGGCTTCCGATTTCAGGGAATCGACGGGCGTGGCAATCAGCAACTCGTGCGTCCGGCCGGCGATGGCGGGCCGGCGGTTGTCCGGATCGACGATCCGAAAGCCGGTAGCGAGGGATACACGTTCGATATCACCTGGAGCGGCGGCGGAGGCGGATACGGCGGTGACTATGGGGAAGGCAGGCGTGGCGGATACCGCGGTGGAGAAGCATATCTCGGACAGGCGAATGTTGACGGCTCGTCGGACCATGACGAAATTTCAGTTGGGAACGATCAGGTATTCCGCTCGATCCAGCTACGAGTGCAGGGCGGCTCGGTGAACTTTCAGAGAATTGTCGTGCACTACGACAACGGGCAGAATGAGGTCCTGCCGATGCAATACCGGGTCGATCCGGGCGGCAGCACGCAGTGGGTTGATCTGCCCGGCGACCGACGGCGCATCCGCAGCGTCGAACTTTGGTACAGCGGTGGCCGCCGGGGCAACAATAGCCCTCGCGTACAACTCTTCGGACGTAACTAAGTTCCACACTGGACCTCCGGATTGGCCGAGTGCATACTGGTATGCCGTATGCCCTCATCACGCCGCGAGTTTCTGACCGCATGCAGCGTTGTTTCGCTAGGGCCCGCAATGGGCGCGGCCGCGACTACGACGCCCCTTTCTAAGTTCGACCGGCGGATCGGCGAGCTCATGGGGTCGATGACTCTCGATGAAAAGATCGGCCAGATGGCGCAGGCAGACCAGCAATTCCTGAAGAGCCGCGGCGATATCAAGACTTACGCCCTCGGATCGGTCTTGAGTGGCGGGGATTCCGATCCCAAATCGGGGAACGATCTCGCCTCATGGACCGATTTAATCGATGAGTGTCACAAGGTCGCTCTGACCACGCGCCTGCGAATTCCAATCCTCTACGGGATCGATGCGGTTCACGGCCACAACAACGTCATCGGAGCGACCATCTTCCCGCACAACATCGGGCTGGGATGCGCGCGCAGCGCCGAGTTGGTGGAACGCGCGGCGCGGATCACCGCCGAAGAGGTCCGTGCCACGGGCGCAAACTGGGCATTCGCGCCCTGTGTCGCGGCGCCGCAGGATATCCGCTGGGGTCGGACGTATGAAGGATTCAGCGAATCTCCGGATGTGGTCCGAACGCTTGCGGTAGCTGCGGTGCGGGGTTTGCAGGGCAAGTCTCTTGATGACCGGCTTTCCGTTCTGGCCTGCGCGAAGCATTACGTAGCGGACGGCGGCACGACGTGGGGTACCGGAAATGTCATGCGCAAGGGAGCGCCGCGCATGCTGGACCAGGGCGACGCAAAAATAGACGAAGCTACGCTTCGGAAGGTTCATCTGCCCGGCTACGAAGCCACTGTAAAGGCCGGCGTCGCATCGGTCATGCCGTCCTACAACAGTTGGAACGGTGTGAAGTGTTCTGGTGACGAGCGTCTGTTGACCGGCATTCTTAAGAAGGAACTGGGGTTCGAAGGCTTCCTGATCTCCGACTACGCTGCGCTGAATCAGCTTCCTGGCGACTACAAAGAGCAGATTGCCACGTCTGTTAACGCCGGCATGGACATGGTGATGATTCCCGATAAATACGTGGAATTTCTCGGCGCGCTGAAACAGGTCGTCCAGCAAGGAAAAATACCCATGGCGCGGATTGACGATGCGGTGCGGCGCATCCTCCGCGTCAAGTTTGCCATGGGCCTTATGGACCCGCGGCGCTCACCGCTGGCCGACCGCAGCCTGCATAAGGGGTTCGGGTCGGCCGAACACCGGGCCGTGGCAAGGGAATGCGTGCGCGCGTCGCTTGTGCTGTTGAAGAATGACAACCGGCTGCTTCCGCTGGCGAAGAATACCGCGCACATCCATGTGGCGGGCAAATCGGCTGACGACCTGGGCAATCAATGTGGCGGGTGGACTATCAAATGGCAGGGGTCGAGTGGTCGTCCAACACAGGGCACGACGATCCTCGAAGCTGTGAAGCGCGCGGTTTCGACGGGCACGCGAATCACAGCGTCTGCCGATGCATCGGGCGCCAACGGAGCGCCGGTGGCGATTGCCGTCATCGGGGAATTACCTTACGCGGAAGGTTTCGGTGATACGGACAATCTCCGTCTTGCACCGGAAGACATCAAGGTCGTGGCGGACCTGAAGAACGCGGGATCGAGGGTAGTAGCGGTCATTCTTTCCGGGAGGCCGGTTTTCATCGAAGATATTGCGGGAAACGCAGACGCGATCGTTGCGGCATGGCTACCGGGGAGCGAGGGCGATGGAGTCGCGGATGTGCTCTTTGGGGGCTATAAGCCCTCCGGCAAGTTGTCCTTCACCTGGCCAAAGATGAGTTCCACCAGTCTTCACCGCGGAGATGCGGGGTATCAGACCATGTTTGAGTTTGGGTACGGGCTCAGCTTTTAGCTCAGTAGCAAGCCGGTAGCTCAGTTGTAAGCCGGGTTCTTGCCGAGCGAAATCATATTCTCTAAGAGCCGATACGCTCCAGCCACTCCGGAGGGCAGTTGCCGGTAAATGGCGAAAGCATCATACACATAGAAGCCTTTCCCGTAGCGCGCGACGAGCAGGCCGCCTTTCTGGTCATCCTGTTCGGGGTCATGGGTTTCGACCAGTGAGGCGTATTGTTTGTCCCAGCTCTTCATGAAGCCGTGGCCGCGCTCTTCTTCCCAGCCCTTAAAGTCGTTGGGCGTGATGCGATTCGGCCATGTGAACATCGGGTGATTCGGATCGAGGAAATTGACCGCCGAGGCTTCGTCGACAACCTTCTGCGGATTTGAGCCCAGTTCGAACGGATAAGGACCGTAGTTATGATCGAAGTCCTGCAGGTTGTACTGAACGATCAGCACGCCGCCGTTGCGGACGTAATCGAGCAGGCGGCCGTTAGCGGATTTTAAATCGGCGCGCACGGCATAGGCGCGAACGCCAAGAACAATCGCGTCGTAGCTGGAGAGGTCACCCTGCGTGAGATCGGTTGCGGCGAGCACGCGCACCTGGTAACCCAGATTTTCAATCGCGCGGGGGACTTCGTCGCCGGTGCCGGGGAGATAACCCAGGCGGAGGCCTGAGACGGTCTTCACGTCAACGGCGGTAGCGCGATAAGTGGCGGGTGAGTAGAAAGGATAATTGCGAACGCCGGGATATCCGGCCATGCGATAGCCCTCGGCGTATTGATGGCCCTGGTATTCCGCCGTAGCGGAGATTTTGTAAGTCTCGGGACTCAGGCCAGCGGGGATCACGCTGAAAGAAATGACGCGGTCTTCGCCGTCGCGAGCCATGCTGAAAGGCGCCTCGGCGGGTTCCGAACGCCAACCAGTGGGCAGCGTCAGATGCAGAGTGCCCTGCGCCGGTCCTTTGACGTTGCTGTGAACGGTTGCGGTCAGCGCGAAGGATTTCGCCGTGAGCGGCAATGCGCCCGCAGGAACGCCGAATCCTACAGAGATCGCCGGCGCCACCATCAGTGGCTCCAGCATCTGACCGATGCCCGCGACGCGCTCCGAAGTCTGAACTACCTGCTCCATCACGAACGGCACGCCGTGATAACTGAAACGCGCACGAGCCATCAGTGGATACGGCGCTGTCGGGAGATTAAGGTAGCGCGGGTCCAGAATGTCGTAATAGGGCTGCTCCAGAGAATCGCGTTTGTAATAAGGACGGGTGATGGTGGCGTCCGCCGGGACTTTGACGGCCATGCGCCACATTTCCTGCTTACCCGGCGTGAGGCTGTGCGAGGGGTTGCCCTGATGCTGGGCGCTCCAGTCCTTGCCGTCTGACGGAACGAGCGAGACATCGTCGAGCGATACCGGTTCGGCGCCGAGATCGGACGCAGTGGCTTCAACCGCAAAAGCCTGACCAGGAATCGCCATGGTGAACGCGGTATTGCGGTTGAGGCCGAAGCCTCGTCCACGCCCTCCGCCCCGTCCGTCGCCTTCCGGCGGCTTGACCTGAGATGACACGGCGGTTTGAAGCGACAAGTCGAGAGATGCGGCGAGCGCCTGCCCGAACTGCTTCTCCTTCACGTTCAGTTCGAATAACACATCGCTTTTGCCCGGTTCGGCGAGACTGCCGGCGCGAACATCCGCGATGAGTTGCCGAACCGATTTCAACCCGTCCGCAAGGATCGGCGCGATGGCGGCCGGCTTCTCAGGCGAGTATTGGGCGAAGGCCTGATCTGCCTTCGCCGATAGCGCTGCGAGGCCGCTTCTCAGCGCGTGCGTATCTCCCGTAGCGAGGCCGGCGATTCCTTCGAGCGTGATGTCCACCCCATCGAAGAGGCTCTTCTCCTGGTCGGTGGTCTTCACGCGCGAACCATAGCGGTGGTAGGTAACCGACGACGGCGAGGGCACCGGAAGCGTGCCGCCGCCGTTCTGCGATTTCTGCAGGCCCCAACCTTCACGCGCAATCTGCGTAGCGGTGAGGCCAGTTGCGGGGATCAGCTTGCCCTCGTCGATGGTCAGATTAACCGGGGGCTTCTCAGTCGACCATTTCTGCGCGACGTAGTCGAAGAAACGAACCGGCACATACTTATCGATCGCGTAGTCATACATGCCCTCCTTCGTGATGTCGAAGAAGGGAGATCGCGCATAGACCTTCAGCGGAGACCAGGGACGAAGGCCTTCCTGAATCTGTTCCGGGAACTTCGCGGGATCGCCCGCAGCAAGCCAGGCCTCCTGCGCCATCTGACCCGCGACCTGATGATTGCCGTGCCCGTCGGTCGCATTGCCGGTAAAGACCGATGTGATCACTAGTGGGCGGGTCATGCGGATCACGCGGACCACATCGGAGAGAACGCGGTCATGGCCCCATTTTGCGAGCGCTTCCTCGCGGGTCTTGGAGAAGCCGTAATCGATCACCCGGGTCCAGTACTGATCGACACCGTAGTAGCGGTCGGCCTGAAGGAGCTCCTGCGTCCGGACAAGGCCCATGGCGTCGTAAGTATCGGCCGACATCTCGTTCTGGCCACCTTCGCCGCGATTCAGCGTGAGCTGGATGGCGCGGACGCCCTCGCCCCGCGAACTTTGAACGAGCATGCCGCCGTCTTCATCGTCGGGGTGAGCGACGACCAGCGCGAGACTGGCGCGCGTGCGAATTTCGCGAAGCAGACGCGCCATTTGGGAGGCGCCACGGTCGGGCGCGATGGGGAGAGCGTCGGCTTCGGCGCGGAGCTTGTGGACCGCGAATCCGGCTGCCAGCATGGCGACGGCGGTCGAAGCATAGAGAAATCGGGTCCGAAGCGGGTTCATAGGTGATTCCGGAAAAAACGACACACGCAACTGAGCGTATCGTTAGAATAGTTTGCCATAAGGGTCCTCGTCGCCACGCACTTAGGCCGGGCTTTTCGGGAAAATGCAGGTCCCGTTCGACGCCGCGTTGCGCTTGCAGTTCATTTCGACTTGAGGGGGGAGATAAGCATGGGTTCCAATTCGATTCGGGCGGCTGAGCAGTTGGCGCGCGCCGCCGCGCTTTTTGCGCTCCTCGCGGGCGCGGTTTTCGGGCAGACGCAGGCGATCAACGGCACGATACGAGGGCGCGTGGTGGATCCGGGCGGCGCCCCGGTCGCCGACGCGTCTGTGGAGGCGGCCAACCCGGACACGGGTTCAGCGCGGTCATTCCAGACTCCCGAGGACGGCTATTTCGTCTTTCCGAACCTGCCGCTGGGGACCTGGACGGTGACGGTGACGAAGGCGGGGTTCGAAACCTTGCGGGAGACGGGGATCGTTCTCAACGCGGGCACGCAGGCCGAGATCGAGGCGAAGCTGGTAGTGGGCCAGGTGAGCACTTCGATTGAAGTGACGGGCGGCGCTCCCGTGCTCGAGCCGAGCCGGCTCGAAACCGGGCGCACGATCGGGCATGAGGAGGTGGACAACCTTCCCCTGACGTCGCGAAATCCGTATAACTTCATCATTTTTCAGCCGGGCGTGAGCGGGCATCCGAACCCGGAACTCGGCATTCCGCGAACTCTCAACACGAACGGGCTATTGGACCGGATCAATTACCAGATGGACGGGATGGTGAATACGGAGAGCGACCGATACGGGCTTCGTTTATTCCCGATCTCCGATATTTATGTGCGCGAGGTTCAGACCGTTTCGAACAGCTTTGCTCCGGAGTTCGGCGGCACCTCCGGCGACATCTTCAACGTAATTACGAACTCGGGCTCGAACACGACGCACGCCGAGTTCTACTACATCGGGCGGCCGATCGACGCGAATGCGCGGCCAACGCTGCTTGCGGCGAACCAGCCGAAGCCGAATCTGACGCTGACCGATTACGCCGCTAACGGTTCCGGCCGCATCATTAAAGACAAGCTGTTTGTCTTCGCCGGCTATGAACACCTCACGCGCGGTTTGCCGGTGGCGAACACGATCGATCCGAATCAGGCGGCGCAGATCGGACTCGATCCCAGCCTGCTGGCGATCGCCCCTTCCGTTCAGCATGCGCAGTTTCTGAACATCCGGGTGGACTGGATTATTACGCAAAAGCATCAGGCATTCTTCCGGTATAACTACTTCCGCAACACATATCCGTTCAACACGGCTGTGGGCGGGAAGAATGCGTTGGATGTGGCGGCGGATTTTCGGGACCGCGCACATATCGCGGGCTTCCAGTTGCTCTCGACTTTCACGCCAAACCTGCTGAACGAGTTTCGCGCTTCGGATCCTTACCGCAATGAAGCGCATCTGCCGAATCCGATCACCGGCACGGGCGTCCAGATCGTGATCAGCGGAATCGCGACCTTTGGCGGATCGAGTTCGATCGGGGATCACTTCGCGGAAAAGATTCCAAGTCTGAGCGACAACGTGACGTGGATTCGCGGCGACCACACCTTCAAGGCCGGATACGGTTTCCAGGCGATCAACGATAATCAGATCGGCAACGTCTACAGCCGCTACACGTTCCCGGACATTAATTCGTATCTGATGGCGGAGTCAGGCGTGAACCCGAAGTCGTACAGTACGTATGCGACGGTTCTGGGAACGCCTGGCACGCACTACAAGTCGTTCTTCCAGGACTTCTTTGCGCAGGACTCCTGGAAGGTGCGTCCCAATCTGACCTTTAGCTACGGCGTGCGCTATGACCGTTTCGCAGGGCCCCCGGGCGAGGCGAATGCGCCGTTCGCATGGACCCAGCATTTCCGAACGCCCAACGCGAATTTTGCGCCTCGGCTCGGGGTGGCCTGGTCTGTGAATCCGAAGACCGTGGTGCGCGCGAATGCCGGGATGTTCTATGAAGCGCCTCCGACAAATCTCTGGTACAACGCGCTCGTGAATGACGGATCGTCTAAATCGTTTGTGGCCACGCTTTCGCCCAGTTCCGCTGGGGCGCCGTCCTTCCCGACACAGTTGGCATTTATCGCCGGGGCGGCTCCGGTTACGCCCGCGATCACGACGGTCACGCCGAATTTCAAAAACGCCTATACGCTCAACGCGAATCTGCAGGTTGAGCGGCAATTGAGTAAGAACGACAGTTTTATGGTCGGCTTCACGCATACGGGAGCCCGCAATCAGGGCTATCTGCGGAATCTGAATCTGACGAATCCGATAGGGGCACTGGCCGACGGGCGGCCGATTTTCTCGACTTCGGTCTCCTCGCGAGTCTATCCCCAGTTCGGAAATATCACGCTGCAGGATATCGGAGCGATAGCGGATTACGAGGCGCTGGTTGCGCATTACAAGCACCAGTTCTCATCGGGCGTGTCGGCGAATATCTCTTACACCTGGTCGCACACGATTAGCGACGCGCCCGATGCGAACAGCTTCGAGCAGAACGCGGCCATCGAAGATACAACGAACCGCGGCCGCGATCGTGGCAACAGTACTGTAAATCGTCCACAGGCGTTAACCGCGAGCATATTCCTGCAACCGACGTTCAAGATCTCGAACGGGTTCTGGCGGCATTTGGCGAACGGCAATCAGCTGTCGCTGCTGGCGAATGTGTCGTCGGGTGACGAAGTGAGCTTCGTGGCGAATAAGAACCTGAACAACGATACGCTGGCTACCAGCCGCCCGCTGTTTATCGCGCGCAACTCCGCGCGCGGCGCCAACATCTATCAGTTCGACGCCCGCTATACGCGCACGTTCTTTACGTTGTGGGAGCGGCTTCAGCCGAAGTTCTTTGCGGAAGTCAACAACATCTTCAACCATAAGAACATTACTGCGTACAACAGCACGCTGACCGTGGATGCAACCGGCGCGGCGACGATTCCAACTACGCTGACCCCGACTTCGACGGTGCTGGAAAGCAGGATTGTTCAGCTCGGGGTGCGGTTAGACTGGTAATTGCAGCACGAATTTCCCGCGCCGGTTTACGCCGAAACGGTTCTGAGTCATAACTTTCGAGACGCCCAACAGTTGTTTTTCGAGGCGCTCCTCGAAGTTCATTACGCGCATACGTTGATGCTGGCGAGGCAGGGAATTATTCCCGCTTCGTCGGCGCGCGCCTGTCTGGATGCGCTCGATCGACTGGAGCGCGCGGATGTTCTCAATACTTCCTATGACGGGAAGTTTGAGGATCTGTTCTTCCTTGTCGAGGCGCGTCTCGAAACGATTGCGGGGGCGGAACACGCGGGCCGCATGCATACTGCGCGCAGCAGGAATGACATCTGCATAGCGTTATACAGGATGCGGCTGCGCTCCGAAGCTCTGGAGATTCTCGCGGACATCTCGCATCTGCACGGAGTATTGCTGAAGCTGGCGAAGCAACATGCTGAGGCCCTGATGCCCGCCTATACGCATACGCAGCCTGCCCAGCCAACGACCCTGGGGCATTATCTGATGGGCTATGCGGAGGTAGTTGCGAGGGATGAAGTTCGTCTGCAGGCGGCGTTCGCGACGATCAATCGTTCGCCTTTGGGGGCGTGCGCGATTACGACCACTGGTTTTCCAATCGATCGCGAGTACGTGGCAGAGTTGCTCGGTTTCGAGGGCCTGCAGTTGAATTCGTATGGCGCGATCGCGGCGACCGATTATTTAACTGAACTGGCCGGCGTGGTGGCCTGCGCGATGTCGAGTCTTGGCAAGTTCGTGCAGGATTTGCTGCTATGGTGCAATCCCGCTCTGGGGTTCGTTCGGCTCAGCGACGCGTGGACGCAGATTTCGAGTATTATGCCTCAGAAACGAAATCCGGTTCCGCTGGAGCATACGCGCATACTCGGGAGCCGGGCGCTCAGTGAAGCGCAGGCGGTTTTTACCTGCGTGCACAACACTCCATTTGGGGATATTAATGACTCCGAAGATGACATCCAGCCGCTCGTCTTCACAATGACGTCGAGCGCACGTCGGGCGCTCAGGTTGCTGACGGGAATTCTGGATGAGGCCGAGTTTCAGACATCCCGGATGGCGGAGCACGCAGCGGCCGATTTCCTTACGGTGACGGAACTTGCAGACACGCTGGTGCGCGAGGAAGGGCTCAGTTTTCGGACTGCGCATCATCTGGTTTCGGCGGCGGTTCGGAAACTGAACAACCAATACAACGCGACGGGCGTCGCGGCCGCCGTTCGGGATCTCGCGCCGGCTCTGGTGGGAAGGGAATTGGGGTTGTCGAGGGAAGACCTTGAGTCGGCTTTGGATGCCCGGCGCTTTGTTGAAAAGCGAACTGTACCGGGCGGCCCCGGGGCGATTGACCTGGCATTGCGGGCGGCGGAGGCGGATCTCGCCCAATTACAGCTCTGGCTAGCAGCGAAAAGAGGCGTTCTGGCGCGTTACCCGCGTTTGATTCGAGAGGCCATCGCCAAGGACGAATAAAAGTTCGCGGGCGCCAACCTGAAACGATAGCGATTCGATACAACCGTCAGAGTTTTCTCGAGATGCGATAAGAACCCCGAAGAGGTTCAAAGTTATACTTCGTGGAGCGGTCCTTGACCACGATACGCCGGCGGGAGGAGTGATGTCTCAAATCAGATCGGAGTTCGAGCCTGAACTCAGCAAAACGGATCCGCGCCGCATCGGATCCACGCCGGCGAGCAGAGTCAGCATCTAGCGATGACGAATAAGTCAGGGTGAAGTGAAAGCGCAGGCGAGGATTCTTTGTCGAGGAACTCTTTGACGGCGCTGGTTTTGTGGGCCGACAGATTGTCCAGTACGATCTGAATCTCCCTGGGCTGCGGGTTCTCCTCCACGACCTCGGTCAGGAAGGTGATGAATTCGGCACTGCTATGGCGGGCCGCGGTCTTGCCCTGAACCTTGCCCGTCCTCACGTCGAGGGCGGCATATAAGGACAGCGTTCCGCGCCGGTAGTATTCAAAACCAGGAGCAATCCGGTCAGAGCACGTGTACGTCATGGCGACTTTACGCTCATGTGGTCTGCTCTCAGACAATTCCACGCGAATGACGCATATTAGACCGGCCGCTTGCGATTAACCTTCCACCCCGACAGCCTTCGTAGCTGCCCGCATCGGCTGAAGCGTGCTCGATTCCAGTGCCCGCCTGAGCACGCCTCCGAAGATCAGGATCAAGAGGCCGCCCGTGCAGGCGATCGCCGCATGCAGCAACCAGAACGATACAGGGCCCATTCGCTCGTAGAACGCTCCAATCCAACCGATAATGTTGTTTGCCAGGAACAGGGACAGGTACGCGATACCCATCATGGTGGCGCTGACGCGGGCTGGGGCGACCCGCGAGACGAGCGCCAGCAGCGGGGGCCAGTAATAGAGGAACGCCACGCCCATTCCGGTGGCGCAAATTGACCCGCTGGCGTCCATTCTTGCCGTACCGGTGCTCTTCTGGGTATGGCGGCAACAGGCGGCCCGTCGAGGTGAACCCGGGGAACTCGCCAAAATCGCTGCCGCGATCCCTGCTCCATAGTACTGGGCCAAAAGGCCGCACACCACAGGCCCTAAGAGAGCGCCAAAGTTAATTGCCATGCTGAAGATGGCAAAACCCCTGGTTCGCTGCGCATCGTCATCATATAGACCGCCTACCTGGCTCGCGATATTTCCTTTCAGGAAGCCGGAGCCGACGACGAGCAGCAACAAGGCCAACAGGAATGTCCGGTCAAAAGCCATGGCAATATGGCCGGCGCTCATCGACAGTGCGCCGATCACTACGGCGTTGCGTTGTCCGATCCAGCGGTCGGCTATCATACCGCCGAAGACCGGCGTGAAGTAGACAAACCCCGAATAGAGTCCGAAAATCAGCGAAGCCAGGGCGACGGGCGAAAGTGGCCCCATAAGCCTCTCGACGGTTCCGCGAAATCCTGCGAACCCGGCAATGTTCTCGATATGCCCAGGCAGCAAGAGCTGGTTCACCAGGTAGAGAACCAACAGTGCCATCATTCCATAAAAAGAAAAACGCTCCCAAGCCTCTGTGAAGGCAAGAAAGAACAGTCCCTTGGGATGGCCGAACAAGGGTCGATCGATTACACGGGTATGGGTTTGAGATTTTGCGATGATGAGGCCCCCTGAGAGAACAAGAGAACGATTCTACCTCTTTGGTGGCGATCGGAGTGCCCGAACTGCACGACAGTCTCGCAGTCGGGCATGGCGCAGTCAGCTTGAGGGAAAGCGCGCTATGCGTGGATATGGCCGGCTGGATTCCGAGTGGTTTGTCGGCCACTCTTCCATTAGATTCAGGGCTGAATGCCTGAACTGGCACAATGTCCAGTTTGGCGCGCGAACCGTTCGGAACCGACCCCGGTTCATGCGGCCAACTGGCCTGCGTTCCGCATTCCAACTTCTAGTTTGGCGTGATCTGCTCTCGATGCCGTTCCGCCATTTCTCAAGCTAGAATCAGTAGGCACTCCAATGCCTGTGGTCCCAGGAAGCCGCACGGGCCCGTACGAGATCTTGCTGTCCATCGGCGCGGGCGGAATGGGAGAGGTGTACAAAGCGAGGGATACGCGTCTCGATCGCGTCGTAGCGATTAAGATACTGTCCCCGGAGAGAACGGCCGATGCGGCGCAAAAAATGCGCTTTTTCCACGAAGCCAAGGCCGCATCGGCGCTGAACCACCCCAATATCGTCACCGTCTACGATGTCGGCTCCGAAGACGGCGTCGACTATATCGTCATGGAGTTTGTGGATGGCAAAACCATGGACCAGCTCATCCCGCGTGGCGGTATGCGGATCGGTGAGATCCTCGGTCGAGCCGTGCAAGCCGCGGACGCACTCGCCAAGGCACACGCGGCCGGAATTGTTCACCGGGATTTGAAGCCCTCGAACATCATGATTTCGCGGGATGGTCTGCTAAAGCTATTGGACTTTGGACTGGCGAAGTTCAGCCAGCCCACACCGTCGCAGGATGATGCGACCCAAACCCTGAAGGCCCTCACCGACGATGGCGCCGTGGTCGGAACGGTGTACTACATGTCGCCGGAACAGGTCGAGGGCAAGCCGGTGGATGCGCGGTCCGATATTTTCTCGTTCGGGGCGGTCCTTTTTGAGATGACGACCGGCCTCCGGCCCTTCACCGGGGATTCCAAATCCGCCGTGCTGGCATCCATCCTTCGGGACGAGCCCAAATCGCCTGCCGCTCTACGAGCCGATCTTCCGCCCGAGCTATCGCGAGTCATCATGCGGTGCCTTCGTAGAGATCCGGCGCGCCGGTTTCAGCACACTGCCGATCTCAAGGTCACTCTGGAGGAACTGAAAGAGGACTTTGATTCGTGCGCCCTAGGGAATATATCGAGGGCGACTCCGGCGGCCCGGCGTTCGCGGCCGTTAGTCTGGACGGCAGCGGGCGCAGTGGTCCTGGGCATGGCCGCAGCAGGGATCTGGCGATCGTTCTCCCTTTTTCCGACGGTTCCCTCGGCGTTATACACCCCTGTGCCGATCACCAGTTACCCCGGCAACCAGATGTCTCCGAGTTTTTCGCCGGACGGAAGCCAGATCGCTTTTTCCTGGAACGGGCCTGCGGAAGACAACTTCGATATTTATGTGAAGCTCATAGGCGCCGGGGCGCCTCTGCGCCTCACCACCAATCCCGCCTATGATTCTTTCCCCCGGTGGTCACCCGATGGCCGGTGGATCGCTTTTGTAAGGATAACGGCGAAAATCGATAGCTTTTCTGTAATCGTCGTCCCCGCCCTCGGAGGCCAGGAGCGGGGCATCGGGACGTTTCACAACAACGCAAGGGAATCCTCCCTGCCGCTTGAGTCGCTGTGTTGGACCCGCGATTCCCAAGCCCTGGTCGTTTCAGCGGCGGAATCTACCGGTCGGCCCAACAGGCTGTTGCTGGTCCCGCTTGAGGGAGGAGAACCAAATGCTCTGACTCACCCGGGTCCGGAGTCGTTAGGCGATGGTCGGCCAGCTCTCTCGAGTGACGGCCGCCAGTTGTTGTTTCTTCGGGTGGCCAACTCTTCGAGATTATTCGTTCTTGCGCTTTCGGCGGCAATGGAGCCCGAAGGAGATCCGCGGCTCGTTGACCAACACCAGACGTTCGTATCAGAGGCCGATTGGTTGCCGGACACTCGCGAAATTGTTTT
>Ga0126381_100000241_pt1 | contig 61945 bp, 56 predicted proteins | sample PanSoiMetPlot_28_FD_96465 | JGI IMG/M metagenome (GOLD analysis project Ga0126381, IMG submission 96465) | Tropical forest soil microbial communities from Panama - MetaG Plot_28 | ecosystem: Environmental > Terrestrial > Soil > Tropical forest > Bulk soil | place: Panama | collected 2016-02-17 | reverse complement strand
CGCGATCTTCTGGGCGTTCATGACGGACCTGTTTACGGTCGAACAGGGCAAACGGCTCTATGGCTTTGTCGCGGTAGGCGGGTCGCTGGGCGCGATTGTGGGCGCGTACATCACAAAGAATCTCATTCGAGATATGGGTCCGGCCAATCTCGTTGCCATTTCAGCGGCACTGTTCGCGATCGTCTGCTTTCTTGTGCGATTGTTCCCGAGCAACTTCACCGGAAAGACTGAGAGCGAACCGAGGGCAGAAGAACCAATCGGCGGCACGATATGGTCGGGTATTACACACATCGCGCGATCGCCATATTTATTCGGTCTTGCTGCGGCTATCATGCTCTACACGAGCACTTCCACCTGGGCCTACTTCCAGCAGACCACTCTTGCTGGTAACGCGCTAAAAACGAGTGCAGACAGAACCGTCTTCCTTTCGAATCTCGAGATTTGGGTGAATACGCTAACTGTCCTGATCCAGATTTTTCTCACCGGCCGTTTTCTGAAGTGGTTTGGCGTTGCATTTACGCTGACTGCGCTGCCGTTTCTGAGCATGATCGGGTTCGCGGCAATGGCGATTGCGCCAAGTCTGACAATGCTCGCTTTTTTCCAAGTGACACGTCGCGCCGGCGCTTACGCATTAATGCGCCCTTCGCGCGAAGTTCTTTTCACCGTTTTGAAGCGCGAAGACAAATATAAAGTGAAAAGTGTGACCGATACTCTCGGGTATCGGGTTGGTGATCAATTAGGAGCGTGGTCTTACGGCGGGCTCGGAGCCAACTGGCTTCATTTTAGTCTCAATGCGATTAGTTGGATTGCTGTGCCGGTGACCGCTGGTTGGTGTGTGCTCAGTCTCTGGCTTGCGCGCAAGCAGCGCACGTTGGCGGATGCACAGGCGAAGCGGGATGAAGCCGCAGCGCTTGGCGATATCGCCGAGCCAGAAGCTGCGTAGTTAGTAATGGCCAAAACAAATTGCGCTGTCCCGCGTCCGGGATAAGTCAGAGTGAGGCAGACAATCCTATCTGCGAGAGTTTTGCAGGCACGATTGCCTGCATCACGTCAACAACCAAAGGAGGCAAAACAATGGCAACACGAACTGGATCGGCTGTTTGGGAAGGCACGCTGAAGGAAGGCAAAGGCACCATGAAACTCGGAAGCGGAGCATTCGACGGTCCCTACTCATTTTCATCACGATTCGAGAGCGGCAAAGGCACAAATCCGGAAGAACTGATCGGCGCCGCGGAGGCGGGCTGTTACTCGATGGCGCTAGCATTCAATCTTGAGAAAGCAGGGCATCCGGCCAAACGCGTCAGCACCACCGCGACGGTGAAACTCGCGCCCGCCGTCACCGGATTCAAAATCACTAGCATCGATTTGAAAACCGAGGCCGACGTTCCCGGAATTGACGAGGCAAAATTTCGCGAGCAAGCCGAACTAACGAAAAAGACCTGCCCTGTCTCAGTCGCTCTCGCCGGCACGCAGATCAATCTCGAAGCAAAACTGCTGTAGGAGCCACCTCAATAAATATTGAACAACCTATGGTCGCTTAGGCATCGACAGTATGGGTAAATGCTTCGTCCTCGTTCAGCGAGAATGCGGCGGCAGCCCACCACCCGGCGGTAGTGTGCCCGCCCACATTGTGAGTGTTCCATGCGTGTCTTTTGCTACCTAGTTTTTTTGCGCACTTTTGTTGCTATATCACCCAACCGCTTCTTCAAAAGGCGAGACTCTTTTGTGTCGAAGCGGAAACAGCAGTGATTTGCTCAAATTTCTTCACCAGGTCGTCAAGCTTGGCAACGTAGTAATCGACGTTTTCGTCGCGACTTTTTGGATCGAACTCACTGGCCAGCTTTGCAGCTTCATAAGCGGGAACCCTCTTCGGGGTCGTTTTGATATAATAACTGATTTGGTCGCCAGGTTTGTAATTTCGGCCGCTTGCCATCGCAAGCTCGTAAGCAGCGGCTCGATTACGCGCTGAGCCGGCAATTTTAGCTCGATATTTATCCAGAGAATCCTGGAGAGTGTCGGTTTTCATTAGCATGTCGATCTTCCACTCACGGTTGCGGATCTTTCGTTCGAATTTGTCGCGCAATTCGCCGATTGCTGCCGGCTTTCCTTCCAATAGCAGTTTGATCATTTCCTCAAGGAAAATTCGCTGAAACTTCTCAAGTCCGCGCGATTTGAGCGCACCTCCTTTGATAATCAATTCGTCGTCGTTTGTAAGCAGCGCATAATTTTTGGCCTTATAGCTAAACATCGCGGCGAACTCTTCATCGAATTCGACGTCGATCCCTGGTGGCAATTCTTTCGCCAAACCTTTCTTTAAATCGTCGATGTCCATTTTTTCGGGCGGCACGAAATAGATTCCATCCGTATCAACCTCGATCACTTGCGCACCGTGGGCGCTGAGCCAGTCGATCATCTTTTTCAACAGATCGCGACCGATTTGTGTAACGCGCGCGGCAGCATCGAAATCAGCGAAATATCCCTGCCCGAAGCCAAGATACCCGTAAAAACTGTTAAGTAGAATCTTGAACGTGTTCTGCTGCGCCTGGAGGTGATGCTGTTTTGCAGGGTCCTCTTCAGCTCGCATCCTTGCCTTCGCCTCTAATCGCAGAGTGCGGAGATCGGTCAGCAAATGCCGAAAGATCTGGAGTTGGTCGGTCACCGGAAAGCAATCGAATTGCAACATCACTGAGGGATAGAGCGAGGCGATATCGCAGTGCCAGACGTTATGGGCCACGCCGGTGAAGAAGATGTCGGTGTAACCTCCTTCGAATGCGCGCACGATCGGGAGGTCGGGAATGGAATGGCGTTGCCGAAAGTATTCTCGCAGGAACAGGGCATTGATGCGCGTAGCGTTGCCACGTACGATCACGTCCTGGTAGTTATAGGGAAAAATCTGCGCTTGGATAAAGTAGCTCGGGCTCAGCAGATCCGATAACGCCCGCGTTTCCCGAACACCGCACAATGCGCCCAGGCGGAATTCCTTTGAATTGTCAATATACGCGCGCTGCAACTCTTTGCCTGTGAGCGCAGAGATTTCGTCCTTGTTGCAAAGACTAAAATGGCGCGCGACATCGGTTCGTTCGAAGCCAGCAAGGGAACGCATGCCGACGTCGTAGAACTGCGCGAGCAGGAATGTGTCAACGAGGTGGCGGCCGCCGACGGTGAACTTTGGGTAATCGATCGTCTTCTCTGCAATCTGGAGTCGCGACGGCCGCGAGCGCAGGAATCCATCGCTGCGTCCCCAGTCAAGTTTGGTTTTCAGCTTCTTTGCACGCGCGACGAGCAACGGAATATGAACGCGGAATAAATCATGGCCTTCGAGTACATCCGGGTCGCGTTCCTTGATAAGCGCTGTGAGTCGCTTTATTGCCGCATGCTCCGATTCCTCCACATTTTTTGGATCGACAATGATGAGTTCCTCCCAGCCAGTATTATCTGACAGGGCGATGCTCATAATGTGATTGTCGTCGCCTTCGGAAGACAGCACCTCGAGCTGTAGGCGTTTCAATTCTTCGAACGGCAGGTCTTTGAATAATGTGCGGCCCGTGGCGGTGAGATAATGCTGCACGGGATCGGTGAATGCGAAGAAGTCGCGGCTAGCCGTTTTAAAACCGTTGCGCAAGGCGATCAGCTCCTTCCAGCTGTCAACCGAAATCAGCCAACTGTACTTGAGATCACCGGAAAGTTTTTCGGTCTCGAGGCCAAGATCGACAACGTCCGAACTGCACCAAACGAACGGATGGAACGGTTCTACGTCGGCGCTAGTCGATCCGTCTCTTTCGCGGCGATAGACACGGATGGTGCCAGTCTCACCGAGCTCGATCCCAACGATCCGCGGAGTCGCATCTGCGCCAAAAAGCATCGTGTTTTTCTCGAATTCCATGAGTCAACAAACCTTTCTGTCATTCCGAACGAAGTCGAGGAATCTCTTGCTCTGCCGGACGATTCGATTCCTGCGGTCGATTTCCGCCCTGGCACTGTTGATTCTGCGAAAATCGCCGAGTATAAAAAGAAGGAAAAAGAATTGCCGAGCCTGGACTCCAGCAGATTTGCACCGGTTCCGGAGTCGACGATCCGCATAGGCTCATTGGGATCACTACGGGCGTGCTGGAGTTGATGAAGAAATAAGACCGTGGGAAGCGGTGAGTCGGCGCCAGGTTAAAGAACTACAGGCGATACGGCTGACACTACAGACTCATTTCACCTTGATGTTTTTCCGTAAGTAGGTCGGCACGTCAAGATCTTCACCTTCCACGATGGTTGGTTCGCTTTTTTCAAAACGACCGCGCGTCACCGGCTCGAATTGCAAAACTTCCTGTTTCCCGTGGCTGGACTTTTCAACCGCCGCTTTCTCTTCTTTTATTATCATCGGCTTTCTGTGCTGCATCCCTGCGATCGGTTCAGGTTTGCCGATCATAGGGCTTGGTGGCGACGGCGACGGCGCGACTTCACTCGACGCAGGTTCTTCAACCGGAGCAACCTCCTCGGCAGTCGAAGTTTCTACCGGCGTTGCTGCGGGCTCAGGTTCACTATCGATCTTCGACGGGTTCTCCTTGGGTTGATCCCAGGTTGAGCGCATCGCAGGTGCGCTAGCCTGAGCAGGTTGAGTAACCTGTGAAATAAAATCTTCATCCGCAGCAAGCGAACTAATGATCGTGACGCTCAGGCGATCTCCCAATCGCCCATCGACAGCTGTGCCGAACAGAATCTGTGTTTCCTCGTTCACATGACGACCGAGTTCCTGCATCAGGATTTCGACTTCCGACAATGTCATGCCGGGCCCGCCCGCCACCTGAACGAGCACGCGCGCCGCATCCGCCAGCATTCGGCCACGATCCATCAATGGGTTCTTCAGTGCCTGTGTGAGCGCATCGTGCGCGCGATTGTCAGAATCCGATTCGCCAAATCCAAACAAACAACGGCCGTTTCGGCTACGCAGCGCCGCAAGTAAATCATCGAATCCAATGCGGATGAGTCCCGGCCGCTGAATTAGATTCACGATTGAACGAACGCTTTGACTGATAGTGAAGTCGGCCATCGCAAACGCCTGATGAATGCCTGCTTGCGGCGCAACCATGTCGCCCATTTGATCGTTCTCGAAACAGATGACTGCATTGGCGATCTGGTTAAATCGATCCAGGGCCTCCCGCGCCTGCGCGTTGCGGCGTTTGCCTTCAAATGCAAATGGAAGCGTAGCGAACGCCAGAACAAGCGCACCAGCTTCTCGAGCAAGCTGGGCCACATACGGCGCTCCACCTGACCCTGTACCGCCCCCGAGCCCTGCACAAACGAAAACGATTCGTGCGCCGGTCAGTGCCTCACGGATCTCATCAGCTGATTCCACGGCCGCTTGATAGCCGAGCTCCGGGTCGCCCCCTGTGCCTAAACCACGCGTCACACTGCGACCGAGCTGTACCTTATGCGCCGCCACAGAGCTAGACAGCGACTGCACATCTGTGTTGATCGCGACTACGTCGGCGCTCTCCAAGCCATCGAGGACGATTCTATCGAGTGCATTCAATCCCGCGCCGCCAACGCTTACGATTTTGATTGGAATAAATTCGGCCGCAGATTCGGGAAGACTATAATTTTTGCTGAGCTGAATCATAATGGTAGGGATGGGCTGCCGGGTTGCCCAAGATCAAGGGTTTGCGGCGCGCCCGGCGGTCGCGCCCAAGCTGAGGAAATAAAATCGTTTTCATCGCCTGCCAGTGAAAATCTTACCGAAAATACCACGAATGCCGCGCCGCGGCCGATCCGTTTGCACGGCTTGCGCATATTTAATTAATCCGATTGCCGTAGAGAACTGCGGGTTCTCCACAGCAGACGTCACACCGGACGTGGTCTGTGCGTGCGCTATATGCGCCGGCATTTCAAAAACTTCCCCTGCGAGATGCTCGATACCGTTGAGAAAACTGCAGCCGCCAGTGATAAAAATTCCGGCACCAAGGTAATTGATGAAAGGCTCCTCTTCGAGTCGTCGTTTGAGGAGCTCGAAGGTCTCGCGCAGTCGCAAGTGGATAATCGTGTTAAGCGTCTCACGCTCGATCTCTTTTCCAGCAAAACCGGAATCGTCCTTTAGCAAAATCATTTCGCCTGGGAGGCAATTGCCGAGGATACAACTCCCTTCCTCAATTTTTAGTTTCTCTGCGCGCGCCATGGGGATGCGCAGCCCCATTGAGATGTCATTGGTGATATGGTCGCCGCCGACTGCTAGGCAACCACTCTGCTTGACAGCGCCATCGACATATAAAATGTAATCTGTCGTCCCGCCTCCGATATCGATCGCTAGCGCGCCGAGATCTTTTTGGTGCTGCGTGAGGACAACCTGCGCGGATGCAAGTCCGCCAAAAACCACATCTTCAACATCGAGCGGCAACTCTTTGATGCAGCGGATGGTGTTCTGAATGCGCGTGCGCACGCCGTGGATGATATGAAAATCGGCTTCCAGTTTTTGCCCAAGCATCCCCATCGGATTCAGCACGCCGTCCTGTCCATCAACATGATAATGTTGAATGATGGAATGCAGAAAAGCGTTCTGCGCGGGGATGCTTACCTCGCGTGCATTGATCTTTACATCCTCGATGTCTTGCTCATCAATCTCATCGCGATCTTCGGGCAATATGACGCAGCCGCGATTATTAAAGCCTTGAAGGTGCGAGCCCGCGACGGCAACGTAAACGCTCCGGATCATGACGTCGCTTTTCTGCTCGGCATCGACCACTGCTTCGTGCACGCATTTCATGACCGTTTCAAAATCAACGATCTCGCCTTTGCGGATGCCGCGCGACGGCGTCTGACCAACCCCGAGGATCTTAATTGTGCCATCCGAGCGGCCCTCGCCCACGACAACGCAAATTTTAGATGTGCCAATCTCGAGCCCAACCATCAAGTTACTGCTCGCCATTGTTGTTAGTCCTTTCTCTGTCGCTGGATCGAATTGTCTTAGCAATCGGCGCCGATCTTGTTCCGGCTTTGGATGGCGGTGGAGCTTTTGCCGATGAATGCACTGGAATGGCCTTTAATGTCCGCGCTTCCACAGCAGGCTCCATCGTGTCGTTAGTAACCACCGGCGGAGGGGCCGCGAAAGTCACGGGAATGTTTCGTTGCACAAGCAAGTTCACAGTCTCCAGTTCTTGCTTTGAATTATCACAGTAAACAAGAAATTGCTCCAAGCGCTGCAGTTGGATTTCGAGATCTTTTAGCCCAAACGTGACGCGCGCGTGATTGTTGTCCGTCACCAGCAGACAATAACCTTTGGACACATCAATCTCGCGAATCTGAAAGCTCATTTGCACGAAACTGCGCGCGCTTAATCGCAACAGCTCCAGTGCCGTCTTAACTTCCGGCGATTTCACGACCTTTCCTTCCTGGAGCAATTCGCTCGAGCATCCCAAGATTAGCGGCAATCCCAGATATTCCGGCAACAACTTCTTTTGTCTCATCAAAACACCTCGCGTATCCACCAGAAAGGCGGCATCCGACACCGAGGGATCCGAGATCTCCTTGTCACTTGTTAGCCAAGCGATCGGCTTGCGCTCCACGATCCGGATGTCGATCTCTCCGGGTAACTTTCGCACCACCTGCGCGTCATCGACTTGCGGCAGCTCCTGTATACGATCGCGAACGCGTGCCAGGTTCACATTGAAAATGTTTTCACCCTCATGCAAATCGGCCACGCTTAAAATATGATCGCGCTGTAACGTGCCATCCGCCTGGACTTCAATTGTCTTCAACTGATAATCCGGATTCTCAAAAAACAGTCGCCGCGCACCTTCACGCACTCCGACGTAGGCGGCGCCGCACACTCCTGCGAGTAATACCACTCTGCAAAAAACAACCAGAGCCCTTCGGATGCGATGCTGAGTCGCTCTGCGGGAGCGAACTTTTACATCTAACAGGTGCTGTTGGCGCCGGCGGCGCCCATTCGACACCCGGCGGTTTCGCGACTGAGAGCTTTTGTGAGCAAACGTCATTTCCGGACCCTCTCTGCTCTGGCTTGTGAAAGCGCGATGATGCGCTTGCAAAGATCGACGTAGCTAATCCCAGCAGCCGCAGCGGCCTCGGGCAGCAGACTGGCCTCGGTCATTCCAGGTATGTTGTTGATCTCCAAAACGAACGGCTCTCCGGTGTCGGACAAAATGACGTCCACTCGCCCGTACACTTGCAGGCCAGCTGCGCGAAATGCGCGGAGCGCCAACTCTTGAATTTCCTTTGTTTTCTCGACGTCGATCTTCGCGGGACAAACGTGTTGCGCTCCGCCGCCTGCTTGGGGATTCAGAAAAGGATACTTATTGGTGAAGTCGTAAAACCCGCCCTTGGGAATTATTTCGATAATTGGCAAGGCTTGGTCACCGAGGATACCTATCGTCAATTCCCGGCCAGGCACAAATTGTTCTATCAACAATTCGCGGCCGTACTTTGCAGCTTCGCTGATGGCAGATTCGATCCCGCGTTCATTCTTCACGATCACAACTCCTACTGTCGATCCTTCGCGTGGCGGCTTGACGACGATCGGCAGCGGAATCTTCGGGCGCTGTTCGGCACGAATCACTTCCCAGAGCGGAGTCGTTACGCCGTGTTCACGAAATTTTTTCTTTGCGCGAATCTTGTCGAAAGCGGTCTGACTTCCCTCTACGCCTTCACCGGTATAAGCGACGCCGCGGCGCTCCAGAATTCTCTGGAGCTGACCATCTTCGCCAAAAGTTCCGTGAATGGTGATGAAAGCAAAATCTATATCTTGCGGAAGCGCGAAGTTTTCGTCACGGACATCGACATCGACGACTTCTGCACCTAAAGAGCGAAGTGCCTTAGAAACGCCGCGGCCAGTCGCCAGCGATACATCGCGCTCACTGCCTGGTCCGCCCATAAGGACCGCAATTTTTCTGGGAATATCGCTCCTTTTTTTCACGCTGGTTCCCCCACGATTTGCACTTCTGTCTCCAATTCGATCCCGCGTTTCGCACGCGCCTCGCTTTTGATCTTGTCTATCAATTCGAGCATGTCAGCTGCAGTAGCGCCGCCGTCATTGACAATGAAATTGCCGTGCACTTCCGACACACGCGCCTTTCCGATGCGAGAATTTTTCAATCCCAATTCGTCAACCAGTTTTCCTGCCGGACATAAATTCGGATTTTTGAAAATGCAGCCTGCACTCTTGGCCGCGGGCTGTGAATTACGGCGCTTTTCCTGCGACGCCTCCAGCTTGCGAACGATTTCTTCCGACGGAGCGGGTTGACCGCGAAAGACCGCTGAGACCGCAATATTATTTTGGAGCAATGGGAAATCTCGATAGTGCACTTCGAGCTCGTGGCGTGTTTTTGTATGCGGCTCGCCATTTGCATCGAGATAACGAATACACACGAGGTTTTCAAAGGTTTGTGCGCCCATCGCTCCCGCATTCATGCGCAGACCGCCACCCACCGCGCCCGGAATTCCCTCCATCCACTCCAGTCCACCGAGGCCGGCCGCCTTGCCCGCGTACGCAACGTCCTTCAATTTCGCTCCCACCCCGGCAGTGATTTCGTTACCCTTAACCTCGATCTTGTCGAAGTCACCGCGGGAGGGATGTGCTACAACTCCACGAATCCCACCATCGCGGACAAGTAAATTCGAACCACGTCCGATCACAAAGAGCTGAAGACTCTCCCTGCGGCAGAAGCGAATCAGTTCTCCAAAAGTCTTCTCGTCACGCGGCTCGACCCAGAACTGGGCCGGGCCGCCCACGCGCAGTGTAGTATGTTTCGAAAGCGGCTCGTAGAGGCGGACATCACCTTCTCCACCGACGATCTCTTTCAGTCTCTCTGCAATCACAAGATCGGCGGCCAGAGCCGATAATTGTTCGTGAATGTTGCCCGCACCCAGGCTCAAAACAAGATCGCCTGAGTCCAGCATGTTACCGACATCACGATGGATCGATTCGAAGTGTGGCTCATATCTCACGTCAGGATGCCCGTGCGCGGCGACTTCATTCGCAATCGTTTCACCGCTGATTCCCGGAATCGGCGCCTCACTCGCGGCATAAACCTCAGTTACCACTACCCGGTCGGCGTCATCGAAGGCGCAGCCAAACTCTTTACGGAGCGACTTAGTGCGTGAGTAACGATGTGGTTGAAACATGGTCAGGACACGTTTGCGTCCGGTCGATCGCGCAGTCTGCAGAGTGGCACGGATCTCCGTTGGGTGGTGTGCGTAATCATCCACAAGCAGGAAGCGATCACTCTCGTACTTGATTTCGAACCGGCGGCGTGCGTGCTCGAACCTGCGCAGCGAAGCCGCAATCTTTTCGAATGGAATGCCAAGCTCGGTGGCAAAGGCGATCACTCCAATGGCATTCTGGACGTTGTGCTGTCCCGGAACATTCAAAACCGCTTCACCGAGTTGCCGCCCTTCGCGATAAACGCAAAAGGTCGAAGCAAAATCACGCAGCTCGATATCAGCGCAACGATAGTCGGCCTTCTCAGACAAACCGAACGAGACAGCGCCCGTTTGTTTTACGCATAATTGCGCCGTGTTTGCGTCATCGGCATTGTAAAAAACAGTACCGGTAGTTTGCTCGATGAGTTGCGTAAAGACTCTTCTGATCGCGGCAAGATCGGCGTAAAAATCGAGATGTTCTTCCTCGATATTTAGAATGAGGCAATTCTCGGGATGATAACAACGCAGCGTCCCATCGCTTTCATCGCCTTCGGCCACGAAATATTCGCCACGTGCATCCCAATGAGCGTTCGTCCCAAGGATCGGGATCTCGGCCCCGACATAATGCGACGGATGCAACCCCCCTTCGCGCAAAACGTGTGCCGTCATCGCTGAAGTTGTGGTTTTGCCATGCATTCCGGCGATGACAATGCCGCGCTTGCCGCCAATGATTGCGGCCAGAGCTTCAGCGCGGCGCACGACCGTTTTGCCCGATTCGCGCGCGCTAACCAGAATCGGATTATCGATCCTGATCGCGGAAGAAAAGACAATCAGATCGGCGTCAACTGCGTCTTCTGCGCGATGTTGTGGGAAAAAATGCAGACCTAGCCGCTGCAATCGATCCGTCTCCATTGTGTTCGCTTTATCGGAGCCGCGAACGTCGTGGCCGAGTTCGAGCAAGAGCGCGGCGATACCGCTCATGCCGCTCCCAGCCACCCCAATCAGATGAATGCAATGGCACTCACCGGTCAGCCATTTTGGCAGGTCCAGCTCAGAGACGGGTTTCATGAGTCGTGTATTTCTCCATTGTCGTCACTACGCGTCCCGCCGCGTCTTTCGGAGCGAGACGCGAACAGTTCGCAGACATTTGTTGAATTTGCTCCGGATTCTGAATCAACTCCCGGACCTCGCGTGCGAGCAATTCACCAGAGAGCTCTGATTCCCTTAGAAGAATCGCCGCCCCGGTCTGAGCATAAATTTCCGCATTCCGTGTCTGATGGTCGTCAGCGGCATAGGGAAATGGGATTAAGATGCCTGGTAGCGAAAAAGCAGAGAATTCGGCCAGACTCGCTGCCCCGGCACGCGCGGCGAGGAAATCGGCGGCGCTATAAACCTCCTCCATTCGATGATGAAAGGCAGCAACATAAGCGGGGAGGTTCTCGCGACGATAATTATCGGCGACGAGACGCTCGTCCCGCGCGCCAGAAAGGTGGATAACTTGCAGTGGGACACCCTGCAAAAATGGCAACGCCTTGATCATGGCCTGATTGATTCCACTGGCGCCTTGGCTCCCCCCCATCACGAGCAGCGTAGTGAGATCTTCACGGAGCCCGAGCTTTGAACGGGCAATACGACGATCCAAACGTTTCAGCTCAGTCCTGATCGGCGTGCCAGTCACTTCCGTGTGCGCCTTGGGAAAGAAGGGCGCGCATTCCTTGAAGCCAAGCATGACCGCACGGACGATCCGGCTGGTCAAGCGGTTCGCTTTTCCTGGAATCGCATTGGATTCATGAATGAAAGTGGTAACTCCTCTCATCCGTCCCGCGAGAACGGGTGCAGTGGAAGTGAACCCGCCCATGCCGAGGACGGCCTGAGGCTTAAATTTTCGGTAGATAGACCGGCACACGGAGAGGCTCTCAAAGAAACGGCGAACAAATCCCAAAATCGCCGGTGAAAACGGCGAAGGCAGACCGACAGTCGGCAGTTTCTCGAATCGGAAACTTTCGCGGCCGGAAAGTGCGAGTGCGTCAATGTCCTTTTCGGAGACCAGCAACATGACTTCATGGCCTCGGTCGCGCAGCACTTCGGCCACGGCGATGCCCGGAAAAAGATGTCCGCCGGTCCCTCCGCATGCGATCACTGCATTCATAAGAGATCTTCTATTTTTCGCCGAACCATAGGACGTATGGGACTCCTTAGTTGCATTTATATTCGCGGTATCGTCCGTGCGTGCATGGTCACGCGTTTCTTGTGCGGTGGTTCAAGAATGCCCTGTCGATAAATATTCAGCAATAAACCGATTCCAAACATACAGGCGACGAGATTCGAACCGCCGTAACTGATGAACGGCAGTGGCAGCCCTTTATTTGGTAAAAGCGACGTGGTCACACCGATGTTTACGGCGGCCTGCAGCGCGAGTAGTGAAACGACACCGCAGCCGAGGAGCAAACCGAAACGATCTTTGGCGTGAAGAGAGATCAGGACCCCGCAAACAATGATGACCACGAATAAAAACACCACTAGCAGACTGATCCGCAAGCCGAGTTCTTCGCCGATGATTGGAAAGATGAAATCTGTGTGCGCGTACGGCAGATAGAGCATCTTCTGGCGACCATTGCCCAAACCGAGTCCGTCGATTCCCCCGCTGCCCCAGGCGATCAAGGCCTGCATCTGTTGCAAACCGGCGTCTTCCTTGAAATCTTGCGGATGTAGAAACGCAGAAAGCCGTCCCATTCTCTCCGTAATCTGCGTAGCAACGACAAGAATGGCGCTCAGACCAGCGAACGACACGATTCCGAGCCATATCGGATTCGCGCCGGCGACGAACATCACCACAAACGCCGTTGTTCCGAGCAAAGCCGTCGTTCCAAGATCGACCTCACCCAAGACGAGCGCCGCGAGCAAACCAACGACTGCCAGCGGAATGATGAATCCGAAAATTACATTGCCGCCCGCCTTTTCGTACCGCGTAAACCAGGCTGCGAGGAAAAAGATTGCCGCCAACTTCGCCAGCTCGGACGGCTGAAAAGCAACGGGTCCGACGCCGATCCAGCGGCGTGAACCATTGATGCGCATCCCGACATGCGGGTAATAGCAAAACACCAAAGCGACTAGCGCGAGCCCAAACCAAAGCCACCACGTCTTTTGCCAGAAGTGATGGTCGACCACGGCTGCCAGCGTGCACACCGCAAGGCCGATCCCGAACCAAAGCGCCTGTCGTTTTATGAAAAAATAAACATCTCCATGACTGTCGCGCGCAAACGCACTCGTGCTGAAAAGCATCACAATGCCGATGACTAGCAGTCCCAACACGGCCAGAAAAAGAATATAAGCGCTTTTACGGTGCATGGTTAGGCGATAAGCAGAGTCTCCCGTTGAACTTCATTTGGCCGGTTTTTTTGTTTTGGTCGGCTTTCCAGCTTTCGGGATGAAAAGCTTCTGGCCGATTTGCAGTCTACGCGGGTCCTCGATGTGGTTGAACGCGATTAGATCCTCGTAAGAGACTTTCAATTTTCTCGCAATGGTCACCGGGTTATCACCTTTGACCACTGTATAGATTCTCCCCGATGCTGTGGACGATCTTTCCTGATCGGTCGATTTCGCGTACCCGTCTTTCACCGACGGTTTCGAGAGTGAACCAGATGTTTTCGCCCCATTACTCGATCCCCCGCTGTTTTGCACAGCCACTGATCGCGGATCAGAAGTCTCGGAGCTGACTGTCGGTGTCGCGGTCGCGGCGGCCGGATCTTCTTCTGTATTCACCAAAGGCGGCTGCACAAGTAAGTTGTGTCGCGTCTTGATCGCGTTAAATGCAATGATTCCGGACACCGCAACAATGTGAAGAAGCAGAACAATCAGCAATGCCCGAGACAACTTCATGTTTGGCTCCGCAATCTCTCCGTACTCCATTTCCGTGGGGATCCTGCCGGTTCGGCGGGTCGTTGTAGCTCGCAATTTCTTACCTCTGGCAAGTTTTGGAATTTTCACTTTCATTTGGGGAGAGCTCGCACCAGCGCGCGAAACTGATCGCCACGATCCGCATAGCTCTTGAACATGTCGAAGGAGGATGTGCCTGGAGAAAAAAGTACGATTTCGCCAGGTTTGGCGATGGCGTGCGCGCCCTCGACTGCTTCCGCGAGCGAGTTTGCGATTTGAGATTCGACCACGCTGCCCCAAGAACGTTTGATGCTCTCGGCCATTTCGCCAATCAGGATAACAGATCTGGTTTTTTCTTTTACGAGGTCCCGAAGCGAATCGAACGTGAAGCCCTTGTCTTTGCCGCCCGCGATCAGAATTACGGGTTTGGTCTGTGTGCACAAAGCCTTCTCAACGGCGTCGAGGTTGGTCGCCTTGGAATCGTTTACATAGCCAACGCCCCTGACTTCGCGCACGAATTCACAGCGATGCGGACGTGGCTCGTAATCGGAAAGCGGCGGCACCATTTCGCGAAACGAGAGGCCGCGGGCCATCCCGGCGGCAAGTGTCGCCATCAGGTTCTCGATGTTGTGCAACCCTCGCAGCTTCGCCTCGGCCAAGCGTAGAACGGCCTCGTTTCGATAAACGATTGCTCCTTCGGACAGACGAAAATCCGCCTGATCAGAGTAAGCGCTGAAGGTAATCCGGCGCGGTGGAATCTTCGGCAGAGCTTCCGCCGCGTTGACCACTGCAACATCGTCGACAGTCTGATTTTCGAAAATGCGGAGCTTCGCCGCGCGATAATCAGCTAGGGAACGATAGCGATCCAGATGATCGGGTGCGAAGTTCAGCCAGAGACTGATTGATGGATGAAAGCTGCTAATAGCTTCCAGCTGAAACGAGCTGACTTCGACTGTGAGCACGTTGAATGGTCTCTCCTCTCGCGCCACTTCGGACAGGGGTTTTCCAATATTGCCGCAGGCGATGCTTCGTTGCCCGCAGGCGTTCAACATCTGGGCAAGTAACTCGGTCGTTGTTGTTTTGCCGTTCGTGCCGGTAACGGCGATAACGGGAATGTCACAGGATCTCCAACCGAGTTCGAGTTCGCCGATCACTTCGATCTTACGGGAAGAAAAATTCCGGGCGAGCCGAGAGCCAGGATCGATACCCGGACTTATGACAGCCATATGGTACGCGAACGAATCCTCATCTGCCGCGCTCCCGCAGATCACCCGAATTTTCTCTGCCCGAAGATTATCGATTGTCGATTTGAGCAAATTTTTTTCTTCAGCACTATCGAGCACCGTAACGTGCGCACCCTCCGACTTTAACAAGAGCGCTGCGGCCGTCCCACTCAAGCCCGCGCCAAGAACACATATATTCTGATCTTTGTAGTGCACTGTTACCTCAATTTCAGCGTCGCCAAGCCAAGCAGGGCGAAAATTATCGAAAGAATCCAAAACCGAACGATGACCGTGTTTTCCTTCCAGCCAGTCAGTTCGAAATGGTGATGAAGGGGGGACATGGCGAAAACCCGCCTGCCCGTCGTCTTAAAACTGATCACCTGCAAAATGACCGAGACTGCTTCAATCACAAAGACGCCGCCCACGACGATCAAGAGCAGCTCCTGCTTACAACAAATCGCCACAACGCCGATCATGCCGCCAATGGCAAGCGATCCCGTGTCTCCCATGAAAACCTTCGCGGGATGACAATTAAACCAAAGAAAGCCGAGGCCTGCTCCGACCAGCGCAGCGCAGGTTACGGCCAGCTCTCCAGCGAACGGGTAAAACGGGACCTGCAAATATTCCGCGATCCGAAAATTTCCCGCGGCGTAAGAGAGTAAAGCATATGCAAACGCCACGGTGATGGTGCAGCCAATCGCAAGACCGTCGAGTCCGTCGGTGAGATTGACTGCGTTTGAAGAGCCTACGATGACAAGCACGAAAAAAACCAAAGTGAACCAGCCCATATTCACAATGACAGGCGCCTTAATAAATGGGACGTAAAGCGAGCGTGCCTGCACCTCGAGCAACGGACTGTTCAAAAAAAAGCTGGTGACAATTGCTGCCAGCGCGATTTGGAAAAAAAGTTTGATCCGGCCGCTAACGCCATCGGGATTTTTCTTTGTGACTTTGAGGTAATCATCGATAAATCCAAGCGCACCCAGATAAATCAGGCTAAACAAAGCGAGCCAAACAAAGCGGTTGTCCGGTCGCGCCCAGATGACGCTCGATAAAAATACCGCTCCGATGATGAGCACGCCCCCCATGGTGGGCGTCCCCTGTTTGCCACCATGCAGTTCGGCGAGGCGATGAACTTCCGTTTCTGCGCGAATGGGTTGTCCCAGCTTCAGCGCCGTCAGTTTTTCGATGATGAAATTTCCAAATGCTAGCGTGAGTATAAAAGCTGTCACCGCAGCGGCAATTGAGCGAAACGTAACGTAAAGGAAAACGTTGAACCCAATGAACTCAGCGCTCAGCCGATGGAGGTAGTACATCATATCGAAATGCCCGACGAATGCCGCGGCTCGAACCGCTCAATGACTTCTTCTGTTCGCGCCGCGCGGCTTCCCTTGATCAGCACAAGATCTCCAGGCGCCGCTATCTCGCCCAGGAGGTCGGCGGCTTCCGATGCTGATCCTACTGCGACGCTTTTTTCCAGACCGGCGTGTTCCGCAGCCTCGGAAATTGCCGCGGCGATGTTTCCAATCGTTATCAAATGATCAACCTTTAACGCTGCTGCAGTTTCGCCCACTTCACGGTGTCTACGCTCCGATTCATCGCCCAGTTCCCGCATTTCACCCAGCACCGCAATGCGTTTCCCATCTGCGTCGAGTTCCACCAGCGTGCGCAATGCCGCTTTCATCGAGTCGGGATTTGCGTTGTAACTGTCATCAATGAATTGGACGCCATCGATTTCCTTGATTTGTAGACGCGCCTTTGCAAGCGGGGCGGCGACCAGGCCGGCGGCGCAATCCTCCAGGGAAAGACCGAAAACTCGGCCCACAGCAACTGCAAGCATCGCGTTTTGCACCATATGCAGACCCGGCACAGGCAACTGGGCTCGGCAGCGGTGCGCGCCTTCCAGGATTGTAAAGTCCGTGCCGCCGCCGCTCTGAGTGATTTCGCTGGCGTGGATCGCCCCTGCGGCAGTTCCGGCTAGAATCACTCGCGCACGTGCGTTTGCCGAGATGCTCTTTGTAAACGGATCATCGGCATTTAAAATGACGGTTCCCTCGGTGCCGACAGCTTCCACAAGGGCGCTTTTCTCCTTCGCTATCGACTCGCGCGATCCCATAAACTCGATGTGCGCAAGACCAATGTTTGTAATGACGGCGACGTCCGGCGCAGGCAGCTTCGCCAGCACCGCAACCTCGCCCGGATGGTTCATGCCAATCTCCCATACAGCGACCTCATCCTCTGACGTTGCCTCTAAAATCGTTCGAGGAAGCCCAATGTGATTGTTGAAATTTCCCTCAGTTTTTGTGACACGAAAGCGGCGGCCAAGCACCGAAGCGGCAAAATCTTTGGTGCTTGTCTTGCCATTGCTCCCAGTAATCGCGACTACCTTGAGGGATAGCGATTTCCGGTAATTTGCGGCGAGCTTTTGGTAGGCCTTCAACGTATCTTCCACTCGAAGGAGCGGAAAGCTCTCCAGAGTCCTTCCCTTCCATTTGGAATGCACAATCGCGCCGGCCGCGCCGGCTTTTGCAGCGGATTCAACGAAATTGTGCCCATCAAAATTTTCGCCGTGTAAGGCGACAAATAGTTCGCCAGGTTTAAGCGTCCGGGAATCGCTGTCGACTCTATCGACAAAAACTTTGCCGCCTCCGGAGGAAACTGCCGCTCCAGTAAACTCGGCAATTTGAGCGATCGACAATCGATTCATTAAAACTCCACTGGATGGTCTTCGATCGCGCGTCGCGCGACTTGTATATCGTCGAATGGGATAGTGTAGTCTGCGAACTCCTGATAATTTTCGTGTCCCTTACCGGCGATCAACACGATATCGCGCGGCTCCGCGAGCGTGATGGCGCGACCAATCGCCTGTGTTCGATCGACAATTTTCTCATAACGATTCGAATGGAAGCCTTTTTCAATCTCCGCGACAATCGCAGTCGGGTCCTCTTTGCGTGGATTATCGGAAGTGATAATCGCGTAATCGGCGTGCCGATCCGTCATCTCGCCCATCAACGGACGCTTTTGCCGGTCGCGGTTGCCGCCGCAGCCAAAAACGACGATGAGCCGATGGGGTTCAAGCTCGCGGAGAGTCTTAAGAACATTTCGCAGTGCGTCCGGTGTGTGCGCGTAGTCGACGAAAACCTGAAATTGCCTCTTTGCTGGAACCAGTTCGAGCCGTCCCGGCACCTGCGGTGACTTGCCCAGGCTGAGAACCGCGTCACGCAGGCTGATTCCCAATGCGTTGGCGGCCGCCAGTGCTGCCACCGAGTTCGCGACGTTAAATCGTCCGATCAGCGGGACACGAACCAGATAACTTTTGCCTTGAGCATCGAGCTGGTATGAAGTGCCGGTAAATTCCACCCGAAAACTTGAAGCGCGAAAATCCGCGCGTGCGCCCATCCCATAGGTGATGACCGACACTTTCTTGTCGATCTTGCGGAGTAGCTGTTCGCCGTAGTGGTCATCGACATTCACGACTGCGACCGCTTTCCGTTTTTTTTGCTGGCTGCCGAGTTGTGCAAAGAGCTTCGCCTTGGAATCAAAGTAGCTCTCCATCGTCCGGTGAAAATCGAGATGGTCCCGCGTGAGGTTTGTAAAGACAGCGACGTTGCACTCGAGGCCACGCGTGCGATCCTGCGCCAACGCATGCGACGAGACTTCCATCGCTGCGGCGCGACAGCCCGCGTTGACAATCTGCGCCAGCAACTCCTGTAAGTCGAGCGACTCCGGCGTCGTGCGAATAGCTGGCAAGATACGTTCGCCGATTTCGTAGCGGACCGTCCCAATCAATCCGCAGCGCAACCCAGCTTTTTCACAGATGTGCTTGATGAGAAAGGTGGTCGTGGTTTTTCCATTTGTTCCGGTGACCGCCGCCAATTTCAATTTCCCGCTGGGGTTTCCGTAAAAATTCGCAGACAGATCAGCCAGCGCGATGCGCGTGTTTTCGACTAGGAGACAAGTAACGCGGGGATGTTGTTTCTCGCGTTCCGCCACGATCACCGACGCACCTTTTTCGACAGCATGGCCGATGAACTCGTGACCATCGGTCTTTTCCCCTCGAAGCGCCACGAACAAGCCATTCCTTTGCACTCGCCGCGAGTCATACGCGATGCTTTCCACTGCGCGATCAAGTGTCCCGATGATCTCGCGAATTGAAGTCGCAGCGATAAGAGTTTTGAGCTGCATGAGGTTTCAACGTGTCCGCCACCGGAGGGATTTGCTACGGCGAACCAGGACATGGTGTTCAACGGTGTGAAGCATTGGTTAAGGCGACTCGTTCCGCTGCCACGGCCTTGCGAACCCGCTCTCCTGGTGCGGGCTTTTCGACTCGCTCTACGGGGATCGCTTTGCGAATCTCCTCATGCGGCTCAAGATCGAGATATTGAGCAGCCTTTTCCGCGACCCGAGAAAAGATCGGTCCCGCAATGAGGCCGCCGTAATTCAACTCCGGTTTGCTCGTGTGCGCGTCATCCAGCACGACAAGTCCGACAAATTCGGGATGCTCTGCCGGCAGATAACCAATGAAGGAGACGACGTACTTCCCACGCTCGTACCCGCCTTTGGGGTCGACCTTCTGGGCGGTCCCAGTTTTGCCGGCAATCGTAAAACCTGGCACAGCCGCGGCAGCGGCAGTGCCGCGATCACTCACAACGCCTCGTAGCGCGTCACCGATTTCTCGGGCCGTCTCAGCCGAAACCACCTGGCGCAACACCACCGGGGAAAGTGAGCTGATGGTTTTGCCATCAGAACTGGTCACCGACTTGATGATACGCGGGGTGATCAATTTGCCGCCGTTGGCAATCGCAGCCATTGCCACCGTCATTTGTAGCGGCGTGACTCCAACCTCGTGGCCCATGGGGATCCGCGTAATCGAGATTTTGCTCCATGATTTAGGGGGACGAATGAGTCCGTTGATCTCGCCCGGAAGCTCAATTCCGGTTCGCTCGCCAAATCCGAAGCGTCGGATGTATTCGTAAAATTTCTGTTCTCCAATGCCCAGCGCCAGCTTCGCCGCGCCGATGTTGCTCGATTTAATGAGAATGTCTCGCACGCTCAGATACGAGAAAGCGCGATGATCATGCAATGCGGCACCACCAAAATTCCAGAGGCCATTTTCACAAAAGATTGTCGAATCAGGCCGAACTTTGTGTTCGTTGAGCGCCGCTGACGCTGCCACGATCTTGAAAGTGGAACCCGGTTCCATCAAATCGGTAATGGCCCGGTTTTTCATTTGCTCCGGCTTCGCTTCAGAGCGGAGGTTCACATCGAAATTCGGCCGATTGGCCATCGCGAGGATCTCTCCCGTCCGCGGTTGCATGAGAATAATGGTTGCTTTTTGCGGAGTGTATTCCCGCATCGCGGCGTCGATTTCGTTCTCGACAATGTTTTGTAAGCTAAGATCCACGGTAAGATGAACTTCGTAACCGTTTCTCGGCGCACGCTCCTGTCCCCGGTAAGGCACTATTTCCTGTCCAGCCCGGTTGTGTTCGACGAAGCGATAACCGTCCTGACCATGAAGATATTCCTCCATCGAAGCTTCCACGCCTTGCACGCCGTGGTGATCGAAATCGGTAAATCCGATGACGTGACACAGCATCGACCCGTTCGGATAGAGACGCGTGGTATCATGTTCGAGGTAAACGCCACGTAGATTTCTAGCACGGAGCTTCTCCCGCAACGAATTCGCAAGCGCTTCAGGCACTTCACGCTTGATCACGATGTATCGGCGCTCACTATTTAACTTTTCGACCAGCTGCGCGGCTGGAATCCTAAGTTGCTCGCTGACAAGATCAATAACCGCCTGTTGATTATTAAAATGTGTGGCGTCAGCAACTACCGTTTCGACCGGAATATTGTCCGCGAGAACTTCGTCATTCGCGTCCAGGATCGTGCCACGTTCTGCGTATATAATTTGCTTGTAAACATGTTTTTCCGCCGCGAGACCGGCGTATTCGTCGTGTTTAAATATCTGGAGATAAATCAGACGAAACGAGAAGATGCTAAAGAGCACAATAAAGGCGGCACAAACCATCACACATCGGATTCGGCTATTCGGGTTCATCTTGTCGCGGACGGGTTCGCCACAGGTTGAATTGCCTCTTCATCGGCTGATCGGGCAGAAATCGTAAGTCGTACGATCTTGCTCTCGGAAATCGGGACCATCTTCAAGTAACCCTCCTTCAATCGTCGCTGCAGCGCCGAGCGCGAGGTCAAGGCCGCGATTTGCACGCTGGCCACGTCATTTTGCGCGCTGAGACTGGCAAGTTGATTCTCAACCGCCTTCCTGCGCTCACCCAGATGATAGAGTTGCAACGTCAAATAAACGTAGCCCAACCCGGCGAGCGCGAGAAAGACAGTCACAATGATCCAGCGCGCCAGCGAGGCCGCGTTCACTGCGTTCCGGTTTTTTCGGTGCGAACGGTTCATTTAAATCTTCTCGGCCACACGCAACTTTGCGCTCCGTGAGCGAGGATTGGCATGCTGTTCATCTTCACGCGCCTCGACGGGCTTCGGCGTAACCAGCTTGAGGTCGTAATCAGGATTGCGCTGGGGCGCGGGCCACTCCGGACGGTCAAGCCATTCCCGACTGTGATCGCGAAAGAAATTCTTCACGATCCGATCCTCAAGAGAATGAAAAGCGATTACGGCGATCCGCCCGCTAGGCTTGAGTCGGGGAGTCAAAACCCGCAGCCCTTCTTCGAGCGCACCGATCTCGTCATTGACCTCCATGCGCAGCGCCTGAAAGACCTGAGTGGCCGGATGACGTCGACCATGTCGGCCAACAACCTTCTCGATCTCGCGCACCAGCGGGAAAGTCTCGCGCAGCGGAGAGCTCTTTCGCATTTTAACAATCAGGCTCGCTATTCGGCGCGCAGCCGGTTCCTCACCGAACTCGCGAAACAATCGGGTCAATTGTTCCGAACTGTACTGGTTCACAATCGCTGCGGCAGTGAGCTCCGTCCGCGGATCCATGCGCATGTCGAGCGGACCATTTCGCACCAGACTGAACCCACGCTCCGCGTTTTCAAGCTGCCGGGATGAGACACCAAGATCGAGAAGCGCTGCGTTGATAGTGCGAATGCCGAGCCGGTCGAGAATCTTGGCCGCGTCGCGAAAATTCGCCTGCTGCAGGGTGATCCGCTTGCCGAAGCGTTCCAGTCGCTCGCTTACGTGCCGCACCGCGTCAGGATCTTGATCCAAAGCCAGTACATCGGCGCCACTTTCAAGAAGCGCCTCCGTGTGACCACCGCCACCGCAGGTTCCGTCGACGATAAGCGTGCCTGGCCTCGGCTCGAGTAGCTCTACGACCGCCCTCTCAAGCACCGGACGGTGATAAATGAAATCCTCCATTTCCTGCGCCTCCTGTTCAACAGCCAGTGGATCAGTGACAAACCAGACAGGCCGCTCAAACAACAATGTATTCATAATCCGTTTGACCAAATCATCCGGCTACAATCCAATGACATTGGCAACGTGCTGATAAGTGGGCGTTTCCTCCTCGTGCGCCCGTTTCCAGCGTTGCAAATTCCAAATCTCAAACCGACCGCGGCCACCCACAATGGCAACTTCGCCCTTCAATCCAACTTTCCTGCAAAGCTCTTCGGGCAAAACGAGACGTCCTTGTCGATCTGCGGAAGCATGCTGCGCACGGGAGTGCAGCTGACGTAGAAAGACCCGGCGATCACGAGCCGATACGATCTCGTTTGATTCCACCGCCGAGCTCATCCGGGCAAAATCCTCTGGTGACATGACGAGCAAAAATTGCTGGTTCGCCTGCGGTAAAAGGATGAATTCTTCCGCTTCATCCCGTCGCCAGCGGGAGGGAATCGTGAGTCGGTTTTTCTCGTCGAGGGAGTGTCGGAACTCCCCGGCGTAGAACCGTTCAGGCTGAGGGAGAGCATCCATGTTTGGGTGGAGAATTCATCCATTTTACCCCACTTGCCCCCACCTTTAACCACTTCTCAAGCTGGCGGTCAATGAAAATTTTTACACCATTTGCAGCTCCTCCCCTTAGCCGTAAGCTCCTCAAGTCATGAACCTTTCCCGAGTGGGAATGCCAGCGATCTGCATCGTTGTCGTGTGCGGTGTTAAAATCGCATTTAGCCAGGCCGCAGAGAAATCCGACAGCGACGCCATTCGAGTCACCGTATCGATGAACGCGGACGGCTCCCGCACCGTTTACAGATTCGATGACCCACAGCACAAGGCAGTCGCCACGGTCACGGACGCAGATGGTAAACTCCGCCAAAAAATCTATTATGAACTAGATGATGCGGGACGGTTTTCAAGCGGACAGATTTTTGGACCTGACGGTCGCCTTCGATTCAAGAGCCAATACAATTACGATAGCGCTGGCCGCCTGCAGGAAGAAATCCAGACCGCCGAAGACGGGACCGTGCTTCACAAGATCGTTTACAGCTACGATCAAAATGGTAAACAAACCGGTTACGCCATTTATGATGGATCCGGCAAATTGCTTGGACGGGTGAACCCAATGATGACGGCCCCGTCCGGCTCGTCCAAGTCGCGCGGTAAAAGTTCGCGGTAGCTGGCTTAAATCCGAAGGCGACACTAGTCCTGGCTTTGAAACTCTAAACAGCGACTTCCTCGCTTGCTACAGCCGTCAAAGAGAGCTACAAAACCGGAGTGATTGATTACATCCAAAAAGGCGGAATGTTGATGTGGCCAATTCTGGCCTGCAGCATCATCTCGATCGCTGTTTTCGCCGAGCGCCTCTTCTATTTACACCGTGCCACCATCCACGTGGGCGAATTTTTAAAAGGGCTCTCCAATCTGATTCGACGCCGCAACTTCGCCGAGGCGTTGCACGAATCGGCGGGAACGCCTGGTCCGGTAGCGCGGGTGATTCACTCCGCGATTATCCGGCACGACGCGCCCCGTGCGGAACTGCGTGACATTGTGCAAGAAGCCGCGCAGCTCGAGGTACCGAAGCTGGAACGATTTCTCGGCGTGCTCGCTACAATTGCTTTTCTTGCGCCGCTGTTAGGACTCCTTGGGACCGTTGCAGGTATGATCGATGCCTTCGGCACAATCGCTTCAAGTGGCGGGTATGCCACAGTAACCGAGCTTTCGAGCGGTGTTTATAAAAGTTTATTGACTACCGCAGCCGGCTTGGTCGTCGCCACGCCAACTTTCGTTGCGTACAGTTATCTCTCCTCGCGTGTAAACACCATGCTCCATGACATGGAGCGCGCCGGGATTGAGATTGTCCACATGTTGACCGAGAGCCGACCAATCAGCGGCATCATCAGTTTTCAGCCACGTGAACAGGCAGCCCAGTCCGAGGCACGGATCGATTCTTGAGGCGGCCACTCAATAAATGAACAAGCAACACAGCACTTCATGAAGCTCAGCCGGACGAAGGAATATAACTTCGCCTGGATCGTGTTCTTAGGTGTGGTGGACGTTATCTTCCTTCTGATTTTTTTCCTGTTGCTCAGTTCGAATTTTATTTTGCAACCTGGGATTCCCGTCTCCATGCCGTTCTCCCGTTTTACACTTGGGCCGCAGACCAACCAGCAAATCGTCAGCATTACCGGTGGCGCAGTGCCAGCAATCTATTTCCGCGAGCAGAAGGTTACAATTGAGCAATTGGGGCCATTGTTGGATGCAGCGAAGCGGGAAGGCCGATCAATTATCATTAAAGCTGACCGTTTGACACCCTATGAGACAGTTGCCGAAGTGGCAAATGCAGCGCTGGAACATGGCGTCCCCTCCGTCGCCCTAGCGGCGACTCCGCCGCAATGAATACGTCTCTGCCAGCATTTCCTGTCGAACCGCTCCTTTTTAGCTGGGAGTCGCCTCGCCGCAGAAGAATAGCGATCATCGCTTTTCTGATACTTTCTGTAGTTGTGCATGCTTTGTGCTTCTACCTCTTCCAAATTGTGTACCCACCGACGGTCGCGCTCCTGCCGCCCCCTGCGCGTGTGACCCTAATTACCGCTGCTTCCGAAGATGGCCGCACGCTCCTTCGCTGGATTGATTCGGAGGATCCGGCGCTGGCTTTCACAACTCAGCGCTCCCCGGAGGGGAGGCTTCGTACCCTGCCAAAGGTCGACCACATACCGTCTTATCTCACGGTCGAGCCGCCTTTGAAAGAGCCTCCGCCGCCAGATGTCGATTTGCGCATCCCCAGCTCCCAGCCACCAGGTCCGGTACCGCTGTCCCATCGAGAACCTGCTCAAGCCGTTAGTCCAATCAAAACGTCTGTCTCATTTTCACAGGAGCTTCAGGTTCTCGGTGCTCCGAGCTTGCCGGCTCCGAACTTCGCAGCATCCAACGGAGAGACGACTGAGGCGATCCGTTTTCGGGTTGCTGTTAATGGTATCGGAGAGACTCTGTACTGTTTCCCTCTTAACTCGTCCGGCGATCCCGTCCTAGACGAACAGGCGCGCCGCTACCTTGCGCTTTGCCGTTTTACCGAAGCCTCCGCACGCGCCGGGAAAGTCGATCCAGTTCTGACCTGGGGGATTGCCACGATCCAATGGGGCAGTGACGTGGGACGCTCGCGGCCAACAGCGACAGACACTGCTATCCCTTGATCCGCGTCAGCCTCGCAGCGCTGGTTACGATTTATTTGCTGCTTTTTCTTGCGGCGGTATTCCTCCTCTGGATAGTGGAAGAATGGAACCGGCGGAAACGAGAGCGCCGGGCTTTCCAGCATCGGCTGCGCTGCGTGATCTGCGCGTTCGAATTTGAGGATAGGACAGACGCTTTGTTACCCCGGTGCCCACGCTGTGGAAGTTTAAACGAACGATTTAAGATAGAGCGAATTTAACATGGGAATGTGGATCGGTCGCAATCGAAAGGCGCGCGTGACCTATGGGTTCGATGAAATCGCGCTCGTTCCTGGCCGCGTAACGATTAATCCAAACGAAGTCGATATTACCTTTCGTTTGTCTCGCAAAGAAGCCGAACCGCTGGCACTGAAAATTCCTATCCTCGCCAGCGCGATGGATGGTGTAGTCGATGTGCGTTTTGCCGTTGCCATGAGCAAGCTGGGCGGGCTGGCGGTTCTGAATCTCGAAGGGGTGCAAACGCGCTATAAGAATCCGCAGGAAGTGTTGCAAAAAATCGTCGAAGCCGACAAGGCTGACATTACCGCGCTGCTGCAGAGAATTTACCAGGAACCGGTTCAGGAGGATTTAATCTCGGCTCGCGTGCGCCAGATTAAAGGCGGCGGCTCACTGGCTGCGGTGAGTTCCATTCCGCAGCGTGCGGCTGAATTCGGCAGGATCGCACAAGAAGCCGGCGCGGATGTTTTCGTCGTGCAAAGCACGGTCTCCACCGTCAGACATATTTCGTCAGAGTATAAGTCTCTTGATCTGGCAAAATTCTGCCGTCAGATACGCATTCCCGTGATCGTTGGAAACACGGTGGGCTACGACGTGACCTTGGAAATCATGGAGTGCGGACCGGCCGCAGTTTTAATTGGGGTAGGACCGGGAGCCGCTTGCACCTCACGTGGCGTGCTCGGGCTTGGCGTTCCGCAAGTCACGGCGACCGTCGATTGCGCGGCCGCTCGCGATGCGTATTTCAAAAAAACATCGCGTTACGTGCCGATCATCACAGACGGCGGGATGAGCAGAGGCGGCGATGTTTGCAAAGCGCTGGCTTGCGGCGCGGATGCAGTGATGGTTGGCAGCGCGTTTGCGAAGGCCGACGAAGCGCCAGGGTGCGGATATCACTGGGGAATGGCTACTCCGCATGCGAATCTTCCAAGGGGGACACGTATCAGAGTTGGCACGACCGGGTCTTTAAAGCAAATTCTCTTTGGGCCGGCACAAGTTGACGATGGCAGCCAAAATTTGGTCGGCGCAATCACGACTTGCATGGGTAATGTTGGCGCTCGCAATATTGCCGAATTTCAGCAAACCGAGATCATCATCGCGCCCTCGATTAAGACCGAAGGAAAGCTTTTCCAAACCGTCCAAAGCGTCGGAATGGGAACCGGTTGACGCTTCAACGGTTCAACGCTTTAACGCTATATCGCCATGGTCGATCGCAGAGTCGTCATCACTGGACTGGGTGCTATTACGCCGGTCGGCAACGACGTCGAGACGTTTTGGTCGAACCTCAAGAATGGTGTTAGCGGCATCCACAAAATCGACGCATTCGATACCAGCGGCTATGATTGCCAGATCGGTGGGCAAGTCCGTGGTTTCGATCCGAAGCCATTCTTCAAAAATCCCAAGGACGTCCGCCGTACAGATCGGTTTGCGCAACTAGCAATGGCCGCTGCAAAAATGGCGGTGGAGGACAGCGGGATTGACGTAGCAAACTTGAAGCGACGAGATCGCTTCGGTGTTCTTGTCAGTAGCGGTATCGGCGGACTGAAAACACTCCAGGATCAACTGACGATCCTGTTGACCAAGGGGCCATCACGGAATTCGCCGTTCACGATCCCGATGCTCATCAGCAACATGGCCAGCGGCCTCATCTCCATGGAGTTCGATCTGCGCGGGCCCAACATATCCATCGTTACGGCTTGCGCGACATCGAACAACGCCATTGGTGAATCCTGGCGGATCATCAAGTTTGGTGACGCAGATATTTTCCTAGCGGGCGGTTCTGAGGCATCCATCGTCGAAATTGGTCTGGCCGGATTCTCGGCCATGAAAGCACTTAGTACTCGCAACGATGAACCTGAGCGCGCTTCACGGCCGTTCGATCGCGATCGCGACGGCTTCATCATGAGCGAGGGCGCAGGAATCGTTGTCGTAGAAGAGCTGGAACACGCCAAAGCTCGTGGCGCGAAAATTTACTGCGAAATCACAGGTTACGGTCTCTCGGCCGACGCCTACCATATGACAGCACCACCGCCGAATGGCGAAGGCGCGGCGCGCGCCATGCAAATGGCGCTCGATCATGCGCGAATTTCTCCCGATCAGGTTGATTACATCAATGCTCACGCCACTTCGACCGACATTGGCGATCTCTGCGAGACGCGCGCTATCAAACAGGTGTTCGGAGATCATGCCTACAAGCTCTCCATCAGTTCTACGAAATCGATGACCGGCCATTTGTTAGGCGGAGCCGGGGGAACCGAAATGGCTGTGTGCGCGCTCGCTATCCGCGATTCGGTGGTTCCGCCCACAATCAATCTGGAAAACCCAGGGGAGGAATGCGATCTCGATTATACGCCAAATGTAGCTCGGGAAAGAGGAGTACGCATCGCGTTAAATAACTCTTTCGGCTTTGGTGGCCACAACGCCACCCTGATCGCGACCGCGTACGAGAAATAATGGCAGGGCGCCGCAATGCGCGCCAAGCGCTTTGACTATTCGCTATTCACCAGTCACTTTCGGTAAGATCGCGCGGGCATAGCTTAATGGTAAAGTTCCAGCCTTCCAAGCTGGCCATGCGGGTTCGATTCCCGTTGCCCGCTCATTCATCCGGCGCAATCAATTCGCGGTTCCTCCAGGCAAAACCCAAACCAGAGTAAATTGTCAGCGCGACCGTAATCCACACCAGTACCGGACCGGCCTCGTCCCATGCGCGCAGCCACCACAACGATGTTTCACCGGCATATCGCAGTTCAGATATCGAGAGAAGGGCCAGAAAGAAAACAACGGTGATGATCTGCCAGGAAGTTTTCTGTTTACCCAGCTGCTCCGCCGGAAGAATCTTGCCCCTAGCGCTAGCCATTAGACGCAGTCCGGTAATCAAAAAATCCCGCGCTACCACAGTTGTAGCCGCCCACGCCGGCACAGCTTTGAGAGGGACCAGCGAAATAAACGCGGCTGCCATCATAATCTTGTCCACGAGCGGATCCATCAACTTGCCAAAGTTTGTGATCACCCCGTAGCGCCGTGCGATCTCGCCATCGATAAAATCTGTGAGCCCGGCAAGGAGGAAAATGACAAGCGCAGACGTGCGAGCGTATTGCCAAGACGAATTTAAAGTCACGACAAAAAGCACCGTAAGCACCAACCGGCTCAAGGTGATTCTGTTCGCCCAATTCATATGCGCAATGCTTCCTGCGAAGGCGGGCCTGCCACGCCGTAATCCTGTGACTGCGGGACGAAGGCGGGTCGTTTCCAAATTGGGACCTTTCTTTTCAATTGTTCGACCACCCACTGGCTTGCTTCAAAAGCCTCAGCGCGATGCCTGCCTGCAATCCGAACAAAAAGCGAAGGCTCACCTACGGGTATAAGTCCAACTCGATGGTGAATCACAACGCTTTGGAGCGCGAAGTCCTCGCTGGCCTGTTGCGCGATCCGCTTTAATTGATGTTCCGCCATTTCCCAGTGCGTTTCGTATTCAATCCCATGGATCTCCCGTCCGTCCTCCGAGCCGCGAACCACGCCCCAAAAATCAATAACTGCGCCTGCATTAGCGCTTCTCTTGAGCGAAGTCCAAGGGCCGAACTTTCGCATTGGTTTTTCCAAAGGCTCCTCCGTCAATACAATTTCGCAAACTGAGTTTGCCATGCGCTTCAAGTGCTCGTTAAGTGAGATCTCCGCCAGTTTGATGTGTCAGATAAAAAGATACTAAAATGACTCCGAATCAATGTGATATTGGCATCATCGGCATGGCTGTAATGGGCGAGAACCTCGCCCTGAACATGGAATCAAAGGGGTTCTTCGTCGCGATCTTCAATCGCACAACGGACGTAACCGAGAATTTCGCAGCCTCCCGGGCAAAGAACAAAAATATTCAACCGACGCGTACTCTGGAGGAATTCACCGCCGCGCTAACGCGGCCGCGCAAAGCTCTGATCATGGTAAAAGCAGGCGCGCCAGTTGACTCGGTCATCTTTCAGCTCGCGCCTCTTTTCGAGAAAGGCGACGTCATTATCGACGGCGGTAATTCACTTTTCACTGATACCCAGCGACGTGGTAAAGAGCTGGAGAGCCGTGGAATTCATTTTGTAGGCTGCGGCGTCTCCGGTGGCGAAGAAGGCGCTCTTAAAGGCCCATCCCTTATGCCGGGCGGTTCGCGAGAATCTTGGGAAATTATTGCGCCGATCTTCCGCAAGATTGCGGCGCAGGTCGACGGCGAACCCTGTTGCCGATACATGGGACCCGATGGTGCCGGCCATTATGTCAAGATGGTGCACAACGGAATCGAGTACGGTGACATTCAGCTGATCTGCGAAGCCTATGCCATTTTAAAAGACGTGATCGGGATGAGCGCAGACGAGCTCGCGGGCGTCTTCACTGAATGGAACAGGGGCGAGCTCGAGAGTTATCTCATCGAAATCACCTCTCAAATTTTTCGAAAAATCGATTCCGATACTGGAAAACCGCTGGTCGATGTCATCCTCGACAAAGCCGGGCAGAAAGGAACCGGCATTTGGACGATTCAATCGGCAATCAAACAATCCGTCGTGATTTCAACAATTAACGCCGCGGTTGAAGCACGCGTAATTTCGTCACAAAAAGAGGAGCGAGTAGCTGCATCAAAAATTTTGCCGCAACCGAGAGCCCGACAGTTCAAGGGCGATCGCACGCGTTTTGTGAAGGCAGTGCGCGACGCGCTTTACGCATCCAAAATCGTTTCCTATGCGCAGGGAATGAAGCTCTTGGGCGCAGCGAGCACCGAATACAACTGGAACCTCAATCTCGGTGACATCGCTACGATCTGGCGCGGCGGGTGCATCATTCGCGCGAAATTTTTAAACCGGGTCGTCGAAGCGTATCAGCGCGATTCCACGCTGCAAAATCTCCTGCTCGATCGTTATTTCACGAAAATCATCCGGAAAGCCCAGCGCAACTGGCGCGTCGCAGGTTCCAATGCCATCAAACATGGCGTAGCTGTCCCTGCGTTCTCCGCTTCGCTGGCTTATTTCGACAGTTACCGCCAGGCGCGGCTTCCGGCGAATTTATTACAGGCGCAGCGCGATTTCTTCGGCGCCCACACATACGAGCGAATCGATAAGCCGGGCGTGTTTCACACTGAATGGATGGAGTCTGACCAGAAACCTGCGGAGAAACTAACCGAACCGAAAGCCCCGCCGCCGAATCATGCGGGCGAATAATCGCCAGTAGAGTGAGGCTCTGTTTGAGCCGACGAAGGATTTTATCTGAAATCGTGCGATCCGCTGCCGATGAGCTTCTCATGAGTAAGCGTAAGCGGCTTTAGTTCGCGGCTTTTAATCAAAACAACGCCATTGGAATTCTGCACGTCGCCTTCAATAAGCAGAAAAGTTTCCTCAGTGATTACTAAGCGAAACCGCTCAAATAAATTTGGATCGACAATTGCGTTTGCAACGCCAGTTTCGTCTTCCAAACTGATAAAAACAAATCCTTTCGCTGTCCCAGGTCGCTGACGGCAAATTACGTTCCCGGCAATCTGGATGGTCGCGCCATGCGGCGCCTGTTTGAGATCGATCGCACTCCAAACATTCGGAAAACTTTCACGTAAAAGCTTCATCAGATGCGGCCCGGTGGTGAGATTCATCGTGTCGTAGTCCGCGCGCACACGCTCCAGCAGCATCATTGGCGCAAGCGGCAAGTCATCCCGAGCAGTTGTAGTGCTTGTATCAAGCTCCGAACTACTAAAACAGGCGCTTGGCACAAGCGCCTCTACAACATCTCTCCCCAGCAGATCGTCGTAGTACACTTCTTCCACTTCCCACAGCGCGGCGCGACGATGCCCGGAAAAGCAGTTGAGTGCGCCAAGCTCAGCCAGTGAGCGGGATTCCTCTTTTGAAAGCGGCACCCGCCGCTTGAAATCGTCCAACGACTCAAATTGTCGATCTGCGCGTTGCCTGACGAGTTCCTCGGCGCGGTCTTGGCGCAATCCGTTCACTACGCAAAACCCCAAACGCACAGTGTTGTCATTCACCACTGTGCAACGCCAATCAGATTGCGAAACGCATACCGGCTTGATCTTCAGGTCATGGCGTTGCGCGTCTTTCACAATCGTGGCCGGCGTGTAAAAACCCATTGGCTGATTGTTGAGCAAACTCGCGTAAAATTCTGGCGCACGATGTACTTTTAAATAGGCGCTGCCGTAGGCCAAAATCGCAAAACTGATCGCGTGCGATTCTGGAAATCCGTAAAGCGCAAACGACGAGATCGTGTGAATAATTTTCTCGATTACCTCTGGCGCGACCCTCTTGCGCTCCATCGCTGCACGCAATTTCAAGCTCACTTTCCGCATCCGTTCCTCGGAACGATGAAAACTCAGGGCGCGCCGCAGTTCTTCGGCTTCATTCCCGGAGAAATCGGCCATGATCATGGCGATCTTGAGCATTTGCTCCTGAAAAAGCGGAACGCCGAGCGTGCGTTCGAGCACCGGTTTTAATCGGTTGTCGACATAGCTAACCACTTCGCGTCCGGCGCGACGCGCCAGGTACGGATGCACCATGTCCCCCTGAATGGGGCCTGGGCGAATGATGGCCACTTCAATCACGACATCATAGAAACATTTCGGCTTCATCCGAGGCAGTGTCGCCATCTGTGCGCGGCTCTCGATTTGGAAAACGCCGATCGTGTCCGCTTTTTGCATCATCTCAAATGTGGGAGGGTCATCTTGTGGAATGTGGGCAAGATCGAGAGGTCGCCCGCGCTCGCGGCACAACTCAAACGCATCTTGCATTACCGACATCATTCCCAGCCCAAGCAGATCGACCTTTACGATGCCGAGATCTTCGCAATCGTCTTTGTCCCATTGCGCAACGACGCGGCCCGGCATCGACGCATTTTCCAGCGGCACGAACGAACTCAGTTTGTTCTGGCAAATGATCATTCCTCCGGAATGCTGACCAAGATGTCGCGGCAAGCCGCAGATCGCCTGATACAGCCGCAGGAATGCAGGCATGCGCGGATGGCCTTTTGGCAAACCAGTCTGCTCGATTTGTGAAGTTAGATCGAGTGTATGTGGAAAATCACCGTTTGCGAACAGATGCGAGAAGTGATCGAGGATGCACGGCGAGAAATTGAGCGCCTTGCCTATTTCGCGCGCAGCGCTGCGTCCGCGGTATGTGATCACGTTTGCAGTCATGGCAGCGCCATGTTTGCCGTAACGCCGGTAAATTTCCTGGATCACGCTCTCCCGGCGATCACCACTGGGCAGATCGAGATCGATATCCGGCCAGCCTTTGCGGCTCTCGTTTAGAAAACGTTCAAACACCAAATGACTGCTCACCGGATCGACGGGAGTAATCCCGAGACAATAACAGACCGTGCTGTTGGCCGCGCTGCCCCGCCCCTGGACCAAAATGTTTTGTTCGCGGCAGAAATTCACGATGTCCCAAACAATCAAAAAATAACCGGCGAAACCGAGTCTGGTGATCAGCGCGAGTTCTTCTTCGAGTTTTTGTTTTACGGCAATGCTGATCGCCCCGTAACGCCATTGCGCGCCGGACCAAACAATTGTCCGCAGAAACGAATCCATTGAGTAACCGGTTGGCACCGGATACTCCGGAAATTCATAACCGAGATTTTCGAGCGTGAATGTGAGTCGCTCGGCGAGGCGTAACGTGTTTTCAACCGCTTCCGGAAGATCACAGAAAAGTTCGCATATCTGGCGATGGCTCTTCAAATGCCGCTCGGCGTTTTGCGTCAGCAACTTCCCGGCAGCATCGAGATGCGTGTGCTCACGAATACAGGTGAAAACATCCAACACCTCACGCCCGTAAGGCTTCGCGTATTGCACGCCGTTCGTTGCCAAAATCGGCAATCGATAATGCGCGGCAAGATCAACCAGTTCGCGATTAATGCGTCCCTCTCCACGAATGAAATGCCGCTCCATTCCGACGAACACATTTTCGCGCTCGAACGCGCGGATTAAAAATTCCGCGCGGTTCGTTAAAGTTTGCGGAGAACACGAGTCTCGCAGGCTGGCGATGACATCCTCGCCATCGCGAACTTTTTTGGATGCGCGATATTCACCGCACGTTACAAATCGATCGAAAGATTGTTTCGGCGCGACGCCGAAACCAGCATCCGAGACGGATGTGGTACCCAGAAACGCGACCAAACCCTCCGCGAATTGCGACAATTCATCCCATCGCACCGCACACTTCCCTTTCTCGCTGCGCAAATGCGCCTGGGTCAGCAGTTCGCAAAGATTTGCGTAGCCGGTCCGATTTTCGACCAACACCGGCAGAATACTGTCGTCTTCCATCGAGAGTTCGCAGCCGATGATTGGTCGCACGTTATGCTCGCGAGCAGCAACGGAAAACCTTTGCGCGCCGTAAAGGCCATTGCGATCCAATAACGCCATCGCCGGCATTTCCAGTTCGGCTGCGACTTCGGCTAATTGCTCTGGAAACGAAGCGCCGCGCAGAAAACTAAACGCGCTGCACGCATGAAGTTCGACGTAAGGCATTGGTTTCGCTGAAGCATTGAACTGTGTAAGCGTTAAAGTGGGCAGCTAATCATAAACACCATCAATCTCCCAATTTTTTCCGCTCTGATGCGAGCGGCACAAAATTCCGTTTTCTAGTTGCACGTCCCACTCAGCATGCGCCCACGACTTTTCGTCCCACCAGTTTCCGGAAAGCAAATAAGGGCCGCGTCGCCTAACGACTTTGCCCTGGAAGACAGCGCTGCGAATGTGCGCGGGCTTGTCTTCATCCAACAGAACGGATGCAGAAACCGCCGGTCGAAATCGGCGCATCGCAACGCGTGGCGTTGGATGTTTCTCTTCTGTAACGGTAGCCGTGTTGGCTGCAAGATCCCACACAAACGGTTCGATGTGAAAGGCGTCGGGCCGATGCGCGTCCTCCAATACCGGTCTGCCGACGCGGTCGGCGCCAAGCAGAGCGCTCAAGCGCGCGAATGTTTCCGACAGCTGATGCGGATTACGCAACGTTGTCTCAAAGAATCCAAATTGCTGCTCCGGAGGCGTGACAGGCTGCGCCTCCAGCGCAACAGCAGTGATCGGGTATTCCGATTTAAAGTTTTCAAGATGCGTATACAGCATTCGAAACAAAAGATCGACATCGTTGGTCGGCTGCGGAATTTGGAAAACCCGTTCATACGTTTGTTTGTTCGCAAACGTGATCCGCAGGATAAGTTCTTGTGCGACGAGATATATTGCGGTCAACCGCAATGCGACCTGCTCCAGAAACCGGCGCAGCATGAAAAGGAGCGGCTCGGCCGTTTCAATTTCATTCTCAAATTCGAAGTTCTCCTCGAAGGATTCCGGCGGTTGAACAAATTTCAGGAGCCGATTCGATAAGCCATTTGCTCGCTCCCACATTCGAGCTGCTTCTGTGCCAAGCCGTGCGCGCAGTTCCTCTCTATCCAACACCGCGAGCTGGTCTAGGGTATGAATTCCCCATTTATGCAGGATCGCGAGGATCTGCTGAATCTCAGCTTGTCGATCTATTCCTGCAGTGGGTTTCGACGAAGAAGAGCGCTTCATACGCTCAATTTACTACCCATGCTTGATGTGTTCAAATGAACATGTAAACAGGTTTGCTGACGTCAGACTATCTTGACCGGACATTTGGGCAGTGCCTCTAGAAAGGCGCGCCCGTACGGCTTTGTTACGATTCGGTTATCCAAGATAACGATAATGCCGTGGTCGCTCTTCGTCCGAATCAAACGGCCGACACCCTGGCGAAGTTTCAAGATCGCTTCCGGTAGGGAATATTCAGTGAATGGATCGCCGCCACGTTCCTGCACCATCTCCAGTCTCGCTTCGATCAATGGATGATCCGGCACAGCGAATGGCAGCCGGGTGATGATGACGTTCGAGAGCGCTTCGCCGGGAACATCAACTCCCATCCAAAAGCTGTCCGTGCCGAAGAGCACGCTCCGCGGCGTGGTCTTAAATTGTTCGAGCAATTTCCCCCGTGGCACACTGCCGCCTTGCACCAGAAGATTAAATTTGTTTGCAGAAAAAAAATCATCCATTCGATCGGCCAACTCCCGCATGTTCCGATAATTCGTAAACAGAACAAACGCCCGTCCCTCCGTTTCGCCGACAAAATGCGCGATCCAATGCTCAAGCGCCTCCTCATAACCCCTATCGCGCGGGTCAGGCATTTTTCGCACAATGAACATCTTCATTTGCATGCGGAAATCGAACGAACTCCCCAGTAACAGCGGTTCCGCCTCATTTGCACCGATGCGCTGCCTGAAATAGGCGAGATCGGCGCGACCGACTGAGAGCGTTGCGCTCGTCGTGATACACGAGCAGTCCTCACGAAATATCATGCGACGCAATACCGGCGCGATATCAATGGGCGCAGCATTCAACGAGAGGAACTGGGCCGTCTTGCCGGTACGCTCGACCCAGTAAACGTGTTCTCGAGCGCTTTGCTCCAGAAAAATCGCGGTACCGTCGCGCGCGTCGCGGATCCGCCGACCCAGCTCCTGCAGCTCTGCCTTTAGAAATTCATCGTCGCCGCGTTTGGCAACCTCGGCGATGCGCACCTGTAAGCCGGTCAAACGCCCCGTAATCGTATCGGGAACAAGCTCCGGCGCGCGAACACGAAATTCGCGTCCCCTGCCGAAGTCGCAGGCCGATTCAATCGCTCCAAAGAATTTGTCCACTACATCGACAAGATCAGCCGCCAATCGCACCCCGGCCGCGTCCCGCGTGACGGTGAATAGCCCCTTGCGCGTCCGCGCGTTGTAAAGCCGCTGAATTGTCGATCTCAGTCCATATTGCGAAATCCCGATGCCGATCTGCCTCGAAGCGACATGTTCGACTGTGTGCGCTTCGTCGAAAATGATGAAGTCGTTTGGAAAAAGGTAACCGCTCTCGCGTTCTTCCTGCTGTTCGGGGCTACCCAAAAGCATGAAGAGCAAGGTGTGATTGATTACGATCACATCCGACGAGAGAAGCCTCTTGCGTGCCTGCTGATAGAAACAACGCGGGTCTTGGCCACACGTTTTCTGTGTGCAGATATGCGGCTCGCTGCAAACCTGGGTCCAAATTTTTGCATCGGCCTCGACTGACAAATCACTGAGGGATCCGTCGCGCGTCGTCCGCGCCCATTCTACAAGCCGCGTCAGCTCATTTTGTTCCGGCCCGGTGAAAAGCTCGTTTTGTTGCTGGAGCGCCCGCTCCAGCCGCCGCGGGCAGAGATAATTTTGCCGCCCCTTCATCAGGGTTGCATCGAATTCGACCGGCAAAATCTTTTTTAAGATGGGGATATCCTTGTAAAGGAGCTGTTCTTGAAGATTAATGGTGTGGGTCGAGACGATTGCCTTTTTGTGTTGCTCAAGCGCAAACAGAATCGCGGGAGTGAGATAGGCCAGCGATTTGCCCACGCCGGTGCCTGCCTCAACAACAAGGTGACGCTCTTCCTCCAGCGCCTTTGCCACCGCCGCAGCCATTTCCTGTTGCTGCGGGCGGAACTCGAAGTTCCTCGCCTTGGAGAGCAAACCTCCGTCGGAAAAAATTGCGCGAACTCGTTCGACAAATTCGGTGCCGAGAGAATCTTTTAGCGCAATCATGACAGCCGGCTACGCTAATATCAATTTAGCTAACGCCCAATTGAATCGTTGATGAGAATTCTAGATCGCTACGTCATTCGCAATTTTTTGCAGGTCTATTTTTACTGCATTGCTGGTTTTATCTCCATCTGGCTCATCTTCGACATCAGCGACAATATCTCGACATTCATCGACGAACATGTTGGCCTTCTTCTCGTCGCCCGTTATTACGCCACGCAGGTCCCGCAGGTCTTCATTATTCTTCTGCCAGTCTCCCTCCTGCTCGCGCTCCTTTTTACCCTGGGACGAATGTCGCGCGCGAACGAAATTGTTTCCATGCTCACCGCAGGGGTAAGTCTGCCGCGCGTACTCCTGCCATTGATCGGCGTGGGACTGCTCACGGTGGGAGCAAGCATGGCGATGAATTATTCGCTCGCGCCGCACGCCGAAATGGCGCGCAAACTCTTCCTCTCCGAAGCCCGGGCACAGCCTGAGCGCTACATCGAGGGACAAATCTTTCGCAACCGGACCGACTTGCGGACCTGGTTCGTTCAGAATTTTCGTCGCGGCGGCAACACCTTTAATAACGTGCAAGTGCTCCAACAGGACGCGAACGATAACATCGTCACGAATTACCTCGCGGCGCGCGCCTTCTACCGTCCGGAAACCAAAACCTGGGATCTCGAGAACGTAAAAGTCGTCCATTACGATCGCGTCGGGAATATTGCCGATGAGCAGTTCTACGCATCGCTTAGGATCCAGCACTGGAGTGAAACTCCTTTCCGTCTAGGCAGCGCAAACGAGCGCGCAGAATTTTTAAGCTTGTCGGAGTTGCAGGAATATCTCCATTTCAATTCCGATTTTCCCGCGACTTTGCTCGCCCCATTCCGTACTCATCTGCAGTATCGCCTGGCCTTGCCGTGGACCTGCTTCGTCGTGGTCTGCATCGCCGCCCCCTTAGGAATTGGCTACTCCCGCCGCGGCGTGCTGTCCAGCGTCGCCGCGGCGGTAATTCTCGTGTTCTCGATGAACTTTCTCACTCACCTTTTTCTTGCGCTCGGCGAAGGCGATCGCGTCTCACCATGGGTCGCGGCCTGGACGCCAAACCTCATTTTCACTGCAATTGGTCTCTATCTTTTCTATCTGCGCGCATCAAACCGCGAAGCGCCCGGCTTTCATCTTTTCACCGCACGACGTATAGTTGCGCGATGAACCCGCTCCCAACCGAATGGGCAATTAAGCAACGCGCCGATGCCTGCGCCGTGACCCATCGGCCATTTGCCGCCGGCGAATATTTCTATACCCTGCTCTTTCACGATGCAGGCGGCTTTCGCCGGGAAGATTTGAGCGAGGAAGCATGGCGTAACCGGAACGAGAATATTCAACCGTTTTCTTTTTGGAAATCGCGCTACGAACCTCTGCCGCCGCGATCGTCCGAGCCTCTGGCCAGGGAAAATGCAGAGCAACTCCTTCGTCGCCTCGTTTCGTTGGAAGATCCGCCCGCGAACGCCTGTTACGTCCTCGCTGCGATGCTCGAGCGCAAACGCGTGTTGAAACAGGTGAAGACCGAGAAAAGCGTGAATGGGTGCGTTCTGATTTATGAACATCGCGGCGCTGGCGACGTTTTCATCGTGCGTGACCCGCAATTGCGCCTCGATGAGCTCGAAAACGTGCAAAACGAAGTGGCAGAATTGCTCCGCAAGCCGCGCAAAAGCTAAAGGATCCTGATGTGATCTGATTCGTTTCCAATGACCACAGAAACACCTGCAATCAATTGCAAGATCGGCAACGAGCGCCTCGTTAAAGTAACCGAGAAAGCGGCGCGCAAACTCGCGTCACTCCTCGAGGAAAAAGGCAAACCGAGCGGGGCGCTGCGTCTCGCCGTCGTCGGCGGCGGCTGCTCCGGCCTGCAATACGTCATGGATTTGGTGGACGGCCCCAAGGAGCGCGACATTCTCGTACCTACCTCAAACGTCCGGCTCGTGGTCGATCCAAAGAGCGCGCTCTTTGTCAGCGGCTCAGTGCTCGATTACAGCGAAGACTTGCAAAAAGGCGGATTCAAAGTCACGAACCCTAACGCTGTCGCCCATTGCTCGTGTGGCGAGAGTTTCGCGGTTTAACCGTGGACGAACCATCTTCCCAATGCATCCTTTTGCCTTCTTACTTCTTATTTTTCGGTTTCTCTCAACGATAACCGGAAGCGACATCACTGTTTGGATCCTATCCGCGCTGCTCGCCATCGGGATTGGTTCGAGTCGCTACGCAAAATGGAAAACGCGCGATAAAGTCGCGCGTGACCTGGCAGCGATGGATCCGGAACGGCGCGAGAAAGTGCTCAAACGGATGGATCCACAACGCGCCATGGAAGCTCGTGAGGATTTGATGAGACGCTTTCATATCAGCTGACCTTTCACTTCTGCTCCGCCGACCGACGCAGTCGCCCGTCTGCCTTCTCACCTCTTAATTCTTCTTCCCCATGTCCTGCTCTCCTTTCGAAATGACTGTCTCGGTTCTGCCGGGCGATATCGACGAGCAAAACCACGTGAACAACACCGTTTACCTCCGCTGGATCCAGGATGTTGCTGTCGCCCATTGGCGGGCACTTACCAGCCCTGAAGCGCAGCAAGTGATCGGATGGGTAGTGTTGCGCCACGAGATCGACTACAAAGCGCCAGCCACGCTTGGGGATGAGATCGTTCTTCGTACCTGGGTGGGTAAAGCCTCTCGTCTCACATTCGAGCGCTTCACCGAGATCCACCGCAAAAATCAGCGGCAATTTTTGTCGCAAGCGCGCACGCTCTGGTGCCCGATCAACATGCAAACAGGGCGACCGATGCGGGTCTCCGCCGAAGTCCGCGCTCAATTCTCAACTTAGACAGATCCAGCACCAAGCTCTCTCAATTCCTCACATTGCATGTTGGGCGTTTGGATTGGGCGTTCTCCTCAGATTCTCGCGCTTTTACTCGTACGTGATCGGGACCCGAACTTCCGACACAACACCGGGTTTGAACCGCCACTTCGCAAAAGCATCGGTCGTAACCTTATCGAGGAGTGAGTTCCCTGTGCTTTGCTCCATCGTCGCGCTGACGACTTTGCCGGTCGCTGTATCAATCTGCATAAGGCAAACGCCGCTGCCAGTGACGTTGATCCGTTGCGCCTGGTACGGATAATCCGGGATACGCGTCTTAACTGCTATAGCTTGCGCCGCCGCGAGAGACATCACATTTGAAATGGGCGAGCCCGCTGCGTCGGATTGTGTAGACGGCGTCGTGCGCGGTTTCGCATGAGTTTTCTTCTCAACGGTCGCAGCCGGCCTTGCCTGTTCTTCCGGAGGCGGCGTCTGCTCGGGGACCGGAACAGGTTTTTCCCGTCGCGGCTTGTCTGAAATCTCGAGCGTTGGTTTCGACCTTGGCTTTTGGGGACTTGGTAGTGGAGTTGCCTCCACTGATCCGGCAGGTTCCGGAAGCGTTGCCGTCGTCGCCTCCTGAGCCCGCGCTACCAGCAACCCGGCGAGCACGGCGCCAGCGCACAAGACAGGGAGAAAGGTTGATTTGCAAACCATCACCGAGATTTTCTGCTGCTTTGGCCGATCCGCAACACTGCGCGCGACGCTCCTCCTTAAGTCTTGATTCTTCCTTCCAGATCCCATTTCCACCTCCTTCTCGCCAACGGCCAGATTGCTTGCTCCTCCCATCGTCTTGGCGTCCGCAGATACCAAGAGTGGTTGCTCGCCTTTGCGAAGCTACAGGCGCGCAGCAGACAGCTTGCGTTGACAGCGGTTTCTCTGGCCGTACGCTGCGCGTTATGGCGCACGAATCACTTGAACCAAATCAAAAACTGGGCGTTACCCGGCGAACATTTCTGGGCACAACCTTTACAAGCGGCGCGGTGCTTTTAGCAGGAGGATCCCGCGCAATCTTCGGAGCTGACCCGTTAACCGCGCCGGGCATGGCTACAAATCCAACATGGAAGCTGGGCGGCGACCTCACTGTGAATCGGCTCGGTTTTGGCGCGATGCGTATCACTGGAGAAGGGATCTGGGGTTGGCCACCTGACAGGCAGAACGCGCTGAAGGTTCTAAAGCGCGCTGTCAAGCTGGGAGTGAACTTAATCGATACAGCCGACGCATACGGCCCTGACACGAGCGAACTACTGATCGCAGAGGCCCTCTATCCTTATCCGACGGGACTGATTATCGCGACGAAGGGCGGTCTCACGCGGCCGGGACCGAGCGAATGGGTGCCGAACGGGCGACCAGAACATCTTAAGGAAGCTCTAGATGGAAGTCTCAAACGGCTACGACTTAATCGGATTGATTTGTATCAATTCCACCATATTGATCCAAAGGTGCCAATGGAGGAATCTATGGGCGCGCTCAAGGAGATGCAGGACGCTGGGAAAATCCGCCACGTGGGATTATCAAATGTGACTCGGGATGAAATTACGCGAGCGCGGAAAGTTGTTCCGATCGTCAGCGTGCAGAACCGGTACAACATTGAGGACCGCAAATCAGAAAACGTCCTGGCTTATTGCGAAAAGGAGAGCCTTGGATTTCTCCCCTGGTTTCCGATCGGCGGTACCAGAGGTTTGAAACCAGAGAACCCGCTCGATAAAGCGGCAAAGGATCACGGTGTCAGCGTCGTGCAGGTCGCGCTGGCCTGGCTTTTGGAGCGGTCGTCTGTGATGCTGCCGATTCCTGGCACGTCGTCCCTCGCGCACCTGGAGGAAAACTGCACTGCGGCGAAGATTAAATTAACTGCTGAAGAATGGCGGGCGATTAACGCGTTGGGGCAGTAAGGCTGTGGTTTATGCATTACAAAAATACACCGTAGCCTCCCGAGATGGACAGTGGCTACGAGAGACTTGCTGAATACCTCATATGAACCATTTTGAGTCGATGTGGCGATTCAGATGACGCCGATCTCGACAGTGTCGGAACGCTTCGAGAAAGCGCTGGTCTACGCAGCAGTAGTTCATGCGGGACAGACCCGCAAAGGCACCGGAATCCCGTATATTGGCCATCTCCTAGGCGTTGCCAGTATCGCGCTTGAATACGGAGCGAATGAAGATGAAGCGATTGGCGCGTTATTGCATGACGCAGCTGAAGACGCGGGCCGCGCTGGTCGCATCGAAGATATTCGCGTGCGGTTCGGCGAGACAGTTGCAAAAATTGTCGAAGGCTGCACAGATACGGTGATCATGCCGAAGCCGCCTTGGCGCGAACGCAAGGAAGAATACATCGCACACGTCAAGGACGCCGACGCGTCAACAATTCTCGTCTCCGCGGCGGACAAGCTGTACAATACCCGCGCAATTTTGTGGGATCTGCGCAAGGGCGGCAACGCCGCGTGGTCGCATTTCAAAGGCGGAAAGGAAGGCAGCCTCTGGTATTATCGCGCGCTCGTGAACGCATTTCGGGCGCATGGTGAAAGCGATTTGATCGACGAGCTCAATCGCGTCGTCACCGAAATTGAAAGACTTGCGGCCACGTAACGCCGAGAATCGCAGGTGACGCGCGTGCCGCTACAGCGGAATCATCCAACGATCCCAGTTACAACAACGTCTATTTGATCTTAGCCAGAATGCGTCCCATCTCCTCCTGGCCAAAAGCGCGAAGGGTCTGGCTCTTCACGTTGCCAAGCGAGCCGATTTTAAGCGTGAAGGCGCTAATGGTCTCGTCATCGGGCGCCTCGAACAAAACAACGACGTCGTACGCTCCCATGGTCCAGAGTTTCTCGGTGATTTTCATGCCCAGCTTCTTGGCCTCGGCCACCGCGGCATCGCCGCGTTTGATGGTATCTTTGATGTTGCGAATCCCCTGGTCGGTAAACTGAATAAGACTGACATACTTAGCCATAATAATTGCTCCTTTGGTAGGGTTTTTACCAGAGATTATGACAGCCGCTCCGCCTTTGCAAAAACAACTCCCTTAAAGCTTCACCACTAAGATGTTCACCTGAACTTGCATTGAATCAATAGTACGCCAACATTGAATAATGCTCACGGATGGTCAGAAAAACGTGCTCGATTTTATCCAGCGAGAGCAACGCGAGAAAGGGATCACGCCCAGCACGCGCGAAATCCAAAATCATTTCGGGTTTGCTAGCCAGACATCGGTGATGCAATACCTCGCCGCGCTGGAGCGCAAGGGCTTCCTGGATCGGCATCCGCGCAAGGCGCGAGCGCTGATTACTCCAGCCATGAAAGTCCGGATTACCGATATTCCGATCTATGGCCAAATCCCGGCGGGAATGTCGTCGTTGACCGAGCAGAGCATTGAAGGGCATGTATCGCTTGATGCATATTCAGCCAATGTTACCAAAAACCGCGGCAGATTTGCTTTGCGCGTACGCGGAGATTCAATGATCGGCGCACATATTCTGGATGGTGACGTTGTGATTTTGGAAGACAGTAAAGAGGTGCGCAAGGGCGACATTGTCGCGGCGTTGATCGACGGTGAAACCACCCTGAAGCGTTACGTAGTAGAACACGGCCGGCCTTGTCTCAAAGCGGAAAACCCGCGTTATCCAGACCTGATTCCTGCCCGGGAGTTAAAGATCCAAGGCGTGATGGTGTCGCTGGTTCGTAAACAGGAGCGCCGAAAGAGACACTAAAAAAGGAAGAGATCAGAAAGTTACGCAAATTATTAAAGCGGCGGGATATGCTAAGATGTTCTATTGAACATATATTCAACTTGAGCCATCTTTTCTTCGATGGGTGCAAGTCGCAAGATTCTCGATCTCCAAAAACTGCTCGCGGAGCGTTTCCCTCAAGTGCCTGGGGCGACGGCGACGCGGTTTGTAACCGGTTTACCTTTTCTCGACCAAGCGATTAGTGGCGGCCTGCCGAAAAGCACCATCACAGAATTGATCAGCCCGGAAGCAAGCGCCGGAAGCGCTTCGCTCATTCACGCGCTGCTCCGCGGCGCGAACCGAGATAAATATTTCCTGGCGCTCATCGACGGCCGCGATTCGTTCGATCCATGTGCGCTGGATAATTCCTCGCTGCGTCATCTGCTTTGGGTGCGTTGCACGAAAGCTTTCGAAGCGATCAAAGCGGCTGATCTGCTTTTGCGCGACGGAAATTTCCCGCTGGTGATTCTCGATCTTGTGCTTAATCCTCCGGAAGAATTACGCAAAATTCTGCCGACGAGCTGGTACCGTTTACAACGGCTGGTGGAATCAGCTCCTACGGCGTGTCTGATCCTGACACAGCAAGGGATGGTGGGCAGCGCGCAACTCAAACTTGTCCTCGAAAACGTGTGGACACTGGAAAGTCTCGAAGAGACCGCTCTTGCACAGCTGCGGATCGTTGCAAAACGACCGCATCTTACCCTTGGCAGAGACATCGCGTTGCGATGTCCGGACGGCGTAGCGCGCCGTCCCTACCTCATGGAAGGCTAAACTGATGTTTGCCACGATTTATTTGCCGAACTTCCAATTGCAGGCCGCCGTGCGACATCAACCGCAATTGCGGGGAAAGCCTGTCGCGCTGATCGAGACACAGGAAAGAAAGGCAGTGATCGTCCAACTCACTGACACAGCGGAAGCGGCCGGTGTGCGCAAACAGATGACACCAAGCCAAGGACTGGCGCGATGTCTGAGTTTAACGATAAAAACTCGCGAGCAAGCACAGGAAAATTTAATAAACGAAATTCTGCTTCAGCATGCATTTACGCTTTCTCCTTTTATAGAAACCACCGCCCCTGGCATCTGCACGATTCAATTTACAGACAATCGCGACCTTACCTCAAAGCTTTCGTGGATAGTTCAACAGTTAGCCAAATGCGAAATTACTGCCCGAGGCGGGATCGCTTCCACGCCGGATATAAGCTTTCTAGCAGCCCATCTGGCGCGACCGGTTTTAGAAATCGAGGAAGCGAAAGAATTTCTTGCGCCGTTACCAATTGAGACGCTCGCGATCACAGCTTCGGGCGATTGACCTCAATCACCAGGAGGTGTTCATCCAAGGGCCGGCGGCGGTTTGGTAAACCCCCTGCGTTAGACCGCCGCCGGTCTGCGTTCCATTAAGAGGCGATAAACTAAACCGCCTAGCGCGCCACCCAACAATGGCCCGACCCAATAGACATAATGATCGTGCCAAAAATTTGCGGCCACAGCGGGACCGAAAACACGCGCGGGGTTCATAGCCGCGCCAGTAAGGGGGCCTCCGAACAAGATGTCGAGTGTGATTGTCGATCCAATAACGAGCCCGGCGACCCGCTGTGGCCCCCTTTCATCGACAGCAGTGCCATGAACCACAAATACCAGAAAGAACGTCAGGATCCCTTCGACTAAGATCCCCTGTCCCGGTGTGAGATTAATCGCGAGTTGTGGCGTCCCGGTCACGACGACCTCACGTCCGAAAAGGCCGAGGCAAATTAAGGCAGCCGAGATTCCGCCCAGACATTGCGCAATCCCATAGCGAAGGGCGTTGGCCCATTTGATGTGACCGCCACAAACGAGGCCGAACGTCACGGCCGGATTTAACTGGCCTCCCGAAATGTGCAGTGTGGCAGAGACAAATGCCCCAATTGTCAGACCGTGAGCAAGCGCGACGGCGAGCACATCATGCCCGGCGGTCTTAATCGCGCCGATGCCAACAAAGATCAGCGCAAACGTTCCAATAAATTCTGCGAGCAAGGGACGAAATTTGTTCATGCTGCGATCCAATCAAAGCAGCCGCGCGCTGGCAATCATGATTGTTGATCAGTCGCGTTCCAAACGCCGATGACCAGTCCATCGCGGTTGAACGCAGTCACCGCTACAGGCTTTTTTCCTATCACCCGCCAGCGGCGTAATTCGGATATCTCTCGTGCAGTTCCTTTGCCAGCCGATCTGCTTCTTCGGTTTTGCCGGCCTGCCGATATGCCAGCGCAGCTTTGTCCAACGCTCGAGGCGTAATGGCCGGATCATCGTAAAGCAAAGCGACGCCCATAAAAGCCTTCCCGGCTTCATCGAAATTCCCGCGTTCCAATTGGACGTCACCGGCCAGCAAGCGCGCCTCGGCATTCACGCGTCCCTCCGGTTGCAACACCATGATCTCCTCAGCAATCTTCTGGGCGTCGTCCGGCTTGTGGACACCAATTTTGACGGCCCCGAGCGCGAGCAACACCTTCGCCTTCCCAGCCGGGTCCTTCGCGATCTGCAAATATTTGCCGAACGCGTCCTCCGCCTCAGGCAAGTTCTTCAGTCTTGTGGCCGCGTCGCCCAGATAGAACAAAAAATCCGGTTTCACGTTGCCGAGATTGCCGATCTTTGCGAGCGCGCTCAGGTATTTTTCCGCAGTCTCGTAATTCTTCTCGTTGTAATATTCGATTCCAAGCCATTCGAGAACTTCCGGCGGCACATTTACGTTAGGACTATTGGCCATGAAGTCGTTGACCTCTTTGGTGAGAGCCGGCCGATTTTTCAAATAAAACTGGCACAGTATCAGCCGAAGCGAGGCGAGATTGTAATACTGCTCCCTACTTAATTGCCGCGCGGCATTCAGCGCGGTTGTCGCCGTCTTATAATCTTTCGCCTCAAACGCGGCTTTGCCGATGTAATATTGTGCCTGCGCTGCAACAGAGCTCCTTGGGAATTCCTTTAGGAGCTGTCGAAAGGTATCGACCATGCCCTTGGTATTGTCCTGCTGTCCTAAGATCAAAGCCTTTAATTGCAAGGCAGCTTCCCGCTCGTGCACATCGGGATATTTGGTGAGGATCGTGTTCAGATCGGAAAGGGCGGCATTGTAGTTTCTATCCTGCTCGTAAGCCAAAGCCCGCTGTGCCAATGCCGCAGGAACCTGCGGGCTATCTGGAAATGTCTGCACATAATAGGTAAACGCTTCAACCGTATCGGGAACATTTTTCATCTGCACATCGCACAACCCACGTTTGTAGGAGGATTCGGCACGCAGCTTGGTAGAAAGCTGAGAGCCGCGGAGCTCTCCATAAATGGCCGCCGCTTCGGTATAATTCTGCTGTCTGTAGAGCGCTTCCGCCTTTAAAAGTTTCGCCTGATCGGCCCGTTCGTCGGTAGGATTCGTCGCGAGGTATTCATCGACTTCCGCGAGGAGCAATGCTGGATCGGAGTTGTAAACATTGATGAGCCGTTGATAAGCAGCGTCCTTTGCTTCTTCGCGATCGGAATATTTAGCCATCACCTGGTGATAGAGCTCTTCAGCTTCCTTTGTATGACCGAGCTGGCGTTCGCTGTTTGCGGCAAGCAACAACACCTCGGCTTGAGCGGCCTCCGGGAGCTTCTCCTGATCTTTTCTATAATCAGCCAACAACTGCGCGTACTGACCGGTCGCGTATTGCAAGCGACGCAAACCGACCTGCGCGATCGCGCGAAATTTTCCGGCCTCAGATAGGGTGCGGCCCTTTTGCAGTAAAATTGTAGCTCTATCGACCATCGCCTTATCGATTTTGCCTTTGTCACCCTGAATAAGATCAAGAGCAATCATGCCGCCGCGTACCGCAGACTCTGCCTTCAAAGCCGGCTTCTGCGTTTCGTTCGAGAGAGCTTCGTACTGCTTTAGCGCATCCGCTTTGCGCCCCCGCCCAACAAGAATGGAGGCCGCCGTCGACCGTGCATCCTCGCGGTACGGATTCGGGTTTCCTGCCTCGGCGACCTCGAGATAAATGTCGGAGGCTTCGTCTTTACGTCCAAGAGCCTCCAGGCAACGCGCCTCGAAATAATGTGCTGAGAGGGCGACCGCCGGTTCCTTTGATTTCAGGGCAGATCGATGAAACAGCGGAAGAGCACCAGCATAATCCTTTTGCGTGAACGCCGTCTCAGCCAGAGCATACGCTGCAGGTCCGGCAAAATCGCTGTCACCGTAATCGCTCAGCACTTTTTGGAAATTTACCCGGGCGGTCGCCAAGCGATTGAGATTTCGATAGCATTCGCCGAGCGAAAAATAAGCGTTTGCGCGACCGGGACGACCCGGATAGTTATCGAGATATTTTTGATATTCCGGGATTGCCAGGTCGTAAAGTTTGCGAGTGAACAGCGCGTTGGCATAATCGAGTTGGCGGCGGTCAGGGGCTTCGCTTTCGCGCACGGGTGGTTGGGAAGACTCTTCTGCAGGAGGGGAGGGTTCTCTTGCAGGCGTCTCCTCTAAGGGGAGAGCGCGCGCGACCGGCGGCTCGTCTGCAGGCCTTGCCCGACGGACTTCGGGCTGCCACTGCGCGAAAACCGCGCTCGCCATTGATAGCAGCAGGGCCAGTCCCAAAAGACCGGCTCCGCTGCGCGCCCTCTTCATTTTGCTGTCGCGAACGCCACGTTAGTTATCCCTGCTTCGGTGCAAATGTTCAGGACACCAATGATGTTCTTGTAGGCGCCGGCCTCATCGCCGCGGATTACTACGGCTTGTTCAGAGTTAAGCTGAACGAGGTTCTTCAGCAATTCAGTCAATTCAGCACCGGTCAGGGTGCGGCGGTTCACGACAACGTTGCCGTCCGCTTTCACATTTACAACGACGTCCCCGATCGGAGCAGTTTTTTCTTTTGCAGCCGACGCTTTCGGCACCTTGACGTCGAGCTCGTTCTCCGTCCGCGCTGCGTTCCAAGTCAGCAGGAAAAAAATTAATAATAACAACAACACATCAACCAGAGGCGCCAGTTGAATACCGGGATGATGCAGAGGCGCGCTGCCACGGAGATTCATATCACAAGGAAACGATGTCGATCTTACCGATTACCAGTCGCCAGGCAGTTAGAGTTCGTCCTCAATCAAAACGGGAGTGCGTTCGACCCGCTTGCCATACTGCAATGAAAGCAAAGCCAAGACATGGGTCGAAGCAGCCTCCAACTCTGAGATCAATTTTTGGGCTCTTCCACGGAAAAAAGCATAAAACATCATTGCCGGGATACCGATGGCCAACCCGGCAGCGGTATTAACCAGCGCTTCGCTGATCCCTCGTGAGAGAGCGACGTATCGCGCCGATCCGATATCCGTGCCCAACGCGCCGAAGGAATGGATAATTCCAAATACCGTCCCAAGCAACCCGAGAAGCGGCGCGATCATTCCAATATCGGCGAGATAAGTTACACGATTATTCAAACTCGCGGCGACGCGTGATCCTTCAGTTTCGGCGATTTCGCGCACCTGTTGAAAATCTGCGTGCGGATTCTTGGTTGTGAAATCGAGCATTTTTTGCACAACCCGCGCGATCGCTTCGCCATGCCGATTCGAAACGGCGAGTAATCCAAGATAATCGCGCTTGCGCAAAAGCGCATCTGCGGTGGCCATGTAACCGCCGGAAACCACCGCGCCGCGGCGGATCGTCAGGAGATAAACAATCACCAATGCCACAGAAAAGATGGACAAGAGAAAAAGCGGAATGATAACTGGTCCTGCTTTGACAAGCGTGTCCATGACTGTCTGTGAGCGTTCGGGCACCAGAGGAGGCGTAGCCTCCTGAGCAAGCAACGAAGGCGCGCCTGCAAAGATAGCAAAGAACAGAAACGAGATCTTCATGCCACAAATTTTGTAATGATAGGCGGACGGATTAGCGGATGCAAATGCACAACCGATCGAGCAAACACAAATCAGTTAGCTGGTTTGCTAGACAAATTGATCGGTCGCAGCTGAGCGCTGCACCCGAAAAATATGCGCCGATTGAATCGCCGGATCGAGCTCGACGTAATTTCGGCGGCCCCGCCACGTGTACGTGGCATCGCTCAGCAAATCGTGCACATGATATGCATCGCTCTCAATTTGCCCGAACTGATCAATCGGCACATCGACGAAGCAGTGCTGTTTCCGATAGGGATCGAGATTCACTACGACAAGAATAATATTGTCGCGGGCAGCAGTCATCTTGGCGTAGAACAAAATCGCGTCGTTCTCTGCAAGGTAAAATCGCAAGTTATCGTAAAGATGAAGCGCGCGATTTTCCCGTCGGATTTTGTTCAGCCGTGTAATCCAATCCTTAATGTTTCTCGGAGTATTCCAATCCCGCTCTTTGAATTGGTATTTTTCGGAATTGAGATACTCCTCACGATCCGGCAGAGCCTCGTTCTCGCACAACTCGTATCCGCTGTAGATGCCATAGAGCGTTGAGAGCGTCGCCGCCAGAACCACACGAACCATAAATGCGGACCGGCCGCCGTCCTGAAGCACAAACGGCAATATATCCGGCGTATTGGGCCAAAGATTGGCACGAAAATATTCTCTCATCTCGGTTTGTGTCAGCTCGGTGAAATACTCGATGAGCTCATGCTTCGAATTTCGCCAGGTGAAATACGTATAGCTCTGGTTGAAGCCGGCCTTAGCGAGAGCTTTCATCATTTTCGGTCTGGTGAACGCTTCCGAAAGGAAGATCACATCGGGATACTTGGCGCGGACGCCTTTTATCAAGTATTCCCAAAAGGCGACCGGTTTGGTGTGCGGGTTGTCCACCCGAAAAATACGCACGCCACGCGCTGCCCAAAAGAGGACGATGCTTTTCATCTCCGTCCATAGCTCGCGCCAGTTCTCACAACGGAAGTTCAGCGGGAAAATGTCTTCATACTTTTTCGGCGGATTCTCCGCGTACTTGATAGTGCCATCCGGGCGCTTGTAGAACCAATCAGGATGTTCTTTAACGTAAGGATGATCAGGTGAGCAATTGATCGCGAAATCGAGCGCGATCTCCATGCCGCGTTTTCGCACCTGTTTTTGAAGCCAATCGAAATCGGCCAGGGTTCCAAGGGAAGGCTCGACTGACTTGTGTCCACCTGCCTCGCTACCAATCGCCCACGGCACACCGGGATCTCCGGGTTCAGCCGCGACCGAATTATTGCGGCCCTTGCGATTAGTGTGACCGATCGGATGAATCGGGGGAAAATAAATGACGCTGAATCCCATTGCCTTAGCGTCATCGATTCGCGGCAAACAATCGCGGAAAGTCGCACCCCGGTCACCGCGACCTTCGGCGGAGCGCGGAAAAAATTCATACCACGCACCAAACCCCGCCGCGGTCCGATCTACAATAACCCGCGGGATTGGAGCATACCGGGTCGCGTCAGAGCGATCCGGATACGTCGCCATGAGCACTTCAAGCTCACCCGATTGCGCGATCGCCTTAATTTCTGAATTGGCGCCCGCGAAGATTTGTTCCGCGAATTCCAAAAGTCGGGCTGCATCACTGTCACTGCCTCGCTGTGCAAGACGCGCCCGCTCCGCTGCCGCTTTGACTATGGCGGCGCCTTCCAACGCTTCGCTCTGCAGCGCCGAGATACCCGCTTCAAACTTCTTTGTGAACTCGCGCTGCCAACTGCGAAACGTATCCGTCCAGGCTTCGATTGTGTATTCGTGAACTGCCTCATCGTAAAGGGTGCATATGCCGCGCCAGTGGTCGTTATCCACAAACACCATGGGTGTCTCCCTCCATTCGCGTTTTCCCTCTAACCGCCATTTCAAGACGGCCGCGACCACGTCGTGGCCGTCCTTGAAAACATCCGCCTCAACCAGCAGATCCTCCCCAACGACCCGTTTTACCGGATAACGCCCGCCATCTAGCAAGGGCTGCAAATTTTCGATGACCACGGAAGGAAAAGCCCGAGGCATGAGCCATCAATCAACCGAGATTCGCTGCCTGCGAAAGCAAAAATCTCAATTGACCAGAGACGTGGTCTCTCAAAGGAGGATAAGAAAAGGGCCCTTCGTAGGGAGCTTTTTATCTACAAATAGCACAGCACTGGCGAACCGGTTCACACAGTCCTACGAAGCGCTCACTTACAATGAGAAATAAAACGAACACTCGTATTGTCCGGAGTCGCGATTCATTTCTCGGCGCACCCGTGTGCCCAGTACGGCTTCGAACATGTCCTGTTCGAACCGGCCGATAATCGGGTACCGATCCACCAAATTCATGATCGGCGAATGGCATTCGAAAATCCGGGGTCCGCTCTCTGCTCCGTCGGTAAATTGCGACATGTAGCCCTCTCCATCACGGATGCGAGCTAGCCATTTAGCGCGTTCGGCAACCCCGGTGCCTTTCGCCTTGGACTTAAGCGCCGCGGTCTTTTTTTCAAAGATGTTGTAAAGAAGCTTCTCCGCGGCGTTTGGTCCGTAGATTTCCTGAGTCGATTTCAACAGATCGAGAGTGAATTGATGGCTCTCAGCCTGAAAAAGATCATGGCTACGCCGGGTCAACCGGTAAACCATTTCCGGGCGACCCATCCTTTGTGGTCGGCGCCAAGTGTCCAGATAACCGTCGCGTTGAAGAGTAAGGCAATGCTGTTTGATGCCCATGTAGCTCATCTTCATTTTTTCCACGAGCTCGTTGACCGACATTCCCCGACTGCGTTTGAGCGAATTGATAATTTCCAGCCGCTGAGTTCGGCCGATCTCGGCGATTAAACGTTGATTCATAGGTTTGAGAAAAATTTAGGCGCCGACTTTACACGCCTCCATCTTTAAAACGCAAGAATAAAATTTACGCAACCGCCGAAAGCAAAAGAGATTACAAATGGCGACGCTGGTTTAGCGGCAAAGTCCGTCAAAATCGCCAAGCAGGGCGGTGGTTCGGTGCTTGCTACCTTGGGCGAGACGGACTTCTGCTAGAGAAATGGAAGCGAAACCACTTCGACTGGAATTGTTGACGCTTCGCCAACGGCTTTTGGCATGAACGCTTCCAGCCTGGTACCTGGATCATTGAAGCCGCGTTTCACATAGCCGAGCGCGACCTCCTTTCCAATCCGGTCGCTACGTGCGGCGCTCGTGATCCATCCGGCTTCTTTACCCGTCGCTGAGGTAGCGGCGAGTTTCATGCCCGCACAAAGCGGGAAATCAGGCAGGGAAATCAGGCCGCATAGCCGCTTATTGCTTTGGCCGGACATCTTCATTCGCGAGATCACCTCCTGGCCGATGTAGCAGCCTTTATCGTAATCAATCGTCCGCTCTTCCAGATTCGCCTCGATTGGAATGATCTCCTCCGTCAGTTCGCGGCCCCAGCGAGGAATGCCCTGTTCAATTCGCATGATCTCCGCTGCGCTTGAATCAAGAAGATTGAACCTCGATGACAAGTGCTGCGCCACAGCGTCGTGCGTCGCCGATTCAGCCCATACGTCCCATCCTGGTTCGAGGAAGCGACGGGCGGAAACTGCCCGGCAGTTGCTCAGATTCGGTGTGGTTTGCGACAATACGTGAAAGATCGACCAGCGATCAGTGATGTCTTCAATCTGAACGTCATCGGCAATGATATAACGCGCCAACCTCGGGCAAAGTGTTTCTTTAAGCTCAGGCTCCGCATCGACAAAAAAGCAATTCGGCACGGCGGAAGCGAAAATGTGCGCGTTTATTCTACCTTTCGCGTTAAGCACGCAGGCCTCGATTGCAGCGACTTCGGTGGCCTTCTGCACGGCATTAGTAATCTGGCCATTCAAGAAACGAAGACGGTGGCTCCCTGTAATGCAGAGCTTCGCCCGCCCGGATAAATCAAGAAAGGCAGTTTGCTGCGCCTGGATCGCTGTCATCCTTCTCTGGATGAGAAAGGCTGTCTGAGGAGTTGCTTCCCACGGTGGACTAGCTGGCTCAGAAAACCTTGGCGCAGCCGTGCCGCTATCTTCGTTTCTCCTTCAGGCAACATCGTCGCCTCGCGAGCATTCGCGGCAACATGCTCCCGTTCTCGCCTTGTCTTTTCCAAGTCCGCTGAAGCCGGTGCCGAGTCAGGCGCTGGAGCGCCAGCTACACTGTTAGCATGCTCATCCTGATCCTCGATCTGAGACTGTTCGTTACTAACTAGTGCCGCTTCGCGCAAATATTTTCGCGCAACTGCGGAGAAATCGTCGTCTCCATGACCCAACTGTATCTGCTCGATCAGCCGATCGCGGGCGGCCGCGGAAACTCCGAGGTCGAGGTAATGTAACAGCCCGAGCTGATTGGCAATCTGCATGTCTTTCAGCATGTGCTTTACGGAAAAGTGCGGCTCAAAATCGCGCTGGACCATTTTCGGCATTTTCATCGCCAGCGTTGTAGAATAACTCGCGTTGGCTTGCATTGCCTCGGCGAACTTTTCCAGTGGTACCCCTAAAGCCTGAATGACGCCCAAAGCTTCCGCCAGCGCCTGGACACTAGCCGCCGTCAGCATATTGGTGGCAATCTTCACCGCGGTAGCTTGCCCGATTTCGCCAATCTCTATGATCCTTTTGCTGCTCGCTTCAAGAATGAGACGTGCTTCTCGCAACGACGCCGGCTTACCCCCAACATAATAAACCAACTCACCTTTCTCCGCGGCGATTTTGCTGCCCGTGAATGGCGCCTCCACAAAGTGCGCGCCGTGACCTTCGACAATTTCTGCAGCTGCCTGCATCGAATTGGGAGCAACCGTTGAATGCCCAAAGATGATATGCTTCGTTGTGAGCTTTTCGCTCAGCCGATGCACCGTCTGCAATAATGCTTCATCATCGGAAACAAATATCTGAATGTAATCGCAGAGCTCGGCCAATTCCGCTGGCGAACCTACAAAATTCGGAACGGGCCGCGGTGTCCGGTTCCAGACGAAGACTTGAAACCGCTTTCTCCGTAGGTGCGCGCTTATCCCGCGACCAATAATGCCGAGGCCAATCACACCAATGTTTTTGAGCTTTGCGTAGGGCATAGGCGTCAGGCGCTGATGAGGGCGGCTCGTCAAAATTGCGGGCAAAATAGCCCGTAAGCAATGCTGAAATTGGGAGCTCGTTCAATCTTGATAGTTGTCATGTCGAGCGAAGCCGAGACATCTTCGGTCGGAAGGACAAAGGGACACGGCTTATTTGTGGGCGATATTGGCCAAGGCAAATTGCGATAAGTAATACAAGGCGACCGAGCCGACGATCTGGAGGCTTTGCGCGCTGAGTTTGTCAATCGTGTCACCGGCTGTGTGCCACCAGGCAAAATCGAAATCGATCAGATCGATTGTCGAAATGCCGGCTCTGTTCAGCGGCGTATGGTCGTCGATCATTTCACGGTCCAAATAGGTGAAGTAATCTCGTAATTTCAGCGCCTCTGCCGCTGCGAAAATGTCTCGGGCCATCTCCGGAGGCGAATCGCTCGGCAAGGTGATCTTCAGAGAACGTTGGCCAACCATGTCGAACAAGATCCCGCCCCGAAATTGTTTGGCATCCTTGCCTTGAAGTTGCTTCGCAAAATACCGGCTCCCGTACAAACCATCACTCTCGGAGAAACGCTCATACGCTTCTTCGCCATCGAAAAACACCAGCTCAACCTGTGCCGCCAGGTTTGGATACTGACCAAGCACACGGCCCAATTCTATCAACAAGCCGGTGCTCGAACCGCCATCGTCTGCCCCGACAAATCGAAAAGTGTCAAAAGTCTTGGTGTCGTAGTGGGAACACAACAAAAGAGAAGGTGCGTTGCTCCCTTTGGCTGGGAAGCGCGCGATGAGATTAACAAATCGCACCTTGCCGCGGGGAGTTTCGTCCGTGAAATCCTGCCGTGTAACCTGCCAGCCCGAGTTTTGGAGCTGGCCTTCAATGTAATCTCTTGATTTTTCAACCGCTTCAGATCCCGGGGTCCGTGGCCCAAGGTCAACAAGCCGCTGGACATGTGCCAAAGCTTTCTCGCCGGAAAATTCCTCCCACATCTTTGCTTGGGCAGCGCGGGCTGACTCAGCTTGCGCAGCTAACGCGAAGAGAGCCAAGATCAAAAAGATTCGCTGAAGATTCACGTTGTAACGTTTTAATCTTTTACGGCTATAGCACGCAGCGAAGTCAGCTCTCGCCTTGTGTCAGCCCCAGGGCAGTAACGATTCGCTGGAGATCGTCGTCCCCGTAGTATTCGATCTCGATCCGGCCACGTTTCTCTCCGTGGTGAATGGTCACGTGCGTTGCAAGGCGCTCTTGCAAGCGATTCTGCAAATCCTCGATTGTGGCCGAGGTAGCCGCCTGTTGCGCGGCGCGCTGCTTGCGACGGGACCGGCCGATTCCGAGCTGACGGGCCACCAACCGTTCGGTGGAACGGACTGTGGCGTTACGACGCAAAACCGTTTCCGCAGCCAGGAGTTGTTCCTCCCGGACCTTTAACGCGAGCAAGACTTTTGCATGGCCGACAGAAATCAAACCCTGAGCGAGCCAGACCTGGACCTGCTGATGCAGATCCAGTAAACGCATCGCGTTGGCAACCGCCGCCCGGCTTCGCCCCACCTTCAACGCTATGTCTTCCTGTCGCATCCCAAATTCATTGGCTAATCTCGCGTAACCCTGCGCCTCTTCGATCGGGTTAAGATCGGCACGTTGGAGGTTCTCGATTAAGGAAAGCTCAAGGACTTCCATGTCGCTCGCGATTCGAATAATGACCGGCACCTGATCAAGACCGGCCTCTTGGGCTGCTCGCCAGCGACGCTCACCGGCAATCAATTCAAATCGGGTGCCAACCTGGCGAACGATGAGTGGCTGAATAATGCCGTGTTGCCGGATTGAATCGATCAGTTCCTGTAACGCCTCACGGCCAAAATCTTTGCGCGGCTGCAGCGCGCTCGGGACGATGCTTGCCAGATTGATTTGATGAACTTTCTCACCTGACTCAACGGCATCCGGCACTCGCGGAGCGACCGCGGGAGTGCCGATGAGCGCACCAAGACCTTTTCCAAGACCCGATCTTGCCATGCGGGTGAGGCTACCGGAACAGCTTCGGCAACGCAAACTACAACAATGTATTTCTACGGGAGATCGTATTATTCACACCCAAGTTTAAACAACACGCCGGGTTCACAACCGGCGCGCGCGATGCGTGTGGTATTGCGGTGATCTCCGAAACGGATAGCGTCGCGCCATGGCTGCGGAGCGCGGCGTTTTCACATTGGGTCATTCACCCGATCCGGACGACGCGTTCATGTTTTATGCGATCGCGAAAAACAAAATCGATCTTCGCGGTTATCAGTTTGAACATCAGCTGGAAGATATTCAAACGCTCAATGAACGGGCACTGCGAGGCGAACTGCACATCTCCGCCATCTCAATCCATGCGTACGCGTACGTCGCAGACAAATACGCGCTGCTCCCTTGCGGTGCGAGCATGGGCGATGGGTATGGACCGATTGTCATTCGGAAGGATTTAACATCGAGCAGACTTACAGCGCGGGATTGGTTACAGGGTAAGAAAATCTCTGTGCCCGGCAAGATGACGAGTGCGTTCCTCGCGCTTCAGCTTTTCCTTGGAGAGTTCGACTACATCGTTGTGCCGTTCGACCAAATCTTCGACGCAATAAAGGATGGCAGGGCGGACGCGGGTCTAATTATTCACGAAGGCCAACTCACCTACGCGCGGTCTGGTTTTCGGAAAGTAATTGACCTCGGCGAATGGTGGAAGAGTTCAACGGGGTTGCCGCTGCCACTTGGCGGGAACGTGCTGCGCAAAGATATCCCAAAGCCAGCTCAACGGGATCTGTTCGAAATCGTCCGCGAAAGCATCGACTACGGTCTGGCACATCGGGACGAGGCCGTACGCTATTCGCTTCCTTATGCGCGCGACATGGATGCGGACTTGGCCGGTAAATTCATTGGCATGTACGTAAATGAATTTACTCTGGATTACCGTCAAACCGGACGGGCCGCCATCCGCAGATTTCTGGGCGATGCCCGCGACAAGGGCTACATCAGCGCCCCAATTAAAGTTGAATTTGTTGGATAATTAACGCTCTTTCTCGCGTTTTTGAGGTCTCTCCACGTGCTTCACGACGAACGATTTCACATGCGCAACTTCCTTATGAAACCCCGTCACGAAATTGTGCGGCCCGTACTCGAATAGCACGACGAAGCAAAAGGCCAAAACGATGAACAGAGCGAACCAAAAAAGGCCGCGTAGGAGCGCCATGCAATAAAGACTAGCGCGGGCAATGTGTGCGATCAACAGTGACGGTAGAGACAAAATGCCGGGCTATCCGGCGAAACTGCCAAGCTCGCTACTGGACGAGTCCCTCTGAATGGCAGACTTTTTGGGCCATGCGCGTGCCGCTGCTCGACCTTAGCGAACAATACCGTTTTCTGGCCAAGCCCATTCATGAGGCAATTGAGGCCGTCCTGAGGAGTCATCGTTTCATTCTTGGACCACAAGTGGAGGCATTCGAGAAAGCAATCTGCGTCTATTGCAGGGCACCGCAGGCAGTCGGTGTTTCATCGGGGACGGACGCCCTCCTCGCCATCCTGATGGCGCTTGGAATCGGGCGTGGTGATGCAGTCATCACCACCCCTTACACTTTTTCTGCCACGGCCGGATGCATTACGCGTGTCGGCGCGACGCCGCTTTTTGTCGATATCGATCCAGCCACCTGCAATCTTTCGCCAACAGCTCTTGAAACATTTCTTGAAAACAAATGTGAAGCTACAGGGGAACACGTTGTTTTTCGGCAATCGCAAGGTGCAAAGACGTCGGCTTCCCCTTCAGACAGCAAGTGCTTGCGTGTCCGCGCAATTGTCCCGGTTCATTTGTTCGGTTTGTGCTGCGAGATGGAAGCGATCAACCAGATTTCCGAACAATACCAACTACACCTCATTGAAGATGCAGCCCAGGCAATTGGAGCCGAGTACCGCTTTGGCGAACAAACCACAAAGGCAGGAACGACGGGCGAAGCCGGTTACTTTAGCTTTTACCCGTCAAAAAACCTCGGCGCTGCCGGCGACGCGGGAATGATTGTTTGCCGGGAGGGAAAACTCGCGAGCGAATTACGCACTCTAAGGCAACACGGAATGGAATCACGCTACTACCATCGCGTCGTGGGTGGCAATTTTCGCCTGGACGAGATCCAAGCTGCAGTTCTCGCGATCAAACTTCCATACTTGGACAGTTGGTCCGCTGCGCGACGAGTCGCCGCCGATTTTTACCGCTCAGAATTCACGCGTACTGGTTTAATGAACAAATGTGTCTTGCCGGCCGAACCACATCGCGATCGCGGCCTAACAAATCACCACATTTATCATCAATACGTTATCCGAGCCCCAATGCGTGATGCTCTGCGCCAACACCTTGCAAAGCATGAAATCGAGACATCTGTCTATTATCCGCTCGGATTGCACGAGCAAAAATGTTTTGCCGATCTTGGTTACAAGAAAGGTGATTTTCCCGAAACCGAGCGTGCTGCTCGCGAGACGATCGCCCTGCCAATTTACCCCGAGATTTCACACGAGGCTCAGCGCCACGTCGTAAATTCGATTGCAGGGTTTTTCGGGTAGAGGATTGGATACTAGGTCCTGCTCTTTGGCAGGCAAATTAGTTGCGGGCCGCGAAGCCCGAGTTATATCAAATTCGCGCCAACGGGTAGGTACCGAAGTGGCCAAACGGGGCAGACTGTAAATCTGCTGGCTTTACGCCTTCGCTGGTTCGAATCCAGCCCTGCCCAATTCAATCACCGGCACGATTTACGGCGTCCGTTCTGTTGAGGGGAATAAAAAAGGACACGGATCTGCAGGTCGTGGCCTGTCACAGAACCAGTTTTTCCTAACTCTTAACGATCTCCACGCTGACCACGTTCGCGGCGACCATAGCCACCGCCGTAGCCGCGTCCGCCGCCGCCGGGTGGCCGTGGCTCCCGTGGCCGAGCCTCATTCACCGTCAATGGCCGACCTTCAACGGTCTGGCCGTTGAATTTGGAAATGGCGTTTTGAGCGTCCTGTTCCGAGCCCATCGTGACGAAAGCGAAGCCTCGCGACTTGCCGGTGAATCTATCTTGCATGAGAGTGACTTCTTGCACAGCGCCAGCCTGTGAGAAAAGCTCCTGCAGTTCGTTTTCCGTCGTGTTGAAGGAAAGATTGCCTACGTATAATTTTGTTCCCATTGAGTTTATTCTGGAAAACGCAGCCAGGTCACTGTTCCCGTTTATCGGATTTCAAATCGCCGCTGAATAAACTCAACTGACAATCCACCAACTTCCGAGCTCCCGTTTTCCGTTTCGGTCTGACAAGTAAAGTGCTTCTTTTAAGAAAGCAATAGAAATCACGGACCGATTTTTCCTCTAAAATGGCTGGATCCAGTAACGCAAACGGAAAAGCAGACTTCGCTCGCGTCGCGGTTGTAGCGGCAGGCGTGGTGAGCCCTCTGGGGTTCGGTTTGAGCGAGACGCTTGATTCGTTGCGTCAGGGCTGCGATCGCATCAGTCAGGTAACGCGATTTTCAGTAGGCCAATGTCGTTGTAAAACCGCTGGTCAAGTGTCTGATGAACCCCTGCTCGACAAGGCCACCGGTGGACATCGCGCTCGACGGCTGCATCGCGCTTCCCGCATGCTAATTGAGGCCCTGGGAGAAGCGTTATCTCAAGCGGCCGAATTCAAACCTGAGCTGACTGTGATTGGAACGACAAGCGGAGGCATGTCTTATGGTGAAGACTACTACCGGTCATTGGATCACCACGGGAATTTACGGCATTCGCCGACATGGGTGGCAAACTACCCCGCGCAAAAAGCGGTACTCGATGCTCAGGACGCATTTGGAATTTCCGCCCCGTGCCAAGTCATTGCGAACGCCTGCGCTTCCGGAACGAACGCGATCGGTCACGCCTTCGAGTGTGTGCGGTCGGGCCGCTATGAACGTGTATTGACTGGCGGATATGACGCGCTCTCAGAACTGGTCTTCGTCGGCTTTGATTCCCTCCAGGCTTCGACGCCGGAAAAATGCCGCCCGTTTGATCGAAATCGCACCGGTATGGTGCTTGGAGAAGGCGCGGCGGTTCTCGCCCTGCAAAATCTCGAGGCTGCACGGCAGCACGGAACTGCAATCCTCGCAGAAATAACCGGCTATGGAATTTCGACTGATAATTTTCACATGACGCAGCCAGATCCTTCCGGATTTGGGCCACGGCGCGCGATGGAGCGAGCTCTCCAGAGCGCTGGTGCTTCAGCGGACAAAGTCGATTACATCAATGCACATGGAACAGCTACTGTCTTTAACGATGCGGCCGAGGGCAAAGCAGTCCATGCGTTATTTAATGGCGTGCCTGTAAGCTCGACAAAAAGCATGATGGGCCATGCATTAGGAGCAGCAGGCGCCATCGAGGCCGTTGTCTGTGTTCTGGCTCTGCAACATCAATTTCTCCCGCCTAACATCAATTACCGCACCCCAGACGAAGCCATCAGTCTAAACATTGTTGCAAACGAATCGCGACGGGCATGTTTGCGCAGTGCACTCTCGAACTCGTTTGGTTTTGGCGGTACAAATGCTTCGATTCTGATGCGGAATTTCCACCTTCGCCAAAGCCACGGCGGACGCGACGAGGCATGAGTCTGGCAATCGCCGGGATGGGGTGGATTACCCCTCTTGGGAACGGCGTTGATGCGGTGTGGGACCGCCTGCTGGCGGGTCAGGAAGCACGCGCGGAAGATATTACCGAACGATTCGATGATCAGTTATATAGCGTGTTCCGGGTACCCGCTTCTGCGCT